>Ga0208629_100262_pt1 | contig 26126 bp, 18 predicted proteins | sample LakWasMet19_HOW5_2_FD_183865 | JGI IMG/M metagenome (GOLD analysis project Ga0208629, IMG submission 183865) | Freshwater sediment methanotrophic microbial communities from Lake Washington under simulated oxygen tension - Sediment Metagenome... | ecosystem: Environmental > Aquatic > Freshwater >... | reverse complement strand
TTTCTGAACTATTCCTGGGATGGAATTCGAGTTTCCCGTTAACTTACCGATCCGGCCAGGCGCCTGCACTACTGCAGAGAAAAGATCAGCTTGACCCTCGGGCATTTTTATAACTTATCCTAACCACTTTACCGTGGAACTAAACTGCCTCTCTAACCCCGACGCAAAAACACCCATCCAGCCGGCCAGCTATAGATCCCTTGATACCAGTGCGCCCACATGGAAAACACCGTGCACATCATGAATGCAAAAATCAAGCGGTTTAGGTTTACTAACGCCTTATTTTCAACAACTGTGCCGCCTGTCGCCGCTTTAACCAATGGACCTAAGTCATTGTATTCGCTCAAACTAAAACTGATAAGACGGAACCACCCTAGTAGCTTTAAAACGGGTCTGGGAATCTGATCCAGGGAGATGAGATTGAGGAGAACTTGAATCGAGTAAACACCACTCAGCAAAACAGCCAGCGTACCGATACCCATCGCCAACAAGGGCGGCAATGCATAATAGCTACAGAAAACAACTGTGATTAAGGCAAGAAAAAGGAAACTCGTTTGTAAATTGGCATCAGTCCAGCGAAAACCGCTGAGCCTCCTCACAATTACGTAGATCATAAGTACATGAAACACATACGATCCAAAGAACGCGATACCGGCGCCTTTCAAACCGAAAGCACTTACACTAAGCCACGCAAGGCCAAGATAAACGACAGTCCAAGCCAACTCGGAAAATATAATCAGGTTTTGCACGCCTTTGGCCACGATAATGAAGCCCATAGGCCAAGAAATCACGCGCAGGGTCATACCCAAACATAGCCAGCGCAAAATTTCCACCGCCCCTTCGAATTTAGACGTATAAAAGAGTGCGATGACCAGTGGTGCGAATGTCAGGGTTCCTATCACACCCGGACCTGCCAGCAACAAACTGACATGGGCCTGCTCATTCACCACACGGTTGCATTCGCTGTTGTCCCTGGCGATTGCAGTTAAACGTGGATAAAAGTCCGCTCCCATAGCCTGCAAAATGAACCCGATATATAGACCTCCCAATGCCCAAGCCGCTTGGTACAACCCGGCAGCATCGAAACCGACCTTGCGAACGACGATGAGACGCACTACATAGGCAGCCCCGGTCATCAACAGACCACTGGCCATGAATGCGAAACCCAGCTTCAACATGGCGCCAGCCTCCTGTCTCACTTGGGAAGTTGATATTGAAGGTGTTTGTAATTGTATTTTCCGGCTATACCACCAAGATGCGATAAGCGACATTGCGGCAAGAAGCACCAGCGAAAGCACTAACCCATCTTCGCGAAAGAAATATACCACAGTGATACTGATGATCGCCCCGAAGAGCGTACCCCATACACCCATCTTAGCCATATCAGAAATGCAGCGCATCCCCTGAAGCAGTGCGCCCTGCCCTGCGGACACGAGACTGAAAAATACGGCAATTGACAGCAATGCGACAGCGGCCGCGTGTTGATCGTTGCCAAAAGTCAAGGTGGACACGGGCCCGGCAAATATGACCAGCACAGCGGCGCCAAGTAACCCGAGCAAGATTGATATGCGCCGCAGCACTACAGCAGTTCGCGCGATCCTATCAGTGTCGCTTGAACCAACCGCCTCGGCAATCTGCCGCACACCACTACTATTAATGCCCATGCCAGCAACGCTGATCGTAAGGTCCGAAATTGATCCATACAGGGCCATCAATCCAACGCCTGATGGCCCCAGCAACATCGCCATGACCTTGGTACGAACGATCCCGATGGCGATGTTCAGCAGAGATGAACCACCAATCACCGCCGAAGACTTCAAAATCTGTCCGTAGGTATGCTTCTCAGCCATGACGACTCCTGGTTAGCAAGATGATTTGCGGAATGGAGCCAAGCATCCGTTCGAAAACAGGTAACTATGGCTCCCACAAAAAGGCGCTTGCGAAATATCTTGGGCTCGCGGCGCCAGCTTTAGCAATGGTGAAAAGGAATATGACTTCGCAAAACGCATTTGTTGAAACCGAAGGTAATGACAAGTACAGCCAAGGTCAGTTTTGAGTCTCACCTGCATGCTATTGGTCCACACAAAACATGGAAAATCTTTGGGTTTGAATCTGTTAACGCTAATGCCTCGGGTACTGGCTCAAGGAATCGGTCACTGCTCCGGAACGGGGAGCACTGATGTGACAAAACACACATCGCTTGGACAGGAATGCGATTTATCGGCATGGCGCGTTCCTAATAAATTTCAGTATAGAGACCCTTTCCGGAGCATAGCATGGATAGTTAATCCGAATTATTCATAAAAATGGCAAGCTCCAATCTTTAATGAGTGTTACACCCATAAAGCTTCGGAAGGAGCCATCCCATAAACTACCCTGTTTTCAGCCTGCTATCGGCCGTACAGCGTGCGCTTGCTTAGACAGCGGCGCGTCCTTCCGATTTGAGGCTGTTGCTCAAGCTCAGTATACATGGCCGCACCTTTGCCATAGATTGCGGCTCGGCTCGGTAAAATGTTACGAAAAATGAGTTTCTTCAACAACCTATTTGCACGCAAGGACTCTATGCAATTTTGGATGGCTATGCAATCCAAGGATCCGTGATTTCCCCTAGCCCTGGCGCATCTGGGAACTACTCGACTTCCCGCCTCGAAACGAAAAATGCAAAGACGGTGGCATCAATCTCTGCATAATCAATTTTTTAATTTAAGATTTATTTAATGTTTGTATACTATCATCCTTCTTCAGAGATTATTAAGCTTTTTCTAATTTGTTTTTAAGGAATACACCTTATAGCCTTCTGTAAATGACTCATGCCGAAAAGAATACGCTTCGAGGACATGACGCACAGCCTGTGCAATGCCCCAATCCAGCATGAACTACGCTATTTCAAAGAAGCCAACGCTAGCAATCATTGGCCAATTCGACTGAGCGAATTCCTGATGGAAGACAAAAAAGAGATAGCGGCCACCGCGATTAACACTCAACCACCCAGATTGCTACGGCGAATTAGTATGGTCGAGCTTGCGTGGCTTTCCCGAAAGCCCGGCGGAACCAAAATAGAGACTCCGCCCGAAATAGCATCCGCCACCAACCTGCTCAAACGATTACGCGATTTTCGTAAAGAGAGTTGGCGGCTTCCTAAGCCTTCTATATCTTTCGCTCCGATTGGGAAACCAACAAGCGTCACGAAGGCTATCATTTCGCCCCCCCTGATATTGTTTTTGCCTAGTTCAGGTCGAATCGACGATGCGGGACTATCGATAAGCTGAAAAATTAAAAAACATGGGCAACCGCAGCAAAATTTTTGCTATGGATTGGCTTACCTAAAAAAATAACGTTGTATAGACACTCGAAACTAAGGTTAGTTTCAGATTGTTGATCCTGTTTTATGTCCTCCTGAAATGATCACGGTCGGCGAACAGGATCCCGGAACAATGGCTCTCAAATCATGATTGAGAACCTGGTAATCAAATTTTTATCGTATAGAGAGGTGTATAGAACTTAAATATTCAAGACTACCAAATCAAATCAAATCAAACCAAACTTTCAAAAAAATTCAAAAACATATTGATCTGATCCTTATTCGCCTCATCAAGGGATCCATGCCCTCCGTGATGGCTTTAGGTAAGTGCTTAACAACAAGCCGACCGGCATCGAGTTTCTGCCACGCGTATTAGCTTGCACCGTTTAAAACTATGCATGTGACCTTGTCGTTAAACGCTTAAAAATCACCAACCTCAGCCCGACTGATTTTATAAGTCTGGCATTCAGCTACTATCTAAACAATGAATATTTCCTTTAGTATGAGCACTTCCCTGCGTGAGCTATGCCCGCGCTTTTTATTAACCTTATTTGCCCTGTCTTTTTTCAGCGGCAATTTATTCGCGGGAACCGTAAACCTTGCCTGGGATCCCAGCACGTCCTCCAATGTAGGGGGTTATAAAGTCTCTTACGGCACCAGCAGCGGCAATTACACCTCAACCATCGATGTGGGCAACAAGACCAGTTACGCGGTCTCGGGGCTACAAGAGGGCGCTAAACTCTATTTCGCTGCAAAGGCCTATGATACGAACAAGACCACCGAAAGCGCTTTTTCCAATGAAGTCAATTTGACCGTACCTACCACGACGACGGCATTAACGGCGACTTTCACACCGGGAAGTCCCATTAGCGTGGTCCAAGGCGCGTCTATTACTTTCACGGATACCACAACTGGCACAGTGACGAGCAGGAAATGGGATTTACCCAACTCTAATGCTCCGAACTTCACTTCAACTGCCCAGGCTGTCACGGTGAGCTATCCTAACGTCGGGACATACAACGTCACTCTGACGGTAAACGGCAGCGCTAGCACGACCAAACCGGTTAATGTGACCGCTGCACCTACGACCTCAGGAACTACCTCAGGCACGACTTCAGGCACGACTTCAGGCACGACTTCAGGTACGACTTCAGGTACGACTACACCGACCAACGGTCTCGTAGCGGCCTTTGGCTTCGAGGAAACCAGCGGCACGACGGTTACGGACGCCTCGGGTAACGGCAATAACGGCACGATTCAAGAAGCCGTTAGAATCACCACCGGCCGTTATGGAAACGCGTTGGACTTTGATGGCGTCAACGATTGGGTCACCGTCAATGACAGCGCATCGCTGGACTTTTCAACCGGCATGACCCTCGAAGCTTGGGTGTATCCAATGTCACAGACAAATGGCGGCAACACGGTCATACTGAAGGAAACATCAGGGGCTGAGGTTTATGCACTCTATTCCGAAGAGGACACCAATCTGCCTGTATCTTATTTCAATGATGGCAGTTACCGTGCCGTCACCGGTTCGAACCGCTTGCCGGTGAATACATGGAGTCACCTTGTCGCGACCTATGATGGACAATATCAGCGGCTTTATGTAAACGGTGCCGAAGTCTCCAAGAGCGCAGCGAATACTCCGATTAAAACATCCAACGGCGTGTTGCGCATCGGCGGTAACAGCCTGTGGGGTGAGTATTTCGATGGCAAAATCGATGAAGTGCGGATCTACAATAGAGCCTTGTCGGCAACGGAAATCAGCTCTGATTTAAAAACTGCGGTGGGTGCTTCAAATAGTGTCTCTACACAGGAGAAATTTATCCTGGGTGACAAGAACGAAGAACCGTGGATCCAAAACGAACCGCAAGGTACTGCACAAGCGTTCCAGTCAACGCCCGCGCAGTCCGGCGTAGTATCCAGTGTTCAGATTTATCTGGATGTGAGCACCACCGCAACAAATTTGGTTGCCGGCATCTATACTGACAATTCCGGTTATCCGGGGACACTAATCGCAAAGGGCAATTTGAGCACGCTGAAACTTGGCGCGTGGAATTCGGTATCGATTCCTGATGCCTCTGTTACTGCTGGCAAACCTTATTGGCTTGCAATACTGGGAACAGATGGTCAAATTGGTTTCCTTGACCAAGTAGGATCGTCAACCGGTTTGATGGCACGCACCAGTCATCGTACGGTACTCACAGACTTGCCCGCTACATGGACAGCTTCGAGTTATGGATATAACACCAATGCGGCAGTGTCGATTTATGGCAACGGAAATTGACATCCGGCCATTGATCGCATAAACAGCATATAGGCATAGATGAAGCGGGCAGCACATTGGGTGAGGCTCGCTTCGAAGCTCAAACTTCACTCATACGCCTAGTTACCGCAATAGGTCTATTTAACAACTAGATCCGAATCATTTACCGAGGTAACGGTAACGGAGATAACTTATCCGCAATACAGACGAATTCAAAAGTAGAATTTTCTCGTATGATGAAGCGTAGGAGTGTTACTAACAAATATTAAATTACGGACATACCTATAAAACAGGGCAGTCTATTTTCTCAATACAAAGAAATACTTAAATGAATATTCATATATCAAAAAAAAATATCATCTTCTCGGAGAGCCTTATAAGGCGCCCAGAAAAGGAATTATTTTACTCTTTAACACATAGCTATACGAACATGAAAAGAACCATATTTTCACTAAAGTTTACAGCACTAATTTCTCTATGCATTTTGAGCTATGGCGCAGAAGCCGCAAATTGGTATGTAAGGCCCAATAGCTCAACTTACGGCACAGGAAATGGTAGCAGCTGGACCAACGCATGGAGTGGCTTTTCGGCAATTTCTTGGGGAAGCGTCTCATGCGGCGATACTATTTGGGTTGCAGGGGGAAAATATACGCAAAACCTAAGCCCTGCAAAAAATTGCACAAGCGGATCGCCTCTTACCATTGCCAGAGCTCGTAGCGATGCCTCGGCAAGTACTTCGGCAGCGGGGTGGAGCAGCAGCTTTGATTCAACAGTCGAACAGTATCTATCTTCTATAACTTTCGGCAGCTATAACTACATCACGGTTTCAGGTCGTTCTAGTGCAAAACCATCAGATTTCGGATCGTACGGATGGCTGATAAATTTCCCTGGCGTTACGCAGGGAAAAGGTATTGAATGGCCTAACGGTTCAACTGGCAGTTACATTACCGTCGAATACATGGAGATTCGAGGCCCAGACATCCTTGGATTTACTAATGACGGCCGTGGTGTAGATGATACCCCATTTTCAACTGCCACTAATCATACTTTTAGTCATGTAAAAATATCTGGATGGGAGTCAGGCTTATATGTTGCGGGAACAAATAACCATGTATCAGAATATATGGATATATCCCACATACAATCAGATGGCGTAATGCACCCTAATATATACTACTTATTGGGCACTAATAATGGGATAATTAGAAACTCACGCATATATCATAATTGCGCCTCTGGTGTTGGAATTGGATTTAGTGATGGCGGCCCATGGGATAATTGGAAAATATATGGAAACACCTTCTACGATAATACTAGCGCGTTTTGTTCTGGCATTGGGTACGTTCTTGGGATTCAAGACTCACCCATTACTGGATTAAAGGTATTTAATAATACATTCAGCAACAATGATGCAATCATAAATCCTGGCCCTGGCTGTAGTAGTGGCTGTGAAGTTCGGAATAATATTTTTCATGGAAAGGGCGGCACTCTTAGTCTGGGTACTGCAACAAATAATATATCTACCAGCTCCGATATATTCGCAAACCTGTCTAAACAAGACTATCATTTAACGTCGACGTCACCTGCCATTAATGCGGCCACCAACATCGGGTCTCCGTATAATATTGACATGGATAACATTACCAGGGGCGCAGACGGCTCATGGGACATTGGGGCTTATGAGTATACAAGCGGAGGATCCACCCCTTCCGTCCTGCTTGCACCGCCTTCCAACTTGAAAGTCATGCCATAGAGCACTTTACTTTGACACCCGCCCCTCGCTTATTAATTAACGGCTATATCGGTTAATCAAGGCGGGGGGCATACCGAGAAATAGAATACGATTTTGTTACAGCCTGAAATATGCTCCAAAGATTTGGATGATGCATATTCAGGCTGTTTTTTTAGTCGATTTTATCAAATAATTACCTGGATTTTCATCAGTGATGAACGTCTCAGCTAACCCTGACCATATCTGTTCCTCATTCCAACATAAATTCCTGGGATCCAGTCGATAGACAAATCACCCAGACAACCTGGTGAGTCATTCGGAACCGCGGAAGTCGAAGCTGTACACTGAGATGCTACAAAATCCAAAGCGCTTGGTTACGAGCTTACAATTAACTTTTTCCACCAGTGTGAAATTTTCGAGAGTTGTTCTTTTCTTAAATAGACTATTTTCTCTGGCTGTAACAGAGGACTTCGACCTGAAACGTTCCACCAAACATACCCACAGAAGCGGATGGCGCTGCCGATCAATACTGGGCTTTCCGCAATACGCCTCGCACACTTGAAAAATTCAAAGAAGGGATGAGACCCGAAAGAGGCATCCATCATTCCTAACCGAAACAATCCTCGCCATCTTCCATCCGAACTAGATGTCGGTCGATAGTGAAAAACAGGTAATTCTGGGCAGGCTATAACCTCCCAGCCCGCTATTTTTGCATCCACTTGGGCCAGCCAATCCTCTCCCCCGAAGTGCATTGGGATGTATCCCCCAATCTGCTCATAGCAACTGCGGCGGAACATTTGTATGCCACCTGCGACAGAATCCGGTGAATTGCTTTTTCGGCAAGCCCAACCACTCTTTGAGCGTTCATAGATGTAACCGCCAGCGATACCAAGTTTTATGTTACCCCCAAACTTGCATAGAATTTTCTCGTAATAATTTATCTCCTCAGGTGCGATGTCTGCATCCTGAACACCAATGAAGTCAAATTCGAGTTGCCGCGCCAGTTCGTATGCCGCGTTGATTGCCCTATCCTTTGATCCGAAACTACGCTTGCCAATATTATTAGTGGAGTAAAGACGAATGAAAGCATACGTATCCGTATAACTCTGCACAATCTCTCTAGTTTGATCTACGGAACCATCATCCATTATAAACCATGCCAGCGGAAGTATGCTTTGACGCAGTACCGATTCAATCGCCTTACTGATATATAGCTCCTCGTTTTTAGCGGCCGTCAATAAAATATAATTGCCATACATTTTGTCACCTGAATATGAATATATACCTAGATTATTGTTAAGTTACTACCATCAAGAACTACTCTATCACTCTTCCGATCACTTAGTCGCCGCGAGAATAGCAACGTGTGAGGCTAAAAAGTTAACTTTCTGCAGCGACAATGGACTTCAGCCCAGTCCTAAGCCTTCGTTCTCACCGGTTAGGGAAGTAAAGTCATCGAAACCGTGGAAAACCATGAATGACTTCGTAAATCCGAAAACCCTTTCCCTTACAATTGTTGCTTCAGGAAAAAGCGTGCGCAGTTCACGATATCTAATATTACGAACACAGGCAGACCATTGGATCGCCTTAGAATAGGGTCTGAGACGACCAAAAGACGTGATAGGCAAATGATATAGCAATCGTGCGCGGAATCGCATCGGCAAAAAGTGGAAGAAAGGGATTAAAGTCCGCCAGTCAACTGGGAAATAGTGATTAGGCGTCTGAACAAAATATCTTTGTCCTATGCGTCTGATCTCGTTTGCCATTCTCTTCTGGTCATCGAATGAACCGACATGCCCTATCACAGAATTTGACAGCACAACGTCGAATTCGTTTGAAGCATACGCTTCCATACTAAGTGCATCGCCTACCTGTGAGCAAAAATTAGGCGGAAGATTGTACTGCCGAAATAGATTCAGAAGAGTGACGTGAATCTCCCCAAGGTGAGTGTAGTCAAGTATCTCCCAGAAACCGAATTCACCACCGACGTCAAGAATCCGTATCGGAGGATGGAGTCTCTTGAGCAAATGCGCAAGTAACCGGAATCGATTTTTGCGGCAGCGGTTTTCAAACTGTGTAACAAACGTGGGTTTTTGCATGCGAGAAGGACCTCACTTTACCTTGCTATTGGCAGACCGAGCTGTCGGATTACAAACTGGCATTATGATCACTGGTATCCAACATCATCCGGTCCAGCCTCACCGTGTATTAATTGTATCAGTTCAAGTCTATAGTCCAGGGTCATTAACGTTTGAAACCGAGATCATTGAACTTGCACACAAATTGGTAGAATGCCGTTAGAGTCTTCATGGACTATGGAAGACGTTATGATAAGAGTTCTCAGCAAAGTCTGTCCCAGCAGAGACTTGTCGACCTCCCTCCATCCCGATGCACAAGGACTCCCCTCCTGCTTTTACTCCTTATCATACAAGTTTGTCGAAAGGGGCAAATATGGCTTTGACAATCTCATCCGATAGGAGTTTAAACTTTAAAGTGCCAAATCAATAATCAAATGGGATGTTCCACTTAATCAACTGTTCAACTGTTCAACTTTTCAACTTTTCAACTTTTCAACTTTTCCAATCCACCTCTCGAGACGGGCCTAGGCAAGTAATAGACACTACCCGACTGATATTGAGTAAGTCGGCCTGACGGCTAATTGACAATTTCGCGTGACGGTCTATCATCGCTTTGCGGTCAGCAATCCAGCCTAATTGAGCGCGTCCTCTAAAAAAATCATTTTCCAGCGCCAACTGGCCGATCTTGGCATGCAACGCCTGCAGATCGATAGCGGGCGACGCCGATTCTGTGGGTTTACCAAAGACCTCTGGCGCGCGTTCCGGTCCGTCAGTTGCCGTTTCCCACCACAAGGGTGGTCTAGGGACAGTCGGTTATCTGGTTCGGGTGAACCTCGAATTCCTGCGTGAGTTGCGCCTGGGGTTTTATCGCTCGCCAGCGCTGCCATGGCGACTTTGGCTTTGAAAGCCGGTGAATTTGCAGGGCAATTGCACGAACAGAATTTGCTAATATACGCTGGACGAGAGAACATAAGTTTCTGCAAGACTAACCCGTATTTTGTACAAATTCTGCGCAGAATAATCTTCGGTTAAGACTATGGATGGCATAAGAAGAGGCTTTTGTAGCTATCTATATTAGCAATTACTGTTCATGCAATCGCCCTGGGTGAATGTGTTCTTCTCGTTTTGATTGACATCTTCTGCTCCGTTTTACCGTCCTTCTGGACATTCAAAAGTAGCAGGTGTTCCACTTAACCGGCTGTTCAATTTTTCCGGTACCACCTCTAGTGTAGCCATATCACAACTCTGAACTAACACAACTTAAAGTGGTCTTCCTTGTATGAATAGTATTGTCATAATATTTCTGCTGGTTGATGCGGTCGCGCTATTACTGGTAAGCCGACGGTGGGCGCCCCTGCCGCTTTTAGTAGGAACATGTTACATTCCTGCATACTTGAATATTGACCTGGGGCCATTCCATTTTACCGCTGTTAGAATCCTGATTGCAGTTGGTCTCGTACGAATGATATTGAGACAAGAATTCCCTGTACGTCAAATCAATAGTCTAGATCGGGCTATGATAGCTTGGGTCGCCTGGCTATTGTTTAGCGGTTTTTTCCATAAGGATCCTAGCTCTGCCTTCATTTATCGCATTGGTCTTGTTTATGATGCATGTGGAATCTATGTGCTTATTAGAAGCTTTTGCAGAAATTTGGAGGATATTAATGGCGTTTGCCAACTTACAGCGATCCTTTTAGCACCTCTTGCGATGGAAATGATTAATGAAAAGATAATGGTAAAAAATCTTTTTTCTATTCTAGGCGGCGGTGACATACCCCTCATCCGCGAAGGCAAAGTCAGAGCCAATGGACCTTTCGCACACCCCATCCTTGCTGGTACAGCAGGGGCTGTTTGTCTGCCTATGATGATAGGACTATGGCATCTACATAGAAAAGCAGCCTTAATTGGCATTGCCTCCTGTATTATTATTATTTTTTCTAGCGCCTCTAGTGGGCCCATTTTGAGTGCGATGGCGGGGATCTTTGCACTTTCCCTGTGGCATTACCGGTACTTAATCCCATTTCTTCAGCGGTGGGCTATACCGGGATATGTTGCCTTGGATTTGTATATGAAAGACCCTGCTTATTTCATTATTGCCCGTATCGATTTGGCCGGTGGAAGCACTAGTTGGTATCGATGTAGACTTATCCAATCAGCCATTGAGCATCTTTCTGAATGGTGGCTAACTGGGACGGATTATACTCGCCATTGGATGTGGGTAGTTGTAAATTGGAGCCCTAATCACACAGACATTACCAGCCACTACATTCAAATGGGCGTGGTGGGAGGTCTGCCGCTATTGCTGCTCTTCATGTATGTTTTGTTTATGGGATTTAATGGCGTAACAAAGGCCTTACAAAACGAAGACAATAATTTGCCTAATTCCCAATTTATGATATGGGCACTCGGAGCCTCTCTATTTGCCCATACAGCAACATTTGTTTCAGTTTCTTATTTTGATCAATCTTTTGTTTTCATTTACTTGACTCTTGCAGCAATAAGCTCAGCAAGTACTATTTTTATAAAAAATCAGAATTTAAAATGGGATAACCCCCAATTTTCTTCTATAAAAAACCTAGCAATATCGTCGAACAGAAGTAACAACGGATTATTAACCAATCATCCACAAGATAAAATCAGTTTGTTTAGCCGACAAAAAATCCGCTAATACAATTAGGTCATATTTTTTATTTCATTAATTTAATATAGACCAGGCACTTTGAGAAAAATCAAAATTTAATGCTTTATTATTTTATTTACACATAATATGGAAGCGTAATGAAACGAATCGGTATTTCAGCACCTTTAATATCACAAGGACATTGGAGAATGTTTGATGCTTTAGGCGAAATTTTTGGAATTCTCTTTGAGGAAGGCAAGCTGACCAAGGATAACCATTATGATGCGTGGCTTCACCTTGAAATTAATAGAGAATCGATACTACGCATTCAAAGTAGCAAGCTACCAAGTTATGCTGTTATGTCTGAAAAACATACTACCTATTGCGGAGAATTCTCTTCCATTAAATTTAATACTCACCTTTCCATCCCAGAAATACTTCGTAACCGCGAGATCCGTTCGGATGAAGCCATTCAGGTAAAAGGACTCCCTAACTGGTTGCAAAATACTGCAACTCTTGCGTATAAAGCAGACTCTCCAATATGGGCAGTTCATGAGCATCAAGACTGCCATCATCATTATGTCACATTAGCAATACCGGAGTTGAATAGCGATGATGAACCCGTCTTTCATCACTTTCAAGGCAATAAATTTTTAGCTTTACTACCATTTCTGACATTTTTACGCCATCTAACCGATGAAAACCGGTGGAATCCCCCTCCTTTACAAGCATGTTTCATGTTTGATGATCCGAATCTGCATTGGCCGACTTACGGATTTATGAATTTTTCAGAAATAGCAAAACACGCTGAGTTACATAATTATCATGCTTCTTTCGCAACCATCCCATTAGATGCTTGGTTTGTTCATAAGCAAACAGCTAGTCTGTTTCAAAAGCAGCACGATAGACTTTCATTGCTAATGCATGGGAATGACCACATCGCGGATGAGCTTGCAAGAAAAATACCGAATGATGAACTTAATAGGATGCTAAAACAGGCACTTTTTAGAATTGAAAAACTGGAAAAGTGTGCAAATATATCTGTTGCTCGGGTAATGGCACCACCACATGGAGCTTTCTCTGAGGACACTCTTAAGGAAATGTCATTAATTGGATATGAAGCTGCATGCGTATCCAGAGGATCCTTGATGCACCACAACAAGCAGGCTAGTTGGGTTCAGACTATTGGAATGCGCCCCTCTGATAATATCCTTGGCCTGCCGGTTTTTCCAAGATTTCGGATTTCAATGGATTGTCAGAACTCAATTTTAGTCGCAGCCCTTCTTCATCAGCCGATAATACCCGTTGGACATCATCAGGATGTGGCTGAGAATATGGATTTGTTAGCGCATTTATCGAACTTTATTAATTCGCTCGGAGAGGTGCGATGGACGAACATGACTAACATTTCCAGATCGCATTATTCAGAACTGATCGATAAAGAGATTCTTCACTTAAAAATGCACTCAAGGATAGTCGATCTTTCAATTCCAGAAGGAATTAAACATATTTTAATTGAGCGACCATGGCTGAAAGAAGGAACAATGGAGCCTTTGCTTATAACAACAACTGACGGATCCAAGAACATAGCACCTATTGAATTCAAAGAGCCAATCTCCATTTGCCCAGGCCAAAAAATTCAAATTATTTCCTCGACGATACCACAATATCAAGAGAACTGTGGCTCGCTTAATAAATTTAAGCCTTGGTCAGTTGTTCGCAGAATCATTACAGAAGCCCGAGATCGGATAACTCCATCCATACAAAGAATATCGATAAGATAATACCCATATCAATAACTGCTTTGCTGGTTAGTTATAACTCTTGTTAAAAGCCTGAACTTCTATGAGTCAAATGTTAACATGTATGCATGTTTCTTGCAGAAATAATAAACTCCTGCGCCCATAAAGATTGCAATAGCCCTAAAGTATACGCGTTAAAAGTTTTCCATCTTCCACCTGTCACATACTCTACTCTTTCGACAAAAAAACCTGTCGATCGCAGCCAACTACATACAACTCTACTCGAAGTAATATGAACTCCAGACTTTTGATAATCATCTAGCCCTTTAAGATCCACCTGCCCCATATATCGTCGAACCCGAACCCCTATGTGTTTCAAATTTGGACAGCTCACGATAATAAGCCCATCATTTACTAGTAGTTTTTTATACTCATGAAGCAAAGCTTCAGGTTCATCGACTAGGTGAAGTAGTCCAGAGAGCAATAGGACATCATATTTTTCGCTAGCAAGAATTTTTGGCGCGTTCTCAAGAGATTCAGGAATTACGCGAATGCCTTTAGTCTCAGCAAGCTTACCTATCACTATATCTAAGGGTATTGCAGTGACTAAGACATTTTTTTTCATTAACTCTTCTTCTGTTTTCCCCCACCCGCATCCGATGGAAAGGACCCGTCCTGTTCCGTTTGGCACCATTGAGAGCATATCTTCTCTGGAAGACTCATAATAAGATTTTATCCAGCGCGTTCCAGGTAGCTTGCTCTCGACACACATTGGATTTGGAACGGGCTCGCCCTTCTTTGCAATTTCGAGCAAAGCACTTACCTGTATATCCACTTGCGACTTTTCGAGACCTGTACGACCAATGTACTTATTGGTAAGATGTTTGCAAGTAAATTCCTCTAACCGCGTAAGACAAATTAATTTTCGGAATCCGCATTGCGTATAAGGATCTGTTGCAGCACTAACGAGCATGTCATATTTCCCCTCATGAGGCTTAACATCAAATCCGCCTGAATTGATTGAGCGAATAAGCTGATCTTTTGTAAGAATATAACAAGCGCCATGCTCATTTGTGAAAAAGGCAAAAATGTCATGTCCACGCTGACAAACTGATGTAGGATCCCAGTGATAATGGCTATGAATGGTCGAATAGTAAACGGTATGATCTGGCGCTTCTTCGGTTCTAAGAAAACCTGCGATCTCATCGGGTTGAAGAATATCTGTTACTTCTAAAAAAGCTTCGATATTCCTTTGAGAAAGGAGAGTGTCGTCTTCGGAATAGATGAAAAGATCATAACTATCCGCGCGTTCAACAAAAATTCTCTTATGCGCAAACGGTAGGGACCAGGGGTTTTTTGAAGGAAGACCAACAACAACTTCAACCTTCTCACCAAGCTCTTTTGAGATGTTTGATACAACAACAATATCAACCTGGTAAGGCATTTTTAAATATTCACCTATCAGTTGCTGAAGATACTGATCATTGTTAGTCCCGTAACTTGCGATGGAAACTAAAACTTTTATTTGACTATTAGGTAGATTCATGATAGCTAGAACATCCAAATAAGAGATTAACAACAAATAGGCTATATTGCGGTTTCAGAATCACTGCGTTACCTGACATTGGTAATATATAACACCTGTGAAGTTGTTGTAAGGCACTAAGACGCAATCCTTTTCGGATAAAATTATCATTGCGCAGACTTCTACTTAATTATAGCCAAGTTTATTATTTATAATAAAATTTTATAAATTTTTTTTATTCCTCTTCCTATAACTTTAATAATAACATCAAATAGTGGCGGAAAAAGATTTAAATAGCATAGACCAAAACCCTCCATATAGAGCCACCACGTTAATCTTAATCTCAATTGATAAGGCAGAGTACCAATGAAATCTCTAATAAGTTGACGATTGTGCGTCCCTCCTTGAACTTGCTCATAAAGTTGTAACAATGCATAGTCTAGTTTTCCCGGATTAAATAGATCTTCGTTTTCTAAAAAACATCCTTTATTATCAATTTTTAGAACATTTTCATAAAGCTCATTGATAATAAATTTCCATTTATTACCCGTGTGCATAGATATTATTTCCTTTTTTATATTCTGCCCTTGTAGCAATCTATAATTCTCATCCTGAATTAATTTATTTAAGGTATTATTATATGTTTCCTCATCATCGGCTATTAACATTACATTATCAAGCCCTGGCGCTCCAGGACCCAAAATGCCTAACTCTTGGTTCGACGAACGAAAACCCAAGAGTGGAATCCCATAACTTCCTGCTTCAAGACAGGAGGTAATAGAAGAAAAGGGTACAGAATCCAAATAAATATCGGCTGCTGCGTAAAGAGTCTCGTTGTCCCACCTCCTTCCTAACGCAACTATTCTGCCGTTTGTTTGATCGCTCATTATTTTCCATGGACCTTTATGCTCAGGCCCCACTGCAATTAAAATAACATGAGGAAAATATTTCAAAGTTGGGGCAATTAGTTCTAGGAATGAAACTTGCTCACCTGCAAAATACTTGAATGGCGATGCGATGGTTAATAGAATAATATTATGAGGGGAAAATCCTAACAGTCGCTTGGCTTCCGCACGGGTCTTTGATAGGTTCGACGGGATAATTGGAATTGGAAGAATTGGCATATGGTCATCCCTTAAACCTCGCCGCATATTTATGAAATCTACATTCTGTTGACGTAAATGCACTACAGCATGTGCAATGCTGGCTCCAACCCAAAATGTATGATCGGAATGATTTATGAAAACAACCTTGACAAAATCACAACCTGCAGCCAAAGCTAATATAGGAACAATATCATAAGGATATAAGTGCAAAATCACAAAATCTGCATTTTGGCACAATTTTCTAAGCTCAAGCGCTTTACTCAAAGGGTTCGATGCAGGGGATTGCAAAGCCTTAACGAATCCACCTGAGTGTTCGGCTGATTTAATAAAGATATCAGGAATATCGTACTTATTATTTATATCTGCCTGCGATGTAATAGCCAAAGAATGCTGACTTTTATTGTCTTCCTGCATCCAACGCCAGACGAATCTACTATCACCTCCTATTGGTTTTGCATAGCTTAATATATGCAAAACGCGTCTAGGCTTTTTTGCTGGTAGCACTTTTTCAGATACTATTTTTGGGTTTATTTGCTTTCCTATTTTAAAGAGTAATTGTTCAAGACGGGGGGATCCGAACAAGCCGGCATTCACAGGAAATGCACTAAATGCGGCCAACTGCGCGAGTCTGACTGCTACCAGTAAATTTCCCTCCTCATAAAATTGCTCTGCTAATGTTAACAGACGATTGAACCTGGAGTTCGCTTCGCTAAGGCCAAACATATTTGATATACCAAAATAAGTCACAAAAAATTTTATCTATCCTGAAGCCTGGCCATTTTGATAAATTTGAGTTTGCATAAGTCTGTGCGGATACGAGACAACCTACCCCATAAGTTATATCGTTAGACATGGATATCATCAAGCCCGTCGGGAAGCGGCTACCCAGCACCAAGGATAGCAAGATCAAAAGTCCCTATAGCCTGAATTCCTGCCGTAATGACGGACTTGTGTTTACGCTTGTATCCATAAGCATCATCATCTTATTATATACAAGTTTTACTGACTCTCTCCATTAAACACTCAGAATGCCTTCCAGAATGAATAGCAAGCATTACAATGATAGATAAATCAATGACTTGTGATCAATAAACCTTCCTCCCCTACCGAAATGTGTATAACAAGATGACTCTAGCGGGTCAAAACAATAAATTGATGTAAGCCCACAAAAGATCTGAATTATATTTCAGACATTACTCGCAGCAACTATCTGTTTGAAACAAATTCGATCATTAGAAACTAAAGTCACCAAAAACTCCGAAGTCAAAACGATTAGGTTGGTTAGCCACGAAATTAAGGAATAAACTGAGACTCCGCTCATTATACTGAGTAAACAATTTCGAGTGGCCAATCAACACAAATGGAAGATCATCCGTCAACTCTCCATACTCTGCATCAGCCCGTTCTAGAGCTCGGATCAATTGCTGACCAGTGCACTTATTGAAATCAGCTTTCCAAGAGTGCAGACGAAATGGCATAGCTAACTTGGCAAGAAGCCGTTTGGGTCCAGCAGTCATTGATAACCTAGTATCAATCCCGTCAGTAATAGTGCTTTGAATGGGGTGATTGCGTGTCATACTCACACCATGGATCCGACTTGTTGAAAGAAATGCTCCAATCCAGCGCCTTTCTGCGTAAATGGGCACTTCGGTGATCAGGCTTGTATCACTACGTTTGCATATATCATTCACATCAGCAGGCCAAGGAATTAGGTTACTAGGCGCATTGGAATAATCGAAGCTAACGATTCCATCACGTCGACCATACTTGAATACTGATGTTTCGATCGAAAACCCATTATTTACCAGCGCACGAACAACATTGTGAGAAGGACTTACCGCCCAATTGGCTGCGCGAAACGCAATGCACTGGTAAGTTGGTGAAACTGGTTTCAACAATTCTTCCAAATAATGTTTACCACTGCGAATCATATAGTCCAAGCGCTCAAAAGGAAGACCCGCTAAATTATACTCTTGCCAATCCTGAACCCAGCGACCATTTTGATGCCTGGCGTTGAAGTAAGAGGGGTGGATGTGGAGTTGGACATCGTGACCGCGTCTGACTGCTTCCCGAAGCTGCTCTGCAATCGCTTCGTAATGGTAATCGTCCGAGCCATACTCCTCCTTATATTCTTTGAATTTTAAAATCTCCGCTACTTCAGCCATGATAGTGAGTTTGGCGTCATAACGGTCAAATAAATCCAATATCCTGTACGTAGGCTCAACCATCAATGAATATGGACATCCGTCACCGTTGCCGTGAATTTCGTAATCGACTGTAAATATAACTTTAAACATGGGAATCTAGAATCAGAAGCATTGCCCTAACTAGCATGGATGAGAGAGGCAACAATGCGCTCAGATGTTCGGCCATCCCAATAAGGTGGTATTTGCCCTATCTCGGTGCGGCGGTTTAAAACTTCATTGATATCCGAAGCAAGCACCTCTATATTTGTCAATTTGTTGGAGCCAAGTGTAACTGTAATTGGGCGCTCCGTATTCGGACGCAATGTTAGGCACGGAGTTCTGAAGTATGTGCTCTCTTCTTGCAGACCACCTGAATCGGTAAGAATGAACCGCGCCATCTCTGTAAGACATAAGGAATCATGATAGCCAATTGGCTCTAAAATACGTAGTCCTTTGTTATTATCAAGCGAAATACCGTATTGCCCACACATCTTTCGAGTGCGGGGGTGCATTGGAAACACTACGGGTATATCGTCGGCGATACGCTTCAATTCATGCATAATGGTTGTTAACCCCACCTTCTCATCTACATTGGATGGACGATGAAGTGTTACATATACAAAGCTCTTCTTTTTCAACTGAAGTTTCTTAAGCACTTGGCTGGCCCGAGCCTTCTCGAGATTTAACGTCAAGGCATCAATCATGACATTGCCAACCAAATCAATTTTCCAATCAGGGATTCCTTCCCGTTTCAAATTCTCATCACCATCAACCGATGGAGTGAGTAAGAGATCCGCCAAAGCGTCAGTCACAATCCGATTTACTTCCTCCGGCATGCTGCGATCAAAACTGCGCAAGCCAGCCTCAACGTGAGCCACCTTAATTCCCAGTTTTGCACAAACTAAGGTACACGCCATAGTCGAGTTTACATCCCCTACCACCACTACCCAATCCGGCTTTTCCTGCAAGCAAATTGGCTCAAATTGCGTCATTACATTGGCAGTCTGTTCCGCATGAGATCCGGAACCGACACCCAGATTGATGTCCGGAGCGGAAATACCAAGTTCGTCAAAAAAGATGTGTGACATTTTTTCATCGTAGTGCTGGCCGGTATGGATCAATCGATACTCCAACTGCGTTCCGTAGTTAGCCACATCTGCAGAATGCCTACGTATTTGCTGAATGATAGGAGCCACTTTCATAAAGTTCGGCCGAGCGCCCGCAATGATTAGAAGTTTAATTTTTTTGTTCATAGCCCATTTTGGTTTTAATATTAGGGATATCAAGCCCTAGCGGAATGCTCTTTCATCAAGATAGTGTCAATATGATCTAAGATTGTGCCGAGGGCTTTTCCAGAAGTTAAACTGTCCTGAATAGTCCCTTTACTGCGGCGCTGAAGCTGAATTTTTTTGTTAACATCCTCAATATTTTCGATCAGTAGAAGCCTTCCTTCATTTTGCAGTTGGCGATCTACCGCACCACTTTTACCACGAAAGATACTGTAAACAGGAACTCCCAACGCAGCTGCCTCGCGATTCATTGTCCCCCCTCCGCTTACCACCAGATCGGAATGCCAAAGCAGATTAAGACCGTTAACTGCCTGCTTAGGTATAATCACATTAGAGCCTTTAAACCACTGAGGCCAGTCCTGTCTTATTTGCGTTTCCTGAAACTTATTTCTTGGCAATAGAACTGCCTTGATGCCCGGTGTAGAGCAAACTCTCTTCATGAACTCAACGAAAAGCATATCGCTCTCTGGATTGTGGTAGTGCGCTTCGTTTGCTGGAGGGCGAATTGTTACAAGGATGTCATCCTCGTTAAGATTTAGTTGAGTAACGATACTTGAATCAGGTTTGAATTCGGCTGCATAAACATCCTCCTTGATTCCCTCGTAGGCAAGAATTTTCTCTTTCGTTTTACACTGTAGTTGCTCATCGGATAAAGCGGCAGGAATTATTTCCCAACGTGGCCGTAATAGCCACGGAGTTTGCGCGTGCTCATAGTCCATAATCATCACGGTCGGGATACGGAGCAAATTACACAATAAAATTTGCGATCGTGATCCGTGAGAGAGTCCCAAAACTGGTTTTTCACGAATAACAAATGGCAACAATTGTAAACTACGCCAGCAAAGACCCAACACTTTAAGAAGAGGATTCTTGCCGTAATGTTTACCTACCTTTTTATATGCTAAACCGTAAAGATTCGCTAATTCGCAAACCTGGAAAGCATCCCGAGCGGTCATAACAATAGTATGCCCCCTATTTTCCAACTCCCGTATTATAGGTTTGAAGAAAGGCACATGAGGTGTATTATCGAGATCAATCCAAATTTTCACTTTAATCCCTCCGTACTATGTTATCTATATTGAACACGCACTGCGCCTCAATATTAAAAGCTAAATTTAACCGTCGGTGGGATAAGATGAGTTTGCCGATCAATGTTTTGGTTTCTACAGATTCCAGAAATCACTTCTCATGACCGACGCTCAACTCGGCAACAGTCTGCCCCGGCTGGCTATATTGTTGAACCCACTTTTCCAGTCCAAGTCCCCAACGAAATATGGCAATCCATTTATTGAAGGCCACGCTCCATTTACTTGTTCTGCTCTTAATCAGTGCAACTGGAAAGCAAAGCGCCAACAGCATTAACCGGACAATAGCTGAGCCGCAGAGTGCCAGTCGATAACCGAGACTGTAAAAATTGCCACGGGTTTTCCTCAACAACCGACTAACTGACTCGGAGATCATGATGTCAGAAAAGATGCTTCGTTCAAGCTGCGTACTTCCACCTCCGTGGTGAACAATCTCAACTTCAGGGGCATAATAATTTATGAAGCCAGCTTTGCAGGTCTTGTAGCACAAATCTATGTCTTCCGCATACATGAAATAGTCGGCACTAAAACCATCCACCCGCTCGAAGGTATCGCGCTGAATTATCATGCATGCTCCGGAAACCGCCTCTACGGGTACCGGCGAGGTTACGTCTTCGAACATCGCAGCCGACATCCATAATTTGACTTTCGGGAACCATCGCTGCAAGATCTCAGAATCAAAAATCTGGTTTAAGATCGTAGGAAACGGCATCACACAACTCGTTTGCAACGAACCATCGCTGTTGAGCAAACGGCAACCTAATACTCCGGCATGAGGAAGCTCCAAAAGTCGAGTGCATAAGCGTTCGATGGCACAATCGCTCACCTCGGTATCGGGATTCAGGAACAGCATAACGTTTCCTCGTGCATATTCCGAACCAAGATTATTGGCTCGTGCGAACCCTACGTTTTGCTCACTCTGGATAAAACGAACTTCAGGATAAAAATGCTGCAACATAAGTCCACAACCATCAAAGGACCCTGAATCTACCACGATGATTTCATATTCTATGCCGAATGTATTCTTCAAAATCGACGCGATACACTTTTGAAGATAAATCTTAGAATTCCAGTTGACTATAATTATAGAAATTATAACTGATCTCATTAGATCTCCATTAATGACAATTATAAAAAAATCCATTTTCATGATGAAAAACTAGACGCAATAATAATTCAATATTTAATTATCATTTTACCCTATCAACTGTGCTAGGTCTAAAATACTTGCGCATAATAATTCGCTTCGCTGTTCCAAGGAATGAACGTAACTTTAAGGAACTAGGTAGTCTTAGCCAATTCCGAAATAAATAAAATCCTTGCAACCGTGGTGCAGGGATCCCAAAAGCTTTCATGGTAATAACCCGCCCCCATATTGCTCCTCTCTTTCGAAACAGTTCCTTTTGCGAGAGCTCCAACATTTCAGGCTTAACTTCCTTAAGCTTCACATAGCCAGCCTGTAAGGCCCCCTTTAAAATTTGTCTCCCTCTCTCAGTTCTTATTAACACCAGTGAACTCCCCACCTCACCGTCTTTAACCTTCCTATACCAGGGGTCACCACATGAAATGTCAGCAAACTCACTCGTACTATCGGGGCAAATATGGCACCGTAAAGGTCGATAGGCTTGAAGAAAACCCCAAGCTTCTTCATAAGTGGCCAGTTCACGCCAATTAGAATCGTTTTTCAAACGCACAGAAAAACTACCAGGCCAGCCACGGCCACGATATCTAATGTCATTGACGTCTTCATAACTGATTCCATATTTTTCCAGCAAATCTAAGGTTCCTTGAGTACTAGGCGTTCCAGCGCAAAAAATCCCTATAGCAATACCAACATTATTGCTTAACTTAGGGCGGATAGATTGGATTTTCCGCAAACCTTCAATGTCACAAGGCTTTCCAATAAAAACACAAGGTCCTTCTGCATCTTCGATGGTTTGTAAATTATCGCATGGCGAAGCAGGGGAATAACGTGATCCAGTCATGGCGAGCAATTCAGCTTTAGTGCGACTAAAAGTACTTTTATTTTGGTACCGATGTTCGTCATCACTCCCAATGTGAGCTACTCCCTCCATCCCTTCTTTCTCTATACAATATAACGCTAAAGCACTCGCAAGCCCCCCAGATGAACCATCAAACCGAATAGCCTTATCAGTAGCATGACCTTCCCATATTTCCAATACTGGACCCCAACCTTCTGACAGCATGTGTATTAAACCTTCAGTTGTTTTTATCAGAGGATCATGGGACATCCCAACACCAGGGCAAACAGAGACGCAGTCTGAACAGCCGCTGCAGCCTCCTGGCACAACTACCGGCCTTATTCCTTGATCTATAAAATCAACGAGATTTATTTTTTTTTCTGGACATACATATTCACAAGCACCACAGCCAAGACAAAGACGCCACCTTACAACATCCGAAACATCAGTAAATTTAGTATTGGCTAGTTTATATTTCATTAAAGCTACTCGTATTCACTAAATATTGACAGTATTTTTTCTTTTACTTCTGGCATAATTTTTTTTAAATGATTCTTGATTTCATCTCTTGTTGTAAAAGCCTTATTAATTATTTGTAACGTTTCTTCGATTTTTAGTTTCCTAGGATCTGCGATAAGGTATTCAACGCCCATGCTTTCAAATACACCAAAAAATTTCTGACTATAGCTAATTCCAATTGCAGGTATTGATTGTGAAAGTGAACCGATGCAAGCATGCATGCGGGAACCAATAAATAAATCGCAAGTCCCTATGATATATTTGATTTCGTTTTGGTCATAAAATCCACTCAAACAGAAAAGCCTATCAGGATACTTGTCTTTTAGAGTTTCGTATATTGTACAAACAGCATAGCTATCGCTTTCTTCTTGGTTACCAAAAACGTGAGGAACAAGAAGGACATTTGCTTGATTCTCATCAATTAGCAACTTGATTATTCTGTCTATCAATGTTTGATAATCAACCTTTAGGTTAAACATATTTTTTTTGTTGTATCCGCCTAGCAATAGAAGACCGCTTACATTTAACCCAACTAATGGTCTATCTGCGAGGGAAATATCTTTATCATACCCCCCCATATAGTTAATATAAAGAGGTCTGTGAGGCTCAACTACAAAGCCCATGTCATAACAGAAACGAACTTTCGAGTCATTATCTTTAATATTTAGCAATGCTCTTGTTTCAAAGACACCATCTATATCTCGAGAGTAAATAGCATCAGCGCTATGCATAATAATTTTTGCTATTAGCTTTGATAGCCCGCCTTTGAATGGACCTATAGTCTGTGGCAACATAATCAGATGCTTTCCCAAGGTTATTAATAAAATCTGAGGTAAAGCCACATAAAAAAAACGACCTAATCCATAGATATCACTAAAACTGTCGCCCCCAGATGCTGCGACGGCAATATCAGCCTCGCTGATGGTCTTTAACCAGTAGTTTTTTTTAATTAATCTATTACCTAATTTTCGACCTAAACTCTTGCTTAGCAAAGAGATAAAAAGCAAATAAACAATATTATTTGGAAGATAAATTTTCCAAGAAAACCTGAGATTTACTAAAGGCACAGAAATATTCTTTCCTGAGAGAACAATTTTACTCCTAATTGATTCGCGCCCATAATCTAAGAAAAAGATATCAGCATCTGGATATTTTTTTGTCAAAATTGTCAGAGCCCCGATCGCCAATGCCCCAACCCCCATATTATCAGTATTAAATGTTGCACCTAGCAAAAGGATTTTTTTCTCTTTCATCTATAGTCTCGTAATTTTAGATAACCTATTATAATAATTTATCATTATTTATAAGAAATAGATATTATCCGAATTAACTCTGCGCCACCAATTCAAGTTCAGCTTTAAATCTTATTTACCCAGAGGCTAATAAGCATATAATTCTAAGCTTTAACCGGTTTCATATGTATATCCGTATTGATGTGTTAAAAGGGGCCTTCTTGATTTATTCAGCACCAAACCCAGCAAGTTTGTCTCCTCTAAAATGTACATAGACTGTTGAAGCTCATCGGAAGTATTTTTTCCATCCTCTATAACAAGTAGAGCTGCATCGACATATGGCATCAACAACATCGCATTATCGGCCGCAAAAAGAGGAGGAAGATCGAAAATAATGATCCCGGACTTGTAGCGCGATTTGATCTCATTTATCAGATCGAGCATTTTTCGGGACGAAACTAATTCCGAAGGGTTTTTGTTGAAATTTCTACCAGGTAAAACAAGTAAGCGCTCAATGCCCGAGCTGATACATGCATCATATAATGATAGTTCTCTCGTCAAACAATCGATAAGCCCAAAATCATATTGGAGCCCCAAGGTTTGACCCACACTTGGGCGTCTAAGATCAGCATCAACGATAAGAACATTCTGATCTTCCTCCATTGCTATCGCAATTGCGAGATTTACGGATATAAATGTTTTTCCTGCGTCGGGCGTCGCGCTTGTGATGGCAAAGCTGTTCCAGTTATTATGCCGAAGCTGCTTGAGAACATTCGTCCGAAGTACACGAAATATATCCGCCCGTGGATCGTTTTCGAGTCCCATAATAACCCGGTTATTACGCAGCACATTCGGATCAATAATGCCCGTTTGAGTTTTGATGTATTTAATCGAGCCAAAGCGCTGTTTCTGAGTGCTATTAATCATTGATCACTCTCCAGGAGGTAGACAAAGGCATGTTTATCACCATATTTCATTTTTTCGTGAGTTTTATTCATGCTTGCTTTAATCCAAGGAAGGTGAAGCTCATTAAAATGACGGCCAACATAAAAAAAGCAAAGGCTGTACAGACAATTACTTTCTTCATTTGGCGTTGCTTTACAAGCTGTTCCTCCAATTCGGAAGGAGACTCAATGTAGGGGACAACCACTAGCGGCATAAGACCCGTGGCTTCGCGAACTGCCTGGTATCCTCTAATTCCTGGCTCAAGGAATTCGACAAGGAATGCAACTCCAAGACCTGCGATGATTCCCATAAAAAAACCGCCAATGGCTACTTTTCTTCTGATCGCTTTTTCTGGGTTTCTAGGAATGATAGGTTGCTCTATGAGGGTAAGGGTTTGCCCCTGCTGCTGTTCTTCCAATGTTTGAGCCAGCTTGGCATCCTGCCATTTCTCTTTGAGCTGAGTGTATTTCTTAATGATATTATCCCGCTCCCTTATCATATCGGTATACACCATCTCA
>Ga0208629_100258_pt1 | contig 26225 bp, 15 predicted proteins | sample LakWasMet19_HOW5_2_FD_183865 | JGI IMG/M metagenome (GOLD analysis project Ga0208629, IMG submission 183865) | Freshwater sediment methanotrophic microbial communities from Lake Washington under simulated oxygen tension - Sediment Metagenome... | ecosystem: Environmental > Aquatic > Freshwater >... | reverse complement strand
AGCGTGTCATTCCCGGTTCCACCTTGCAAGGAGTCATTTCCTCCCATGCCTTGCAGCTGGTCACCGATACTTCCTGACCAACTATTCAGATAGTCATTGGCATTTGTCCCAATGACAGGTAGCGCTGAAATTTGTGTCTGCAAATACGCCGCACCCCACGCGGTTCCATCGGCAAAATCCACGCGCTCGATACGGTAAGCATTGCCGGAACCCCAGCTTTGAATTCTTAGCTGGTCGCTCGTACCATTGATGCCCAGCACCAAATCGTTGCCGCTACGACTGAAGTTAATGTCGCCCATAGCAATTCCGGCACCGAAGCGAACGGCGTCCACATTGCCTGCCGTTGAGTCGGCCTCGTAAATAGTATCTTGCCCGCCGCCCAGATTGAACAGGTAGATGTCATTGCCTGTACCGCCCTGCAAGCTGTCATTCCCGGTTCCGCCATCCAGCATGTCATTGCCATTACTTCCAACAAGAGTGTCATTTCCTCCCATGCCTTGCAGAGTGTCATTGATATTTAACCAACCATTCAGATAGTCGCTTCCATTTGTCCCAACGACAGGCCCAGATGGAATCAAGGTTTGAATATACGCCGCATCCCACGCGGTTCCATCGGCAAACTCCACGCGCTCGATACGGTAAGAACCCCAGCTTTGAATTCTTAACTGGTCGGTCGTACCATTAATGCCCAACACCAGATCATTGCCGCTACGACTGAAGGTAATGTCGCCCGCAGCAATTCCGGCACCGAAGCGAACGGCGTCCACATTGCCTGCCGTTGAGTCGATCTCGTAAATAGTGTCTTGCCCGCCCCCCAAGTTGAACAGATAGGTGTCGTTGCCTGTACCGCCCTGTAAGCTGTCATTCCCAATAGCACCATCCAACGTATCGTTACCCTCTTGGCCGAAGAGAGTATCATTGCCCTCACCTCCGGTAATCGCATCATCCCCACCCCGTCCTTCAATGACATCGTTACCGCCTAGCCCATCAATTATCTCTGCTGTGTTGTATCCGCGAACTTGGTCATTTCCTTCCGTTCCCAACGATGGCAACATCGCTTTCACCGTAGCAAAATCCCAGGTCGTGCCATCGTTGAATTCAATCGCCTCCAAGCTGCTCGGAGAGACTCCGTCGTTCACAAAATATCCCGCAACGGTCATCCGGTCGCCCGTGTCGTGTATCGTCAGTATCAGGTCGTCGATATTTCGGATCAGGTCAATGTCCGTCGGCAATACTTCGGTAACGAGCTTCAGAACATCTCGCTTGTTTACCGTATCATCCTGACTCAATATTGTGTCCTGCCCTGATCCGCGTCCGAACAAGTAGGTATCGTTGCCTACCCCGCCATCAAGCAAGTCATTACCTGCGCCACCATCCAAGGTATCATTCCCCACCTGCCCGTAAAGCGCATCATTCCCCGCTTCGCCCAAAAGGCTATCGTTGCCGCCGCCACCGTAAACGAGGTCGTTACCGCCCAACCCGGCGATGATTTCATCGGTGCCGTCTCCGGTCAGTTGATCGTTGCCCTGCGTCGCCATCATGCCGCGCCAAGCCAGGTTTGCTATGGAGATTACATCCTGACCATAGGCTGCCAGTGCGTCCTGAAAGACAGCTTTGTTCAGGGTATTCACGTCATTGGTATGGATCAAGTTGGTGATGAACTCGGCCAATACACTCTTGGCCTGCTCCCGATTTGCATCAAGCTTGGCGGCAATAAGTGGCAGCGTACCGCTGAGGTCGCTGTTGAGTGTTTGGCTGGTTGCAGCCCAGGCATAGTCAATCGCGTTATACAAGTCTTTTAGCCGAGTTTGTTGCATGAGTTGCGCAGCAATGCCGTTGGCAAATTCGTCGTAGGCTTTGAGGAGCACTGCGGCTGCCGGGCCATGGGGATTGGGGTCTTTTTCGTTCCAGCACCAAATGCCTACATAACCTTCTCCCAACAAGGCTTCCATGGCGTAGAGCTTTCTGGCATCGCCGATGGGGTTGTCGTAAATCTTGGTGGCCGCGCGACTCAACGGGTCTTTGCCGGTCACCCCGGTCCACTCGTAGATGATCCAGGTCGTGAGGGCGTTGCGGGCAACCGGGTCGGCTTCAGCGGCGAATTGTTCGACCAAGTTCTTGAGGGTGCTGCTGCCGCTGGCGTCTTGTTGCGCCATCACCTGCCGCAGGCTGGCAACGTTACCCTTGCCCTGTATCTCCGGCATGTTGTGTATGGCTACACTGAGGGCGATTTGGTTCAAGTTCCGGGTGCTGGACTGGTCGGCTTTGAACCAGACATCTTCGGCCAGCGCGGTGCTGCCGTCGGTTTTGGTGTAGCTGCCTTGTTGCTGGTGGATGTTGCCATTCGTGTCTGTGCTGGCGTTGGTACTGTAGCCGGTGGCGATGCTTTGAATACCGAGATCGCTGAGGGTCTTGAGTTCACCTGCATCGGTGATGCCGTCACTGTTAAGGTCTTGCCAGATGTTGAGTTCGGTCCAGGCGCTATCCTGACTGTCGAGTTTGCCGTCGCCGTTGCTGTCGAGGTCGGCCAGGGCGGCAAAGCCGTTGGCGGCGGTTTGGCCGTTCTTGAGTTGGGTGCGGTCGCCGAACAGTTCGGTACCGTTGTCTATTTGTCCGTTGCCGTTCAGGTCGCGCACGAGGATGCCGTCGCCTGAGGTCGCCCAGCCGGTGCGCTCGGCAAAGCCGTTGCCGTCGTAATCGAAGAAAATGCCATTGTTGAGGTTTTGTGTGGCGATGCCGTTGCCGTCGAGGTCGAGCACAATCGGCGATTTGGTTTTCTCGGCTTTGCCGAAGGCATCTTGGAGAGGATCGCTGTAGCTGGAACCGGAACCAGGGCTGGGGGGACCGTATTCGTCCAGAGTGATTCCTAAGTCGCCTGGGGTGAAGTTTTCTATGATCAGAGGATCGTTGATTTGCAGCGTGTTGCCGATTTGGAGATAGGTGTTGCCTGCTGCGTCTTTGTAGAGGGTTTCGCCTTTTTTGCGGGTGGCGAAAGTGAGTTGTTTGCCGTTGAGATGGATCGTGCCTTGGCCGTCCGAGTCGCGGATGGTGTCGCCGTCGTCGGCGTAGTAGGTGTCATTGCCTGCACCGCCATCAAGAATGTCGCCGCCTGCGCCGTCGTCACCATGGAGGGTGTCGTTGCCGTCTTCACCAAGCAGCCTGTCATCACCTTGTCCTCCTTCCATATAGTCATTGCCGCCTAAACCATTGAGAAAATCATTGTCATCACCGCCAAAAAGACTGTCAGCATAATCAGTTCCGACCAATCTATCGTCGCCGGCACCACCTATGTATCTGATGCCGTTTTCAACCCAGCCTCTTAGAGGATGAGCTACATCAGCAATTTCAACATGTGTTCTCGAAAGCGTGCCAAAAATAAGGTCGTTCTGGTCTGAGCCATAGAGAATAGGTTTGTTGTCGGAATCAAGAAAGCGAGTTGAACCACTATCAAATAGTTGCTGAGTAAATGAAAAAGCATTTGCAACGATAGTTCCTGCAAGTAAAGGATTTGGCAGTACGGCTGTTGAAGCAGCATTAGTATAATCTGCATAGGTAAACGTATTCTGTAAATTCCTGGTTCCGTCGAAAGAGATGACTACTGTTCGGCCAATACCCGACGGATCAACAATAGGCTCTAACGCAAAATTGACTAACCCTGAAAATCCAGAATCTGATTTAAAATCGAAGTCTTCGGTATTTCCATTTACACTATAAGGGATAACGGCGAAATCTTGAATATAACGATTGCCATTCGCCTCAACAACGAATTTTGCTCGACTATCTATCTGAAATGCCGTTGATTCCCATATATAAGCACGTTCCAAATAATTATCCTGACCATCATCGTATAAGGATTGCTGAATCCCTTTCCAGCCTTGACTAATGCTAAATGCTGTGAACAAATCGTATTTTGAATAAATTTCTGGTGCCAAATTAGATGATGCTGGGAAGGCAAGTTGTAGTAGCGTCCCATCAAGAGGGGCGAAAAATTGCTCTATAACATCAAAGAAAGCGGGTGAGGCAAAGCGACCTGGACCACTCATGTATTCGTTTATGTCAACATTTGTAAGTTTTTTATCGTCAATAGGGCGAATCGGGGCATCCTCGATATTAGCAGGCTTTGTTTTGTCACCGTACAGATAGAGATTTGTCACTTCTTCAGCAGTTAATAAGCCCATGTTAATTTCCTCAATAATTGTTTTAATTTTATTAATTTTATTAATCATTCCAGATATGTCCGCAGTTGCTGACAAACTGGTATCCTTCAGTTAATTTAGAGTTTGTGACACCTTCTCTGTTACGATATCGTTCTAGATATTTATAACCTACAATTGAAGACTGTAAGCCACCAGTCAGACGACTCCAATAACTTACATAGTCGCCTTCTCCTTCCTTTATTCTGTAGTGAGTTGTAACAGTGCAACACCCAGGATTCAAGGTAAAAAATTCATCAATATCCTTATAAGGGACATATTCTCCTTGCTGGTCTTTTTCAAGTTGTAGTCTTTGTCCTTTGTCCTTATCAACCAACTTCACACGCTCAATATACTCAGAAGAAATTACTCCAGACATTATTGTTTGATAACTCAATATGTGTTTCGCAACAATATTAATTTTTTCTTCATCAGTCAGAAAGCGTGACTGGCTATAACAAAATCCAAGATAATTCAGACTCAAAATAATGATCAGTAAAACAGTAAAAATAAATTTGATAGGCTTGTTTTTAATAAATGAAATCACAGCAATCACCTTTCCCATATATACAAAGGTTTGTTACTTCTTCAGCAGTTAATAAGCTTATATTAATTTTCCTTCAGTAAATTTTATGTTTAACCTAATTCCCAGACTAATTCACCACAGTTATTTACCCCTGGGAATATCTCTCTTGGTTTAGATTGTATGGTGCCTTCGCTATTACGGTATCGTGACAAGTACCTGACACCTACAACTGAAGATTTGAAACCAGTCAGACGATTCCAGCAACTTACTGTATCGCCTTCCCCTCCAATCGATTTGTAGTTTGTAGTTACTTGACAACAACTTGGATTTAATGCAAAAAAATCCTCAATATTATGATAAGGGACATATTCTCCTTGCTGGTCTTTTTCAAGTTGAAGTTTTTGTCCTTTGTCCTTATCAACCAGCTTAACACGTTCAATATATTCAGAATTTTCTTGTGACATTGCCACTTCGAATGTCAATATATATTTCACAACAATATTAAGTTTTTCTTCATCAGACAGAAAACGCTTTTGGCTATAGCAATAGCCAAAATAATTCAGACTTAAAATAATGGTCAGTAAAACAGCTAAAATAAATTTGATGGGGTTGTTTTTAATACATGAAATCATAAGAAATCACCTTTATCCTGAACAGGACGTAGGGGGGCGGAGCCCGATATTCGTTTGTTTATTGTGTTGTCTTGACTCAATAAGGTGTCCTGCCCTGATCCGCGTCCGAACAAGTAGGCATCGTTGCCCTCTCCGCCATCCAGAAAATCATTAACTGCGCCACCTTCCACGAGCAATAGGGGACGGAGCCCGATATTCTGTTCGACATTCCTGTTCATCATTACACTCATTTCCTCCTCAAACAAAGATCACACTGTCTCGTAATTCCATTACGAGTAATAAGGGACGGAACCCCCGATATTCAAATAACCCTGTAGCGTCAGTGCAATCCACGCGCTTCGTCTGTTGTATTCATTCATACTGCTGTCCTCCTTTTCGTAAATAACAAGAAGCCTCTACCACGGTTATTTTTCATTCCTGCTCCCCTAACACAGCTCATCATTCTGCTCGTAGCGTATCATTGCCGTGATGTTAAGCAACGGCGTCATTGTGACTCAAAAATCTGCCGATGTATTGCCAGCCAAATCTGATCCCTTGTAGGCCTATATCTACAAATACCCTCAATATCGTATGGATACTGTATTACCACCGATAACTGTTGCTCGAAAAACTTCCATTAATGAAAAAATAGTTTCGTCGAGGTGAAAAAACGCGAAATCCAGCGCATTAAATTTGGTTATGATAGTTTTCAACTATCATCTCTACGTTGAAGAATTAAACGGTATCGGCAGTTTGAACCTCTCCGGATTAGCCGGACACATGCCGCAATACGGCTCTTCCTCGCGGTGGAAGAATTCCGCAAGCTGCTCGTCGGTGCAATTGGACTCTAACGGTTGATACTGCAAGTACGGTTGCCAACTGTCGGAAAGCCGATACTTGGCGTCCTGCAGCTTCAGATAGGCTAATGGCGCGCACTTCCATATTTTTCCTTCAAACAGCTGCGGACAATGCTTGGCCGGGCAACGCTCCCAACTTTGCCTCGGCAGTCCGTCTTTAAACGGCTCCATGGCGTTTCCGCTTCCTCGATACACGCGAGTCCAATGCTTGAACGACAGGTAGATATTGACTCGAATCCGGTAATTGCGAACCCAGCTTTTCAATAGCTCCATGACAGGCCGAAGTTTTTCTGTATATTCCGGCCCGTCGTGATGAATCGACAGATAAATACTGGTGTTGTGATCGCGTTGCAGGATGGCGGGCAAGGCTGGGTGCCGGTGCAGAAAGAAGCCATTGGTTACCAGACGCAGATGCGCACTTGGCCAGACTCTGCGGGCTAGCAGAACGAACTCCGGCAGGTCGGGATGAATGCTGGGTTCGCCTCCCAGCAAGGAGAAAGTATGTGGGATCAGCCGCCGATTCCACAGTTTCATCGAGTGCTCCGCTTCGGCTAATGAAAGAATGCCTTTGTGGCCTTGGTTGGAATAGTGGGAGCAGCTCTCGCAAGCAAGATTGCAAGCATGGGCAAGGTGAATTTCCAGGTGGGCGATGCTTTTCATGCTACTTGCTACGACTGATGACTTAAAACCGTTTCGATCACTCGTACCGCATAGCTAACCGCTTGATCGGAATGAAAACCACTATGCTGTGCTGCAAATGCTTTCGCCGCTGCTCGAAAACGATCTTCATCCAGCAACTGTTGCAGGGAAATTCGAAAATCCGCTTCGCTACGGTTTGTCCCCATCACTAATCCAGCCCCCAGTCCGTCAACCCGGCAGCTAAACATATATTGTTCAACGTTCTGAGGCACCAACAATAAGGGCACTCCTGCCAAAAGAGCGCAGCAGACCATACCTGATCCGGCATAAGACACGACGAGATCAGCCGATGAAATAATATTGTCCAGCTGGACGGGATTAACATCGACTCGCAAGCGGTTCGCAATAGCACGATTCAAACGATTGAGACCGGGCACTACACAGATGACTTCGGCATCGAGTTCGGCTAATGCTTTTAACAAGTTTTCTATACCCGGCACACTGGGACGAAGATAAGCGAGTATCTTCCGCCGATGTGTGCCTTGCCATTGCACGGCTTGCCCGCCTGCATTCGAAAAAATAGGACCGGCGTATTCTGTTTCGTTGCGAGAGCCATAGTGATCCAGTTCCGCAAACGTGGTCAAGACTGCTCCTTCGGTGTTAAACAAATCGACCAAGCATTCAAGCGCCGGACCGCCGAAAGCATGACAAACGGAGTTGATGCTACGTAAAACTGTTTCTTCGGCATGTTGCAGGCGTTGTTCGGTTATCGATTCCCAAGCGCGGATCGACGGTAATGGCGCAATGTTAGGCGGTAATCCGAAGCCATTGTCAATGCAAACGGCTGGAATTTTAGCGATACGAGCGGCCAGCAATGCTGTAGGAGAATAATCGGCTACCACGACATCGGGCTGAAAAAGCTGGAACAAACCCAGCCAACTGCGCAACATGCCGGATAGACCGTCTTGCTGGCAATAACCTTCGGCGATCAATAGTTCGGCATAGTTAATCGGCGGCGCCGATAAGCAGGCATGTCCGTGCCAAAACGGTGCCTGCGTGAATGAGAATCCTTGCGGCTCCAGCAGTGCTGCGGCAACTTCGGTGTCGCGCACGGCAAAAAATAGTTCATGTCCAAGCTGGCGTAACTGCACTGCAATAGGTATGAGCCTGGTAAGGTGGCCGAAATTGGCTCCGAGCTCCCAGCTTACAAATATTCTACTCATGTCTTATTGTTCGGAAAGTTTTGTAGATACTCAGAAAATGAGGACGAAGCCCGATATTCTGTTCGACATTTCTATTCATTCCCAGGCTCATCGTTCATGCCCTGCTTCAAACACCGCTTTTTGTACTGGAGATAGCAGATACTCCAGCACATTGCGATTGCCCAGGTTGATTTCCGCAGTCACCTGCATACCGGGCGTCAGCCGATAGCGCTTTCCGGCGTTTTCCAGGAAGGCACTGGGCAGACGGATCACGGCGCGGTAACCCGGTTCATCGCGTTGGCCTTTATCCGGCTCGGTCGCATCGGGACTCACCTGACTGACTTCGCCGTTAACCATGCCATATTTCTGGAACGGGTAAGCCGCGAGCTTCACTTGTGCATGTTGCTGGGGTTGCACAAAGCCTGCATCCAGATGGGTGATCCATACTTCCGCTTCTATCGGGTCGTTTTTGGGAACGACGGTCATCACCACCGTACCGGGCGAAACTACGGTGCCGGGTGTGTGGGTGGCGATGTCTTTGACGATGCCGTCCTGCGGGGCTTTAAGTTCCAGCAGTTCGTGGTGGTGCGCCTGTTTCTGATTTTCCTGTTGCAATTTGCGGTATTCGCCTTCGGCCTGCACCCGTTCGTTTTGCAATTCCTGGCGATAGTTGGAGGTGATCTGGGCGATCTGCTGTTCGGTTTGGCGGATCGTTGAGCGCAAGCTATCCACGGTGTAGCTTTGCGCACGCAGTTCTTGTTCCTTTTCGATATGGTCGCGGGATTTCTCGTTGGCCATGAATTTTGAAACCGAGCCGTCTTTAACCAACCGCTGAAACGCCTCGTCATGTGCCTTGTAAATTGGCACGGTCTGTTTTAGCTTGGTCTCGATTTCCAGCGCACTTTGCAGCTCTTGCTGGGCTTTGCTGCGCTGAGCGCGCGCCGTACCGAGCGCATCGGCGTAGGCTTTTTGGCGGGCAATATATTGAGCGTTGACTTGGGCGAACAACTCAGGCGGATCATCGCTATTCGGCTGAAGCGGAACGTCCGCAAGTTGCGCATCGGCACGGCGCAATTGCATGCTTTTAAGATGCAGTTCGCTTTCCAGCGACCGCCCGTCAGCGTCGGAGAACTGTGTATCCATGCGCGCCAGAACCTGCCCGGCGTGTACTTCATCGCCTTCGCTGGCCAGTATCTCCTTGACGATACCGGCATCAGCCGGTTGCACGATCTTGACCGAGCTTTGCGGCACCAGCTTGCCTTGGGCTACCGCGATAATATCCAGCCTGCCGAAGATCGACCACAGCAGCATGGATAGCAACAACGCCAGCAGACACCACAGCACCGCACGCGGCAACGGTGAAGGTGGCTGGTGCTGCAAGCGCTGGATGTCCGGAGCAAAGTCGTAAGCGTCGGCCTGTAGTTTGTTGCGCCATTTCTCCGCCATTGATTAGCTCAGCCGCACCGCGCCAGTCTGCAAATCCTCCAGCGGGTGTAGCTGTTGGGCGGATGTACCGAAGTTGGTATCGCTGATCACCGCCTGCGCCGAAGCAACGCCCATACCGGCCAGGGAGCCGTTCAGGTTGTACTGGTAAGCCAAATCGCCACCCAATGCCTCGGTATCGCTACTTGCCAGATGGCTCGTCAGCAAGGAGTCGGTCAAATTCCATGCCGCCAGGGTAGGATTGGTCCCAAGTGCCTGGTCGAAACTTTTCGCCAATGCGGTGAAGTCGAAACGCTGCACTTGCTGGTTCACCACCGGGTTGTAAGTCATGTTATCCAGAACGATTTGCAAGTTGACTACGCTACGATTGGCAGTACCGGCAAACCAGTCTTTCAGGATAATCTGGTCGTGAGCCTTTCCTGAACCTGTTGAAAGGCCGGTGTCCAGTATCAAATCGCGTCCTGATTTGCTCATTGCTAAATCCTGATAATCGATACCGCCACCCAGCGAGATGGTGTTGTCTGCACCGGTACTGGCAACTACGGTATCTTGTCCATCGCCGCGATTGAGGGCGATGATGTCCGCGCCGGCACCGGTGGTGATGGTATCGTTGCCGACGCCACCGATAAATAATTCATTGCCTCCCCCACCGTTCAGCTTATCTGCCCCATTACCGCCATCGAACAGGTTGTTGCCTGAAATATCGGTCAGGATATTGTTACCTGAGCCGCCTTGAAGTATGTTGTTATTGAGGCTGCTGGCGCCAGGATTGCCCGTTGAGGTCCCGGCGCCATCGTTGAAATTAGTAGCGAGGCCTGTCGGAACCGCGTCCTGCCCATTACCCACCCCTTCATTACCATGACTGATCGAAATGCGGAAAATATCCGAGGTAGCGAGGCTATCGGCAGTGCTGCCCGTGGCGGCCACCCTGTCTGTCGCAGTCAGCTTGATGTCCAGATAACCGACTGTCTTCGGCGTCATACCGGAAAAAGTCTGGGTGATGGGATCGAAAGTGAGCCAATCCGGTAGCGGTGAGCTATCAGCCAATGTTGCCGAGTAGTCGAGCGTATCGCCCTGATCTATATCGGCGAAACTCCCGGACGGCATCTGCCAGGAAAAGAATTTATTGAAGGTGAAGTCCTGATCGGCCAACGGCGCAACCAGAATGGGTACATCGTTCGTCCCCTTCAGGTAGACGTCCAACCCCGAAGCAACGCTGGTAATACCATCGGTCACGGCAAAGTCGAAATGTTCTGACACTTGTGCCGTGCGTCCCAGCGACTGAACCGTAGCGGATGCGTTGTCCACGTTATAGGTGTAGCTGCCGTCCGCATTCAAGGTAAGCTGTCCATAGTTGCCTTGGAAGATACCGGCATCAACCACGTTCAGGATAGTCCCTTGATCGACGTCGGTATCATTGCTCAGCACGTTGCCGGTTGTCGATATAAAGAGGTCTTCCTGCACGGCGGCCGTGTCTACGGTTGTCAGCGGCGCATCGTTGCTGCCGGTAATGGTGACAGTGAGTGTCGATGGGGTGGAAATCAGCCCGTCAGTGGTTTGGTAGTCAAATATCTCGGTGACTATTTGACCGGCCGCCAGCGATTGCACCGCTAAAGAGGCGTTGTCCAGACCATAGGTATAGCTGCCGTCTGCGAGCACTGTCAGGCTGCCGTAACTGCCTGCCCTGATGCCGAAATCCGCCACGCTGAGCACTGCGCCTTGATCGACATCGGTATCGTTGGCAAGGACATTGCCGGCGGTTGTTAGGGTGAGGTCTTCCTGCACAGCAGCCGTGTCTACAGTCGTCACCGGCGCATCGTTGGTGCCGGTGATTGTTACGGTAAGCGTCGACGGGGTGGCGATCAGTCCGTCGGTGGCTTGATAGTCAAAGATCTCAGTAACTATTTGACCGGCAACCAGCGATTGCACCGCGAGCGAGGCGTTGTCGAGAGCATAGGTATAGCTGCCGTCTGCTAGCAGTGTCAGGCTACCGTAGCTGCCGCTGAACACTCCGGCATTCGCCACGCTGAGCACGGTGCCTTGATCGACATCGGTGTCATTACTCAAGACATTGCCGGTTGCCGTAATATTGAGGTCTTCCTGAACGGCTGCGGTATCCGCTGCCGTCACCGCAGCGTCGTTCACCCCGGTGATAGTGACGTTCACCACGCTGCTTACAGTCGCACCCTTGCTGTCGCTGATGGTGTAGCCGAAGCTGTCCGTTACTGTCTGTCCTGCGCCCAGCTCCTGGAAGCGGTTGCCGATGTCGTACCGCACTTGTCCTCCCTGTCCTGAGCCTGTCGAAGGGGCAAGCTGTACGGTTGCTCCAATAGCGGATGCGCCAACCGTAACGACGGAGATAACGTCGTTGGCATTCGGGTCAGTGTCGTTCGCCAACAACGCCGCTGTCGGCACGTTCACCACACCGCCGTCTTCGTACACGGTGATCGCGTCTGGATTAGCGACCGGCGGACGGTTCAGCAAGCCTTCTATACCCGCGCGATCAAGCGTTGAGCCGCCGCCAAACTCGATGCGATTCACGCCTTCGCTCTGCGCGAACCAGTTGGTCAGGGTGATGCTGTCGGTTGTGCCGAGCACGTTCACAATCATGTTGTCGCCATCGCGTAAGCCTTCCAGGTTAGCTTCGATCAGGTTACCGCCGATGTAGAGTATGTCGCCGCCCAGTGTATCTATAATGGTGTCTGCACCGTCGCCGGGATTGAATATGTAGCGGTCGTTGCCCGCACCTCCCAGCAGGGTGTCGTTGCCTTGTCCGCCGATCAGGGTATCGGCACCTGCGCCGCCGTCAAGCACGTTCGCACCGCTGTTGCCGGTGATGACGTTGTCGAGCGCATTGCCGATGGCGTTGATGGAAGCAGTGCCGGTCAGCGTGAGGTTCTCGACGTTGCCGGAAAGAGTATAGCTCACGGAGGATTGGACGGTGTCGATCCCTTCATTGGCCGCTTCCACTACCACATCGGCCGCGTTATCCACCACGTAGGTGTCGTTGCCCTCCATGCCGGTCAGTGTGTTGTTACCGCTGTTGCCGACGATAAGGTTATCCAGCGCGTTGCCCGTACCGTTGATGTTCGCGGCACCGACAAGATCAAGGTTTTCAATGTTGCTAGCCAGTGTGTAGCTAACCGAGGCAAGTACGGTATCGGTACCGGCATTGACAGCCTCCACCACCACGTCGCCAATATTGTCCACCACGTAGGTATCGTCGCCCGCACCGCCCGCCATGGTGTCTCCGCCTGCGCCGCCATCGAGCAGGTTGTTGCCGCTATTGCCGGTGATTGTATTGTTGAGAGCATTGCCCGCGCCGCTTAGATTGTCGGCTCCGGTGAGAACGAGATTTTCCAAATTGTTGCCTAAGCTGTAGCCGATGCTCGATTGAACCGTGTCCGTGCCTGCGTTCAGCGCCTCCGTCACCACGTCGCCGACATTGTCCACGACATAGATATCGTCGCCCGCGCCGCCCGCCATGGCGTCCGCCCCGGTGCCGCCATCCAACACGTTCGCGCCGCTATTACCGGTGATGAGGTTGTCCAGCGCATTGCCGGTGACATTGATTGCAGCCGCGCCGGTCAGCGTGAGATTCTCGACGTTGTCGGAGAGGGTGTAGGTTGCCGACGCGAACACGCTATCCGTGCCTTCCCCGATATTCTCCACGACCACATCGGCAGTATTGTCCACGTAGTAGGTGTCGTTGCCGCCCAAACCGGCCAACACATTCACGCCACTGTTGCCGGTGATGACGTTGTCCAGCGCATTGCCGGTGCCGTTGATGGAAGGTGCCTGTCCTGAGCCTGTCGAAGGACCTGTCAGCGTGAGATTCTCGACATTGTCGGAAAGTGTGTAGGTGACGCTGGACTGTACGCTGTCCGTACCGGCATTGACGTCTTCCACGATGACATCGTTGATGTTATCGACGATGTAAGTGTCGTTGCCCGCACCGCCCACCATCGTGTCAGCGCCCACGCCGCCGTTCAGCACGTTCGCGGCACTGTTGCCGATAATTGTATTGTCGAGCGCGTCCGGTGCCGTTGATCGCAGAGGCCTGTCCTGAGCCTGCCGAAGGGCCGGTCAGGGTGAGGTTCTCGACGTTGACCCCCAGCGCATAGGTGATCGAAGACTGCACGGTGTCGATGCCTGCATTCAGTGCTTCGGTAACCACATCGCCGGTATTGTCCACGACGTAAGTGTCGTCGCCAGCGCCGCCCGCCATGCTGTCTACGCCTGCACCGCCATCCAGCACGTTCGCCGCAGCATTGCCGGTGATCGTGTTATTCAACGTGTTGCCGGTACCGTTGATCGCATCTAAACCGGTCAAGGTGAGGTTCTCGACGTTGGCCCCCAGCGTGTAGGTGACGGAAGATTGCACCGTGTCCGTTCCCGCATTCAACGCTTCGGTCACCACATCGCCGATGTTGTCCACCACGTAAGTGTCATCGCCTGTGCCGCCCGCCATACTATCCACGCCTAACCCGCCATCCAGCGTGTCGTTGCCCGCGTTGCCGGTCAGTGTGTCGTTGCCGTCCAGGCCGGAGAGGATATTGTTCCCGGTGTTGCCGACGATCACGTTGTCCAGCGCGTTGCCCGTGCCGTTGATGGAAGCCGTGCCGGTCAGGGTCAGGTTCTCGACATTGTCGGTCAGGGTGTAACTGATGCCGGATTGAACCAGATCGATGCCTTCGCCAATATTTTCAGTGACGATGTCGCCTGCGTTGTCCACCACGTAGGTATCGTTTCCGAGCCCGCCCAGCATGGTGTCTGCGCCCGCGCCGCCGTTCAGCGTATCGTTGCCTTCCAGACCGGTCAGGATGTTGCTGCCGGTGTTGCCGAGGATGATGTTGTCCAGCGCATTGCCCGTGCCGTCGATGTTGGCCGTGCCGGTCAGGGTCAGGTTTTCGACGTTGTCGGTCAGCGTGTAAGTGATGCTGGATTGGACAAGGTCGATGCCTTCGTTCAGGTTTTCCGTGACGATGTCGCCGACATTGTCCACCACATAAGTATCATTGCCTGCGCCGCCTGCCATGCTGTCCACGCCTGAGCCGCCATCCAGCGTGTCGTTGCCTGCATTGCCGGTCAGCGAGTCGTTCCCGGCAAGACCGCTGAGCACATTGTTACCGGCATTGCCGACGATCACGTTATCCAGCCCATTGCCCGTGCCGTTGATGGAGGCGGTGCCGGTCAGGGTCAGGTTCTCGACATTATCGGTCAGCGTGTAGCTGATGCCGGCTTGGACATTGTCGATACCTTCGCCCAGGTTCTCTATGACGATGTCGCCTGCGTTGTCCACCACGTAGGTATCGTCGCCCACGCCGCCCAGCATGGTGTCTGCGCCAGCGCCGCCGTTCAACGTGTCGTTGCCTTCCAGGCCGGTCAGAATGTTGTTGCCGGTGTTGCCAAGAATGATGTTGTCCAGCGCATTGCCCGTGCCGTCGATGTTGGCAGTACCGGTCAGGGTCAGGTTTTCGACATTATCGGTGAGTGTATAGGTGATGGATGACTGGACAAGATCGATGCCTTCGTTCAGGTTTTCCATAACCAGGTCGCCGATGTTGTCCACCACATAGGTGTCATTGTTCAGGCCGCCCTGCATGGTGTCTGCACCCAGGCCGCCGTCCAGGGTGTCATTGCCCGCATTGCCTTGCAGCTGGTCATTTCCGGCTTCGCCATACAGCGCATCGTTGCCGTCCCCGCCGATCAGGCTGTCGTCGCCCGCACCGGCATAAAGGGTGTCTGCCCCTGCGCCGCCATCCAGCACGTTCGCTGCCACATTGCCGGTGATGATATTGCTCAGCGTGTTACCGGTGCCGTCGATGACATCCATACCGGTCAGGGTAAGATTCTCGACGTTGTCGGTCAGCGTATAGGTGATACTGGATTGCACCAGATCGGTTCCCGCATTCAGACCTTCTGCAACGATGTCACCGATATTGTCGACCACGTAAGTGTCGTTGCCTGCGCCGCCACTCATGCTGTCCGCGCCCAGCCCGCCGTTCAGCACGTTGGCGGCGGCATTGCCGACGATCACGTTATCGAGCGCATTGCCGGTGCCGTTGATCGAAGCCCCGCCGGTCAGGGTCAGGTTCTCGACGTTGACCCCCAGCGTGTAGGTGATCGAAGACTGGACGCTATCGAGCCCTTCACCGGCATTCTCGGTCACCACGTCACCTGCGTTATCGACGACGTAGGTATCGTCGCCCGCATTGCCCGCCATCGCATCCGCACCTGTTCCACCATCAAGCAGGTCATTGCCGGTATTGCCGATCAGGATGTTGTTCAATTCGTTGCCGGTGGCATCGATGTTCCCAATGCCGGTGAGGGTAAGGTTTTCGACATTGGACGCCAGTGTGTAGCTCACCGAAGAGAGCACGGTATCGATGCCCGCATTGAGCGCTTCGACCGTCTTGTCGCCTGTATTGTCCACAATGTAGGTATCGTTGCCGACGCCGCCCGCCATGGTGTCCGCACCCGCGCCGCCATCTAGCACGTTCGCTGCGCTGTTGCCGGTGAGTGTGTTGTTCAGAGCATTACCACTACCATCTATCGCAGCGGTACCGGTCAACGTTAGGTTTTCGATATTATCGGAAAGTGTATAGGTCGCCGAAGCAAACACATTGTCGGTACCCTCTCCGAGGTTTTCCACAATGGCATCCGCTGTATCGTCTATATAGTAAGTATCGTTGCCGGTGCCGCCACTCATCGTATCGATGCCAACGCCGCCATCCAGCGTATCATTACCCGCCATCCCGTTCAGTACATTGTTGCCGCTGTTGCCGGTAATGATATTGTCCAGCGCATTGCCGGTACCGTTGATGTCCGCCGCACCTGTCAGGGTCAGGTTTTCGATATTGTCGGAAAGCGTGTAATCTGCCGACGCAAACACGCTATCCGTGCCTTCGTTGAGGTTTTCCACGACGATATCGGCGGTGTTATCCACCATGTAGGTATCGTTGCCTGCGCCGCCTGCCAGGGTGTCGATCCCCAAACCGCCGTCCAGAACGTTATCGCCGCTGGTACCGGTGATGCTGTTATCCAATACGTTGCCGGTGCCATCCAGATTCGCCGTTCCGGTGAGGACGAGGTTTTCGACGTTGTCGGTCAGGGTATAGCTGATGGAGGACTGCACGGTGTCGATGTCATCGTTCACGTTCTCGGTAACGGCATCGCCAATGTCATCCACGATATAAGTATCGCTGCCCGCGCCGCCTGCCATAGCATCCGCACCAAGACCGCCATCCAGCATGTCATTGCCTGCACCGCCTATCAGCGTATCGTCACCTTCAAGGCCGCTTAGCGTGTTTCCGTTATCGTTGGCAGCAATGACGTTATCGAGCGCGTTGCCGGTTCCGTCTATGGCTGACGTGCCGGTAAGCGTGAGGTTTTCGAGATTGTCGCCCAACGTATAGCTGATGGAGGACTGCACGGTGTCCGCGCCTTCGGCAAGGTTTTCCACGACCACATCACCGATGTTATCCACCGCGTAGGTGTCATTGCCCGTGCCGCCGGTCATGGTGTCTGCACCTGTACCGCCATCCAGCGTATCATTGCCCGCATCGCCGCCCAGCGTATCGTTACCGGCAAGGCCGCTCAACTGATTGTCCGCACTGTTGCCGGTGAGGGTATTGTTCAACATATTGCCAGTCGCATTGATATTGGCCGCACCGGTCAAAGTTAGGTTTTCGACGTTATCGGAGAGTCCGTAATCCGCCGAAGCAAACACGCTGTCCGTACCTGCGCCTGCCAGTTCGGTCACCGCATCGGCGGTGTTATCCACGATGTAGGTATCGTTGCCTGCGCCGCCTGCCAACGCATCTACACCCGCACCGCCGTCCAGCGTGTTGTTGCCGCTGTTGCCGATGATGGTGTTGTCCAACACGTTGCCCGTGCCGTTAATTGCAGTTGTGCCGGTCAAGGTCAGGTTTTCGACGTTATCGCTCAGTGTATAACTGATGCTGGATTTGACGCTATCCATGCCTTCCCCGGCATTTTCCACGATCACATCGCCCGCATTGTCCACCACATAACTGTCATCGCCCGTGCCACCGATCAGGGTGTCCGCACCTTTGCCGCCATCCAGCATGTCATTGCCTTCCAGCCCAGTCAGTATGTTGTTTCCGCTATTGCCGATGATGGTGTTGTCCAACACGTTGCCGGTGCCGTCGATATTGGCCGGAGCCAACCCGGAGTTCAGGGCGGGATCGGTGAGGGTGAGGTTTTCTACGTTATCGGTCAGGGTGTAAGTGATGCCCGATTTGACCAAGTCCGTCCCTTCGTCAACGTTCTCAATGACCAAGTCGCCTGCGTTATCGACTACGTAAGTGTCGTTGCTGGTGCCGCCCAGCATGACATCCGCACCCGCGCCACCATCCAGCGTGTCGTTGCCTTCCAGAGCCGTGAGCGTGTTGTCCGCAGCATTGCCGATGATAACGTTGTTCAGCACGTTGCCCGTGCCGTTGATAGCGTCTGTTCCGGTCAGGGTTAGGTTGTCGAGGTTGTCCGCCAGTGTCCAGGTTAAGTTGCTCTTGACGGTGTCTATGCCCTCGCCCGCAGCTTCACTAGTCGTGTCGAGCAGATTGTCCACGATGTAGGTGTCGTTGCCGGTGCCGCCGACCAGCGTATCTGCGCCGACACCGCCATCCAGCGTGTCATTGCCCGCCAGTCCGGTCAGGGTATTGTCGTTGCTGTTGCCGATGATGACGTTGTCGAGCTCATTGCCGGTCCCGGTCAGTGCTGTGCCTTCGGTCAGGGTGAAGTTCTCGACGTTCGCGCCCAGCGTGTAGTCGAACGGGCTGATGAGGGTGTCGGTGCCCTGGCCTGCCGATTCGGTAACCGTGTCGCCGATATTGTCGAGGAAGTAGGTGTCGTTGCCATAGCCGCCTGCCATGCTGTCCGCGCCCACGCCGCCATCCAGGATGTTGTTGCCGCTGTTGCCGGTAATGACGTTATCCAATGCGTTGCCGGTGCCGGTGATCGCGCTGCCGGTGAGGGTGAGGTTTTCGAGATTGTCGCCCAATATGTAGTTGACGCCGGATTGCACGGTGTCGATGCCTTCGGCTGCGTTTTCGGTGACCACATCGCCCGCGTTGTCCACCACGTAGGTGTCGTTACCGGTGCCGCCGATCAGCGTATCGGCACCGCCCTTGCCGTCCAGCGTGTCGTTGCCTTCCAGCCCGGTCAGGATGTTGGCGGCATCGTTGCCGATGATGATGTTGTCCAGCACGTTGCCGGTACCGTCCAGGTTTGCCGTGCCGGTTAGGGTTAGGTTCTCAACGTTGTCGGTCAGCGTATAGGTGATAGAGGATTTGACCGTGTCGATGCCTTCGGCTGCATTTTCAATGACGAGGTCGCCGGTGTTATCGACGACGTAGGTGTCGTCTCCGGTGCCGCCGAGCAGTGTGTCAGCGCCCAGTCCGCCGTCCAGCGTGTCATTGCCCGCCAGTCCTGACAAGATGTTGTCGTTGCTATTGCCGACGATAGTATTGTAGAGCTCGTTGCCTGTACCGTTGATCGCAGTTTCGGTCAGGGGGAGGTTCTCTACATTTGCGCCCAAGACGTAATCGAATGGGCTGATGACGGTGTCTTTACCTTGCCCAACGCTCTCCGTCACAGTATCGCCGAGGTTATCCAGGATGTAAGTGTCATCCCCCGCCCCGCCTGCCATTGCATCTGCACCAGCGCCACCATCAAGCAAGTTAGCCGCAGAGTTGCCAATGATCACGTTATTCAGCACATTACCAGTGCCACTGATGGAATCGCTACCCATCAGGGTGAGGTTTTCGAGGTAGTTGCCCAAGGTATAGCTGATGCCGGATAGCACAGTGTCGACACCTTCATCGGTGTTTTCTGTGACGACATCACCGGTGTTGTCCACCACGTATGTGTCGTTTCCTGTGCTGCCCACCGTCTGGTCGACACCCGCGCCGCCATCGAGCCAGTCGTCACCAGCGCCACCATCCAGCGTGTTATTGCTGCTGTTGCCATAGAGAATGTCATTGCCGCCCAAACCTTGCGGGGAGACCGTATCCCCCTGCCATGCGAACAAGGTGTCATCGCCCTCGGTGCTGGCTGGCACGGGGATGTGTGCTTGTATTTGTGCCGCATCCCATACCAGACCGGGTTGCCCGTCTACCGTAGGAGCAAATTCGATACGTTCGATGCGGTAGGTATCGCCTTCACCCCAGTTGTGGATAGTGATCTGATCAGCGGCCAGTCCCGAATCTATCGGAGGATTGATTGTCAGCACCAAATCGTAGCCGCTACGCGTCAGCGTGATGTCGCTTTCGGTAATGCCTGCACCAAATCGGATGATGTCCGTATTACCCACGGTGGCATCCACATCGTAGACGATGTCTTGTCCATCGCCACGTGCAAACAGGTAAGTATCGTTACCCGCATCTCCCACCAGATAGTCGTCTCCGGTGCCGCCACTCATAAAGTCGTTGCCGCCGTTGCCGTACAGATTGTCCTGCCCGGTCATGCCATACATGGCATCGTCATTGTTGCTGCCGCGCAGGGTGTTGTTGCCGGCATCGCCTATCAAGGAGTCAAGTCCGATTACGCCCAGCAGTTGTGCGAAGCCAGTCTCCCCAGCGTCGCCCTGTGCGCGCAGTGCATCGAGCACTTGCAAGCCATTAGCATCGCTCTGCTTGAGAACGTTGGCGAATTCGCTGATGGTGAGAATGCTGTTTATCGGGTCTGCGTTGTACAGGCTTTGCAGTGCGCTGACGGTGTTGCTGACATCCCAGTCGTATTGGTTGGTGGTGGCGTTCCATACAAATCCGATGGTATCGATCAGCGGTTTGAAATGGGTTTGTGCCATGAGTTGGCTGTAGATGCTGTCGGCCAGTTCGTTGAAGGCTTGCAACAGAATCTTGGAGGCGGGGCCGTGTGGGTTTGGGTCGCGTTCGCCCCAGCACCAGGTGCCGACGTAGGGTTCGCCCATGATTGCTTCGAGTGTGACGAGTTTGCGTGCGTCGCCGATGGCATTGCCGTAGATCAACCTGGCGGAGCGGCTGGCTGGGTCGACGTTTTCAACGCCAGCCCAGGCGTAGATAAGTTGTGTGGTGAGAGCGTGTCGTGCGGCAGGATCGGTCTCGCTGCTGAATTGCTGGACGAGGCCTTGTAGGTGTCCGGTGGCGTCCCTAAGCATGGCTTGGTGCAGGTCATAGACGTTGCCGAAACCTTGCAGGTCGGGCAAGGCAGCTACCGCTACGGTTTCGTCCAGCCAGTCGTTGGCGATGGTGTAGGTTTTGTCGACCTGAAACCAGATGTCGACAGTGGTACCGGTGCTGCCGTCGGTTTTGGTGAAGGTGCCGGTTTGCTGGGTGGCGTTGCCGTTGGCATCGATTTGGTTAACGGAGGTGTAGCTGGTGGCGATGCTTTGTACGCCTGCGTCGTCCAGGGTGAGGAATTCGTCTGCGCTGCTGTAGCCGTCACCGTTAGTGTCTTGCCAGATTTTAAGAGTGGCAAAGGCGGCATCTTGCTGATTGATTTGTCCATCGTGGTTGGTGTCCAGTTCGGCAAGCGCCTGATAACCGTTAGCGGCCTTTTGTCCGTTGGCGAGCAGGGTCTCGGAACCGAACAGTTCGCGTCCGGTGTCGATAGTGCCATTGCCATCCAGGTCGCGCACCAGAATGCCGTCTTGGCTATTGACCCAGCCAGTCTGTTCGGCAAAACCGTTGCCGTCATGGTCGAAGTAGGCGCCGTCTTGTAGCCCGGTGGTGGTGATGCCGTCGCCATTCAGATCAAGGGCTATCGGGGAGCGGGTAATGGTGGCTTTGGCGACTTTCTTTTTAATGTCGGTGATGGGGGTGATAGGCTGAGGACGAGGTGGTGGCTCAACACACGGATCAGACGGCTGCCCATTCTCCTCTGCACCAGGTATCCATCCCTCACGACGCTTGAGCACATCCACCAACTGATCAATATCAACGTCATTAATTTTTGTCGAAGTTGTATCATTGATGTTCATTTGTTGCTTTATATATGCCTCATAGGCAGCAGTATCGTTCTCTGAAGGGGGAGCATATTTGTTTATAAAGTCATGTATCGACATCGCGCCGTTGCCGTATGAAGGCCCTGTGATCAGAGATTTCTTTGCAGCTGCACCAACAGCCTCGTTTGGAAATATTGCCATGCCACCTCTATCACGCCCAATCGCACCATGATTCTGTGCAAATGTACCATACCTCAAATTGCCCGGATTATTGTTGCGCCAGCTTCTGGAACCACCGTTTTTCACAGCCCACTGACCAGTAGCATCCGTATACCTGACAAATCTACCTTTTGCACCAGACCCAACATGCGATTGACTATACGATTGATCACAAGACATTTTATTTCCCCTTAATGAATGACTATTATTTTCTTCAAAATTTCAGGTAATTCAGCATCGATAATATTTTCTACTTCTGTACTTTCTCCTCCGTAAAGCTTACTCGTCGAGTACTCCAAAATCTTACTGCTTCCCTTCCCAGAAATTGTGTAAATTGCAATCTGATATTTATGCGCACTATCAATTCCCTCCCCCGCCCGCCATAGCCGCTCTGCAGTAATCAACATCAAACCTCGTCCAACTTGCTGTACTTCGCTGCTGATTAGTTGATACTCTCCCACACCAGCTAAAACACAATTCGGTAAAATATTCACAAAACCAATACGCTTTGAGTCGTACACCCAAATATCGATGGCGGACAATCCGTCAACTGTCCCAGTATGATCACTTTTTACCAGCACACCATGAACCCCTGCATTCTTAGGTAAAGGGGTCAAGCTATTCACCATCTGAAACGGGTATTGATAACGCCCAAGTTTTTTAATGATCGAATGACAAACATTTTTTGCTTCTTTTTTGAAACACAATTTTGCAGGATAGACACTGTAATCTGCTTCTTTCACATGATAAGCAGACACTTCCCAACCATCTACATCACCGCCTTCTAACAAAACAGAATAAGATTTGAAATAATCGTCTGCCGCAATGCTAATGCTGGCGTAAGTAGTAAACGTAACAAATACGACAATACGAAAGATTAGGATGAGTTTGTCTGCCAAAGAAGGCAGCTTCAATTTGTTTTTCATCCAACAAAAATGGGGCTGGAGTCCGATATTTAGGGATGTACCACGATTCTTTTTCATTATTGTTTTCCTTCACATTCGCTGCGAGACAGGAGTCTAGTAGTCCCCAGAAGCGATAGCGCATGTGTTTTCACGAAGCGCTTTTTGCGTAGTGAAAATGCAGGCTTTCCGACATCGCGTCGAGTCATTGCGAGAATGATGTTGGATACCCCTTGCTGGGTATCCAACGAATGAAGCAGGAAGGCTGGGGCAGCCGCAGGCATTAGCGGTCGCGTAGCTTTTGCCGCTTGTTGGGCAGGGATGCCCATAAAAGCTTTCGCAAAAATAGCGACTCCCCAGTCATCATTCGTAATTCCGCTCGTCAGAGTGTCATTGCCGGTGCCACCCAGTATGATGTTAAGCGACGGCGTCATTGTGACTCAAAAATCTGTCTATGTATTGCCAGTCAAAGCTGACTCCTGTAGGCTTATATTTATATATTGATGTATATCGATGGGGTCGGACTCGATTGATTTTGCTAGGGATCGGATAGATTTTTTCATTGGGGCAATATGAATCCTAACAGTTAAATTAGTCATTTATAAAAATAGGGAACAAACCACGTTTTTTGCGCTCTATTTTCATTCGAAATAATAGGGGACGTACTACGATTATTTTTCATTCCTGTTCTCCTCCACATTTCATCATTTGTAATTCCGCTCGTCAGCGTATCGATGCACGTACCGTCAGCATGGTGTTGATCCGTGATCATTGTGCCGCAAAAAATTTCCGATGTATGCCCGCCAAAGCTGACACTCTTATAAGTCTTTATCTATTGATGCCCTAAAAGCGCGTAGATGTTGTATTCTCAACGAAAATATTTATCAAAAAAGTTTTCCGCAAAGGGAAAATGGGGGATGTGCCACGATTCCTTTTCATGCTGCTTTCTTCCATATCTCTTCATTCGTAACTCCGCTCGTCAGCGCATCGTTGCCTTCCATCGCAGTGAGCGCGTTGTCCGCCACATTGCCAATGATGACGTTGCCCGTGCCATTGATGGCGGCAGTTCCGGTCAGGGTAAGGTTGTCGAGGTTATCTGCCAATGTCCAGGTTAAGTTGCTCTTGACGGTGTCTATGCCCTCGCCCGCAGCTTCAGTAGTTGTGTCGAGCAGATTGGTTAGCATCACGGCCATTACGAGAAGTTTCCATTCAGAGGATTGGGATCATTGTGGTGTGATGTCATTTTATATAATCTCCATTAATAACGGGGGTATCGATTGATTTCAAACACTTGTTTGATCGTATTACTATCCTGCATTAGCACTTGCAGTTTATTTTCTATAACCTTAGGTGATTGCCTATAGCCAAAGACGATCTTGGAACCACGCTTGCTTGGGCTAGAACCAATATAGTGAGTTGACTCGTCAAAATAATCTTCTCTTTCACAGTCCACACACGTACGTCCACTTCCAAAATTCGAAGACTCAATAACTAGCCAGTGATGCGATCCATCAGCAATGCAGGTCGCTTGAGTTGCTATCATTAAATCTGTTCTGAAATCTGGATTAAACAGAAAAAAATCTTTGTTTTCTTTCCCTAGAGAAAACTCAAAATGCTGTGTGTAGCATATTGGCTGCCCCTCAGCTTCATCAATTGAGCTACAGGAAGTTGAGATGTGAATTTGATAGTTTCCGCATTTGAGATCCGTTTCAGCGATGTATGGCTTCTCGTAGCCCAACTCTACAATTGCGACAACATTACCAAGCTTAGCCGCAGCAAGAAGCCATTGTCTTGCCTCTTTCTCTGCTCCGCCTTTTTTCTCGTAATATCTACTAAGCCATAGAGCCGAACTAGCATCACCATTTGTAGCCTGCTTTATCCTACGATCAACATCATTTTCCGTAAACGGTTCTGTTGAAAAACAATCGTTAACCGTAATAGTCAAAACTAGTATTACTAATCCAACCAAAGAGAACAGCCTCGATAATTTTTTCATGCCGACCTCCTCATCTCAAACGCTGCATCGGTGCTGCCATCAGTTTTAGTGAAAGTGCTGGTTTGTTTGGCAAAGCGATGATCAATGCCACATTTTTCCGATCTAATCATGCCGCTATCCTCCGCTGCGAGACAGGAGTCGAGTAGTCCCCAGAAGCGATAGGGCATGTGTTTTCACGAAGCGTTTTTTTGCGCAGTGAAAATGCAGGCTTTCCGAAATCGCGTCGAGTCATTGCGAGAATGATGTTGGATACCCCTTGTTAGGTATCCAACGAAAGAAGCAGGACGGCTGGGGCAGCCGCAGGCATTAGCGGTCGCGTAGCTTTTGCCGTTTGTTGGGCAGGGATGCCCATAAAAGCTTTCGCAAAAATAGCGACTCCCCGGCACTTTTCATCATTCGCCGCATTGCCGATCAGGGTGTCGTTGCCGTCCATGCCTTGCAGGAGGTTGTCCGCTGCATTGCTGGTGATGATGTTGTCCAGTTCGTTGCCGGTGCCGCTGATACTGGAAGCCCCCATGAGGCGCATATTCTCGACATTAGCTGCCAGGGTATAGCTCACCCGTGCAGCGATAGTATCGTTGCCTTCGCCCTCAAGTTCGATGACGGTGTCGCCTGCGTTGTCGACGACGTAAATGTCGTCGCCGATCGATCCGCTCATGGTATCGGCACCGCTGCCGCCGTTGAGCCAGTCGTTGCCGTCGCTGATTAAAATATCGTCGCCCGCGCCGCCCATCAGAATGCCGCTGTTCGAGGTGCCTATAAGGGTGTCGTTGCCGCCCGATCCAACTGCAAGGCATCGAGCTGCAAGGTGGCTCCGTCTGCGAATGTCAAGGTATCCAGCCTATGGGCGCCATCGGCAAGGCTACCGAACCAGTTGGCGATGGAAATTCTGTCTTTGCCATTGATATGGGCAAAGACCAACACGGTAAGACGCAATCCGTAGGGCGCAATAGCGGTAGCATATTGCGCCGCATGATGGCTTTTCTTATCCTCACAATTCTTAACCATGCTCACCACCGACAAAATTAATATCAAGAGACGTTGCCCAATTTAATGGATAAAGCCCTTGCCCAACATAGCGATGAAAAGTTGAATAAGGCCAATCCGAAACCCGTTTAACCAAACCATGCTTAACTGGATTGATATGGCAATAATCGATATGTGCCGCATAATCCGCATCATCCCGAATTACATGCTCCCAAAAGCGGCGTTGCCAAATTCCCCGCTCACCGAGGGCAACACGCACAGCAGATCGTCTTTCCGTAATCGGCAATGCTTTAGAAAACCCTTGTTTGATGACTCGCCAACGGTTGGCATTGCCATCATCACCAATAGGCAATGTCCATACGCAATGCAAATGTTCGAGCAAGAACACCCAGGCATCAATATGAAACGGCCAACGTTTACGAGTGTCATGAACGACTGAACGAAGGGTGTCAATATGGCGTACCAAAAGATCATTAGCATATCTTTCCAACAGATTGACAGTAAAAAAATAAGTTCCACCCGGAACGCGGTAACGACGATAGTCTGGCATTGTTGTTCCTTATAAATCTTCGTTAATATTTCGGGTAATGGGTTAAATATGTAATTTTCCCATATAATACTCCTATGACCTGTTATCAAGAAATTACCTGCCCGGCTTGTGGCAGCAACCAAATTATGAAGTCTGGCCGTAGTGCAGAGGGTA
>Ga0208629_100255_pt1 | contig 26668 bp, 13 predicted proteins | sample LakWasMet19_HOW5_2_FD_183865 | JGI IMG/M metagenome (GOLD analysis project Ga0208629, IMG submission 183865) | Freshwater sediment methanotrophic microbial communities from Lake Washington under simulated oxygen tension - Sediment Metagenome... | ecosystem: Environmental > Aquatic > Freshwater >... | reverse complement strand
CGGCGCGCCAGCGCTGGCAACGGGCCCCGCCCCATCCGCGGCGGTGGCGCCGGGGTGGTACAGCGGCGAAGGCCATGTGCCTGAGGCACTGCCCGTGGGGTCAGACAGCTGCTGCACGGCCGCCAGGGGCAGCCCCAGCGACGTGCGAATGACGGTGTGCCACTCAGACTCGGCCGCCAGCGCGCCGTCCGCCCGCCGCACGTCGGCCTCCAGCGGGTGCAGCTCCGCGGAGGCCCTCCCCTGCTCCACGGCGGTCTGGTAGCGCTGCCGCGCGATGCGTGCCCGATCCCGCAGCAGCCGCAGCCGCGCCAGCGCCTCCCCGCTCTCCTCCACATGCCGCAGCAGGTGCGTGACGGCGCCGGCGGTGGCGCCGTCCTTGGACGCCACGGCCTCCTGCAGCGTGGTCGTGCAGCGCACCGCGCCCAGAGCGACGCACTCGCGCGAGGCGGGGCCGCGGGAGAGCAGTCGGAACGCCGTGATGAGCTCTGCGGGCAGCCCCCGATCCCCTTCCGATGTGGCGGAAACTCCAGCATCGGCGTCCGCGCCGTCCGCCGCAGCCTCTGCAGCCACCACCGCAGCGCAGATGCTCGCATCCGTCGAGCCCAGCAGCTTCTGGAGCTCCTCACACGACAGCGCCGCAGCACCGGGCAGCCGGGCCACCGCGCGCGTCAGTGCATCTGCAGTCCCGGTGCCGCCGCTACCGCCGCCAACCTTGGCCGTCAGGCCGACGTGCTCTCGCACCAGTAGGGGCGCAATCTGAGGCCCAGAGTCAGGATTCGACGGCTGGGTCGCGTGAAACCGGTGCTGCGCCCCTGCAGCCGCCTGCTTCTGCTGCTGCTGCTGGTGCTCCTTGAACTGCTCCTCCAGCTGGCGCGCCTCCTCCGGGGTGCTGCCGCCCACGTGGCTGCCGTGCAGCTCTTTTGCAAGCCACGGGGTGCTCACCGGCCCGCCGATCGGCCTCAGCTCACTGCTCGCCACACCCGCCGCAGCCGCGGTGATGGCTGCAGAGCTCGCCGCGAGCGCGATCTTGCGCCCCGTCTGTCGCGCCCGCTGCATCGCGGCCTCGTACCGCCCCACCGCGCGCTGCGCCATCAGCTCTTTCACGCGCACCGTGGACAGCGCGTGCGACAGCGACTGGCGGTATGCGGCCGTCGCTTCAGCGTACCGCTTCTGCTCGTCCGCCAGGGCCGCCGTGCGCGCCTCGGGCTTGTTCGCGCCCAGCCCCTCCGCCTCCTGCAGCCGCGCGGCGTGCTGCTCATCCAGCGCGTCGCCGTAGATGAGCACGCGGTGCAGGGCGCGCTGCGAGCCGACGAGGGACGCGATCTCTGTCCACGGCGACATGCGGTGCAGCGCCGCTGACAGCACGGCCGACGGCGTGACGGGCACCACCACCGGCAGCTCGCCGCTCGTTACAGTGACGCCGCCTAGGCGAGACGCAGCGCCCGCGCTGGTGCCGGCGCCTGCGGCGTTGCCTGGGCGAGAGGCTGCTCCAGCAGACGCAGGCTGCAGCGATGCAGAGCCGACGGACACGTCCGCTGTACCGTTCAGCACCTGCGCCCGCAGCTGCGCGTGGGCAAACCGGGCGTCCCCTCCCGGCGAAGCCGGCGGCGCCGTTCCGTCGCAAGGGCAGCACTCAGGCCGCGGCTGGTTCTTGCGCTGGACAGGGTTCCCGTCATCCGGGTCCCCCCGCTCGCCCCAGTGGTACTCCTCGCGGTCAAAGTCCTCGTTCAGGATGGGGCTGCCCTTAACGCCCGGCCAGCGCGCGTCGGGGTTGGGCCGCGGGCACTTGCAGCAGCCGGTCGGCGCTTGAAAGCCCTGATTGGCACCGGACCCGGCAGACGCGCCGCCTCCGCTCCACCCGCCCGCGCCGCCTGGCCATCCACCAGCGCCTGGCCACCCGCGGCCACCCCCTCGGCCGCGGCCGCTTCCAGCGCCACTTGCGGATCCAGCCGTGGTGCCACCCGCCGGACTGCCGCCAGCGTCGCCATCGCCTGCCAATCCTCCTGTGCCGCTGTCTAGCTGCGCGTCTAAATAGCCGTCGCGCCCAACCGCGAGCAGATGCTGCAAACTACCGACGTCGTTCGCTCGTAAAGCGGCTCGGAGCGCGTCGTCGTACGCAGTAGCATGGAATGCTGCATCTCTCGGATTCCTGACGCCTGGCGCTCTGGCAGCCACGGGATGCCAAGGAGCAGCCCCGAGGTCCTTTATCGGCGGTCTTGCCGCAATTGGACTGCCAGCATCACGCTGCTGCAGAGTTTGAAAGAGCATGATGCAGAGCACAAAGTTGGCTGAAGGGGCTTTTTCGTGTTGCCGCAAACTGCAGTGCAATCTTCCACAGCATGCAGACAAAAACTTACGGATGCATCTTCGTGCGTCAACGCGAGCGCAAGCCACAGGGTGCACCAGAGGAAGCGTGCGAGCTTCAAACGTGCGCTTGCAGCCATCGTGAATTGGGGTGCGCGTTCAGTGGGTCATTGTCGAGTCTGGTGCACACACCAGCACGCGGAAACTGTGCCATCAGAGTATGGCTGACCAATCGACGTCGATAAATTTTCTCGCGTGTGTGTTTTCATACATTTGTGTCCCGTGTCCGTGCCTCTGTCGCACGGCCGTTTTGGTGAGTCGCGCCTTGAGTGTGCACAGTGCATGGGTGGTGATTTTTCCATCACTTGAGCCACCTGCTTGCCACTGCCTGATGCCGTTGGGACGCAAAAGCTCAGAGATCTCCCGATTTCCGAGTTCGCTGTCACTGACAGCGCACTTTCAGAGTTTCATTGCTCGCGTGTTCGGCCGCGAGATCGATGAAGCGACCTTCGGTGCAAATTTCAGCCTAGCTCGCTGCCGTGTCAATTCGACTGCGATTGGCGAGACATGTCTGCTTGAAATCTCTTCGCAACAGCTCCTTGGCCTCCGCGATCGACTTCGTGCACGCCGTTCGCGATGACGACCGATGCCTACCGCAAATGCCAGGTGAGGGTGCTGTGCGGGGGCTCTGCGAAAATCACGAGCCACTATCTGAGCCGACGGTCTGAGTCCACTTCTCTATTTCTTCCGTGCTCATTCACTGCAGCTTCTTGGGACAGGCACGTTTGCGCAAGTTTTTCTGGGCGTGGCCAAGCCGGACACACCCAACCACCTGCCACGTCAGGTAGCCCTGAAGCTTTTCCGGCCGATGAGCATGCCGAAGGACCGAGCGACCGCGGCGCGCATGATCGAGTGCGAGCTCACGATTCATAAGCGGCTCGCCCATCCGCACATCGTTCGCCTGCTCGATGTCCAACACGGCGGGCCGGCGGGCACGACTGCCATCCTCGAGCTCGGCGGCGAGTCGCTGTTCACGGTGCTGCGCAAGATGCGCCGCATGAGCGAGCCGCAGGCGCGGCAGGTGTTTGCGCAGCTGGTGGCTGCAACCCTCTATCTGCACGAGCACCGCATCTCGCACCGGGACATCAAGCTCGAAAACCTGCTGTTCTTTGACGCGGGCGCTGCCGCGGGCGGTTTTGCTGCTGGCGCTGAGGGTGCTGGCGGGAGCGCGGCGAGGCTTGCTGGCCGTAGCTCGCGGTCAGTATCCTCAGCGCGTGCTGGGGCCTCAGCGGATACGAGCATCCCCGGGTACGTGGGCAAAGTCATCAAACTCATTGACTTTGGGCTCGCCGCGGACCTCAGCGACGGCACGGCCACGCCGACTGGCAGCGCCAGCAGCGGCGCCGGAGGGGCAGGGTTTTCGTCACCGCTCGCTGCCGGCAGCCGAGCGATGGGTGGCGCCGGTGCGATGGCGGCTGCCACCCCACCACCGCCGCCTAGCCCCGCAACGCTGCTGAGCGCTTCACCCGCAGGCCTGTTTGTCGGTACTCCTGCCGCTTCTGGGCCCCCCACTGGAGGCAGCGCACACAGACGTGCCGCCTCCTTGCCTCCGCCCTCCACCGCCGATTCGGGCCGAGCGATCTCGAGCGTGGGGCCACCCGAGGGCGAGCGCTTCCTGTCCCTCGTCTGCGGCTCCCTCATGTACACGAGCCCGGACGTGCTGGAGGGGCGGCCGTACCTGGGTCGCCCCATCGACGTGTGGAGCTGCGGCGTACTGCTGTACGCCTGCCTGGTAGGCACGTTTCCGTTCCTGGGACAGACGGACGAGGACACGAAGCGGCGGGTCCTGGACGGGCGGTTTCGCCTGCCGGAGCACCTGTCGGCTGAGGCGCAGGACCTGCTGGCTGGCCTGCTGCAGCGAGACCCTGCGGCGCGGCTGACGATTCAAGAGGTGGCTGCCCACCCGTGGCTGCAACACGACGGCGCCGCAGCGCGGTTTCTGGGGCCTGTCGCTGCTGCGACGGCGGCGGCGGGTGGAGAGGCCGCGGTGGGCAAGCCGTCTGCTCGGATGCCCGGCGAGGCCGCCAAGCGCAGCTTTTCCGGGCTGCCGCCGGGGGCCGTCACCCCGCGAGTGGGTGGCCCAGCGTCGCGTCTCCTGTCTGCTGCCGCACCGGCACGAGCGCCAGAGCCGCTGCGGTCGCCTGCTGCTGCTGCTGCTGGGGCGGCGGCGGCGGCGGCTACTGCGACAAGTGCTCCCGGGACAGCTGCACCGAACGTGTCTCTGGCTGTCCCGCCTGGCATGTCTCCGCGGATCGCCGCGCCGCCGCCCCCAGGGGCAGCCTCGCCCGCCGCGTCCTCCGTCAGCACGCCGTCAAGCCGTGACAGGAAGACGGCCGGCGCTGCTGCGGGGCCTGTGCCTGATAGAGCGGGCGTCCTGCTCCCCACAGAGCGACCGACACGCGGCCGGCAGCCGGCGGCCGCTGCACCTTTAGCCCAAGATGGGTCGCCTGCGATCACTGCAGCGCCATTGGTAGTCCACACCACAGCAGGAAGTGGCGGGGGCCGCGCAGCCATCGACACAACTGCGGCGCTGACCAGGCCCGCATCGTTCAAAGCTGCGCCGCTCAGTCCCCCGCCAGCGTTGCTGTCTCGCTCCGTGGCTGCGGTGCGGGCGGCTCTGGCGGGCGGTGGCGCGAGCAGTCCGCATGCGCCACGAAGCCCCGCTGCGCTAGCGAGCCCGCGGATGCCTGTAGCAGGCGCTGCAGGGGCCGCGGCCGTTGCCCTAACCGGCTTTGCAGAGACGGCGCCGCCTGCCCACACCGCTGCTCCCACTGGCGTAATTGCTGCCCCCGCGCCGCCAGCGCCCGCAACCCCGGCCTCGGCCATCCCGGCATGGCTGCGGGCGCGCCTGCCTGCCGATCAACTCGCAGTGCTGCAGCGAGGGGCTGCGCCTCCGACTCCAAGCAACAGCACTGCGGGCGGCGCTGTGGCGACGGAGGCTGCTGCCACCAGCAGCGCTGGCGTGGCTGCTACACCCGCGACTTCTGACGCTGGGGATGCTTCTACGGCTGGCTCTGTGTCGGTAGCGGCAGCTCTACCTTCTGCGAGCTTGGAGCCGGGAGCGGCTGCGCCGACCGTTGCAGCGATTTCCACCCTTCATCCACTCTCAGACGCCGCTGCGTCTCCTCTCAGGCCCAGCCTGCAGGCTGCTCCAGACGCCGCTGCGTCTCCTCTCAGGCCCAGCCTGCAGGCTGCTCCAGACGCCGCTGCGTCTCCTCTCAGGCCCAGCCTGCAGGCTGCTCCCGCGCGGACGATGTCAATGTCCCAGCTGCCCCTGTCGCCAGCGCAGGCTGTGCAAACGCCGCTCAGATCCGCTAGCGTAACGCCCGGCAGCGGCGGGCCGGCGGGGGGATCGGGGAACGTTTCGCAGCTCCTGCGCAGCGCTGGCAGCGTGGCGGCCTCCGTCTTCAGCGGCGCGACGTCCCTCTCCTACGGCAGCAGCATGAGCCGCGTGGAGGAGCACCGCGCCCGCAAACTGGATCGCATGCGCATGGCAGCTGCAGTCTCCGCGGCGCAGCGCGAGCGCGTCGAAGCCGTGCGCACGCGCTCGCTCTCCAACGGGCCCGCGTCCGCCCGTGGCGATGGAACGGCCGGCAGCGGCGGTCCCGCAGTGCCTGGCTCAGCACGGAGCACGGCCCCGTCGCTGAGTGGAGGGGCGTACACCCCGCGCAGCGTACGCGGCGGCGGCAGCGCCCTGCGTGGCCCCGCCTTTGGCTTCACGGCGGCGGACATGGCGGCTGCGGAGTCCCGGACGTCCGCGCGGCTGGCGTCAGTACAGGAGCGATTGGCGTCCGCCGGCGCAGGCTCTGTCAGCAGCGGGGAGAGCGACGAATCGGGCGCGGCGACGCGTACTGCAGTTGATGCAGGGCCGCAGCACTCGAATCGTGCGGCTGGGGCATCAACACGCGCGTCGTCTGAAGCGGCTGGCCGTTTGCCCGAAGCTGCCCGCAGCCCTGTCGCTCAGACCGTGGTGCCGCCGCTTCGCTTGGTGCGCGGCGACGCCGCTGCGGTCTCTGGTCTGTCGTCCCCGACCCACACTGTCACGACCAGCACTGGTACGGCAACGTTCACAACCGGCGCAGCTATCCGAGCGGGCGTTGCTGCGCCTGCGGCAGGGCGTGGGGGCGCGTCGACTACGGCCGCAGCCAACGCTTCCGTCCCTGAGGCGACTGGCGCCCGTCCCATGGCAGTTGATCCTCGGAGTCTGCGGTCGGTTATGCACGCCACAACGAGCCTGTCGGCTGCTGCAGCGGCGGCGCGGCGTGGGCGCCTGCAAGTGGGCAGCTTTGGCCACGCGGGACTGGTTCCGGGCGTGATTGCGGGCGGCAAGGCGACTGGCCACCGGTCTGCGACCACCCCTCGGAGCGCCGGGGGCAAGGTTCTCAAGGGCAAGGGAGGGGGCGGCACTGACGGCCGGGCGCGCAGCAGCAGCCGCACCTCCGTAGGCTCGCGAGGCGGCTCGGTCCGCGCCAGCGAGCGGGCTGCGCCTCTGCGGACGCCAACGGCTGCGTCTGCGCGGCGACTGCTCGAGTTGTCGACCCCGCGGGCAGCCGTCGCACCCTCGGCTCCTCAGGCTCCAGCCCCGACGCCGCGTGGCCGAGCGGCTGGCAGCCCGCGTGTGAGCCCGCGCACTGTGTCTGCGGCGGCTACTCGGCCTGGGACGAGTGTTGCTGCCGCCTCCGCGTCTGCGGCTTCGACGGCGCCCTCGCCGGCTGCTTCGGGGGCAAATACCTCTGCCGTGGTTGCTGTGGAGCCGGCAGGTCACGCAACCAGAGCACCGAGCCCAAGTGCCGCTGATGTCCTCGCAGCGCTGGAGGCTCAGCCGTCCCCACCGACCTCCGCGGCATCATCGTCCGTCTCATCCTCAGCCGCACCGTTAGCCGCGAGTACTCAGGGTGGCCGTGTGGCAGCCGCAGTGCTGCCCTCGAGGGCTCGGCAAGCAGCTGTCGCCGCACCGGCGCGAACTACCGCAGTACCAGCAGCGACAACTGCCAGCCGCGCACGCCAGCCCACCCCCACCCGTGCAACTGGCCTCAGCAACACTACGGCACATGGGACCGCGGGCACGGCAGCCCACGCCGCAGCCCCGCGCACAGCGCCGGCATCGGCTTCTGCTGCAGCGGCTGGCGCGTCGCGGGCCAGTGCTGCAGGCGGTGCCGCTGCTGCCGGACAGACGCGCATGGGCATGTCCACACGTCCCGCAGCCAGCGCCGGGAGCAGCGGCGCTGCACCGTCGTCATCGGCTGCAGGCGGCGGCGCGATGCGGGCAAGCAGCGGGGCGCGGCGTCCCGTGGCGGCGGGGCCCGCAAGCGGCCCAGCGGTGCCACGCCAGGCTGCGGGCTCCACCACGGCAGCTGGTGCGACTGCGCCACCACGACGAGCGTCGCTGGCGGGTGCCCCTGCTGCAGCGGCTCCTCGCGCCGCAGGAGCCCCAGCGGCTGCAGCAGCAGCAAGGCCGGCAGCTCGTGCGTCGTCGCTTCCCAGGACGGTCGCCAATCGAGCAGGCGCCTCCTCGGGCTTGGGATCGACTGTTGGCGGCAGCGGCGTCCCCAGCGCGACGAATGGCGCCACAGCGACAACGAGACTGTCGCTTGGGGCGCGCGGCGGGATGCCCAGCGGCCCGCGGGCCCCCCTGGGTGCCACACCAGTCCCCGCAGGGTCCAAGCCGAGCGTTGAGAGCTCGGCGGGCAGAGGTGGTACTGCTGGCCATGTGGCCGCAGGTGGCGTCGCGGCGCATCGCGCAGCCGCGTCTACCGCGCTGGTCGGGAGGCCGACGGGGGCCGCGGCAGCGCCGTCTGCAGCTGCTGGGCGGAGCGCGGGTGTGGCAGCAGCTCGTGGTGGTGTGGCTCCGGGCCTGGCGTCCAGGCAAGCGCTGCAAGCGGGTCGGCAGGGGCCGGTGCGTGTGGTGCCCCCACCGTCCATCCGAGGCGCGGGAATACAAGGCGGTGCGGCCGGGGCGGTGGCCAGCGCAGTGTCCACGGATGCCGCGCCGAGCAGTGCGGGTGTCTCTGATGCCGCTGGTGCTGCAGCAGAGCCGACAGATGCCCTCGCGGCTCTACCACCGGCCGATGATGGTTTGGCTTGCTCGCTGGCAACGTCAGCGCCGGGCGCGGCGGCAACAGGTGCCCCTGTCGGCGACACGCCTCAGGAGAGTACCACTGGCGTATTCAACGTCCCGGCACTCAGCACGGCCGCTGGTGGCGCTTCTGCAGGCGTTGGCTTCGGCTCGCCTGCAGCCGCAGGCGTGGTATCGGCGCCGCTGCTGCCCTTCTCGTCGGCCAGCGTATCGGCGCACGCCTCTCCAGCAGCCACGTCTGCCGCAGCTCAGGTGACGCCTCTGCTGTTGCGTGCCGGTCTGGGCAGGGGCCTGGGCAGCAGTCCTGTGATGCCCTCGCGAGACATTGGCGTTGGCCTTGCGGGCGGCGCGTCGCCCATGGCTCCGCTGCCGTCAGCTGGCAGCGGTGCAGGCGCTGGGGGCGGTATTCTTGCGCGCGGCGTATCGAGCAGCGGCCCAGTGCTGGTGCCCTCGTCTCCCTCGCTGCTGCCTGCTGGCGGTGGGATGGGTGGTACTTCGGGGCCCCGGGTATCCCCAGCTGCGGGCGTGGGCGGGGCAGGGTACGTCGCCGCGTCGCTCTCTGGCGCTTCCCCCTCTTTCGGTGCTGCCAGCGCTGACGGCGGCAGCGGCGGCCGCCGGGGCAGCTACCAGGGCGGTGTTGGCGCTTCCGCATGCAGCAGTGGCACGCCGTCGCACGGCGGGATCGGCAAAGGCACGACGCCGCCACCGGCAGTCCGCCGTGCCAGCGTAGGCGGCGTTGGCAGCCCCGACCCAGACCGCCCACCCACCGCAGCGGAGGGGCAGTCTCTCGTCGCCCGCCGTCTGAGCTCGAGCGGCGCTAACCCGAACGCGAGCTCAAGGGCTGCCGAGCTGGCGGCGGCGGCGACAGCGGCCGCAGCGGCCCTCGGAGTTGGCAGCCCGATGCCCATCAGCATTGTGGGCGGCCGTGCCTCGCGCTCAAGCTCAGTCGGGGCGTTCCGGGACGTGCAAGCGGCAGGCGGCAGCAGTGATCAGCCAGAGGCAAGGACTAGAGCAGAGTCTGGATCGGCAGCTCCTGTTCTTGCGGCCTGTGAGCCAGACACCGCACAGTGAGCTTCGCTTGGCTCTGCCGCCACGGCGCAGGGACTCCGCAGAACCGCGGTGTACTCCTCTCCAACGCTGTCTGTGCAGGTCTGTGGCACTCGAAGGGTCGTGTGAGCATCTCTCCCGAGTTATCCATCTTTTGAATTGCAAAGCAGGCACGTGAACGATCTTCGGAGAAGGTGTCATGCATGCATCGAACGGAATATTAATCGTTCTGGCGAATCATGCCTTTGTGCATCAGTAAAGGCACTTGCCGAAACTTTTGAGCCTTCCAGCGAATGAAAATTCGATTCAACAGGGGAAATACACGATATGATCCACTGTGCACAACATCGACTGCCTCTCACAGCCGATCGTAGATTTGGAAACACAATCGATGCCCACATCCGGCCAGCATGTCCGCATCCATCCGCAGCGCCGCAGCCTGCTCCACGGACTTCCCCGCCTGGGTCTTTGAGCACTGTCTGGTGCGCGTGCCCGCAGGCACGTGCATCATGCGTGGGGTAGAGCTACAGGCGAGAACCAACGCCAGTCCGTATCCGGGAGAGGAGACGCATTTGTCCCTCTGCTCTGACGACGAAGAGGCCCAGGAGTATGCAAAGGAAGCGCCGCACTTCTGCTACCGCTGTTCCTTGACGCGAGACTTGCTCGTGTTTGATCAGCGCGTATTGTCGGAGGCTCCTGCGTCGCTCCCAGCTGCGGAGCGTGACCGCTGGCAGAGTTCTGGTGATGATGGCGACAGGGCTCCGGGGCGAAGCGGCGAGAGACCTAATTCCCGACAACGTGGAAGGAGCCGCGAGGGGTGCGAAAGCAGTCCCCACAGGGAATGCAAGCCCTCCGAGTGCAACAGCGGTGGGCAGGCAAACAGCGCAGCCGCGCGAGTCAAGCTTCGCCGCTACTTCGACCGCCTCTGCCATCCGAGCGTGGAGAGCCCCAGCACGGACCTGGACGCTGCGGTGCTGGATGTGTTGCGGGCGCACCCGATCCCTGCAGCGGCGGTGCGCAAGGCGCAGACCCTCGATGGCCAGGTGGCGGCGTGTTGCACGGACTCTCCAGACACGTGCCAGGGTAGCGCCGACGGCAGCGCTGCCCCGCACGCCCAGCGCCCGCGAACCACGGTGGAGCCAGGGTCAGCGTCCGAGAGTGCACCCGCAGCGCAGCCGCTGCATTGGGACGGCGTCATCCGCCGCTCCCGCAGCGAGTATCTGGGCCGCGTCGTGCAGGAGTTCCTCGTGATGCGCGACTGCTTCCGCGTCAATGCGCACAAAGCGGGCGTGGTAGAGACGCTCATGGCTGCTGCGGGCTGCAAACCAGTGAAGAACTCGGGAAAGGCTGGCGGGTACGACTGCAAGTCTCCGCCGCCCGCACACGAGGGGGCGGTGGCTGCAGCATCCGCTTCAGAAGAAGCCGCAGAGTTAGCACCAGCCACATCGTCGAATGCTGAAACCAAGCCGTCGGCATCCACTGGTGCAGCCAGCGGAGGCGCGGGCGGCGAGTGCGCGAAAACGCCCTGCGAGCCTCATGGTTCAGCGGACCAAACATCACTGCACCATGCGTTTCGGGGTCCTGGCGACTGCATCAAGTTCCCCGTCACACCTCGACGCGCACGTCCGCTGGCGGCGAGGGTGCGACGATGACCGGTGAACGTGGCAGAGACGACGGCACAGCGTCAGCGGGGACGGGCGGCGGCACAACGCTCGAGCGAGGCGCGCTGTCTCTCGTTGAGATTCTCAAGGTGCCGCCGGAGAGGCAGAAGATGAACCATCGCCGTCGTATGCTGGAGCTCCACTACAGCGCAACGGTAGGCGATCATGCAGTCAGCAAGCAGCACTCGATTGCAGGGCAGCGCGCCGCGGCTGCGTTCGGCGCGGCGAGTAGCAGTTAGGCCAACGTGCCGAGCGAGTTTGCTGGCGTCACGGCCGTCAGATAGCAGTGGCGTGTGCATCGCTACCAGCAAATATCTATGCAGGAAGAAAGTGAGACTGGTAGGCAAGGCGCAGCAGACAATGCAGAGTCGCTGCGTACGGGCTGAGATACCCCCCCCCCCCCCCCCCCCTCTAGATCGCAGGAGCGCATTTCGTACGTAGTGTACACAGCTGGTATTGTGCGTGTAGCCTTTCTTAGTACCGCGAACGCCACTTGTCCGTTGTGCACAGCAAAGGCAGCACCCGTTGCGGGACAATGATTGAGCCGCAGTCGTGATGCATCGGGCCCAGAGAGTCAAACGAGAATTGTTCGAAAAGCTCCCGATGAGAACTCATCTGTCCTTCGGAGTTGACGCCGACGCAGCCCCGCTCTCCTCAGCCTCGCGCTTTTCTTGCTCGGCAGCGAGCTCCTGCACGTGGGGACACGGGAGCACGTACCAAGCTGGTGACACAGCCCAGTCTGACGCCGTGCAACACGATTCGATGCTGACAGTAACGTAGCAACATCACTGGCTACACGCCAAGAACAACACTACAACATTCTAACCCCACCACACCCTCCGCGACGGTAACTGAGCTCCGCATGCCAATCCGCACAAACCTGCGACACCTCCTGCAGCATGCGATCGAACTGCCATGGCACGTCGGGCTCCTCCAGCGCATCAGGCGGAGACAGAACCGCCGTGAGCAGCGAAAGGTCCACGCCCGTGAGCACGGCGGCGGTGGCAGCGCCACTCCTGCCTGCGCCTGCACCGCCGAGGCGGGCAGCAGCCTCCTGCTGCGCTAGCTCCTGGAGCGTCTGCACCTTCCGACCCGCCACATTTCGCGGCGCTGCGGCCGAGACGTGAGGGCTGCTCGCCTCATCTGCAGGGACCTCCTGCAAAATGGTGGCCTCCTCCTCTTTGTCCTTTTCATTGAATTTGTTCCGGTTCCACACCTTGTCGACCGCAGCGACCTCGTCATCCCCGCCGATCTTCAGGGCGGCAGAGGCGTCACCCGATTCGAGGGCCGGGCGTCGGCCAATTCCGAACGCCTTCCCAGTGGTCTCCTCTCCCCAGCCCGAGGGTGCGTCTTTCCTACCACCCGCCAGCTCGCTGCCATCTGCAGCGCGTCGTCGCCCGGCCGTTGGGCCGGCATCTGCCGCAGCCTTCGCCTCGGCGGCAGCTCCTTGCCGTCGCCCGGCAACAGCGCTACTCGAAGCATCTGCCATTTTGAGAAAGGTGCACGGCGGCTCGCCGCTCGCACACTGCTACGCCGCGCTGCGGCAAAGTTACCGTTCCAAAACGCAACCGAGCTGAAGGTTGCGGACGAACAACAGCGCACGGACTAAAACATCAAGATTGCAACTCTGAACATATAATCCAATGTAAACTCTGCTGCTCGCGATTGGTTTCCCCCTGCCTCATCGTGCCTTGTGTCATTCTCGATTTTGTCGGCAGACCGACGGATTACAGCCTGAAAACCACGATTCGACTTTTTCACGTGCCGGCGATGCCTGCTCGAGACCCGACGCCCTCCACGAGCTGCCAGCGGATTGTGGCGGTGCTCTGCAGGTGGACTTTCCCCTCTAGCTCCTTTTCACAGAGAGAAAATGGGCAAAGTCATGTGGGTTACTGAGGCCGGACGCGGGTTGTGGACTGGGCAGTCGAGGCTTTGATGCGGAGGGATTGATGCATGGAGGCCGTGAATCCTGTCAACCTCTTGGTTGCGGGGAGAGGCGGTCAGGCTGTTTCTACACTGCTGTGGATGAGCACGTCGTCGCTGAAAAACACAGCTGGGTTGGGTGCATGCCGCACGTGAACCTGGTTATCGAAAGGCGCAATGCAAGGGCTCCCATTGGGCCGTGGTTTAACCGTTTCTGTGACAAAGTACATGTATGCGGTGCACGCGATCGGCGATGTGACGGCAGCACTCGGCGCGCTTGCTGACGTCGCGAGCCTCAAGTGTCGGCGGCTCAAGTGTGAGCGGCGAGTGGAGCGGGCAAAACGGACCAACACGACAACGTAGCCGAATGCGTGACACACCTATACATCACGCTTTGTTGGCGGATGGTTCACACGGGTGGAATGGCAGTGGGCACGGTCAACAGCCACCTTGTCTCTGCTAGCTGCTCTGTCGCTGTGCAAACGGCGAGGCCAGCCATATGACGCAATGGTATCACGCGGGGACCGCTCTAGATGCATGTTAAGCTCTTAGCCGAGTCACCGGATTGCTGACCTCGGTGGTGTTCATGGAGCATTCCAATCAGGTCCTTCCTGTCGCTGGTCGCAGCTGGCAGCCGACTGGCATCGCTCGAGGTTCTGCACAGCGCTTTCGCACGTTGCTGGTCCACTCCGCCGGCGGCCTTGCTTGCTCTCAATAGTTCTCGCTTGCGGGCGACAACGTTGTTACGCTGATTTCCGCTGTCCCCACCACGCGGTCCGTGTCCACAGGACGGTCAACCTCAACGCGCTCTGCCATTGCTCATTGTGTCGTCGCATCTGTCTTGTGTCCTGCAGCAAGAGCGGCAAGGTCATCATCCTGCTGCAGGGGCGCTTCGCCGGCCGCAAGGCCGTCGTCGTGAAGACCTACGATGAGGGCAACAAGGACCGCAAGTTCGGGCACGCCCTCGTAGTCGGCATTGACCGCGCGCCGAGGAAGGTGACCAAGGCCATGGGCGAGAAGAAGAAGGAGAAGCGCATGCGCGTCAAGCCCTTCGTGAAGTTCGTCAACTTCAACCACATCATGCCCACCCGTTACTCTCTGGACGTGGCTGAGTCGTTGTCGAAGGTTGTGGTCGATGAGGCCCTCGCCTCCGAGGAGGGCGACGCCAAGAAGACGATGCTGCAGGAGGTCAAGAAGACGCTCCAGAAGCGGTACAAGGACCTCGCCGAGCCCAAGGCGGCCTCCGACAAGGGGTCCGTCGGCGCGCTGTACTTCTTCCGCAAGCTCAAGTTCTAAACGAGCTGGCGAAGCGCGAATCGGCATCGAATCTTCCGGTGCCGGCGATAGCTGTGCGCCTTGTTGGGGCGCTCTGCAGGGGCCCGGCCGAGCAGCGCGTGCGGTGCGCGTGCTGTGCGGCTCGTGGCCGCTACGGAGCTTCTGCTGGCTACCGCTGGCTCTGCGCCTGGGGGAACGAGGCGCCTGTGGCAGGTGCCCGCCTGCCTTTCATCTCGCAGCGAGTGGCGATGCGGTGTAGCAATACAGAGCCCGCGACTCACATGCCAGATCCACTGGCCGCTGCGACCTTTGAAGCTTGACACCCTTAGGAACTTCGGCGCGCACACCTCCGGTCGGCGTTATGTTTGTTGTTCGAGATATTCTACTGGTGGTTGAGCCTCGAGAGTCTGCCACTTCGACTTTCGACTCCCCGTAATGTCCGCCTGATCCTGAGCGCACGTATATTCGAGTTGAAGCCTCGGGACGCTAGCATGTTCAGCTGTTGCTCAAGGCTCGTTGAAGATAAACACCTGCGGTTTTAAGCTGGCAACCCCGCTGCCAGCGGCGTGGCAGCGCCGCTGTTGGTTCTGCAGGCCAAACTCACAGCCGCTCACACGAGCGCACTGAAGTTTGCGAGGCCGAACGCTGCAAGCTTCCTACTGGAGCGACGGAGAGACAGATCACCGCGCAGGCCGACAACGCCTCCTTCGGTGCCTAAAGCCGCTCAAAGTGCGCTCTCCCACCGGTCTGTGCATTCGAAGCGCTGCGGCAACTATCAACGTCTGCATCCACCGGGTTGCACGCCTTCGGGTCAGCAACAGCTGCAGCCGGCCCCACTGCCATCCAAGGCAGAGCGTCGATGTCCACGTTGCCGCCGCAGAGCACCACGCCCACCCTCCGGATGCCCGGGAGGCCCTTGAACTCTTCGGAGAGCAGCGCTGCGACGCCGACGGCGGCGGACGGCTCAATCACAAGCTTCATGCGGCTGTACACGAGGCGCATCGCGGCGATTATGTCCGCCTCAGGAACGCGCACCACCCGCTCCACGTGGTCGCGCACGATGGGCCAAGTGTTGGGCCCGAGCGTCGTTTTGAGGCCGTCTGCGGCAGTCGCGGGCGGTGCCGCGTGCTTTTCAATGCGGCCGGCGGCCTTGGATCGGAACGCGTCGTCCGCTTCGGCCGGTTCCGCTGCGATAATCCGGATGCGGTCCCCGTACCGCCCGCGCACTGCGGTGGCCACCCCGGCAATCATGCCGCCCCCGCCGATCGGTACGATTATTGCGTCCAGTGGAGGCTCGTCGTCGCCACAGGGCCCTCCAGCTCCTGGCGTTGGCACAGGCGCGCCGCTGGATGAGATGGGAACTGCCGCGGCGCCCTCACCGCTGGCAGTGACCCGTGCCGGGCGTGCCTTGCTGGTAGCGCTGCCTGTGAGCTCTGCGGCTTGCTCGAGCAGCTCCAGAGCGAGCGTCCCCTGCCCCGCAATAACAAGCGGGTCCTCAGACGGGTGCACGAACCTTGCGCCCGTGCGCGCTGCCACGCCCGCTGCAGTCGCCTCGCGGGCAGCCTGCGTGGGTTCACACTCGATGACCTCGCCGCCATACCCTTCGACGGCATCTCGCTTTGTTGCGGGCGCGTCTCTGGGCATGACGATGTGAGCTGGCACACCGCGCATCTTTGCTGCAATGGCGAGAGCCTGTGCGTGATTTCCGCTGCTGTGCGTGCACACGCCGCGTGCCGCCTCGTCATCAGAAAGACTCATGACGGCGTTGCACGCTCCCCGAGCCTTGAAGGAGCCGCTCTTTTGGAAGAGCTCGCACTTGAAGAAGGCTTCTCGGTCATTCAGCGCCAACGTGGATGCAAGCGCGTCCATAGTGCTGCACGTCACGACCGGGGTGCGGTGCACGAGGCCAGCGATGCGCTGCTGCGCGGTAGCCACGTCCGCCGCAGTGATCGCATACGTCGCCGCCATCGTAAAGGTTTCCGTATAACGCGGTCGCACACGTCGATTTCAACACGACCGCAAGCTAGCTACATGAAGCCGCTGTTTCATACAGAGCACTCCACTCGTGAACACTTGAATTCTGTGCCAAAACTTGCCGCAGACAGCCCGACAACTCGAGCTAACGGGCGGCCCCAGCTCGCTATCAGGCTCCCCGCTGACGTCGCCGTGCCCACGACACATTTTTATTACCACGTGCTCTCTCACAGTGACTTGATTCGCTGGCGGCTGGCGTTGTCGATGAGATATTCGGGCTGACGTTCATCCGCTCGCTGCGAAGCATCGCATCCGCACCGTTGACTTGGGTGCAGCCGCCCACTTCTCTCCCAACGAGCGCGCGTGGGTTACTGTTTACAATACCTCACACGGATTGCCGCTCGGTTCGCGAAACGGCGCTGCTGGGGAGCGCTGCTGTGCGGTTTCACACTTCGTGAGGTGAAGCGATGGATGGCGTCGCTCCGCCCCCACTGGCTGTGGGGCGGTCGATACGCAGGCTCGATCTGCCGGCAACAGGGGCCACACCGTCTTCATCTGTAGAGCTTGGGACGGCTCGAATCAACAAGCCGACGCTGTCGTTGGCTGCCCCGGCAAGCCAATCCATGAGGCTGTCATCGCACGACCCGCTGCCCGACACTGCCACCGTGTTTGCCAGCTCCTTGATGGACGATTCAGGACACGTATCTTCGGGTATTGCTGCCGCTGCTGGTGTGGTAGGAGAGGCGGACTCCTCGCGTATCCTTGGCAAAAAGAGCTACATCGAGTCAGCGGCTGGCGACGGTGCCTCTTCGGGCGCCGGCATGGGTGGCGCCGGCTCAGTTGGTGGAAAAAAGAAGTCTCGCTACGTGTGCGTGTCTGAGACGCTGCTGTACCTGACGCTCGCGGCCGTCGTGGCGGTCGCGTGCACTCTCATCTGGTACCTGGCTGCTCGCTCCTATGAGCCGCACGTCTACGGGTGGGCGATCGCGGGCTTCTTCACGTGCCTCGCCGTCGCCATCTCGATGCACGACATCCACATGCACCTAACGCACTACGTGAGCCCGCTGCAGCGGCAGTACATCCGCATCATCGTGATGGTCGTGATCTACTCCACTGAGAGCTGGCTGGCCCTGCGCTTCACCCACGAGCGCACCTATTTCGAGATCTGCCGGGACATGTACGAGGCGTTCGTGCTGTACAGCTTCCACCTGCTGATGGTGCAGTTCCTGGGCGGGCGCCGCAAGCTGGCGGAGCGCCTGCGCCTCAGCGGCAAGCAGTACGCGTCGCATCTGCCGGGCTGCTGCTGCCTCCGGCCGTGGCGCATGGGCAGCCGATTCGTGCACCGCACCACGCTGGGCGTGTACCAGTATGTGGTGCTGCGCGTGCTGACGAGCATCGTGGTGCTGATCACCGAGGCGACGCACACGTACGGGGAGGGCAGCTGGAGCCCCACGACCTTCTATCTGTACTCTACAATCATCATCAACGTCAGCCAGTGCTGGGCACTGTACTGCCTCGGCCTGTTCTACATGAACACGCGGCAGTGGCTGAAGCCGCTGCGCCCCATCGTCAAGTTCGGCCTCATCAAGCTGCTGGTGTTCGTCTTCTTCTGGCAGAGCGTGGCCGTGGCCGCCGCGGGTACCATCGGCCTCATCAAGCCATTCTGGAGCTACGAGGACGTCGCGCAGGCGTCCGCCGCGCTGCAGGACTTTGTGATCTGCATCGAGCTCTTCCTCGCCTCCCTCGCGCACCACTTCTTCTACAGCGTGGACGACTTTTACAGCAAGGACCCCACGACCGTCACCCCGATCATGCGCATGCAGCAAAACGAGGCCGCGTTCGATCGCATGTCAGCAGAGCGGCAGGCGGAGGCCGGCGGGCGCGCGCGCACAGAGACGGATGACGGGACGTTGAACGGTGGGGGCCCAGCCGGTGGCATGTCCGCTCGCAGCCCTACCGCACGCCACACCTCGGGCGGGACAGGCAGCGCGCCGCCGTCGTCATCCTCCTCCTCTTACACGGGCATGAATCGGGGCGCGTTTTCTGCGCCCAGCGACCCGATGGCGTTTCCGCAGCTCACGCCGCAGACCGCTCGCAGCTCCAGCGCTCTCAACAGTGCCCGGCAGCCGTCCGGCTCACTCAGTGGCGGTTTTGGTGCGTCCGCGGGCCCGTCGCCCGCATCTGCTGCAGCCTCGCCGATGCACGTCACGCCGGCGGCGTCGCCGGAGGACGCGGGCTCGTCCTACAGCCTCCGCTCGGCACGCAGCTCGATGGCCCTCGGTGGCGCGGCTGCGGTCGCAGCGCCACCATCCGCCGCTCCATTGCCGCCGGGCGAGCTTGGCACGGGAGACGTGTTTGCCGTTGCGCAGCCGACGCCGCTGCCCGTGGGCGCTGCGCTGTACGAGATGCTGCCCATCGACGTGGTGCAGGACACGGCGGAGCAGCTGCGCACGGGGTTCGGCCTGCTGCACAAGTGGCAGAAGCGGAAGGAGGAGGAGGCGCGGATCGTGGACAAGATTCGCAACCCCGACCGCGCCAAAAAGAGCAAGTTCAGCTCCGCCAACCTGACAGCAGCCGCCGCGGCGGAGGCGGCGACGCTGGGGTCGGCTGCCCATGCAGGGGACGCTCTTGCAGGCACGGGCGGTGCTGGTGCGAGCGACAGCGTTGCCGGTGTGTCGAACAGCGGCGGCGATGCGCACGCCGCAGCACCTTCCACCACAGCTGCTGCCGATCATTTGGCTGGCTCAGCTGTGTCCGCAGTGGCGTCTTCCCTGCCTGCGCCTTCCAGGAGATCCCGCGCACTCGCAGCCGCGCGGGCAGCGGAAGGTGTCGCGGCGTCGCATCCGACACCAGTCCCCACGGCATCGCACATGGCGTCAGAGTCAGCTGCCTCCTTCGTTGACAACCCGTTTGCCGAGGAGCCGTGACAACCTTCGTCGCTGAGGTGCCGTGGCAGGTGTCCAACTGTGCGTGTGGTGCCCTCGTGCTGTCAAGTGTTCTCGTGCTGTCGGCTGGTCGTGCTTTGAACTTTTCGAGACTATCCACATAGCGTTCTCAACCTCCCTTCAGTGCACCTCCTCGCCCATGGTGAGAGAGATAGTACGTGCTCGAGAGCGGTGAGACACCAAATTTCAGACCAGTTATTGGTGCCACTGGGAATCATCGAACAGCACGCTTCGATGGATGATGGACTGATAGCGAATGGGCTCACGCAACATTCGTGGGCGGCATGTGGGTTGAGCTCGCCTCAGGGGCGCCTCGGGCACGAGTCAGATCACCGAATCTAAGGGACGGCGGATTCGAGCATCCCGGTGCACGTCTCCGACCGCGCCGCATATCGCAGCACGATCCTGATGAGTCATCAGCTCTCCCAGCGTGCAAGGTAATAGCGGAGATGCGTTGCGCGACCCCTGGAAGGCGTCTATTTCATTCAACTGCAGCTCATGCGGCTTGCACTGCGTGGCATGCCAGGACCGCTCAGCGGCCGGCGATGGGGCAGTGTCAGAGGGAGATCAAAACGCCTGCCCTGCCAAAGCTGGCTACCTGTGGTGACGTTGCCGACTCAAGGCACGACGCGGCGCTCCGTCGTCGTGGTCGACTGGTAGGTGCTGCCGGTCGCACTGCCTGTGCCCAGGGTGCTGCCCCCGGTCGATGCGCTGGAGGGCATCGCGGACGCCACCTTGGCGCCGAGGTTGCTAAGGCCCTGGCCAATCTGCTGGCCGAGGCCCTGGCGCTCAGTGACGGTCGTCTCCTTGGTCTTGTCGCTGAACAGACCCTCCTTGTGCTCCACCTTGGTGCGGCTCGCCTCGCTGGCCATGTTGACTCGGAGTAATGATTTCTTGGTACTGCAGTGCAGCGAGAAGGCAGTAGCAGGGTTGGCGGGTGTTCAGTGGCGTCAACGGGTCTCTTGGAGAGGCTACCTTGTGCAAGGACACACAGGAGCATGTGCCCACCAGGGCACGCGCCGGCAAAGGCCTGCCAGTGGCCCGGGCGAAAAAGCTCGGAACTCGGAACGCTCCGCCTGTCGCAAAACGCACCGTAAAGAGAAAAGCAAGCTTGCTGTAGATATCGTAGTAATAAGGTTGTAATGCAGCAGTTGCGCACTGTCGCGCCAGATGGAAGCCGAAGGCGAAAACCTTTTGCGCGCGATCGTAAAATGGAGCTTCCGGAACATTCAGATTTACCGGACTTCGGAAGCTTCCAACAAAAAGTGACTCCACGCACGCCCACCCGCTGGCTGTGGAGGCAGTCAACAGCGACTCGCTTTTTCGTACAAAACGCATACACATTAGAATCTCAGGCTGCCATCTTTCCTTCCTTCGCTCAACGTATCGAAACACCATGTCCCGAGAGGTGACCCGCGTGACTGAGACCCACACCGGCGGCGGACTTCTCCGGCCGCAGAAGGACACCATTGTGCAAGAGACCCAGAGAGTCAGTGGTGCGCCAATGGCAGGCACGGCAGGTGAGGGCGGCAATTTCCGGCGTGTCGCTGCCAACTTGAAGTGGGGGAAAGGGAAACCCGCGACCGTGCGATCAAAGGTTGCGCCGATGCAGACCTCGAAGTGACCCCCATCGAACGGTGGACGGCAGTTCGAGCAGTGCCGGGCGCATGGCAGCGCGTGCCCCGCTCTTCTCCAACTTCCGCGGGCTTCGAGAGCCGTCTTCAGCCACTGTTCATGTCTTCGTCTGCCCCGCATCGTATCCGCCTCGTGCAGCGGGCACAACTGCGGGCGGCTCGCTGGCAGGCCTGGGCCAGGAGCTCAAGGCAGCAGTCAGCAGCATCGGGAACCGGCTCGCGGCCAACATGCAGAGCACCACAGCCCCAGCCACGGGCACAGCCATGCCTGCGAGCTCTCACGTGGTGGGCACCGGCCTGCCGGCGACAGGCACGACCGTAACAAGCAGCACCATCCCCAGCGGCGTCCAGCAGACAACGACAACACGGACGGAGCGCCGCGAGGAGCATTTCTCCAGCAGTGGCGGGTACTGATCGCAACGTAGCCTCTCGGTACTGTAGGGTAGGCGGCGAGAAGTCGGAGCAACAGGCAGCTGGTCCTGAGGCTGTCAGCACGTCACGATGCTATTGAATAACTTGCTCAAGAATATTTCTCTCAGTCACGCTGGATTCCCAGTCGTACAGCGCGCGATCGTGTGTCAGAGCGGGACCAGTGAGCCCGGGGCGTAGCATTCTGAACGCGGCGTGAGGCTCACCCCAAAATCCTGTCAACACGCGTCGCAATCATTACATCAAGACTTTCAGCTCGTGTTGTGGGACGAGCGCGCCACAGCGCTGCACTGTGTGGCAACAGCACCACACGTTGCGGCAGCAAGTTCAACAACGTAAATTACGAACGTCGATCGCGCCGGCCCCGAGGCGACGGCATTGCACCCCACGTTCACGCCCATGTGACCACGTGCAGTAACAGCCGTAAACCGGCGCGCTAGTACGCACAGTGCAGCCGCTCAGAAGCCGAACGGAGGGCAACCTGAGCTGTGAATCAGCCTTACGCTCTCGTGCAGCAGCCGATGCACCGAGGTAGGTACCGCCCCGCAGCGTGCATTCGACCAGATGGAATTACGGAGCCAACCAAGCGCGGCCGGTCTCTTGCGCGCGGATTCGAATCGAGAAACCTCGTCAGATGCGACAAAATCCATCCCTGAGGCTCTTGGCGATCGCATCCGGACTCCAGACATCACAGATCGGTATCGCACGATATCGGAACGTACCACACTGATCCCGGAATCAAGCCCTCTCGAAACATTATTGATGCGAGTGGTATCGTGCCGCATGCACGCCCGCGTTCATCCGCCCTTCCTGTGGGCCATTCGCTGCCAGGATGGAGCGCCTTTTGTTGTGTTGCCTGCTAGTACGCGCAGCAACGAGTTTTGAATCAACATTCACTGCTCAGCAAGTGGAAGGGCGCGCGCGCGTGTTACTTGTTGACGAGGATGGATTTTTGTTTGCTGGGCTGGATCCCTGTCACGTCATCAGATTTCGCCTCGACACCTTCGCTCGCACAGCACTGCTGGATTGCGGTCGCAACTCGCTGCGGGCTGGCGCGCAGGATGGAGAACTCCTGTACTTTGCGTACACGTCAGACATCGCGCCGCTGGCTGGGAGTGGCGGCATTTGGGTTCTGGACGCAGCCACCCTTGCGATCAGGCATCAATTGGCGCTCACTGATTTCTTGTGGGTGTGCACACTCATCGTTGATGCGTCGCAAAGGACGCTTTTCGCCATTGGCATGGACGGATGGGTGGTGAAGCTGAGCATCGACTCTTTGGCTGTATTGGCGAGCATGGATTTGTCTCTCCCCACGAGCAGCGACGCGCTGCATCAGCAGTGGCTCAGCTCCACGTGGTCCGCTGCCCTTTACGGCGGGCGCCTCTACGTCTCTGATCCAGACCCTCAGCGCGGTCTGATGTACGCCTTGTCTACGGCAGATTTGGCGGTGCTGGATACCATCGACGCGGGTGTGCCCATGGCCTCGCTCGTCGCTGATCCTGTGACAGGCACCCTCTGGGCCGGGCTGGCGTTGGACCGGGGCGTTTTCTTCGCTTTCTCAGCCGCGTCTGTCCCGGCCAAGTCGCTGAGCGCACGGTACTTTGGAGTAGAATGCCCCACTCCCGCGCATGCCGCGCTTGAACCCGGCGGTCCGCTCGTCTTCTTCGCGTGCGCGGCGGACCCCTCCTCTGTGCAGGTGGTAGACACAGCGGCTCGAGAGTGGCGGACTGCGCTGCCCATGACTGCCAACTGGGGCGAGGACTTGATGACGTCCATGGCCATGTACACCCGTGGCGGCCAGCTGCTGCTGGGATTCGAATCTGGGACGATTTCCCGCTTCTCCACCGCCGGCGGCTTTGCGATTGGCCAGATCCGCCCGTACCAGGACCGCTTCATCGCGGGATGCAGCATTGACCGCTTGGTGCCTGATCCTGTGGAGGATAACTTTTACGCGATTTCCACCAACAACCCGGCGACAGTGCTGAAATTGCGAGGGTTCGACGGCCTCATTCTCGGCAGCGTTGGGCTTCCGTCCGCAATGGGGCTCGCGGCAGCAGCCGACATTGACCCGACAACTATGACGCTGTACGTAGGCTGTACAGAGTTCCAGAGACGCACGCCGGCGCATATTCTAGCCATTCGCACCGACCTGATGGCGGTGACCGCCCAAGTGCCGCTCGAGACGGACGAGGCAAGCATGCGAACGCTGGCGATACACCGAACGATGGGAGCCGCGTTTATCGGCGTTACCACCCGCTCTCCTGAGACATTTGTGGTGCGCTTGCGTCTGTCTGACATGTCACGAACAGGGGCGCTGAATTTGGGAGTCGAAATCGGATTTCTGTGGGGCTGCTCGCTGGATGAAGCCGCCGGCATCGGGTGGTGGGTGACTAGTGCTGTCCCGGCAACCCCAGCTGTGCTGTACTCCGTTAACTTGAGCACCCTCGCGTTGATGAGTACCGTCTCTCTATCTGTTGCTGCTGAGGATGCGATGGTCAACGTCAGGCACATCGGCAATGGCGCTGCTGTCTTCACTGCGGTCTCAGGCGAAACCGGCATTGTACAGAGCACACCGCAGGGCATCCGCCAGGTTTTGACCGTCCACCTCGACAGCGTAGCGCCGGGAACCTTGGTGTATGACGCTGGAAGCCAACGCCTGCTGCTCGGTGTAGATGGTGGCGCGAGCATCGCGGAGCTGTCCGCGACGGACCTTTCTGTTCAGAGCTTTACTTTTGCCTCAGCAGGACGCACTTATGCTGGAGCGATGAGTGCGAGCGGAAAGCTAGCGTGGTTGTCAACGCGCGAGAGCCCACCGGTGATACTGACGGTGGCCATGAGTGCGGAGCCCGCGCTCCAACTGCAGCGAACGATGTGGCCGCTCGCCACAGAGACGAACCTCGTCGCCCTTGGTTTCGGGCAGGGCTACGCGTTTACAGGCAACTCTCAAGGTATGGCAGTGCGCGTGCGACTGTCAGACTTCTCGCACGCGGGCGCGCTCTTCTTGTCGCAAGTCTCTGCCGTCGCCGCGCGGGACGGGCATCCGTACGTCTACTACGTGTCTTCCACCAACCCCGCGAGCATTCTCAAGGTGTCAATAGCCGAGTGGCAGGTGAAGGATGGCATTGGGCTGCCGACTGCGGGTCTCATGCACGATCTCATCATCGATCCTGCTGGAACGTTCGTTTACGGCGCATCACAGTCCACCGCCGGCGTGGTGATGAAAATCAGTCTCGAGGTGTTGGAGGTGGTGGCGATCAGATCCGTGAATGCCACAGTGACCAACTTGATGCTTGACGATTGGCGTGGCAAGCTCCTGTTGGTCGTGCCGGGGCCTGGAACGGGACTGTCGCTGACGCGATTGCGGACTTCAGACCTCGCTCCGGTTGGCGATGATTTGGTGCTGGTGAACGGCACCAACGGAGATCTAGACCCTGTCTGCCGCGCCACCGTCATAGATGCCGACGGCACATACCTCTACCTTGCGTATCTGTTCTTCTCGCTGCGCAGTGCTGCTGTGATGCAAGTACGTCTGTCGACGTTTGAGGTTGTTGCACACGTCATCTTGGACGACGTATCCGGCCTCGTCATCAACTGTCTGGCGTTCAGCATTGACGGCGCCACGCTGCACTTGCTCGCCTTCGAGAAGTGGCTTGACGGCTCCTTGCGTGTGGACAGCATCATTATCCCTGACTTGGTACCAGTCCCGGGCCCCAGTGCCAAGATCAACTCCTCCGTGCTGTCACGCGGTGCGATCGCAGCACAAGACCCTCGCACTGGGATCGTCGTTATGGGAACTGACACGCGCCTGATTGGGGGCAGAGCCTTGGATGTGGCGTCCCCGCTGGCCACGATGATCGTGACACCGACCGGCATCCACCCGGGCTCGACACTGCAGCTGGCGCCGGCTGCCGGCGAGGGGTGGCTTCGCGCCCTTGTGGCGATTGCACCTGACGCCACCACCAGTGGGACAGAGGGCTCCATCATTGCTGCCACATTTGTCCCGCCAGGATCGTTGCTCCGCATTGATGTGGAGACCATGGAACGTGTGGACACGGTTCCGTTGCCTCCTGGCGAGGAACGGCTGCAGGCTGCAGCTTGGGACGCGGACGCTGGCTTCTTGTACATGGGCGCCGCCACCCCAGCGGGCGTAGTTGTGAAGGTTCGTGTGAACGGCAGCACCATTACGCGCGAGAGCAGTGTGATGCTGACCAGCTGGCAGGGGCGAGTGTTATCGCTTGTCCTGGATGCGCCACGGCGCTGTTTGTACGTCGGCACCAGCTCCCAGCCGGCGACAGTCGTGCGTATTTTTCTTTCCAGCTTTACTCGCAACGTCAGTGTAGCGCTGCCGGTGTTACAGGGTGAGGCCGCGGCGATGGCGCTTGATCCAGCTGGAGCCTCGCTGCTGGTGGGGACGGGTGGCGCACCTCTCGCGACTATCAGCCGAATCAGCCTTCCTGGTTTCACACTCCAACAGACGCTTCAGCTGCCTGCTGGTGCGGGGTATCTGCGAGCTGTTGCTGTCGACCCGGTGTCAGATCTGAGCTATTGGGGCACGGGCACCAGCCCCGGGCAGATTGTGGCTGTCAATACGACTGCCCTTGCGTTGGCCGGGCCCCCGTTTGTGCTGCGCGCCGGAGAGAACGGCGCTCGATGCCTGTTGTTGGATGCGGCAGCGGGCTTTCTGTATGTGGCAGCTGACGTCGATCCTGGCATCATCGTTCAACTGCGACTGCCAAAGCCCGCAGGTGTAGGCTCCATTCAGCGCTCAGCCTCCCGCTCCCTCGGCCTCCCCAGTGGCCGCCCTGCTTCCATGGTGTGGTCGTCTGGAGGTGCCCTTATCGTGGGGACAGACACGACGCCCGGCCGGTTGTTTAAGCTATTCCCAACGCCACCACTGCCGGCAATAGCAGCAGTCACAGGTGTGGGCGGCACGCTGTCGCCGTCGTCAGCGCTGTGCAGCGGCCTGCTGTTGCCAGCGCATGCCAGCACGAGCAGTTGCGTCTTCGACTCTCAGATGCTGCGCCTCACCGGTGCTATCGAAGGCAGCTTTGTAGACGCTTCGCGAGTGGCAGCCACGGTTGTTGTTCGGGCGATCGCGGTGCAGTCTGACGATCTGCCTCGCCGGTGGGTGCCCGCAACCGTGCCAGCCGCCTTGACCGCATCCCACAGCGCGCCCCTGACCGACTGCGCGCCCGAGAGGCTCAACGCCTGCAACCTCACGCTGCCATCAGCGATGCTGGCAGCCGCGAGCGCGGCAGCACGGGCAAACTCTACACGACTGGGAGCAGTGGTGCTGGAGTTGGTTGTGAGCCGCGACGACGCGAGATCGGAGTCTCACTC
>Ga0208629_100252_pt1 | contig 26736 bp, 8 predicted proteins | sample LakWasMet19_HOW5_2_FD_183865 | JGI IMG/M metagenome (GOLD analysis project Ga0208629, IMG submission 183865) | Freshwater sediment methanotrophic microbial communities from Lake Washington under simulated oxygen tension - Sediment Metagenome... | ecosystem: Environmental > Aquatic > Freshwater >... | reverse complement strand
CGAACAAACAGCCGTACAGCCGTTGAACGCATCGCGAACCGATCGGCATTATTTAGCCGCATGGAAACGATATGTTTCTTGTCGTTTTTTAAATTGTCATCATCTTCGATCAAGGCTTAATTCCTGGTGCACTTGAGTAGTGCAAAAAATCAGGTTATTTAACCCGGTAATTAGTTCTATCAAGCATAAAGCATCAATGTTACAGATATATAACAGCCACTTGATCAAGTGAAATTATCTGTAGATTGAGTTTTAACCGTCAGTTACTTGAGCGCAGAGTGGGTCATAAAGTAGTCATGTTTTTGTCGCACAGTCCTCGCATGATGAAATTTGAGGAGTTATTACGTCAATGCAACGCACGCGCCTAAACGGGGAGGATCGAATTCACAAATCTTTGCCTCTAAGACTTTATTGTAAATAGTCCGGAATTTCTCCTGTCATGAAGTAGTTGAGCTATCCGCCATATAATTTTTATGAATGAAAGATGACCGTTACGTCAGCCTTCCCGGTGTTCGAAAAAACTTGACCACTGCTGGCTTAGTCTTTAATTTCTCTGCTTGCCGGTGTTAGTACTCAGCAGTTAGGTACGAAATTAAAGCATTCGATTTGCCGCTTAAATTCCGCTCTTTCAGGGAAGACGGAGCCCAACCCAGCCCAACTCACCCCAACCAAATTTAGGGATAGTCGATTTATGAGAATCGTTCTACGTAAAAATGTTTTCAGCGTTTTATTGACCTTAGTATTTTTACTAACCCTTACAGGTTGCAAGGAAGAGACGAAAACAGCCGCACCGGCTGCCGTTTACCTGTTGAACTACCAACATTGGACCCCAGCGCTGGTCCTGAATTTCACGGATGCACTAGCGCCGCCGGATGACAGCAGACAACCTTTGTTAGAGGCGGCGCCGCAACTAGAGCCGCCCATGGAAGGCGAATGGCGCTGGCAAGATCCTTCCCGACTGGTGTTTTTACCTGCCAATAAAACCTTACAACCCGATACCACGCTGAAAATATCGCTGGATAAAGTAAAGCTCTATCCCGGCTACCGCCTCAGTCAGAAAAACCTGACGTTCCACACCCCGCCGCTGCAAATCACACGACAAGAGTGTCGATGGCAAGATAGTGACGATGCGCCCTTACGCCGCGCGTTGGAATTGTTGGTGGAATTTAACTACCCGCTGGTTAAGCCCTCTTTTGCCGCGGCGTTAGACAATGGCACTGAGATCGGCATCCGTAGCAATTACGGGACGCTTATTACCGCCACCACCGATTTTTTAGTACGCCCCAGCCAAGATTCGAAAATAATCGCCAAACTTCATTCGGGCAGCGTACAGTTACAAACGCGTGATCAGAGTGTTATCAATGCCAAGCTGGCAAAAGGTGCCGATTGTGAGCTGGCAATGGTGCGCGGCGATTGGGATAAGCCGGAAGCCAACACCAAACCTACCGTAAACGGCATTGAAATCAGTATGGATGATGGCAAGCTCAACGTTCGTCTAACTGGCGAAGCGTTAACCGAGTCCGCAAAGAAAGCCAACGCCGGTCAGATAGTCACCAATGGCATCCAAATTAGCCCCGACCTCGAAGGTAGTTGGAAAGTGGGCGAGTCAGCGGAAGGCCCGGATTTGATTTTTACACCGAAATCTCCGGATGCATTTAAACCCGGCTCGCTTTATGAAGTGACTGTCGCCGCGAGCGTTTTCCCGACATTAATTTTCAACAAACCAGACTATAGTGCCAGCCTCACAACCCTGGATATGTCGGCTGCTATCAATTCCATTCAGCTCTACAGCGACCCGGTTGATCCTAAAATAAAACGCGCTACGGCCACTTTAAGTTTTAGTTATCCGCCATCAAGAGACAGTCTTGCAGCTAAAACATCGGCATGGTCGCGGTTGCTGCCTGCAAAATCGTTTCAAGATGCGGTGGCTTATGAAATTAGCTACGACGACAAAAATCCCCGCTTGGCTTATCTCAAAACCGTACCGTTAAAGATTGCCGACAAACCCAGCGAAATCAAGATTGCACTCGACAACGGGATTACCGCCGCCTCAGGAGGCAAACCGGCCCAAGGAAGCTCGCGCACCCTTGCTATTCCCGGCGCGCTTGACTATCTGCAGGTCACCGAACTCGACGTAAATAGCGTTATTAAAGAAGACGACAGCATAGAACGCCTGATCATACTGCAAACCAATGTGGCACTTAAGGAGCCTGCCGGTTTGGAAAAGGCCGTCGAGGTTTATTTACTGCCGGATTGCCATATTAAAAATCCCGCCAGACCGGCGCTATGCGCGCAAAAAGATGTTATCGAATGGCAAAGCGCCAATCAGGTAGATGCTGAGGTAATCAAACTATCGACAGTCGTGCCGGTTAAATGGCGAGATTCCGGCAGCGAAGATAAAACGATTCAGCACCTGACGTTTGCCGCGCCCGAAAATCAACAATTGTTTATCAAGGTCAACAAAGGCATTGAAAGCATCGACGGTTTTTATTTGAGCAAAGACGCCCGCTATCTCAAAGAGCTGGGTGCCAACAAACGCGAACTGAAAATACTCCACGAAGGTGCGCTGCTTAGTTTGAGCGGTAACAAAAAGCTCGGCGTAACTGCGCGCGGCATCGATAACATTCATGTTGAATTACAGCGCGTGCTACCGCATAACATGCAGCACATTGTGCAATTTACGTCCGGCAGTTTTCAAAACCCAAGATTTAAGTTGCCCATCGAACACTTCGCCGAAAAATTCGAATACGACGAGGCCTTATCACCCGGCAAAACTATGGAGAGAAATTACCTGACGGTAGATTTCGGTAAATTTACCCGCGACAAAGGCTTTCCGCCGCGCGGATTGTTTATCCTGTCGGTAGCGGAGAAAAAACCGGACACCTGCAAAGACGGTGATAAAGCCGACACGACTGCCAGCGCAGGCGAGGATGCCCAAGAACCGCAAGCCAATGACGAAAGCGCAGATACCCAAACTTCTGACGAGCAGGCCGATGCAACTGCCTGTGCCGATAACAGCGCCGAAAACAGTGATGATAGCGAAACCTCCGGCGTCACCCAGGACAAACGCTTGGTGCTGCTCACTGATATGGGCTTGGTCGTTAAGACCAGCACCAATGGTCAACAAGATATATTTGTGATGTCCTTCCGTACCGGCTTACCGGTTAGCGATGTGCAAATTTCCCTGCTGGGCAAAAACGGCGTGGCGCTTTTTTCCGGCAAAACCGACCGCCAAGGCAAAATAAGCTTTCCGACCACCGAAGGCCTGACGGCGGAAAAAACCCCTACCGTGTATCTGGCGGAAAAAGACGGCGACCTGTCTTTTCTACCCTACAACCGCGACAACCGGCAGTTGGATATTTCCCGTTTTGATATAGACGGACTGCGAGACAACGCCGACAGCTTACAAGGCTATTTATTTTCCGATCGCGGCATTTACCGGCCCGGCGACTCAGTGCATGTCGGCGTTATTTTGCGTAAGCGCGACTGGTCGGCATTGCCGTCGGGCTTACCGTTAAAAGCGATTATTACCGATCCTGAAAACCAGGAAGTCTGGAGCCGCACCTTGGCTTTCGGTGCGGAAGGCTTTGAAGAAATAAACTGGCTCAGCCCGGACGGCGGCAAAACCGGCAGCTACCGGATTGAGCTGATTATTAACGACAAAAACAAAAAGTCGTTAGGCAGCACCAGTGTCCGCGTAGAAGAATTCCAACCCGATCGCCTGCAAGTTAAAACCGATATTCCATCAGCCCCCGCCAAAGGCTGGTTGGTACCCGAGGCGGCCAAAGCCCGCGTGACGGTGCGCAATCTGTTCGGTACGCCTGCTGAAGGTAATGTTGCCAAACTGGAACTAACGGCGCGCCCTTGGGCGGGCATGGTGCCGGGCTATGCCGACTACCGTTTTCGGCCGACCGTGGTAGAAAATATTCCCGATATTCCTCAAACGCTGGGCGAGGTAACGACCAATGCGCAGGGCGAAGCCATTTTCGATTTGCCGTTAGCGGCGATTACCGAACCGGTTTATGAAATTGCCTTGGCTGGCGAAGGCTTTGAAAAAGGCGCGGGCCGTTCAGTGGTGGCGATGGCGTCGACGCTGGTTTCCAGACAAGCTTATCTGCTGGGCTATCGTGCCGACGGTGCGTTGGATTACGTACCCAAAGACACGAAACGTACTCTGGAATTGCTGGCTTTGGGGGCCGATTTTCAACCGCGCAAAGCGGAAACTTTGTCAGCTGAAATCTATGAAAATCGCTATGTTTCGACCTTGGTAAAACGTGACGACGGGTTGTATCAATATCAATCCGTGCAACGCCAGGAACTACGCAAAACTCAAGCCGTGTCATTAAATAACGGCGTGACTGGCTTTGCACTCCCCAGCGAAGCCCCCGGCCAGTTCTTTGTAATCTTTAAAAATGCTCAAGGCGAAGAATTAAACCGTGTCGATTACACAGTCGCCGGAGAAGGCAATGTCTCGCGCAACATCGAACACAATGCCGAGCTTAATTTGACCCTGAACAAAAAAGAATTCCAACCCGGAGAAACTATAGAACTGCAGATTGTCGCGCCTTACGTCGGTGCGGGATTGATTACCGTTGAACAGGATGGAGTGCTGACTAATCAATGGTTTAAAACCACCACCACGGCATCCAGCCACCGAATTACCTTGCCCAAAAACATCAGCGGCAACGCCTATCTTTCCGTGGCTTTTGTGCGCTCGTTGGACTCCAAAGAAATCTACATGAGTCCGCTCAGTTATGGCGTGATGCCGTTCAGTATTTCCAAGCAGCGGTTTACGCAGGAGATCAGCCTGAATGTTCCTGAGATAGTAAAGCCGGGCACACATCTTGATGTCCGGTACAGTGTTAAAGAGCCGACCAAGCTGGTGCTGTTCGCGGTTGATGAAGGCATTTTGCAGTTTGCCCATTACAAAAATCCGACACCGCTGGATTATTTTTTCCGCAAACGGGCATTGCAGGTTAACACCCACCAGATTCTTGATTTGATTTTGCCGGATTTTGCGTTGGTGCAAAATCTGTCGGCACCCAGCGGCGATGAAAACGCGGCAATGCTGGGCAAATATAAAAATCCGTTTGCCCGTAAACACAAAGCGCCGATGGCATTTTGGTCCGGTATTATCGATGCGCAACCGGGCGAACATAACTTATCGATACCCGTGCCGGATTATTTTAACGGCAGCATCCGTGTCATCGCTGTGGCAGTTAATGCCGGGAAACTAGCGGTGCCGGTGACTAAAACCGTTGCCAGTCAGGACTATGTGATTCAACCTCAGCAGCCCTGGGTCGCAGCACCGGGCGATGAGTTTGATATGGGCGTACTGGTCGCCAACAATAGCGGCGAAGCCGGTAGCCAGTCTTTGCAGGTTAGTGTTGCCGCTGGCGATTCCTTGGAATTGCTCTCGCCTAATCCACAGCCTCTGACGCTGGCGCAAGGGCAGGACGGCACCGTGCGTTTTCATGCCCGCGTTAAAGATAAACTCGGGCCAATCAACGTGCGTTATCAAGTCACAGGTGGCGGAAAAAGCACCGATTACAGCGAGGAAATGAGCATACGGCCATCGCAACCTTTGCTCACTACGCTGCAAGGCGGAGTATTAACCATTGAGGAACAACGCAAAGGCAAAACCCGCAGCCTGGATTTAAAACGCGAGCTTTACGACGAACAGCGCAATGCCGAACTGGCGGTGTCAATCACACCGGCGGCTTATCTGCGCGGTATTGTCGATTACCTAAAACACTATCCGTACGGCTGCACCGAACAGATTACCAGTCAGGCATTCCCGGCTGCCGTGTTGGGCGCTAATCCTGAGCTGGGACTATCAATTGCGGATGTCGATAAGATGTTGGATCGCAGCATACACATCCTGCAAACCCGCCAAAAACACGACGGTAGTTTTGGTTATTGGACCGTTGCCGACGAGGGCGAACCGTTCTATTCCATGTACGCCACCCATTTGTTGCTGGAGGCCAGGGAACACGGTTACAAAGTACAAGAGGCCATGTTGACGCGTGCCCTGCATTTTGCTGATGAATATTCGCAAAGTCAGCAAACGCAGCAGTACCAGCATGACGCCCAAGCCTACGCGTTTTACCTGTTGGCCCGTAACGGCCGGAATGTCGCGGAGCGCTTACGTGCGTTTGAAGCCGAATTGCAATCCCAAAGTCAGGCGAGTGGCAACCCGATCAGCAGCCGAACCCGCTTTTTTATCGGTGCTGCTTACAAATTGCATCATCTGGATCAGGATGCCGATCGCCACTTCGGCGAATTTCAACGCCAGTGGCAAGCCACCGGACAATTGCCCAAGGATATTCAAAATAACCCTGAAGATTTAAGCTTGTATCTTTATTTGGTGGGTAAACACCTGCCGGAAATGATTGACAGCCAAGACCCGAAATTCGGGCACTATCTTCTCGAACTGGCTCAGGATTTGGTTAAACAACGGATGAATTCTTACCGCGGTTCCATGGCCTTGCTGGGTCTGGGGAGTCTCTGGTCACGTTTTGACCAGGATCAGCAACAAGCCTTTACCGTGCTGGCCGGCACACCGCTAGCCCAACTGGAACTGCAAGGTAAATCCGTCAAAAGTACATTGCTGTCGCCAACCACAAGACCGTTGGAAATAAGCGGCAAAGGTACCTGGAATTTGTATTATCAACTCAGTGAGCGCGGTTACGATCGTTCAGCACCAGCGGCTGCCATTGCCGAAAAACTGACCATCAACCGTCAGTTGCTCAACGAGAAAGGCGAAAAAGTCGAACAGATCGGCTTACAGGATAAATTGCACATTCGCGTCGCCTTACATCCGGACCATGCCATGAAAGACATTGCCGTCGTCATGCTGATTCCCGGCGGCTTTGAAATCGACCTCAGCGAGCAAGGTTTGGCTGAGCGTAAATCGCTGCCAATCGACAAAAAACCATTGTGGCAACCTGATTACATCGACGTGCAAGAAGACCGCTTGGTGCTGTTCGGCGCGCTCGACGGCGGCGAAAAATATTTCGAATTCCGCTTGAAACCGCTGAATTCGGGAACTTACAAAGTGCCGCCGGTGTTCGCAGAAGGCATGTATGACACCGAGATTTTATATCGGGGGCTGGCGGATGTTATTAAGGTTAAGGAGTAATGACCGGCATGACTGGCTTGAAAATGACTACGATGACGGTTAAGGAAATGCGTGCCGCTCGTGAGCGCGGCGAATCGAAAACCGGCCTGGAGAATTTCTGCTGGATTTCGCGATGCTCTACCCAGCCTAAGGGCTATCCCGAAATAATTGCCGAAAGTGAAAAGCAGATTTCAGGTGTAGTGCGTAGGATGGGTAGAACGCAGTGAAACCCATCTAGGGCGCTTAAAGCAAGGCAAGCCAAAATACATGAGATTTACCGCTAACGCGTTGAAACTGTCACCAATCAAGCTAGCACTGTTAGGTGCTGTTTTACTGCTATTAATCTGGCTAGGTTTGGGCTTTACCCCTCAACCCCTGCTGGTTAATCGCGCCAACGGCTCTTATGCGGTGACCGATAACAACGGTCATTTGTTGCGGCTGAGCCTGACGTCCGATGAAAAATACCGGTTATGGGCGCCGTTGGCTGAGCTGCCACAAACCTTACAAGATGCCACCTTGCATTACGAAGACCGCTGGTTTTATCAACACCCCGGTATCAATCCGGTAGCTTTGTGCCGTGCGGTTTTGAGCAGTCTGATTCCCCATAATCGCTGGATGGGCGCATCGACTTTAACTATGCAACTGGCCCGCCAGCGTTGGCGGCTGAAGACCGATACCGTTACCGGCAAGCTGAAACAAATGGCTTATGCCGTGTGGCTGGAGCGGCATTTCAGCAAAATCGAACTGTTGCAGGCCTATTTAAACCTTGCGCCCTATGGCGCTAACATTGAAGGCGCGGGCGCTGCTGCCTGGGTTTATTTTCACAAATCGGTGTCGGCGCTTAGCCTTGATGAAGCCCGCGCGCTGGCATTGATTCCACAAAACCCCAGTGCGCGGGCGCCGATGACTCCGGCGGCGTTGCAACGGCTGCGTCAGGCTTGGCGAACTGCATACGGCGATGATCCGGGATTCGACAGACTCTGGTTTAGGTTGCGTAAAGATCTGCCGTTTCGAGCGCCGCATTTTTCCGAACGACTGCATGCGCTTCATCCAGAAGCGGCAACGCTGCTTTCGACGCTGGATACTACCGTTCAGGAGTTGAGCGAAGAATTGCTGTCCGGTTTTCTTCGGCAACATCACCTGCAAGGCGTTGTTAATGCCAGTGTGATGGTGGTGCATGCGCCGAGCATGTCGGTGTTGGGTTATGTGGGCTCTGCGGATTATTTCAATCGGGATATTCAAGGCTATGTTAACGGCTTAAAAGCCCCGCGTTCGCCCGGTTCGACGCTTAAACCTTTTATTTATGCGCAGGCCATTGCGCAAGGGTTGATTACGCCGGATACCCGCGTTAAGGATACGCCGTTGCGGATGGGCGATTACCAGCCGGAGAATTTCGAGCGCAATTTCTACGGCCCTCTGTCGGCAACTGATGCGTTGGTACGCAGCCGAAATATTCCGGCGATCAGTTTGCTGGCGCAATTGCAAAAACCGACTTTTCACCAGTTTTTACTACAAGCGGGCATACCTATTCCTAAGCAAGCGGCCAATTACGGACTGAGCTTGGCGATAGGCAGTGCCGAGATTTCGATGGAAGATTTGCTCAGGCTGTATGGCTTGCTGGCTAATAATGGCGAGTTGAAAGAGTTACGTTGGTTAAACCAAACCGACCAAGCACCGCAAGCCAATCAGCCGCTATTACTGCCGGAAGCCGCGTTTTTAGTGAGAGACATGCTGGAAACCAATCCACGCCCGCAACGCAGTTTTGGCGGGCGTAGTTTCGGTCAACAGCAAGCGGTCGCCTGGAAAACCGGCACATCTTCGGGCCTGAAAGATGCCTGGGCCATCGGCATCATGGGTGATCTGCTGGTTGGCGTTTGGGCCGGTAATTTCGACGGCAGCCCCAATCGGCATTTAGTCGGCCGGGAATTGGTCGGGCCGTTGTTGTTTGGCGTTCTCGATGCCATCGCTATGGAACGTCCGATTGCCGACTCTGATGCAAAATCGCCCTCCGGCCTAAAGCGCATAGAAATCTGCCCCTTATCCGGTCAACCGGTTTCGCCCTGGTGCCCGCGTGGTAAAACCGGCTGGATTATTCCGGGTGTATCACCGATTAAAACCTGTACCCTCCATCGCCGGATCAGGATTAATCCGGCCAACGGTTTACGCCTGTGTCCGGACGATCAACGCCAAGGCGAAACGCGGGTGGCAGAATTTTGGGACAGTGACGAATTGGAGTCGTTTCGCCAAGCTGGTGTGCGACGCGATAATCCTCCCGCCTTCGAGCGTTCATGTGACGATGCAACCGAAAGCAATACCGCCGCCAATCCACCCAAGATTGTCTCACCGCAGGCGGGTGTGAGTTATCCGGTCAGGGCGGGGCAGCAAAACACCATAGAGTTTAGCGCCATCTCTGCGGGCGGGCGACATCGTTTATTTTGGTTTGTTGATGATGATTTTATCGGCGAAGGCACCACGGTATTTTGGCCCGGTAAACCCGGCCAGTTTGCAGTCGCGGTTATTGACGATCAGGGGCAGTCGGCCAGTGCAGCTTTTAAGGTGGTGCCGACCGATTAATGGGTTGTATTGATTACGGATTCCAAGACCCATGCTATTAGCTTCAAATCACCCCGATGTAATACATGTCTTAAAACATTAACTTGTCTGTCACTGAAATGTCTCAATCAACTAGTAATCTACAGGCATTCAAAAAACCAAGCGGTTGATCGCTTCGGTCTTTAGTAAAAATGGTTCGGGGTATCGCGTTTTATCCCTGTGTTGTTATTTCAAAATCATAACAGTGGCAAAAGCCAAACCTATCGTGAGGTAGGGACGGAAAACTTCGGGTCTTTATTGATTAAAAGATAGCCGGGTTGCCACCTTATTAACGTAAGGACTTATTAATGCAAGGAAATAACTGTATCAAATGGGGCTTAGCCCTGATGTTGTTATCAGTCGTCAATACGGGCAACGCTTCAAGTAAGGCATTTAACGAATCATCGTTTTTAGATGTTAATGAAAGCGTTGCTATTGATCAGTTTCAGTCCGGCTTTAATGCCGCGGAGCAATTAAACGCATCGTTAAGCTCGACAACCGACAGTAGTATTTCAGCGGTTACGGGCAGTAAAAATGCATGGGCGATCCAAACGAATTTATGGCTGCTTAACGCTAATAAACCGGCCGGTAATCCGCAAGCACTCATTGAACCCTTTGCCAATAGCGCCTTAGCTTTTAACACAGGATCGACTTGGGATGCGATGGGTGAAAAGCAATGGCTGGCAGATTGGAGCGTTAGCGTCAGCAACATTATTAATACCTTAAGTGTTAGTGCGGTTAGGGTGTCGGTTATTTCAATGCTTGGTTCATCTGAGATTTTCGCGGCTGTAGCTGCTATCTCAGCTGTTCCGTTATCAACTTTAGTTTGGGTATTTCTTACCGGGTTAATGATCTTACTCGCCACTCGCCGCAAACATGCAGTGTTGGGGATAGTGGCGTAATAACTGGTTGGATTGTCTTGATGTATTCGAAATTGCTGTCGAACCTCTTCAGGCAATGGTAGGAGCGGGCCTTGCCCGCGACCAATAAAATCTAAATCGCTGTATTGGATAATCGCGGGCAAGGCCCGCTCCTACTGGGGTTTCAATAAGCGCCAGTAGTCCGCCAAGAATAAAATGACAGTTAGGATGTAGGTGCGGATTTATCCGCACTGGGCGAATAAATTAGCCCCTACATTATCGCCTTCGGTTGGCACGCTACTAGGCAGTGCGGCCTGCAACAGCGCAGGTTTGGGCTGGAATTATTAGAGCGGAGAGGTTCGCCGTTGGTTAATGAAAATGCTGGTTATGTAATACATTTCATCAAACTGTAACCAAGCTGTCACCGAAACAACACAACAACTCTGGAATAATTCGCACCAAGTTGAGGGCGGCTGAATAGGGTTGTTGTTTAACGAATTGGATGTAACTAGGGAACAAGGATGGCACGAATAGGGAGTGGGCTTTGGAAGATAGTAGGGAGTAAGTTGGGGTAAAAAAAATGGTAGCGGGGGCGTAGGCGGCAGTGTTTATCTGTTAGATGGTGTCGGGCAGAATTATAAGTGTGTAAAAGCCAAACCTGTTGTGAGGCGGGGACGGAAAGTTACAGGTCTTGATAGTAAAAGCGTTCAAGACGGCTGGGCCATCACCTTGTGTAAATAATACTTTTTATTTTTTAAACATAAGGCATTAAATCAATGAAACATTTCTCTAAATCTTTATTAGCAGTTGCTTTGTTAGCGGCTACAACTGGCGCGGCTAACGCAAGTATTGCAGTTGGCAGCAATACACTTTCAGAAGCTTATCTGTCAGTGTATGACAGCTCACGTGGATTAACATTTGCGTTGGACTTGGGTCTGACTATGGGTGATTTAGTTCTTAATTTAAGCAACGATACTTTTTCAAAAAGCTATGACCTGGCTGCTCTGACTGCGGGCTCTACCGGTGGAAAATGGTCAACTTTCGCTGCCGGTTTAAATTCTGCAACTACGGTTTACGGCGTGGTAGCTTCAGGAACGGCTGGAAAATTATTTGCAACGGGTCCTGCGGATCCTGCGAACGTAACAAAATTTGCAACTACACAACTTGCTTCCTCTGCTGCTAATAAGCTTGCAAATCATATAGCCACAGTTAACACGGCTTCAATTGCTGATAATGCAGGTGCTGCTGTTCTAACATCTTTAAATCTGAGTGCAATAATTTCAGATGCTGATACTGCGAATACTGGGCAACATGATCAGTTAGGTCCATTCAGTACATTAAATGGAGGTAAATCTGATGCCGCTGCTGATATTAACTTCGGCCAAGCAGGTAATTTTTACTATTACGGTGGTAATGCTGTACCTGTCTTAGCTGCTCAGCAATGGGAATTGACTGGCAATACATTGAGTTTTGCTGCTCCTGCTGCTGTGCCACTGCCTGCTGCGGTTTGGATGTTTGGCGCTGGTCTGATGGGTGTATTGGGTCTTACTCGTCGTAAAAACACTGCTGTTTAAGCGTTGATCTTAGGAGGGGTGTTTTACATTCCTCCGCTTTTATTTAACTGACTCCAAGTGAGAAATCCAATGAAAAAATTAGTTTTAGGTGTGGCTATTGCTGCTGCGTTAACAGCCACGGCTGCTCAAGCGGCAATTACCGTTGATGCCAATGGTGTTCCCGTTATTAACCCAGCCGATACCAACATTTTGTATTTGTCAGGCGCTTCTGCTGCAGAAAAATTTATCGAAAAAGTAATCACTGACACGTCAGTGCCTGCGGTTGATAAAATCTGCGACACTTCTAAAAAGTTATATAAGTTTCAAGATCCCGCTGCGACATCGCAATATGCCTATTTGTGCGAAAGAGCCACGACTAACCCGTCAGTACCTAGCAATAAAGCCAATATCCTGATCTATAAACGCAGTGCCGGCGGTTCTGCGTTTGGTGTAAGCCCAATTGTTGCTGAAGCTAACGGTAACACAGCCGCTGCAACGATCGAGTTTTTAAAAATCAGCTCAGCATGTACAGTGACTACGGCTGCTGGCGCGGGTGCATTAACTAAAATTAGTTGCGCTTACGATCCTGCCGATGCAACCAAATTTGTTAACCACATTCCTGATTTCGGTATCTCTGACGTCGATCCTGCTCAGTTCGCTGGTGACAATGCCCCCATTAATCCTGATACCAATGCGCCTTACGACAACGTAACTGGTGCAGATGTGTCGAAATTGACGGTAAAAAGTGCATCTGCACTTGCCTTTGGCGTGCCTGTTACCAAAAACTTGTATTTTGCATTGCAAGCGGCACAAAAATCTACCGGTGCAATTCCTGCAACATGCGTAGTGGGTGATGAAACTGAAGCTTGTATGCCTAGCTTGAGCTCTGCGCAAGTGGCTTCTATTCATGCCGGTGCTATTGTTGATTGGAATCAATTAAAAGTGGGTACAGTTGGTTTGTATGATTGGGTGAATACACCTGCAAACGGTGCGACAGCTTATTTGCCAGGAGCACCTTATGTGCATACTTGCCGTCGTGAAAACGGTTCCGGTACGCAAGCGCAATCTAATATCAAATTCTTAGCTAATCCATGTGCGGGAACTGTCGCTACTTCCCCGGCCACTGATGCAGTTGTACAGGGATTTGCTGAGGGAGATGGCTTGGCAATGGTTCACGAGAACAACAGTTCAGGTAACGTGGATTTATGCTTAAATGAATTGCAAGACGGCACTAATGCAGCCAATGCTTTTGAAAATACTTACGGTGTACGTTGGGCTGTGGGTATCCAGTCATTGGAAAAATCAACAGCTGCAGCCACTAAATACCGCTTTGTTAAATTGGACGGTGTCGCGCCTACTTTAGTGAATGTTGTTAAAGGTAAATACCGCGATTGGGCAGAAAATACTTTCCAATACAGCAACACGCATGTTTTCTCTAGCAACAGCACTGAAAATACAGCATTGAAAGCATTGACTAATGCAGTTATTAAGTCGTCTGGCGCACCAGAAGTCATGGCCGCGTTGAACAATGGTTTTACTCATACTTTTACTACGGCTAAAGGCGCTTATTTGGCAGTACCTACCAACTATGATCCACAACCAAATGGTGCTTTCTTGTCTACAAGACCGGTTAGTCCATTCAGCCATGCAACAGCTGCTGCAACATCTAACAACTGCCGCGTACCTACCATTTATAACAATGGTTCAATCGGTTCAGGTGACACTGGCTTGTAAGGATAACTAAGCCGGGGCAACCCCGACTTGAGTCAAGGACGACTCAAAATGAATAAAACCAGCCGTTTTAGGACGGCTGGTTTTTTTCGTTCGCGTTAAGCGGTAAGTGGGAGCGATGCCAATATCGCGATGTAGGTGCGAATTTATTCGCACAACTCGCTAATAGCTGCTTCGCAATGTGCGAATACCCTCTGGGGCACAAGTAAATACACACCTACAAGTACAACAGGCAATAAATAAGCGAACGTAACCCCGTTGTCACAATAGCTTAACGTAAGCTCAATAAAATGACGGACTAGCGGTTTTCAAAGGGAAAACCGGCACACACAGACAAAATAGATGTCATGCAGTTAAAAAGAATTAAGACGGGCCGGCCTTTAATTTGGCTGGTCTGCTGTGCTTTTACAGTGGTGGGTAATGCGTTCGCCGAACAGGCTGCGCAGTCAGCCCCAGCTAATGTAGAAGCTGCACAAAATGCTTCGGCTGAACAGCAAGCTGCGCCCGAGCAACCGGCTACTTTCGATTTGTTGGAATTACGGGTGAAGGGCAATAACCTGATCGACAAAAAACAGTTGGAGCGGACTATTTATCCATTTTTGGGGCTAAAGAAAAGCGTCGACAATGTTGAGGCTGCGCGTGCGACATTAGAAGAGCTCTATAAGACTCAAGGCTATCAAACCGTGTCGGTGGATATTCCTGAACAAGATGTTAAAAACGGCATCGTTTATTTGCAGGTAGTCGAAGGCAAAATTTCGCGTTTACGGGTGAAAGATGCCCGTTATTTCTCGCTGGGTAAAATCAAGGCGGGCGTGCCGGAGTTGGCGGAAGGTAATGTGCCTAACTTCCCGAAAATGCAGAAACAATTGGCAGAACTGGGCATCGAGAGCCCTGATCGGCAAATTCAGCCGGTATTGCGGGCAGGGGACACGCCAGGGACGCTGGAAGTTGATTTAAAGGTTAAAGACGAATTGCCATTGCATGGCAAGGTTGAGCTTAATGGCCGTAATACCTCGACGACCAGTCGTTTGCGCTTGGTATCGTCGTTACGTTACGAAAATCTTTGGCAGGCCATGCACAGTGCTTCGTTGATGTACCAAGTGTCACCGGAAAACAGCGCTGAAGTTGATGTTTGGGCGGGGACTTATGCCTTGCCTTTGTTTAGTAGCGATGCACGACTGGCATTTTATGGGGTGAGTTCATCGTCAAGTGCCCAGATTGCCAGTGCCGGGGCGTTGTCGGTGATTGGTATCGGCAATATTTATGGTGCCCGACTGGTGAAGCCGTTGACGCCGATAAATGACTATTTTCACAGCGCTACCTTGGGTGTCGATTACAAAGACTTTCAAGAAGACGTCAACCTGATCGGTGCCGACAATATCAAAACCCCCATCAGCTATTTACCGTTCATGGCTCAATACAGCGGCAGCTTGCGGACCAAAGAGTCAGAAACGACATTTGATGTAGGCGCACATTTTTCGGTGCGCGGTTTGGGCAATGAACAAAAGCAATTCGAAGACAAACGCTATCTGGCCAAAGCCAATTACATGTACCTGACCGGCGATCTTAGGTTTCAGCATGAATTGCCGTTTGGCATGGAAGCGGTCAGCCGTGTTGCCGGTCAGGTTTCTGATACGCCGCTAATCAGTAATGAGCAGTTTTCGATGGGTGGCGCTGAAAGTGTGCGTGGGTATTTTGAAACACAGTCATTAGCTGATGATGCTTTGTTCGGTTCTTTGGAACTGCATTCGCCGCATTTGGGTGCCGCTGATTGGGACTATCTCAATAATTTGAAATTATTAACGTTCGTGGACGTGGCTAAAGGCTGGATTAAAAACCCGTTGCCGGGTAATTCTTCAGGCGATTTTATTAGTAGCGCGGGGATAGGGATGAATTTTCAGATGTGGAAACATCTGAGTGGCGTATTGAATGTCGGGTTTCCTTTTAACGCATTAGGCCCGGTAAAAAGCGGCGATCCCCGACTGCATTTTAATATCGCCACCGATTTTTAAGATTAATGGTTTGTAGGAGCGGGCCGTGCCCGCGAATTTTAAAACAATCGCGGGCACGGCCCGCTCCTACAGGCTGAATAAAGATTTTTTTATTGTGTTAATGCTAAACCCGTTGCGAGGCGGGGACAGAAAGCCGCGGATCTTGCTTAGCAAGACGGCCGGGTTGTCACTGACTAAAGCGTGTTAATTATTTTTGCTAAAGGTAACCCCCATGTCTCACAAAACGCAGCCAACTCAACATAAGCCCGTAGAAAATCAGTTCAGGTTAAAACCCTCTGTTGCATGTATACAGTTGGTAATCACCGGCGGTTTGTTCGCAGGCGCAGTGGCACCGGTCTATGCCGATTTACCGGTTCCTGTGCCGGGACAAGGTTGGGTCAGCTCCGGTAGCGCCAGCAGCCAAGTGTTGGGCACCACCTTACGTATTGATCAGCACACCGATAAAGCCATTCTTAATTGGCAAAGCTTTAACGTCGGCAAGGAAAATACCGTGCAGTTCGTTCAGCCCGGCAGTTCGTCGGTCGCACTAAACCGCATTAATCAGCAAGACCCCAGTCGAATTCTTGGTCAAATTAAAGCTAATGGCCAAGTGTATCTGTACAACAAAAATGGCTTCGTATTCGGTAAGGATTCGGTGGTCAACACTAACAGTCTGCTTGCCAGTACCCTGAATATCACTGATGACGTATTTAATCGCGGCATTACCCGCGTATTCGATGAAAACGGTAGTGCTGCGCTAGCCATTGAGCCAATGCAGGCAGGCGATGCGCTGGATCCAAAAAACGCCCAAATACTGATTGAAGCCGGTGCCAAAATTTCCACCGATAAAAACGGCCGCATCATTATTGTTGCGCCGACTATCGAGAACAAAGGCTCGTTGTCTTCTGATACACAAGGCCAGATTATCTTGGCGGCCAGTCAGGACAAGGTTTATTTACAGGCGGCCGACAAAAATGACCCGTTCGCAGGCTTGGTTGTGGAAGTCGATACCGGCGGTAAGGTGACTAACGCCGGTGATATTCTGGCGCGGCAAGGTAACGTCACCATGGCCGGTTTTGCTGTCAATCAGCAAGGCCGTGTCAGAGCAACGACCTCGGTGAGTGTGAATGGTTCGATTCGCTTGTTGGCGCAAGAAAAGCACGGTACGCAAGGCAATAAGTTGGTGGCTACCAAGACTGACCGCACCGAAACAGAAAGCACCGATCTAAACGATGGTTTGGGCACTAAAGCCACCACTACTTTAGCAACCGGCAGCGTTACCGAAATCGTTGCGGATGTCGACGGCGGCAGCGCCATTGACGATCAGGACCAGCCGAAGTCATATTTGCAAGTGACGGGTAATACCGTGCAAGTGCAAGCCGGTGCCACTATTAAAGTGCCGGGCGGTAAAGTGAATATCACCGCAACTGATAATTTGGCTGATCCCACGCAAGGCACCAAAGGCCGTATTCTTGTTGATAAAGATGCAGTAATCGATGTGTCCGGTTATAAAAATGTGGCAGTGGCGATGGAGCGCAATGTCGGCGAGGTTTCAGCCCAAAGTTATGATTTGCGCGATTCCCCGTTACAAAGAACCGGTGTTTTGAAAGGCGAAACACTCAAGGTGGATTTGCGTAAGGGCTCGGATATTGTCGATACCAGCGGCGCCGAAGCCCGTATTTCACGCGGCATTAATGAACGCTTGGGCGATGGCGGCGAGATTAATCTAACGGCTAGTGGCGATTTGATTATCAACGACGGCGCCAAAATTGATATTTCCGGCGGTTCTGTGGCTTATCAGGATGGCTACATCAATACCACCAAGCTGCTGACTAGCTATGGACGCATTGTTGATATTAGCGATGCCGATCCCAATGAGCATTATGTGTCTATTTTTGGTGTGGTTAATGAGAGCCACAAGAAATGGGGCGTCGAAAAAATATGGAATATGTTGGGGAATGGCGCGGGTCAGTTCCAGCGCGGTTATGTTGCCGGTAAAAATGCCGGTAACTTGAATATAAAAGCGCCAAAGGTGGCTTGGAATGGCACGCTAATAGCCGGTAGCAATGCCGGACAATTTCAACGTGAGTTGGCGAACATGCCTTTCGGAGGCCGCCTTGATATTGACATGGCGGTTTTCCAGTCACTGCAAAATGTTAAGTTTCAGAATGCAGGCCAGCAGACGCAACTTGCCCTGGATGACCTGTTTCCCAAACGGGATGCTCAGCAACCCGCCGACCTGATCTTGTCTGCGGCATTGTTAGGCAATTCAGGAGTCGAAGCGGTATCGGTTAAAACATTTGGCGACGCGACGTTAGTTGAAGGCGCCAAAATTACCATGCAACCTCGTGGCAGTTTAGCGGTGCAAGCAGGCAATATTGACGTTAACGGCAGTTTTAAAGCCGCTGGTGGCAGTATCAACTTAAAGGCGGCGGCTAATTCAGTAGCAGCTAATGCGGGTCTGCTGAATATTAACTCCGGGGCAGTGTTGGACGTCTCGGGTCGATGGGTTAACGACATAAAACAAGGGCTGTCTGCATTATTGACCGATCCACTGGCGATTGCAGGTGGATCGGTCAAAGCTGAAGCCGAGGGTGATTTAAAGGTCAAGGCGGGGTCAGTCATCCGTGCCGATGGCGGTGCCTGGCTGCCGTTAAGTAGTAAATTGAAAGCCGGTAAAGGCGGCGACATCACGCTAGCCGCTAAAGGTGACGGTACCTTTGCATCGACCTTGACGCTGGCTGGTGAAGTGTCGGCTTATGGCTTGGAACAGAACGGCAGTTTAACGCTTGAAAGCGGCAAAATTATTGTCGGTACGCCTACAGCCGATGATGTCACTGATCAGGCGTTGGTGTTGGGTGTGTCTAATGGCAATTTCGACTTCTCTCAAAAACTAGCGTTTAACCGGATTAATTTAATTGCCGATTTTGACGATTTAACGGTCAAATCTAATGTTAATTTGAATTTGCGGGCGAAAAATCTTCAACTTAAACCGGGATATTTAACAAAAGCCACAGGCAGTTCATTACGCGACTTTACAACGGTTGTTGAATTGCCGGAGCATTTGCGCCAACCGCTGGAAATCAATGTGGAAGGCAATTCCGGGGTAAAGATTGAAACCGGCAGCGCCATACGTACCGATAAGGGCTCTACGATCAGCTTGCTGAGTCAAGCCGGCAGCATTTTTGTTGGTGGTTTGTTGGAGGCCGCCGCCGGTCAAATCAAACTGGCAATTAAACCTTCACCAGATCTGGAATACGATCCCAAGCAAACCATCTGGGTCGGTGAGAACGCTAAATTATTAGCGCAAGGCGCTACACGGTTGAATCCGGCGGATGCTTTCGGGCATCGCACCGGCGCGGTATTAAACGGTGGTGAAATCAGTTTTGATGCTCAGCGTGGTGCGGTGGTGCTGGAGCAAGGCTCGCTGCTTGATGTATCAGGCACAAGTGCAACGCTGCATATATTGCAACCGGCAAAGAATGCGGCTGCCAATTACGTGACGCAAACCCTTGCTTCCGACGCCGGTAAAATTAAGCTGACAGCGGCTGAAGGCATAGTGATGGATGGCACGTTGCGCGGTGCGGCGGGCTCAACCAAAGCTCATGGCGGCAAGCTGGAGGTCACGCTGGATCAATCCAAACGTAATCCTCCCAATGAGCCGCAAGTCCCTTTCCCCAATAATCCATTGATAATCAATGTGACTCAAGTGGCACGACGTTCATTGGAAGAAGACGTTAATCCCGGTGATGACTTTCCTCTTGCTCTGAATGGACAGGCAACCTTAAACGCCGACAGTATTCGTGTCGGCGGTTTTGCCGATCTGAGCCTTAATGCAAAAGATCAGGTGGTGTTTATTGGCGACGTTAATTTAACGACGGCTGAACGTATCAGCATTGATAGTCAGCTTATTAGTGCGACTGGTGATAATGGCGGTGACGCCGGCAACATCAATCTCAACACCAACTTCCTACAGATGGGATCGTCATTGAATCGGGCGCTTGCCGATTCTGCACAGACCGGTAATGGTCAATTCACCGCCAATGCAAAATGGCTGCAATTAAAAGGCGCGAGCCAGTGGGACGGTTTTAAACGCATCGCGTTGAATAGTGAGCATGATATTCGCACCGTCGGTTTGCGTGATGATGATCAGCGCGATTTTGGCGGTGGCTTGGTGACGGCGGCTGATTTGGCGTTAAACGCCAGCCAGATTTATCCATCGACTTTGACTGATTTCACTTTCGCGGTTAAAAACAACCCCGACGGAAAAATCGATATTACAGGTCGCAACACCGATACCTCACCGTTATCGGCAGGCGGCACATTGACTTTTGAAGCGGCGGTTATCAATCAGAAAGGGGTATTAAAAGCGCCTTTGGGCACGATTAACCTTAAAGCATCTTCAAGCTTAACGCTTGAGGACGGCAGCCTGACTTCCGTGTCAGCTAAAGGCCAAATAATTCCATTCGGCGTAACGCAGGGCGGCCTGGATTGGTTATATCCGTTGGATACCATAAGAAATCTGGTGTTCGATGCCGCGCCGGAAAAACGCATGGTGTTATCGGCACCTGAGATTGTCGCCAAACAAGGCAGTGTGGTTGATGTCTCTGGTGGTGGCGATTTGGTTTCTTATGAGTTTGAGACTGGCGCAGGCGGTTCTTTTGATTATTTGCAACCCGGCAGTGCGTCTTATCAAGGTGGTTTTGCTGTGTTACCGACCTTGGGTTCGCAGTTGGCCCCGTACGACCATTATGAAAGCAAGGGGTTTGCCTATGCGCCCGGTAGTACGGTTTATTTAAGCGGTAGTAAGGGTTTACCGGCTGGTGAATACGCAATATTGCCAGCCCGATATGCGTTGTTGCCGGGTGCATTTTTAATCACGCCGCAAGCCAATACTCAAGACTTGGCGGCGGCTCAGTATACTGTTGATGGTTTGTCCATTGTGCCCGGATACCAGAAACTGGCAGGTACTGATATTCGTGATGCGCGCACCAGTGGCTACCGAATTGAAAGCCGGGCGGATGTGCTTCAGCACTCAAAATACAACATAAATACCGCCAATCAATTTTACCAAGCACGCGCCCGGAAGAACGAAACAGCGATGCCAGTGTTGCCGATGGATGGTGGGCAAATTTCCTTGATCGCCCAAACAAAATTGATTATGGATGGGCAGTTTATGGTTGATGCCTTAACCGGCGGCCGCGGCGCAAAAATGGATATTGCCGCCAACCGAATTTCTGTGGTCAATCAATTGAGTGAGACCCCAACTGACGGAATACTGGAAATTTTGGCAGGGGATTTAAGCGATTTACATGTCGACAGTTTGTTGCTCGGTGGCGCACGCAGTCGCAACACAACCAACAGCGCTGAAACCGACATTGATGTGTCAGCTCAAGAAGTTGTGTTTACAACTAATACCCACTTGCAGGGCCCTGAAATCATACTGGCAGCAACCGGCTTGGTCGAAGTTCAGGCGGGTGCGAGCTTGGATGCCAATCAACAAGCCCGAAGCGGCGATAGTGTCTTGAATGTCAAAGGTGATGGTGCCTTGCTGCGGCTGTCCGGTGATAAACAAGTGGTGTTAAATCGTACCGAAACGTCCGGCGTTGCCGGTGAATTACGCGTTGCCGCCGGTTCGACCTTAAAGTCCTCTAAGTCAATGTTGCTGGATGCCAGTCAATCGACTGAACTGTCAGGTGATATTCAAATGCACGGCGGTTCGTTAAATCTGGCCGCTAATACTATCAACATCGGTGAAGTCGATAATTTGGGTGGCAATGCGTTGAATTTGTCCAACCTAAAATTAGCGAATTTAGCTGTCGACGAACTGGTACTGACCGGTCGGGACAGCATTGGTGTTTACGGTAATGTTGGTCAGGTCAATGCGGATGGTTCATTGATTACCGATATTAATGGTCAGTCTCAAGCCATTAAATTCGATCGCCTGGTTATCAACACAGCAGGATTTACCGGCCACGGCACCGCTTCTGATAGCGCCAAGCTCCAGGCTGGTAGTTTGACTGTGCAAAACACCGCGGCGGCAACTAATCAGCAAGCTGTTGACGGCCAAGGACAGTTGGAGTTGCAGGCCGATAGCTTCAAGGTAGGTAGCGGCAACTTCGCGATTCAAGGTTTCAACGGCGTTAACATTAACGCAGCTAAAGAGTTCCGAGCGGCCGGTAAGGGGAGTGTCGATGTTGCTGCCGATTTGAATGTGACGACAGCGGCGTTGACGGCTGACGGTGGCAGCAATATCAAATTGAATGCGGCAGGTTATCAGGCTCAGTTTAATAGTCTGAACAGCACGGCTGCGGTTGTAAGTAGTTTCGGTGGTGTGATTGACGTGATTGCCGATGCGATTGGTTTTAATACCAAGGCGGTTTTACCGTCCGGCAGTTTCGGTTTGCATGCCTTGACCGGCGACGTTACCTTAGGCCAACAGGCTAATGTTGATCTGGCTGGACGAGCCGTGCAATTTGCCGACCAATTCGACTACACGCCGGGCGGTCATTTTAAAGCGGAGTCAGATCACGGCAAGGTATTAATGGCCGCAGGTTCCATGGTCGATGTTGATAGTGGCGGCGGTAAAGCTGCCGGCGGTAGCGTTACGTTAAAAGCGCCTGATCAATCAGTTGTATTGTCAGGGCAATTACAAGCTGCAGGTGGCAGCGCGACTTTAGATGTCGGTGGATTTGATGCAACGGCGAACTTTGATGGTTTGATGGCGGCGCTAAATAATGCCGGTATTAACCAAGCGATTTATTTCCGTACTCGAAATGCCGACATCGTACAAAGCACGGCTGGCAATATCGTTGCCAAAAACGTCACTTTAGTGAGCGATACCGGTGCGATGACCTTGGCCGGCGGAATACATGCCGACTCGGCTGAACAGGGCGGCAGTATTAAACTTTACGCAGGCGATGGCATTACTTTGGCGGCTGGTGCTGATTTGACAGCCTTAGGCACGGCCGTTGGCGCGAAAGGCGGCCAGGTGTTGTTGTCGTCGGTTGATGGTGATAACGATGCAATTAGTGGTATTGATCTACAGAGCGGTTCGCGTATTGATGTTTCAGGTAATGGCGGGGCGGACGGTGAAGTGACCCTGCGCGCCTTACGCACCGGCACTGGCGTAAACATTCAGCCGGTCGCCGGCACGGTTAATGGTTTTAGCAAGTTTTATGCGGAGGGTGTGCAAAAATACGATAACGATGATTTCAGTAATGTCAGTGTGAATAATGGCGAGATTAATGGTGAGATTAATAGCGCCGACATCGATGCAATCGAGGCTGATGCTAATAGCTTTATGACAGCCCTTAATATGCAAAATGTAGCGGCATTGGCACCAGGAATGCGTTTGACAGCAGGTGTTGAAATCAACTTCAGCGGCAATTTAACGTTGAAGGATAAGTGGGATTTAGCCGGCTGGCGTTATGACGATGTCGCAGACAGCAATGTCTGGGATGATTCGCCAGGCCATCTGGTGATTAAAGCCAGCGGTGACTTTAACGTTAATAAGTCGTTGAGTGATGGCTTTAAAAATGGGGAATTAACATATGTTAATACTTTAGAGGGTGTTGAACGAACCGTTACTCTTGTCGATAGGTTGCAAGGCGGTGAATCCTGGTCTTATAACGTGGTGGCGGGTGCGGATACCGACAGCGCCGACATCAATGCGGCTGGCCAGACCGGCAATTTGGTCATTGCTTCCAACGCTGTTATACGTACAGGCAGCGGGGATATGGGGCTAAAGGCGGGCGGTAACATTACCTTTACCGATAATACCTCTTCGGTTTACAACGCCGGGCATCCGACTGAGACCTCTCCTAATGGCAGTTTTACGGATCGTTATTTAGGACAGCGATTTTATGCTGAGTACCCAGTATCTGGCGGCGATCTGTCGTTGGTAGCGGGAGGTAGTATCGAGGGTTCTGTGGCGACAAATAAGGATTTCAATAATTGGCTATTACGTATTGGCAACTGGACAGATCGCAGCACTCATGTCGACGAAAGACCGACAGCATGGGGGGTGAAGTTTTCCTTGTTTCAACAGAATGTTGGTTCCTTTGGAGGAGGTACTGTCTCTGTGTCAGCCGGGGGCAACATCAATAATCTTGACGTAATGATGCCGACCACCGGCAAGCAAGTGGGTACGGCCGATAATTCCACGGCAATTAGTTTGAATTTTTTAAGCAACCAAGTTGAAGTCAATGGCGGCGGTACTATGCACATTAGTGCCGGTGGCGATATTGCAGGTGGCACCTATTATTTGGGCAAAGGCACCGGCACGATGACGGCGGGTGGACAAGTGACTGGCGGTAGCAGTTTTGAAAAAGGCCCTGATTTATTGATAGGCGATACTCAGTTTTCTATTAATGCCGGTAGCGGTGTTAGTTTAACAGGGGTATCTGATCCGATGATCTTGCACAAATCGGAGGTCAATTTTTTTAGCTACAGTGCTGCCAGTAAGCTGAATGTGGCTTCACTGTCAGGTAATGTGTTGCTAGGTGCTGCTGGCGGTATTTTACCAAGTAGCGCACTCCAAGATCATCAACGGCACTTGTTGCGTGTTTATCCATCATCACTGCATGCCAGCGCCTTTGGCGGCAATATTGAGCTGACTGATGAGATCATTCTGTTCCCGGCGGCGGATGGTGAGTTGAGTTTATTTGCAGAGCAGGACATTACCGCTGACGTGGGTATACGACTGGGTATGTCGGATGGCGATACTTCGCTGATACCTGACTGGAAAAGTCCGGTGACGCGTAATAATTTGGTGCAAGCAAAAGTTATAATTGATCCTTTTGGTAGCGACGATAACGCTAAGCAGTTTCATGCAACGGTGCCGGTTCATAGCAACGATAATCAGCCGGTGCGACTGGTTACCCGGAAGGGAGACATTGAAAATATTGAATTTATTCTAGCGAAAAAGGCAATAGTTAATGCGGGACAAGATATAGCCAACTTATGGTTGGAAATCCAACACGTAAATATCGGAGATGTATCGTTGCTAGAAGCCGGCCGGGACCTTCGCTATACCAGTGATCGCGATCTGGCGACCGGTGCATTGCTGGGGAGTTCCTCCAAAATAAGAATCGGCGGGCCTGGAGAAGTATTGGTTAAAACCGGTCGCAATGTTGATTTGGGGGCGTCGGTAGGTATTACCTCTGTGGGTAATATTGTAAATACCAGTTTGCCGGAGCAAGGCGCCAATTTAACTATTTTGACCGGTGCGAACGGAGAGCTTAACTATACGGGCTTTATCAAGACTTATCTGCAAAACAACGATCAATACAGCCAGGATTACCAACAGGCTACATTGTTGATAACCGATTTTATGCGGCAAACCTTAAATGACAATTCACTGACTGACGCCGCCGCAATGGAGGCATTTGCCCAGTTGAAGAGTGACGATTTCGTGGCGATTCAGCCGCAGCTTAACGCTATTGTTCAGCCCGTGCTTTTCAACGAAATCAGGGAGAATGGTAAGGCATCGGCAAAGGCGGGGTCGCTGGACTTTAAACGCGGATTTGCGGCAATAGAGACGTTATTTCCCGGCAGCGATTGGAAGGGTGATCTCAGTTTGTTTTTCAGCAAAATTCAAACAGAAGATGGCGGTGATATTAATCTGATAGTACCCGGCGGACAGGTTAATGCCGGGTTGGCCGCCTCTTTCGCCGGCGCTAAACTCGCATCTCAATTGGGGATTGTCGCGCAACGTTCAGGCGATATAAACGCACTGGTACGTGACGATTTTCTCATCAACCAATCACGGGTATTTGCATTAGACGGCGGCAATATCTTAATGCTGTCTACTGACGGCAATATCGATGCCGGTCGCGGTGCCAAATCGGCGATTGCGGCGCCGCCTCCGGTGATCAGTTTTGATGAGAACGGCAACCTGAAAATTGAATTTCCACCGGTGGTGTCGGGCAGTGGTATACGGACAGCGGCCAGTTCTGTTGGCGTAAAACCAGGAGGCGTTTCTTTGTTTGCCCCGCATGGTGTAATTGATGCGGGTGAGGCCGGGATTGATTCAGGTGGTTACGCTGATGTTTTAGGCACCTTAGCGAATGCGAGCAATTTTAAAAGTGATGGTCCTGTGTCCGGCGTTGCGCCACCACCGGCCAGTGTTGCGGCCGGTATGACAGGCACCAGTAATGCGACTGCCGGTGTTAGTCAGGGGGCGGAAAGCTCGGTTAACAGTGATGTGGGTAAAGATGTCGGTGATGCGTTAGCAAAAGCAATATTGGGACTGTTGAGCGTAGACGTGCTTGGTTTTGGTGAATAAACGTAAAAGTCCTAATGCGTGAGCAATTGGATTCAATGTAGGGGCGAATTTATTCGCCTCGTTAGCTTCAAGGTAATCTGGCCGGGCGAATGAATTCGCCCCTACCTCTTCCGGCGTTGCGCCACCACCGGCCAGTGTTGCGGCCGGTATGACAGGCACCAGTAATGCGACTGCCGGTGTTAGTCAGGGGGCGGAAAGCTCGGTTAATAGTGATGTGGGTAAAGATGCCGGTGATGCGTTAGCAAAAGCAATATTGGGACTGTTGAGCGTAGACGTGCTTGGTTTTGGTGAATAGGCGTAAAAGTCCTAATGCGTGAGCAATTGGATTCAATGTAGGGGCGAATTTATTCGCCTCGTTAGCTTCAAGGTAATCTGGCCGGGCGAATGAATTCGCCCCTACCTCAGAAAAATTCATCAACACTAAACAACGTTGAATAGTTACAAAATTCTAACGATTTCTTAAGTCGTATTTGTAGTAAAAAATCCTCTAACTGTCATATTAATGTAACGAACTGTTGTGATAATGCTGCTATAAATTTATTTTTGAGAGCAAGCATGAGACGATTTGGTTTTTTATTGGTCGCGTTGTTAATGATGCCCG
>Ga0208629_100251_pt1 | contig 26784 bp, 23 predicted proteins | sample LakWasMet19_HOW5_2_FD_183865 | JGI IMG/M metagenome (GOLD analysis project Ga0208629, IMG submission 183865) | Freshwater sediment methanotrophic microbial communities from Lake Washington under simulated oxygen tension - Sediment Metagenome... | ecosystem: Environmental > Aquatic > Freshwater >... | reverse complement strand
CTGCAGCAGGAGGAGCGCTACAGCGGGCGCGCGAAGGACGCGAACGTGGACTACGACGCGCCGATCTCGGACGGGCTGGGCTCCTCCATCGTGCTGGACTACCGGGACAAGGACGGCAACAAGATGGCGACCAAGCAGGCGTACCGGGAGCTCTCCTACCGCTTCCACGGGCGCGAGCCCTCGCAGAAGTCGCGCGACCGGCGGCAGCGGCAGGAGGAGCGGCGCACCGCGCAGCTGAAAGCCGGCAGCAGCGACACGCCGCTGGGCATGGCTGCGGCGCTGCACCGCACGCAGGAGGCGCTCGGGCAGGCGCACATCACGCTCAGCCGCAAGTGAGGGGCCCGTCGCGGGGGCCCAGCACGCGTCGGGGCTCGATACGGCTGCGACTTGGCGGTTGCCAGCCAGCTACGCGTCGTGCAATGCAAGTGACTTGTGCTGCGGTCGCCCGGCGCAGACCAAGCTTGAAGCTTTGTGCGCTCTGACACTGAGTACCTGGAATATCCGCGTTCGCACACTGAACACTCAAGGCGGTAAAAGGCGATGCCCACACCACCGCTGCAACCGCACTCCTCAAACAGACGCAATTCGCGCACAATCCATGCCCTCTGAAACCGTTTCAGAGGGACGAACGCACTCGATTATTTTTCACAAACCAACGCGGTAACGTTGCGGATGCATCGACGGTTTGCTCTTGGACGAAACGTTCCTTACGTTTTCTGCTCGCTTTCCTGCACCGGGACGCAACTTCAAGCAAAAAGCCGCCGCCTCGCGGAACGGCTTTGGCGCGACGAAGATGATGCCAATCCAAGAGGTGGTGGAGGAGGCTGTGCGAAAGGGGGACAGCAAAGTTACACGCCCAGTGGCTGCATTTGTCACGCGCATGGTGAGTGGATCAAAGTGTCTGCAGGGCGCACCTGTCAGCGGTCAGCGACGCGCTTGCACTCACCGCTTCCTCGTGGGTGCTCGATCGCGATCGATCGTGTGCAGGTTGCCTATCGATTCGGCCACGGAAATGGAGCTGAGCATATCACATTGGATCCCGGAATCTCGGATGCAGTTGTGTCGTTTGTGTCGGGTGCATTCCCGTCCGCCACGACGGTGCGAATGCAAGCAGCGTTTGAAGCCGCGTACGCGGACGGGCAAGGCGCCCTGGAGCGCAGTCGTCGGTCGCGCTTGAAACAGATGCAGGAGCTTCTCGACGAGATCCTTACCTTGGCGGCCGCTGTAGAGGCGAATGCGCAGGCGCAGCAGGCTGCGCTGTCCGCCACTGGCGGAGGCGGACGGGGGCCTGCGCCCGCGAATCCAATGGACAGCATTGCGCGCCTGGCTAACATCCACAAGCGCATGTGTGACTACGTGGTCACGTACCTGTCAGTGGATCGCTGCGCCGCGGGGCTTCCGCCAGGTGCGGCAGCGTCGGGATTGGCCGGCGGCCGCTCCACTGCAGGCAGCAGCACAGCACCTTCCGCGCCCGTCGTTGCGGCGGGCGCTGCGCAGCCCTCGGCGGCGGTGTGGGAGGCGGCGCAGAAGGAGATCGCGCTCGCGCTGGACAGCGTGTACCCGCGCGTCAACGTGCGCCAGTTCGCGTCTCTGCCGAGCCAGGAGGCGATGGCACAGCTCGATGAGATCGCCCACCTGGTGCTGGGCATTCGCCTGTTCAACTGGACGCACGGCCGCGGCGGGCTCGGTATTGTCGACACCGCAGCGGAGGCGGAGCGGACGGGCACGCGCGTCCTGCGGGATCTCGAGCGATGCCTGGCGGCGTGCAACGAGACGTGCCAGCAGTACAGCGACGCCCTGCTGGCGCTGCGCGCTGGAGCCATCGCAGCGGCGCCCGCGGAGGCCACGGCGTGGCCCTCAGAGCTGGCGAATCGGCGGCAGCTGAGTGTGTTTGCGGCCTCCCTCGCTGATGAGCTGCGCGCGCACTTGGCAGCACTGGCGGAGACGGCAGGTGCCATGCAGGGGGAGCTGAAGGAACTCACGGGTCTTGCGGGCAGCCGGGCGTCACTGGCCAAGGAAGTGGTGTATCCGCGCTTCCACAACATCGCGGCGCGGTGGCTGCGCTGCGCTGAGATCGGTGATGCGATCGACACAGTGGCCGCAGCGCACGCAGCACTGGCTTCCTACATGCCCGCCACCCTGTGCACTCTCGGCCTGGACACGCTGCGAGCCTCTCGGGCCGCAGGCGACGCTGGCGCGCTTGCGCGGGCGCTGCCCCCCGCCTTTCTTGACTGGGTGACTGCCACGAATCCGCCGCCGCCGCCCGCGGTGGATGCCACTCGTGCAGTCGAGGGCGCAGCAGCGGGGGCGATAAATATTGCGGATACAGACCCCGCGACGCCCACCCGGCTGGCTCTGGACCACTCTGCGGAGGTGATGCAGCAGCCGCTCGAGTTCCAGGGGTACTGCCCTGTAGCGCTTGCGGCGCCCGTCGCTGTCGCACCAGAGCTGCAAGACGCCGCCGCCGCCGGCGCAGCGGCCAGCGTGCCCGCAGACGTAGCCCTCGGCGTGGGGATGGGGGCGCTCCTTGCAGGCGACCCCAGCCTTGGCATCGTGCGCTGGCAGGGTCGGCACTACATGCTGAGCTCAGAGGCCGCGGTGGCGGCGTTCAACGCGGCGCCCGGGTTCTATGCGCGGCGCGTGTGTGAGCTGGCGCTGCAGCATCTGGAGCTCGTGCACCTGCTGCAGCTGCTGTCGCCGCTGCCGCCCTTCCCCGGCTTCTGCGACGCGTCGCTGCCGGCGCTCCTGCAGTTTGATGGGGACGTTGCCGCGGCCGCAGCAGCTGTGCGCCAGTCCCTAATGGGCGGCCGCCGCGGCGGGGAGGACGGTGGCGCCGCCGGGGCTGGCGGCGCAGACGCGGCGGCGGGCGTGCGGCTCAGTCGAAAGGGGCGGCCCGTAGCCGACGCGTGCGTGGAGACGCCCGTGCACTTCGTGGACCGGCACGTGGACCACCGCTATGAGTGGAACGAGTGGGCGCTGCGCCGCAAAGCCCTGGCCCTCGCCAACCTGCGCGGCTGCGCCACCACGTCAGCGCAGACAGACGCGTCGCACTTCCGCCGCGACAACGACGCGCAGGTGTACCTGCCGCGCGCCGCAGGCACGCAGACGGGCATCTCTGTCGGGACCAACACGACGATTGTGCGGCGCCACCTGCAGGGCTTGCGGGGGGTGCCGGAAGCCGCCGTAGACGCGGGGACTGTTGCACGGGGACTGCCGCCGCCGTCCGCTGCCGCTGTGGCGGAGGCTGAGGCTGCGAGCCGTATGCCCTACCCCATCGCCGGCCCGCCTCACGACATGACGGTCGTGGCGACTGCAAAGCCGCCCTCCGTGTCAGTGACGACCACCCGCCCAAAGACCAGCACGGTGCTCAAGGGAAGCGACACCGCAGCGAAGCCGCACGGCACCCCGCCCGTCGCCATCTCCGTGGTGACGCTCAAGCTGGACGTCTGAGGCGGGCTGGGGCACGGCGGGCGTTGCTGAGGGACGGCTGCCAGCATGAATAGCTCGAGATCTCTTGTCGTATGCACGCGCTTGCATGTCTCGTGTTGCGAGCTCGAGCGCTGACTGCGCATGCGAGTTACTCACCTGTTCATTGGAGTTGACTTGAAACAGAAGGTATATCAGTGCAATCGCAAGTGCTGCAGCTGGAAAGACTTTTGGCCACTGGCAGTGCCGCTGTCTGCAGCTACCAGTGCACCCCATGGGTCGTTCTCGAAGTCAGAATTTTCACTCAAAAACCAGAGGCAGGTCTTACCGAAATTTCTCTTCTGGAAGCTTCAATCTGGATCTGGCAAGCCACAGGACGCATCGTCGTGTGTACCACGGGGTGCGCACTCGCTGACGGGCGCGCTTGGCTCAGAAGAGCAACGGCAACTTGTTGAGCCCCGCGGCTCTCAGGACGGCCCGCTGCCGTGGCTGCTCGCGGCCAGCACTGAGCGCCGCGCAACCGTGCCAGGCGAGTGGGCAACGCCCAGCTCACGGTCCACACGGTCAGCATCCGCAGACGTACCGCGGTGGCCGGCCCTGTGATGCACCGCGCCGCCGCCCGCCGCAACCGCCGACGAAAACACGGCGTCGCCGGCAGAGGAGGGCGTGACGCCGCTGCGCCGGCTCTCAAGGTCGTCCCCGTCCCCGTGGCGGTCAAAGCGTGGCGAGCCGTCGCCCTTGGAGCCGCCGCCTCCAGCGCCGCCGCTGGCGCCCCCCGCGTCGCCGCCGGAGCTGCTACTATCAGCAGCAGCCCCTGAAGACAGGGGCACAAGCTGCGCTGAGCCTGCGGGGCCCCCGCTGCTACCGCCGACCTGGGGCTTCGGTGGCGCTGGCAGCTGGCCGTACCACAGCGCCCCGCCAAACACCAGCACCGCGCCGATCCAGTGCGCCACCGTGAAGGTGTTGTTGAACACCCAGATGGACAGCAGCAGCGAAACAAACTTGCGCACCGTGAGCGTCACGTTCACCGTCAGCGGGTCGGCTATGGGCGTCAGGTTGTACACCCCCTTGATGCACACGAACTGGCTTAGCACGTTGCAGGCGACATATGTCCACATGATCGGGACGCCATGCAGCGGAATACTAAGCGTGTATGCCAGCGTAGACCACACGTAGCTCGTGAGGGAAGCGCCCGGCAGGGAAGCCGACTCCAGCAGGCTTGACATGATGGTCCCCGTGGCAGGGGACTGCGACCACAGTGCCGCGTGCTGCAGCATGTCCGGCAGCGTCAGCATGAACATCGGCAGCGAGAAGGCATGCATGTAGAACATGCCCTCGTTGGGGGCGCGCCCGTACTTGTCCGCGACCCACGCCTGGTAGTTGCCCAGAATGGTCTGCAGGATGAGGACCGTTGCAAGCATGCCCACCCCCATCAGCCACACGATCATAAACCAGGACGACGCGGCGTCTGCAGCGGCGGAGCTGGCAGCCGCCGCTACTGCCGCGGCGCCCGTTGCGGCGGCCTCCTGCGCCTGCCGCGCCAGCGCGCCCATGTGCGGGACCGCGTTCTCGGGGCAATTCAGGCATGCGGTTGCGTTGGCGAAAGCTCCACTGATTGAACTTGCGCCGGCAGCCGCTGCCGCCTTGGCCGTATCGCCGACGATCGCCTCCGCAAACGTCGCGCTGACGGCACCGGACGTGAGCATCGCCACGCAGGCGAACTGCAGCAGCGAGTACCTGCAAGTCAGCAAGGGTTGACACAAATCGGGGGCGCAGAGTTAAGTCCCTGTCTGCCCGAATTAAACGATGCCCCTCTCCCAGCCACATGAGCTGGAAGCGTCCTTGGGTTCTCGCATATTGCAGCACACGCAGCACGGGTGGATATGCACGAGCAGCTGCTTACCTGCGCCCGAAGAAGAGGTAGCCCATGGTGAAGGTGGTGACGAGGTTGGCGGATCGGAACACCATATGCAGCGGCTGGCTGATGTTGAACTTGAAGGCAAAGTTGTTCAGGTAGGACATGGAGAAGAAGAGCGCCGTCTGGTACGCGTAGTGCTTGAGCGGCACGATGGGCACCTTCCAGGTGAGCGGCACCCAAGACGGGAGGGCGCTCGTCGCAGGGGCTGCCGCCTTTCCGTTGTCCGAGGCTGCCTTCGAGGAGGAGGACGGGGCGGTGCTAGACCTGCCCAGAGAGAAGCCCTCGCCCAGGTTAACGATCGCCACGAACGAAAACTGCAGGAATGTCAGCAGGCCGCCTGCCCCGGGGTCCGCCCACGGGTTAGACTTCTTGCTGCAGTCAATGAAGCGGACAGGGGGCGCATCGAGGCCTGTTGTTGAAAGTTGTGCCGTCTGCTTTTGGGAGCGCTCGCCTGCAGCAGACAGCCAACCTCCGGCACGGCCACCTGGTTGCGCAACTCGCCTGACGATCAATTCAAGCACAAGGTTGTTGGCCACGCATCCTATAAGAATCAACGTCAGAGCCTTTATCAGCATCGCCACGGTGCTCGCCTTATCGGCGGCCGCGCGGGATTGGAGTTCGGTTTTCATGGCGCTCGTGGAGATGGCCGTGGCGCCTGACCCGGACATTCACCAGAGCAGCGATGTGGTTGATGAAGGAGAAAGGTGCTGTGGGTCAAGGACGCAACCCAAAGTCGGTAGATACCAAAGTCAAGCACAAGAGGCAGAAGCACCTCCCCGCGCACCCAATCGAGGGGTGTAAATATGTTGAGCGAACTTGTTCATGAGCTCAGCTGGCTCGACCGATGCTCCCGTTGCGACGCGCAGCGCCTCCGGAGTTGGATCGGAAGCGAGGGCAATTCCAGATGCGGTGTCGGCTGGATGAGGTGAGCAAACTGTGAAATGTTTATGTGGATCTGCGTCGTCGGCACTCAGAGCTTTGCACAGAAGGACGGAGGACGGAGGATGTGTCGGTGAGTTGCGCAGCCATCGTGCAGCCCTTCACTTGCGCAACCATGCACTCGCTTGCTCCATTTTCAACGCACCTTGCCGATCAAGTGGCGTTGCAGCCGCACCGTCTCCCCCTAAGATGTCGCTTGGCCCCATCATCGCGTTACAAGCAGCGTACATCGCTGGCTTTGTCCTGCCGCCACTGGGCCTTACGCCCGACGTTGCGGGAGATGCCCTTAAGCAGTACAAGGTGCCCGTGGGCGCCGCACTCAAGGCGCTACCGGTGCTTGCACTGGGGTTGATCACGCTTGGCAAGGCCTCCGCCGCCGCGACGAAAACCGCCGGCACCTTTGCAAGATACATGGGCTTTGGGCTTATTCTCGGTGCGGTGGGAGATGTCTTTCTGGATATGTCGCAGCTTCGGCCGAACGCCTTCCAGCTCGGCCTGGTCGCGTTCCTGCTCGGGCACATCTGGTACTGCGTTGCCTTCCTGCAGCACGGCGTGTCCATCTCCGCCGCCAAGGTCGTGGCGTGCGCGGCAGTACCCGCCACCCTGCTGTACATCCTGTGGCCGACGCTGCCCGCCGACCTCGTGGGGCCAGTGGTTGTGTACGCCATCGTGATCGCAACGATGGCCCTCCTCTCAATGTCTCGGCCAGCCGGCGCCGGCTCCGGCGTGTCGACTCGCAGCTGGTGGCTCGCGGTGGTCGGCGCCGCGGTGTTCGTGTGCTCGGACAGCATCCTTGCCGTCGACAAGTTCCGCGCGCCGCTGCCGCTGGGCAAGCTGTGGGTGATGCTGACGTACTATGCGGCGCAGGTCCTCTCAGCCAGCAGCGCGTGGGCGCTCGTGCATGCGGACGTGCAGACGGCGCGGGCCGCGGCGCGGAAGGACTCGCCCACGCAGCCCGCCGCGGCGCCGTCTGCGCTGGCTGGCGTTGCGGCGACGGGTCACGCTGCCGAGGCGCCTGCACCGCCGTCTTCTGGCGGCGCCCGTAAGCGCAAGGCAGCCGCGGGCAAGTAGCGTGATGCACGGCTGCGGCGGGCAAGTAGCTCGAGTCACGCTGCGTGACGCAAGGCTGTGCTCCGCGCATGAAGTGGTTGTCAATAGCGAATGGACAAAGGAACGGTGGCGACAGGGGGCAACAAGTCTCCGGCGATGGTTTGCGAATGTGTGGAGTGTAGCAACAGCGCCAGCACATTGAGGCGCGCCAACTATTTTGCAACAATGGCTGTGCGCGAAACATAGGTCGTTGGTCTGCTCGCTCCTGAAACAGTGGCTGTGTGTTGCTGTTGGAAAGTGCGATCTCTCGTCCATGCGCAAGCGCATACCGGTATGCACGCGGTCCGGCGCGGACTCTACGACGTCGAGCTGTCGGTGCTGCACGACGTCACCACCGTGACGCTACGTGCACGCACAACGATTCGTATTGACTCAGCTCGAGCTGATCAGCTTCGCGCGGATACGTGATGGAATGTCAATCACTCTTAATCAACTTGGTGCGTAAATGCGCGGCTCGGTTCCGGAATTCGAATGCCGACGGCTACGACGCAGTGCTTTGTTATCGATATTGTTAGCTAGCCAGTGCTAGCGAACGAAGCAGCTGCAGCGATTTCAAGGGATTTCAACTCACAGATCACCAGCTGAACGAGCGGAAGTGCCCGCTGTGGTGTTCAACGTCAACGTTAACCCATCGACGCAGCGGCGCAGTCGCCAGCGCTCGCTCAGGTCGTAGGCCCGGCAGCTCAAACTCACCGCCCACCCGTCGGGCTGCTGGCGCTAGCTTCGGCAACTCAAGCTCACCGCCCACCCGTCGGGCTGCTGGCGGGGGCGCTGCGGTTCGGCGGCGACGCATCCTCCGGCTCGCTGTCCTCGTGGTGGTGGGTGCTTGCGTCGTCGCCGCCGACGCCAGAGGCGCGCCGCTTGCGGCCGGAGGCGTCAGACGGCGTGCCTGCGGCAGGGGCTGCCGCCACAGCAGCTTGCTCCTCCGCCTTGGCAGCTGCAGCGCTCGCGCTGCCCGCCCCGCTGGCGCCGCCGCCAGCGCTGCCGCTGCTGGCGCCGCTGCCCTGAGACTCGAGCTTGGTCAGGCGCTCCGCATACTCTGAGAGGAAGCGGTTCAGAGCCTCCACCCCCACGCTGCCGTCGCGGTCGCTGTCGAGTAGACGTACGAGCGCCGCGGCGGCGGCCTCCGTCTGCGCGGAGCCCACGATGGTGCGCAGCGCAGCGTCGATCTCCTCGGCGGTCACCTGTCCGTCCTTGTTCGCATCCACGCGCTGCAGCGCCTTGCGCAGGTCCCGGTTGCCGCGCAGGCGCTCCAGCTCGCTCTCGATGCCCGCCAGCATGGTATCCAGCTTGGAGCGCAGGTAGGCAGTCCCCTTATCCTCGCGCTTCGCCTGCGCCTGCGCATGTGCCTGCGCCGCAGCGCCGGCGGACGGCGCGGCGGGGGCAGCGGCAGCCTCGCCGCTAGGAGCGGCACCCTCCGCGGCGGCTGCGGGCGCAGCAGCGGCAGGCGCTGCAGCGGGCGCGGCGGCGATGCGGCCGCGCGCCAGCATCTCAGAGGCCGCCATCTGCTTCGCGGCGCGCTTGATGTTGGCCAGCAGCTCCCGCTCCCGCGCCATCGTGGCGTCTGCAGCGATGCCCGCAATGTCGCGCAGCGCTGCAGCTGCGGCAGCTTCCTTCGCTGGGCCGCTCTCCGCCGCACCGGCGGCGCCCGCAGGCGCGGCCGGTGGCGCGCCAGCTGCAGCTGCCACCGCCTCCTCCGCCTCTGGCGCCCGCAGATGCGCCGCCGCAGCGGTGGCGTCGCGCGCTCGCATGCGCAGCACGGTGTCGCGCTTCGCAGCGGCGATCGCCTGCTTCTCCGCGGCGCGCGCCGCAGCGGCGGTCGCCTCCGCCAGCAGGGAAGCAACCTCGCCCTGCTGGCGCGAGGGGTCCGTCTGCGCCGCCTCCGCTGCCGCAGCCTTGGAGCTCGCCTCGCTCTCCGCGCTCTGCGACTCCTTCGCGCTCTCCTGCGGGGGCGATACGTGAGATGCACAGAGGCAGACACAAGACGTAGACACAAGACAGGCGTGGCGGCGAGAGGGGTTGAGGTGTGGTGTGATGGAGAATGGATAACGACTGAGGGGAGCCTTCACACGTTGCGCTGGTACTGAGGGAGTAGCATCCCCCAGCGTCATGCAGTCTACAAAACAGCACGCAACCCCACCAACAGACAGTCAGCCCACCAACGAAACACACCCGACCAAGCACACCAGCGTGCCAGCAGGCAGGCAGACGCAGGGACGCATCAGCAGGCAGGTACAGCACACCAGCAGGCAGGCAGACGCGGGGACGCACCATCGCCTCCCGCTCCGCAGCGATGAGCTCGTTCTGGAACTCGATCGCCTCCAGTTTCATGGCCATCACGGCCGTCTTGCCCGCGCCGCTCGCGGGGCCAGCGCCGCCGAGCGCGCCCGGCGCCTGCGTCGCGGCGAGGAGCACCTCATTCAGCACGTTTGCGTCCAGCGTGGAGATCGACTCCTGCAGCGCCTTCTGTGCCTCGTGGGGCAGCGCGCGCGCCGCCGCGGCGGCGCCGTCCGTCGCAGGCGCTGCGGCGGCGGGAGCTGCAGCCGGCGCGGCGGCCGCGGGCAGCGCCGCGAGCGCCGCACGCGGCATGGATGCGGAGGCGGCGGTCAGGCCAGCGCCGCCCGCGAAGCCCACTGACGGCGCGGGCTTGGACACGGCGGCGGCGGCGGCAGCCTCCGCGGGGGGCGCCGGCGCCGCTGCAGGCGCGGGGGCGGGCGCCGGCCGCACCGTCGCGATTTGGAAGGCGCGCGAGAGGAGGAGTAGGGTGAGGGGCACCCTCTGACCGACGGACAGCCCGAGCCACTCGTCCAGCTGGCGGCGCAGGTCCGCCTCCTCCAGCCCGATGGCGCGCATGCCGCGCGCCTCGCACGCCGCCTCGAGCTCGCCCTTGTCCAGCGCCGCCGTGCCCTCCTCCACCAGGTCCCGGTCATCCTCTCGGATCGCCTTCATCTTCACGCGCAGCTGGAAGCGCAGCAGCGGCTCGGGCGCGAAGGGCGAGATCCCGAGGAACTTGCCCAGGGCTGCGAGCTGCCCGCGCGGCAGGTTGTCGACGGTCAGCTCGTCCTTGAAGAGCTGCGCCACCTTCACCACCGTCGCGGGCGGCAGCTCCTTGCCGCTGCGCACCGCCTCAAGCTCGCCGAGCAGCTGCTCAAAGGAGGACGATGAGGACGATGCGGAGGCCGCCGCGCCGGGGGCAGGGTCGCTGCTGCTGCCGCCGCTGCTGGCAGAGGCGCTGCCTGCAGCGGCGGCAGGCGCGGGCGCCGCGGCGGCGAGCGCGGCCGCGGCGAAGCTGGCGTCTGCGCGGCGCGCCACCCGGTCCTGCAGCACCTCCTGCAGGATGCCGTGCAGCTCCAGCTTGGCGTTGAGCGACTTGCGGTACGCCTCCTGCCGGTACTCCGCCTTCTGCAGGCCAGGGAGGGGGGTCGAGGGGGTAGAAGGGGGTCAAGGGGGGTCGACGGGGTCGAGCGGGTGAATACGGAAACGGGCAAAAGACCTGTCGGGGATGTAACACGAGTCCAGAGACGGAGACGGAGAAAAAGAGCCCCACGACAAGCACACACACGGAAGTGACGAGTACAGGGGGAAACACGGGGGGAAGCACGGGTAGAACACGGGGGAAAGCACGGGTAGAACACGGGGGGAAGCACGGGTAAAACACGGGGGCTCCGTCAACGCACCTCGAACTGGGAGGGCAGCATGTTGGGGAAGAGCTTGAGCAGCAGCGGCAGCGAGAGCTCGGCGAAGGGGATGATCACGATGATGACGAAGGGCACCATGCGCAGCAGGTCGCCCACGGTGCGCTTGAGCTGCAGGCGCTCGCGCCTCGTCAGCATATCCCCGCGCCCCACGCGGCGCAGCAGCGCCGTGGACGTGCGCACCTCCGCGACCAGCAGCTTGGAGCCCACCCAGTAGTGGTGCGCCTCCTCCTTGATCATGGCCCACAGCTCGACGGCGTTCGCGCGCGCGCGCGCGGGGTCGGTGACGGCCGTGTGCAGAGCAGCGAAAGTCCACCGGCCCGCAGCTGCAGAGCCCTTGACCGTCGCCAGCAGCACGCGGCGCAGCACGTCAGCGGTCCACGCCGGCACCTCCGCCAGCGGCGGCAGCGGCGACGTGAGGCTGCGCGGCAGGGGCGTGCTGGCGCGGCTGAATGTGGCCGTGCGGGCCGCAGGCGCGACCACGGCCAGCTGCGGCGCGGTCGCAGCGCTGGTGGTGGCGGCGGGCACGGCGGCGAGCGTTCCAGCGGCGTCCGCTGCGGAGCCCGCTGGCGGAAGCAGCACCGCTAGTCGCTGCGGGCGACCCCGACCGGCCCGCAGGGTGGTCGGAATCGCGCGACTCAGCGCAGTCGAGTCATCCGGCCCACTCAAGTTCACCAGAATGTTGCCGTCCGTGACCAGCGTGCTGGCCGCCCCTTCAGAAATGTGCTGGGCGCGGCCTGAGGAGACAGCACCTGCCGACAGCGCACTCGACTCGGAGAACGGCGCGAAAGGCGGCCGCTTCGACACTCCGGCGGGTGATGTACCGGCGCTCTGGTCGTGCAGCCGCGCCACGCGAATGAGCACGCCAGAAGCACCAGATAACCGCACTCCCTCGCCCAACGATCGCACTGACGGGGTCCAGCGGCGGCCCGCAACCGGCGCGAGAAGTGACCGGGCGCGCAACATTTGGTCAGGGCGACTTCAGTCGTGGAGAGTATGCCAGCTGACTCTGCGGTCCATCGTCCTTGCCAGCAGAGGTTTGGGGGCAGCGAATGTGCACTCGTGCTGAAAGAATGTTGGAAGTCGCAGCGTGCTCACAGCTAGGTCGCTGTGTGTGACATGTCTGTAAAAAGTGACGAAAAGTAGGGTTGCGGACTGCAAGACATGTTTCATGATGCTCCGTCATGGGCGAAGCATTCCTCCTGTCGGACAAGACTTCGTGGGCAATTCAATGTCCCAAAAGCCATGCCGCTAGCGGCCGGGTTCGCGGGCGGGGTCTGAGTGTGCGACTGCGTCCCCTGCAGCAGCCCCCGGAATCTTTGGGCGAAATCCGCGTCCTCAACGATGCGGCTGGCGCAGCTCATCTGGGTGGGCTGGGCTGCGACTGCCTTGACCGCGGCGCCATCACCTCTTACGTCCAACACGTACGATGTTCTTGTGTACGGGGCTGTCCCAGGAGGTGTCATGGCCGCCGTCGCTGCAGCTCGCGAGGGCCGCACAACCTTACTGATCTCCCCTCCGGAGCACGTGGGTGGCATGACTGCTGGAGGCTTGGGGCATACCGACATTGGCAACAGTGCCGTGGTCGGCGGGCTAGCGGCTGAGTTCTTTCGCCGCGTGTGCAACGTTTACGGCAAGAACGGATCCTGCTATGACTACGAGCCGCACGTGGCTGAACAAGTCTTTCTGGAGATGCTGCAGGAGGCAAACGTCACCCTTGTGTCGGGGCAGGAGCTGGTCTCGGTGCTGCGAACTGGGACTCAGCTCGCCTCACTTCAGACAGCGCCTGCCTCATCGCTGCTGCAAGGATGTCGTGATCACGGGGTTCAGAGCCGCTGCACGTGGTTGCACGTGCATCAAACTGCCGTGCCGGTGGCGGCAATAACGGAATACAGTGCCAGTGTGTTCATCGACGCCTCATACGAGGGCGATCTGCTCGCTGCCGCAGGCGTTTCCTACGCCGTCGGGCGAGAGTCTGCGGCCACCTACAACGAGTCGCTGGGCGGCCGTCTCTTCGTCCCAAATCAGGTGGGGCAGCACCAGTTCCTGCAGCCTTTGAACTATACCTACGGCAACGGCAGCTTGCTGCCCATGATTTATGCGGGTGATCCGGGCGCTGTGGGCGCAGGCGATGCCAAGGTTCAGGCTTACAACTTTCGCCTGTGCCTCACGACTGCCGCCGGCAACAAGCTGCCCATTACGCGCCCCCCTGGGTACGACCCGGGTTACTGGGAGCTGTTTCGCCGGTACATTGCCGCAGCGGGGATCACGTCACTGTCGCAGGTGATGAATATCGCCCCCCTGCCGAACGGCAAGACAGACTGCAACAACAACGGGCCAATCAGCACTGATTTCATTGGCGGCTCCTGGACGTACCCCACAGCCACCTACGCGGAGCGCGCCGCCATCTACGACGCTCACAAGGCGTACACGCTCGGGTTTCTCTACTTTTTGGCCAACGACCCTGCCGTGCCGGCGTCGCTGCAGGCTGAGATGCAGGCATACGGCTTTGCTGCAGACGAGTTCGTCGACAGCGGCGGCTTCCCGTACCCGTTGTACGTCCGCGAGGGCCGGCGGATGGTGTCGGACCTCGTCTTCACCCAGAACGACCGGCAGTTCAATCGCCTGAACCGGAGCGGCTCTGTCGGGCTGTATAGCTACAACATCGACACGCACCATGTGCAGCGCTTCCCGCAGGGCGCCTTCGTCCGCAACGAGGGCGACGTGGAGATGTACGGAGACCTGGGGCCGGGGCAGATTCCGTACGGGCTGCTGGTGCCTCGTCGCAGCGAGGCGACGAACCTGTTAGTCCCAGTCGCAGTGTCCGCGAGCCATCTGGGCTTTGGCGCCATCCGGCTCGAGCCGCAGTGGATGATCCTGGGGCAGAGCGCGGGGGTCGCCGCGTCACAGGCGATTGAAGAGGGCGTTGCCGTGCAGGACGTGGGGATAGACACGCTGCAGTCGCGGTTACGCGTGCTGGGTCAGCTGCTGGACTGGCCCCTGCCCTGAGGGCTGCATCCGGCCAGCAAGACTGCAATGCTTCACGGCTGCACTGGGCAGTCTGCGCGGCTGCTTCGGGGTACGAGCGATGCCAATGTCGCGCGTGACGCCCCATTGGCATTGCTCACGCCTGCGGGGAATTCCGCCGAGCATTGCCGCGGGCTGCTGGGGAAGCAGCATCCAGCTCGCGGTCCGCGACTGTCCTCCTGGCTATATTTGTTGCTGTACCGAGTCCTGCAGCTGCTCGTAGCAACCAGTGCTTGCGACCACATTGTCCTTCACTTGTTTGGTTTGAGGTGGGGAGTGTTGCTGTTGTGGACGGAAGGATGCGGGTGTTGTCGTGTGTGCATGTGTTTGCATCATGTTGTAATCGCTTCAAAGTTTAGAGCTCGGGTTGTTCGCAGAAGCCCGGAACTCTATGATGTATCTCTCCTAATCATTATTCATCACAAGTGTCATCAGCCTCGCATTTCTCGAGCTCAATGCGAGATACCACAGTCAGGAGCAGTGGACGAGAACGTCTACGTGGAGACCAAATCGCTGCGATTCCGGTGGCAAACGGAGCTACCGCACCTTGGCGCCCCGTCGCAAAAAGCGCATACAGAATGTACGTGCCATAAGCAAGACGAATTTGCGATTGCACAGCATGGCTGTGCTTTTCTTCACGGCTGCACTGGGCACTCTGCGGGGTTCAAGTTGCTTCGAATATGGGCTACGCCAGCCTTTTCAGTGACATCCGATCCGGATCGCTCTCGCCGGCCGCGATTGCCCGCGGGTTGACGAGGGAGCAGTGCCCTGCTCGCGTTCCGCGATGGTGAGCCTATTTGCAATTGTTGCTGTTCCTGAGTTCCGCAGTTCCTCGTAGCAACTCGCACTTGTGACCGTATTGTTCCACACATGACTGATTTGAGGAGGAAACTGTTGCTGTTGCGGGCGAGAGAGCATGCTGGTGTTTGCCGGCCGTATAAATATGCGTTTGCATCACGTCAAAGATCAGAGCTCGAGTTACCGTTGTTCGATTTCGTGGAAGCTCGGATATTCTCCGGTGGACATCGGACCTGGATTTTTCGGTATCAAAATTGATGCCAGAAACGCATGCGCATGGCCGCAGTGCGTCAGCTAAAGCAGTATGCTGCTCGGATTCGAAGAGATCGATGGCCGGTAGGTAACGTCGAGGCATCAACATACATATAGACGTCGACGATCACTGATGTGGCACTGCGGCACCTCCAGGCCTCGTCTATAAGATGCCGCAGTGACATCCCAGGCGCCGGCTGGTTCAATAGCGGTGCTCCAATCAGTTGAAAAGCAGCGCCAATCCAGCAGCCGCCTTGGCCAACCGAGTGTTGCACCAGCATGAGTCTCTGGGTCTTGTACGCCATCGCAGCTGATGCAACCCCCTGCCTGACAACTTGAAGTATTTCCTTGGGTCATGGCCGGTGTCCGCAGTGGCAAAACGCCTTCCGCAGGGCAGCTGTTTCCACAACACTGCACTGCCGTTGCTGGTCGAGAGCCGCGGTTGCGAGCGCGCGGCCAAGGCCAGACCGAGCGGAAGAGTTAATGGCAGAGGCAGAGCGAGGGAGACAGAGACAGAGCGACTAGGAGCGAGAGTGTGTATGCGAGGCGAGCGGCTAGCGCGCTCCCGGTTGATTGTGCGCTTTGACGCCAACGCGCTCAATCACAACTTGAGGACGGGCGGGCAGAGAAATATCATGAACGGGTCAGACGGGTAACATGAATGGGTGGCGGCAACAGGAAACGGCGAAATCACGGCAGCAGTGGACGATCAGAAGCCGACGCCACTGGCACCCCACGGGCGAACTCGGAGACTGCAACGTCGTGAAGAGCCCGAGACAGCCGTTGCAGGAATTGTTCTGCTCAACATGAAATGCAGGAGCTCGCTGGCAACTGAAAGCCGCGTGTACCGCATCGCCTGCACTGCCCAGCGAACGTTGGCCGCAGGACGGAGCAAGGTAGTTGAAGATGCGCGCGGGAGAATTCCTCGGTCCCGAGAAGCCGTCAAGTCTGAATTTGCCGCCAGGTCGCATGGACAGTTTTGCGCCAGGCTGCTTGTCAGAGCCGGGTGCAGCGCCCGGACGAGCAGCAGCTAAAGGGGGCCTGAAGTGAGACGCACATACGCTACGCAGGTCTATCGTTGTCAGGCCACAAATCCAGGTTGGCAGGGGGAGCAACGCCACCGTTGGGGTCGCAGGACCAAGTCTTGCGCCGCACTGCAGCCTCGGCGCCGCACTCACAGCTCCTCCGCGTCTGCGAAAAGGGAGTCATCGATGGGTGGAAACGCTGGCAGCGCCGGCCCATCGGAAGCACCCGTCGGAAACGGCGGCGCAGTTCCGTCAGCGATACCCGAAGGAAGCAGCGGCCGCTGAGGTGGCAGTGCAAGCTGGTGCCCTGCTGGACCGGGACCGTCCAGCGCAGCACCGTGCGAGAGCGGCGGCAGCTGCGGATGCAAGCCCTTGTCGTCACGGGCAGAGACGGCTGCGGCTGCCGCTGTTGAAGCTCCGAGGTCGGAGCGCGCATCGGCGTGGCCGCAACGCCCTGAGACAGCAAACGGCAGCTGGTGAGACGCAGCGGCTGTCCCAGCAGGCACAGCCTCCCACGCGTCACCCTGCTGCAGATCGGAGGCATTCCAGCCTGGGTGGGCCGGCTGTTCGTGAGACCGCGGCTGCCTGGGTTGAGAGTGCAGCGGCGGCCCGGCCCGTAGCCGTGCGTCAAAGGCGCCACGGCTGATGTGGATGTCCGCGACTTGCGAGCGCAGGTGGCTCACAACGGAGGGCGCGCCGCCAGCGATCGTCGGCTGTCCGGAGTGCCCGGCGTTCCCGGGCGCAGGGTGCGGTGCGAGCGGTCGCGCCCGCACTGGAGGCTGGTCAGCGGAAGCGTACAGCAGCTGCGCCGCGCCGGCGTGGCTGTGCGCCTTTGCGGGCGAGCCCCCGCGGCTGCTTTCGTGCGAAGACTCAGACGGACCGACCAGGAACGCGTCTGCGGAGAACCCACCGAGGGACGCCTCGCCAAGGGATGCCGCGCCTGCAGTCGTGGCGGTACCTCGGGACTGGCCGGTGCGCTGCCCGTACGTGCCGCCGCTTTGCTGGCTCGGGACACTGGTAGTAGTGGTCGCGGACGTTCTACTGGCTGAGCTGTACGTGTCCGCGTCAATGTTCGGGGTGCTGCTCCGCCCGGTGTGGTCCTGCCCGCCTAGCCCATGGCGATTCGCGGCCGTGCTGCCGGCTGCGGAAGCGATACTGCCCGTGGCCATGCTGGAGCCTGCAGCAGAGGACAGGATGCTCGCTTGACTGACAGACGCCGCTGAGCCGCCCGCTGCAGGCAGTGCGAGCGCCGGTGAAAACACGCCGTCCGCGTCAAGAGCCTGACCCTGGCTCAGCAGTGGCGCCGCTGCAATGGGCCGCGCATTCACGCGAGCGGCTCGCTGCAACTCTCTTCCGGATGGCGGAGCTGGCAACGGCATCGTTCCCGAATGCGGCGCCGCTACAGCTGCGGCCGCGGTTTCAGCTTCCTGTCTGCGCTCCCCGTGAGGCAGCAGAGCGAAGCCATACGCCTCTGGTGCGCTCCGTCCAATATCAACCGGAGGCATTGCGCCAGTGTGAGAAAGGCCCGGCACCGCGCGCTCCAAAGGCGGAGACAGCGAAAAATCCTGGTGCTGTATTCCTGTGGGCGCTGGGCCTGCATCACGCTTTCGCGTGAATTGAGGAGCACGCCGAGACACCGGCACGCCTCCGACGGCTTCAGAACGAGGCCTATGGTAGCCACCAGAACCGTCGAGGTCAAACCCAGCCTGGTGCTTCATCGCGCCTGCAGACAGCTCATCGCCCGACACGCTGGGCTCGTTGTGAGCACCAAAGCCCCGATCGCCTGCAGACATGCGCCCGCGCTCGACACCGCCCACGTGCGCAAAGGCGCTGGGGAATGGCGCCGCAGCGCCGCTCGGCGCAGCAGCGACAGCGTGTGCGCTGCCTGGCGCTCCATAGTCGGCGCTTGCAACCCCTTGCATATGCAAGTGTGCGCCAGCGACAGGCCCGGCAAGGGGGTTGTACGCAGCAGGATTGTGATGCGTTGCGTGACCTGCAGCAGCGGCATACGATGGTGCCTTCCCGTGCGGCGCGGCTCCTGGACCCCGGCCGTGAGTCGCCAAATACGCAGGAGAGGTGCGGTGCAGCCCGCTGACTTCTGGTGGCCACCCTGCAGCGACGCCGATGACGGGGCCTGCTCCAGCGGCACTGCTGCCGCCGAATGTGTACCGCATGCCAGTGGAGTCGGCAGCGCCACAGGCGGCCACAGCAACGGGAACGGTACTGAGATAGTCGGCGCCTCCGGCAGGGCTTGCGTGTGCAGAGCCCGAAAAAGGGTTGCGGGACGCGGTCGACAAACCGGCACCCGCAGCAGAGGCCGACAGGCCATCCGACGCACTGCCGAGCGGTGCAGCGATCCCGCGATGCACAAGCCCTCTCCTGTCCGCACTCGGTGGCCCAGTGCCGGATCCGAGCTGCAACACTTGCAGCGGTCCAGGCTGCGAATGCCCGGACACCGGTTGCAGCTGCTGTTGCAAGCGGCCGCGGAGCAGCCGAATCTCGTCGCACGCGCCGCGAAGGATGTCAGCCTTCTCGGCCTTGTTTATCTTTCGCCGCCCCTCCACCGTCAGCAGGTGCAAAATGTCGTCAAAGGCGTCGTTGATCTCCTGCCGCCGCTGCCGCTCGCGCTCATTCTTTCTCTCTTTGCGGTTGCCGCCACCGCGGCCGGCCCTCCGCTTACCGCCCGCACCGTGCTCCCCGGCCTCCTCGCCCTCCGCCCCGTCAAGGTCGGAGTCGCCGGCCTCGTCGTCGAGGTCCCCATCAAAGCTGGCAGCGTGCGTTCCTGACGTAGCTGGAAACACGACAACTGCGGCAGCGGGGGCGGCGCCGCCGCGACCTAAACGCAGCTCGTGCGGCAACGCGGCTGCTGCTCCGCCAGCAAGTTGCACGCCCTCAGACTCATCGAGCGTCCCGTCCGCTGAGCCTTCAAGGCCGTCGCCAGTTCCTGCAGCAGAGCGTTCGCGCTGCCGTTTTGGCCGATGGGCTGCAGCCCGCAACGCTCGGCCACGAGAGGCAATGGCCCCGGCACCACGATGCGGAACATCGGAAGCACACACTTCAGAGGATGACTCTTCCAAGGGTGCCAGCACGGATCGCCTGCAGGAGCAGAGACTCAAACAAGGGGCCAGAGCTTGTTGGAAGCTTTGGCGGTGACAAACCACGAAAGCTCTCAGACAGCATCTCTGACAGCAATCAAATTCACCGCTTGCGACCAGAAACTGCAGGGGCAATGGCGGCCTCCTCGACGTGGGAACCGGATTGACGCTGCCGCCCGAAGCCAAGTCTGGGTGAAATGCGAGTTGAGACAGAACCGCCCTCCGCACGGCCACCCTCGAAGTATCCGATGGTGCGCAAAGGTACCCCGGCAGAGACATCTTCCGTCAAGCGCGGAAGCAGCTGACCAAGATCCTCGAGCTCCATAGGACAGGTATAAGAACGTGCGATGGCTTGGTTGTGACAATGTCGAGTGGGATTTTGCACGCGCCGCCGTGGCGCAAAAGCTGAGTTCGTACGTCATGCACTTGGTCTGCTGATTTGCTGAACGAATGCAGGCTGGGGACGAGAGCTGGGCGCAGAATACTCGACGTTATGTTTACCGCGTCTGTCATGCCGATCGGTGGTCACACTTGACCTGTCAGCCGCAAGAAATGTTGAAATGGCGTCTGGCATTGGTGTTGAGCCCACCTTCGCTCACTCGTGGCTTGATTGCGGGTTGCGTGCGGACCCAAACGAATATCGCTGCTGTTTGTGCGGGCGCGGCGTGCCTGTGTCACCGCCGACAGCCCGACAACGTGGAGCATTGTTGGTGCTTTCCTTTCGTGCAATTCAACATCGCCCCTCTGCTGCTGCTGCTGCCTTGCGTCTACTCGCTTGGCGATCTTGCGCCGCATTGAGCAGCGCTTGCGGTCATCTCGCCGGATCCCCTCAGGCGCTCTTGCGGCTTCCGAGTTGCGTGTCATTGGAAAGGCCTTGTAGCGAGTAGATGACAGCCCCAACGCCGGTGCGAGTCCCTTTTCTGCTGCCGCAGTGGCTTCCTGGCCACTTCGGTGGCCGTGCCGTCGCATTCGTCCCCGACAGCGTGCGCAGAGTGCGAAACCTTGCGTTTTACCTTGTGCTGATTGAGGTTATCGTCGACTTGGCTTCGCTACCAATCGGAGCCGCTCGAGGAGGCCTCTCCAAGGCCAGTAGCGGTATCCACGGTGTGCTGCTGGTCGTGAGCCTCATTGAGTGGATCGGCTTGCTGCGATTGTCCCTGCCGTTGCTTCTCTTCGGAGGCGTGCTCGCCGCGGGAATTCCAGCTATCTTCGCCCTGTTCATGATTCTCACCCTGACGGTGAGCCAAGGCGGCACCAACCCCGACGATGCAATCGTCATTCTGATCTTTATCTCCCTCGTGCTCGATTTCGTGGCTGGGTTGTGCTCGCTCGCCACAGCTGTCCTGCTCAACAGCTACGCACGCCAAGCGGCCCGCGAGGACGCAGCCTTCGCAGCACAGGTGGTGGCTGACCTGCGTACGGCAGGTACGGTTGTCTCTACAGGCGGCACGCCTGGTCACGCTGCAAACCCGTTGTTGCCAGACGCGGACACGCCGACAGCCGGTTCCCGGGCACCGCAGCCAGGTTCGCCCGCACCGTGGGAGCAGCGCCACCGCGGCGTGCAGCAGATCTACAGCGGCGGCGGCTACGTGCTGCCGCCGAACGCTGGCACGAGCATCCTTCCCCTCATCGTGCTTGCTGGCGCAGCCCCTGGTGTTGCGACGGACACAGATGCAGAGGCTCATGCAGTCGTGGTGCCGCTCGGCCCTGCGGCGCCGAGCAGGGAGGCAGCGTGTGACATCTGCATGAGCCGGCAGCGCGACACGGCCTTCGTGCCGTGCGGCCACCTCGCGTGCGCTGCCTGCGCCCACACGGTGCGAACCCGCATGGGCAAGTGCCACCTGTGCCGGCGGCCCATCCGAGAGACGCTGCGGGTCTATATCGGGTGAATGCGGTCAGGTCAGCGCACACGCGATGCCATGCGCATCGTCGCTGCCTGCCTCTGCACGAAAACCATGTAGTTGCAGTGGCTGTGATGTCGGGTGTGTGACGCTGACGCACTGAGCGGTTCGCATCGCCCTCCCCGTCGACTTCCTCCATATTGCGTTTGCCGCTGAATAAGACTGCATGGATGTCATCTGACTGATATGCCGCGTGTACCACAAGTGGGATGTGTGCGACTTTCGCGCATCTGAGGCAGCGATATCTGTACCACCACGACATGGCAGAAGTTCAAGCCCGAGACGCTGGCCACACGCACACGCAAGCAAGGCGGTCGCTGTCACACGGGCAGCCCACACACACAACTTCGCCTCTATCCCTCTACGCCAGTGGCAGGCGCGGGCGAGAACCGCTACAAAGCAGGCGCAGCCATCTGTGTGCGACTGCTGACTGGCCGTCTCAGACGAGGGCTGAGCGCACGGCCCGCGGGGCGAGTTCCGCAATTTGTGCAGTGCTGGGTGGGACTGAACGCCTACAGTAGCTGAGCTGACCATGTTATACAAATTCGAGCTGGAGGGCGCAGTCTGTGTGTCACATAGAGGGCTGTATTGCGTGTCATTTGGGACGGCTGCGCGAGCGGCAGGGGCGGGTCGCTCCTCAGGCTCACCTTGCGCGCATGCCACAGCGGTCGAGTAGGCGATCGGGGTATGCGCCCGCCTGAAAACAAGCAGCGCTCAGGTTGCACTCTGCTCCCAGCCGCCACGCTGTCGAGTCTGGTGGCGAGTCACCTCATTTGCGTGTGTTTCCGAGGGCTGATGTGATGGCGCACCGTCTTGAAGTCCCAGCATTGTTTCGCGCCCAACGTAGTCGACTCGCGCTCCCCAGGGTTGCGAGCGCCCGTGTTCATGGACAATGCTATGTGCATTCGTCTCGTGGCTTTTGACTACGCGCGCCTCGCACTGCCTGACGCTGACGTTGAGCTCGCCTGCGGGCTCAGCACCCCCATCATGTAGACGCGCTCGCCCTTCGAAGCGTCGCAGTCAGGATGCACCGCAGTCGCCCCCTCCAGGCCTAGGACACTGGCATGGTCGACGTCGATGTCTTGATCGTACGCGTGCACCTCCTCGCAGCCGGCAGTGGTGCCGCCCGCCGTAGCGGCACTCTTGTCTGTGAAGCTGCGGCTGCCTGCTCCAGCAGCCCTGCCCAGCCCGAGAGCACGCGAGCGCGCTTCGGTCGGCGTCACCACCACCCCAACCAGCGTTGCTGCGTCCAGGTCGTCGTGGTCAGCTATCTTCACCTGCTCGGGCGGCACGACAGGGCGCGACACAGGCGCCTTGGCAGCTCCAGAGCGCGCTCCAACGCTCACGAGTCCCTCCCCATCGCCCGTGTCGATGGGAGCTACGACGCTGCGTCGGCGCGAGGAGAGGCCGCTGCTCGCAGCGCCATCGCTGGGGGAGCAGCCAGGGCTGTGGTCAAGATCGGCGATGCGACCGCCCGGGGAGCCGACGGGAAGAGGGGCGTTTGAGTAACGCCGTCCGCGCGTCACGTTGCGTGACGAGGTCTGAGGCGCGGCGTCACGGTATGTCGCCAGGGGCTGTGGCACTGCCCCCACGCCATCGGGGGCAGGCTCTGCCTCCGGTGAGCGCACGGCGGCCTGCTGCGCATAGCTGAACAGCGTAGCGTGGTCGAGGGAGGATACTCGCAGCAGCGGCTGCGAGCGGCCAGAGCCGGAAGACAGGACTGCCTGAGGCGTGTCATGCACAGTGACAGCACTCTCTGCGGACGAGCCCGTGGTGCTTCCTGTGGTCGAGGCGTCGCCTCCCGCAGGGGTCGCGGGGCCGTCAGTCCAGAGGGCAGCAGCCGTGGCAGCAGGCGCTGTGGTCGAAGCGGCATCACTGAGCATGCTGCCAGCAGCGCGCTCTGCAGCCGGCATAACAGTTTCGGTGTCGCTGGCGGTCGCGGATGCGGCGACGGGAGAAGGGGTCGGGGCGGCGGGCTCTGAAGCCGCGGGGTGGTGAGCAGCTTCGGCTGGCTTGGACTGCATAGCCGGCCCTGCAACTGACGTCTCAGAGGCGTGTGCGGGGGCGAGCGCGCAGTCAGCGGAGACAGTGGAGCTGGCGCCAGACACGGTGGACTCCTCTGCTACACGAGCCTCCTCGGCCTTGTGCGACAACCCTCCAGCGCTGAGGCCGAGCACAGTAACGCTGACAGCCTGAGGCGCGTCTGCAAGTGAGTGGGGCTGGGTGAGCGACGCCGGCGGAGACGGCAGCGCTGGGTTTGTCATCTCCCCGCTGGGGCTAAAAGGTTGTGGGTGGGAGGACTCGACACCGCCAGCGGCCCAAGACGGGGAGCTCGGTGCCGCCACATCCATGACCGCGGAATTTTGGTCTGGCTGCCGTCCAAGCACATCAGTTGGAGCAGCGATTGATGCGGCCTGCACGCCAGCGCGAGCTCGCACATTTGCGGAGTCGTACGCCGCGGCTTCCGCAGCGAATGCGGAGCTCACACGCAGGGCGAATGGATTGGCGGACTGGCGCTGGCGACACCCACCACGACATCGTCCGGTGAATGCGAGGAACAGCCCAACGAGAAGCGCGACTGCGCCTACCGTAGAACAAATAATGATAGCCGCGGCATCACCGCTTGAGAGCGACGCCATTTGCAGCGGAGCGCCCGTACCGCCCGAGACTCGGGCAATGGGCGCGATGAGGTTTTGAGTCCGTTCCAGACGATGTTCTCCTCAGACGTCGCGAGTAGCAGTGTTGTAGCCCGTGTGCCGTTGCTTATGCCTCCGCTTGCAACTGTACTAGGCGGACCTTATGGAGCAGAGACTGTGAAACCCGCAAATCTCAGAAGCAAGTTCAGTCGCCTGACGCATTGCTCTTGTAATTGCCAAAACTTTCCAGCACCCGCGCACGCTATCTTGTCAGCGAGTCTGCCCAGCTCTCAGAACTGATGTGATCTCTACGTCGTATACGGCTCGCTGAGCGGTTGAAGAAATCCGACGTGTCACGAGTCGACGTTGATGTCATGACTCACGAGTTGGCCCAACTTGGGGAGAGTGGCATGCGCACAGCCGACAACGCGAGCCCGCCACCTCGGCGACAACGAGGAGAGCGTTGAAATACTCGCAGGCACTGATCGCAGGCTTTACCAGCGTGCTCTGGCTTCTACGCCCCCGGCGGACACCGGCGATGCGACCGCTTGTCGCAAATCCACAGCGCACATTACCGGTTGCAACTGCGGCGCACACGCTCCAATTGAAATATGCCGCACAGAGATGGCATGCTGGGAGCGACCAGCTTGTGCTACACTCAGGTGTCTGTCGTGAGCGCATCGCCAGGCTCCTGAGCGGCCAGCACTGATTTTGCTGCCGCGATGAGCGTGGTAGCGAGTGCGAGGGGCACCCCAGCGGTGCCGCTTCCGCCTCCGCCGTCTGCACTATGATGCAGCGAACGCCCGTACTCCCCGGTCCCCAGTGGCCGGCTGCCCCCGCCGCCTCCCCAGCCTGCGGCTCCGGAAGACGCTGGCAGCCTGAACTGGGAGTGGGACGCGAGGGCCCGCGCCAGCTCTGGTCCCGAGCACGCGGCCACCTTCGCAACGGTCCCGTATCCTGCGCCCATCAGGGCGCGCGCCTTGCGTGCGGTGACGCCCGGGAGCGCCATCAGAGGCAGCAGATCGACCTGCACGCCGAAGTCCAGACGGTCCTTCAGCGTGTCGATCAGCAGGGTCATGTCCGACCAGTGCAGCTCACGGCACAGCGAGAAGGTCATCCCGCTGTGCATCGCCGCAGCGGCCTGGATCTCCTGCAGGCGCCCGCGCTGCACGCCCCAGAGGGCTGCGCTGTGCGCCATGGGCGTCTCTCGGATGGCTGCACGCAGGATCAGGGCCACGCACAGGCGGCCGAGGGTCGCACGGCAGTCCGCTCGCCAGTGCGGCGGCGCGCGCGCGAAATCGCCTGCGCTGGCAGCCGGCAGCGACGCAGCGGGCGCCGGCGGCGCTGCTGGCGCAGCAGCAGGCAGTGGGGTCGCCGTCGTCAGCGAGGCGCCGCCTGCAGCAAGCTGGGGTGCCGCAGAGTCTGCGACGCTGGGCGCAGCCGTGCCCTCGCCCCCAGCAGCACTGCTTTCAGCGCCTTCAACTCGGCGGCGCTTCGGCCCAGGCCCAGCCTCGTTCGCCAGCGCTGCAGCAGCAGAACAACTGACGTCCTCGGCAGCAATCTCGCCTGCAGGCTCTGGAGGCACTGGAGGCGCTATCCCCAACACTTCTACTTCCTGCAGTGCCGCCTCGAAGGCCGCCGCGCACGCATCCGCTTCCCCTCGAATGCGCGCGGCGGCAGCGCCGTACGCTGCCTCGAGGCGGGGCCAGCGCCCGCACGCCAGCGCATGAATACGCCGGCGTAGCCGCGTCTCAGGCAGCTCCATCGTGAGCCACAGCGGTTGCGGATGGGCGCTCGCGCCTGTCGTCGATGCGGAGCCCTCTGTGCGCAGGGCTGCGCCTGCACCAGCACCCGCACCCGCACCAGTGGCGCTGGAGGCAGCGCCCCCGGCAGCAGAGCCAACAGCGGTCGCCCCAGTTGCCACATAAGCAGCTCCACCGAGCTCAGGAGGCGCCGGATGCAGCACCCCGGAGTCTCCTCCACAGCCCGTTGCCGCCGCAGAGTCACCGCCGCCTGGGGCGCCCGGACCCGAGTCGGATGGGAGTGCAGACGGAGGGGCAGACACGTCCAGCAGCGACGCGATCAGCGCCACGTCGTCGCCTGTCAGCGCGAAAGACGCCAGGACGCCTGCGTTGCGAGGGTCGAGCAGGGCGCGGTAGAGCTCCCGCCTGCGACTATCGGTGGGCAGCGCGAGCAGGGGGCCTTCTATAGCGCCAGCAGCAGAGGCACGAGTAGAGGTGCTTCCTCGCCCGCTTGACCGTCGGCGCTTCACCGCACCGGAGGCTGCGCTTGGGGCCGCGGCGGAGGCTGCTCCGGCGGCAGAGATTGCTCCAGCGGCGGAGGTTGTTCCGGCGGCAGCGGGCAGCGCTGGGGCAGTGGTCTGTGCAGTTGCACAAGCGCCGCCGGCTTCGCTCGCACGCGACGCTCTCGTGGCGTGAGCTGCGGGCGACGCAGAGGCGCCTGCACCCTTGCCAGACCCACCCCCGCTGCTGCCAAACAGGTGCGCCCGCCAGGCGCCCCGCGTCTCCGCCGTCGCCATCAGCACATCCAGCGCCACCAGGGCCTTGTCCTCACACGGCAGCAGGTGCTCGACGCTGGGCGGCAGCAGCAGGAACAGCAGGTGCAGATCATCACAGTCCAGGCGCAGGCCGCCAAACAGGCGCGTATAGCTTAGCTCCCGGTGCGCGATGAGGGCGTCTTCAGGCGCCATGGCGGAGAGGAAGGCGCCCAGGCCCAGCGGCGAGGGGATGAGTGCCACCGAGGCCACCCCGGCCGGGACCACGAGATTCACCAGACCAGATGCGGTGGCAAGTGCTGGCGCTGCATCCTTGTCTCGGACTGGTATGCTCTGCCTTGAGGGTGGGAAGGCACCTGCCTCCGGCGGCGGCGGTTCTGTAGCGGAGCCAGAATCGCGAACTGCGACCGTGCGTTGCACGACGGCAGACCCCCGGGGCACCGCATA
>Ga0208629_100247_pt1 | contig 27086 bp, 26 predicted proteins | sample LakWasMet19_HOW5_2_FD_183865 | JGI IMG/M metagenome (GOLD analysis project Ga0208629, IMG submission 183865) | Freshwater sediment methanotrophic microbial communities from Lake Washington under simulated oxygen tension - Sediment Metagenome... | ecosystem: Environmental > Aquatic > Freshwater >... | reverse complement strand
TTTTAATCGATATGGCGTTCATTAAAACGCTGAACGAAGAGCAAGTTGTTGGTGGTTTATATGAAGCCGCAAAAATTTGTTATGCTCGGGGCTACAAACAATTTCTGGAATATTTGAACGAATCTCCTTCGTTCCCAATGAATTCCGATAATGCTCAGCGCGTCATTGTGCATGCGTTAAAAACTAAGAAGTGGTTTATTGAAACAGATGAATTTGATCAGAATGAGCGCTTGCTGCTGAATTTCGGGCATACATTTGGACATGCCTTAGAGGCGGGTACCGATTTCGGCATATCGCATGGGATTGCAGTAGGAATAGGGATGGTTGTAGCCGTCGAGTATGCAAAAACATCTGATTTGTTATCGCCAACCGGAATAAGTCATGCAGAGCATTTGATTCAGCATGTTAAATCAATGCTGGGCGACGGTTTGGAGAAAGTAATTGCAAATCCGCCTAAAATTGATTTGGCATTGATTATGGAAAAATTCAACAACGATAAAAAACATCGTACAGAGTTTTACCGCATGGTAGTGCCAAAGGGCGATGGTGAGCTAGAGCTGATTTCGGAATCAAGAACCGATGCGGTGCGAAATCGCATCAAATTGGCCTATCAAGCAGGCCTAGCTGATATTGGCTATGCTAACTATTAAAACTTGGACTTACCGAACAGATAAACGTATTTTCTTGATTTGAATCATGTCGAACAAAACTATTGAATGGTCATTTGAACATGATCTGGATTTTATTTTATCTTCAACTGAAGATGTATTCCTTAGCCTGAAAGGGGCACATATTTTTTTGACGGGCGGCACCGGGTTTATCGGTTGCTGGCTGCTCGAAAGTTTGCGCCATGCTAACCAGCGATTGCAGTTGGATATACAGGTTACTGTTTTAACGCGCAATCCGCAGGCATTCGCAGCCAAAGTCCCTCATTTGGCCAACTATCCAAAATTTAGATTCGTGTCAGGCGATGTGTGTAATTTTGAGATAGTGGAAGGCGAGTTTAGTCATGTCATTCACGCGGCAACGGATGCCAGCGCTCAATTAAACGAAACGAATCCCCTGCGTATGTTTGATACTGTGGTCGAAGGTACGCGACGAGTACTGGATTTTGCCGTAGATAAAAAGCCTGAAAAGATTTTATTTCTAAGTTCAGGCGCAGTGTATGGGCAGCAACCTTGGGAAATGGAGCGCGTTGCAGAAGATTGGATCGGCGCGCCGAACTGTCTTGATCCAAGAGCCGCTTATGCTGAAGGTAAACGGGCGGCTGAGATGATGTGCGCCATCTATGGAAAACAATTTGGCTTGCAAATATCAATTGCACGTATTTTTGCTCTTCTTGGCCCTTATTTGTCACTGGGTATTCATTTTGCAGCGGGTAATTTTATTCGTGATGCCATGCAAAGAAAACCAATCGTTGTAAATGGCAATGGTTTGCCCTGCCGCTCATATCTTTATGCGGCTGACCTCACCGTTTGGCTGTGGCATATGTTGCAGCGCGCACAACCTAATAAACCCTATAATGTCGGCTCTGATGAGTCTGTGTCAATTAAGCAATTGGCCGAGCGGACTTCTGTTGTATTGGGTTCGGGTGAATATAAAGTGCTTGGTGCTGATGATGCCGGATGGAATTTAGGTAGGTACGTTCCTGATACCAGCATGATTGGCCGTGAGTTGGGATTACATAAAACAGTCTCTTTAGACGAGGCGATACGTAGAACCGCGCTTTGGCATGGTTGGAAGGAAAAATAATGAAAATGAAATTATCGGATTATGTCGCTCAAAAAACCGTAGAACATGGCGTAAAGCATGTTTTCATGGTTACGGGCGGCGGCGCTATGCATCTTAACCATTCTTTTGGTACGCACAAAGAGCTAGAGTGCATATTTAATCATCACGAGCAGGCTTGTGCGATTGGTGCGGAAGCCTATTATCGTCTTACTAATCGTTTGCCAGTCGTGAATGTGACCTCAGGTCCGGGTGGAACTAATACCATTACCGGGGTTTATGGCGCCTGGGTCGATTCTATCGGTATGCTGGTAATCTCTGGACAAGTCAAATGGGAAACCACCGTACGCAGTACCGGGCTTCCTTTGCGGCAATATGGAGACCAGGAGCTTGACATCGAAGAGCTTGTACGTCCTGTGACTAAATATTGTGTCATGGTGACCGAGCCGGAATCTATAAGATACCATCTTGAAAAGGCCATGTATCTTGCTACTTCAGGTCGCCCAGGTCCTGTGTGGCTTGATATTCCCCTTAATGTCCAGGCGGCTCAGATTGATCCTGAAGCGTTAATAGGATTTGATCCTGCTGAGTTGGCCGAGCCGTGGAAATCAACGGACCTTATTGCCGCCAGTAAAAATATTTTTGAGAAAATCGCCAGTGCTAAGCGCCCCGTTGTGTTTGCCGGTGGCGGTGTGCGGCTTAGCGGTCAACACGAAGCGTTTATTCAACTGGTTGAGAAGCTAGGTGTGCCGGTAGTTTCAGGTTGGAATGCTCATGATGTTATTTGGGATGCCCATCCTAATTACGTTGGACGACCAGGAACGATTGGCGACAGATCCGGAAACTTCGCCGTTCAAAATGCCGATCTTTTATTGATTTTAGGTAGTCGTCTTAATATTCGCCAGGTTAGCTATAACTGGAAGTCTTTTGCTCGCGAGGCTTACAAAATCTGGGTGGATATTGATGAAACAGAGCTGAAAAAGCCTACTGTTAATGCCGATATGCCCATTGTAGCAAGCTTAACAGATCTTTTACCTGTTTTGGTTAGGCAACCTTATGCCGGAGCTACTGCAGAGCATGTGTCGTGGCTTGATTGGTGTAAAGAAAGACAGCGTCGTTTTCCTGCTGTTTTGCCGGAGTATTGGGACAATGAGCGAATTAATCCCTATTGCTTTATAAAGGGATTGTTTGAGCAATTAGCAGAGGGGCAAAAAGTAGTTACAGGTAACGGTAGTGCTTGCGTAGTCAGTTTTCAAGCGGCCGAACTCAAGCCAGGGCAGCGCTTATGGACGAATTCCGGTTGTGCGACGATGGGTTATGATTTGCCCGCAGCAATTGGTGCTTGCAAGGCTTCGGGAGGGGAACCGATTGTTTGTCTTGCAGGCGATGGTAGCATCATGATGAATCTGCAAGAGCTACAGACCATCGTAGGAGAGCGACTCCCGATTAAAATATTTATCCTTAACAATAGCGGATACGTGTCTATTTTTCAGACACATCGAAATTTCTTTAACGGTGTTGAGGTGGGCGGTGGGCCTAAAAGCGGCGTTACATTCCCCAACTTTGAACGCTTAAGTGCGGGTTTTGATATACCTTTTCTTCGATGTGAGACACATGCCGATATGGCTAAAAAGATTGCTGAGACTTTGGCAACGGATGGGCCCGTTATTTGTGAATTGATGATCGATGAGAACCAACCTTTCGCGCCCAAATTGGGGGCAAAACAACTACCCGATGGACGTATTATTTCTCCCTCTCTCGAAGATCTTTCGCCATTTTTATCCCGAGAAGAGCTGCGTGAAAATATGATTATCGATTTACTTGAAGAAGAGTAAGCGTGCAGAGAAGGAGCTGGTTGACGAAGAGTCGGCGTTTAGCGAACCAACACCAGACAAAAATCAGATTTGTTTTGGCTGGTGCATTGAACACGGGGTTTGGTTTGGGCGCATATCCCGCGCTTTATTACTTATTGGCTACGCAAAAGTTACATGAATTGATGTTAATGGGTGTACAAAAAGTACATTATTTGATTATGCTCACTACCATCCCATATTATTTGATCGTCCTTACTGTTAGTCAGATTGTATGTGTTACATTTGCATTTTTGACAAATAAGTTTCTTGTGTTTCGAACAAAGGGCAATTATGGGACGGAATTTATGAAATTCATTACTTTTCATCTTTCATATTTTCTGGTTAATCTAGCAGCGCTTCCCGTTTTGGTTGTGTTTTTTGGCATAAATCCAATTATTGCGCAAACCTCATTCGCTATAATGGTGATTGTTTCAAGTTACTTTTGGCATAGTCGGATTACGTTTTCATCAAAATAAGGTATTTAGTTAATGGAAGTAAAAAAATTTATAAGTCGCTCTTGTCCCGTGTGTGGCGAAAACCCGCCAAGCCAGACGGAGATAAGTTCAGAGCAAAAAGCTGAATCGCTTGACTTTGACGTGCTGACACAGCATTGGAACGGCTTTTTCAAAGAAAAGATAATTTTTTCTTATGCTAGATGCGGTAACTGCGGATTGCTTTATTGCCCAACTTTCTTTCATGCCGATCAGCTAACGCAGCTTTATAGCCAAATGCCGCCTAATATGGTCGAAGTGCCTCAACAAGCATTGAGGGACACGCAATATGGATATTTTAAATTTCTAAAAAAATGCTCGCCGCTTACGGGTGGGTTTATTGAAATCGGTCCTGATATCGGACTTTTTACTGAACATTGTGTCCGAGAAGGACACTTTGATGAGTATTGGTTATTCGAACCCAATCGTGAAGTAAAGCCAGTGCTTGAAAATGTAGTTCAAGGGCATAAGTCGCATGTTATACATGAGATGACGGATTTTTCTTCTGTACCCGATGGGGTGGCGACGTCTGCTGTCATCATTCATGTGATGGATCACCTTCTTGACCCTGTTGCAACACTTAGCGAGTTGCGCAAAAAACTGACTGATGATGCAACATTAATGATTGTTACTCATGACGAGTCTTCATTGTTGCGGCGTATTGTCGGTTGGCGTTGGCCGGCTTTCTGTTTACAGCATCCTCAGATATATAATTTTAAGTCTACACGTGCTTTGCTTGAATCTGCCGGGTTTGATATACTCGAACAGCACAAAACAGTCAATTTTTTCAAATTGAGCTTTCTATTAAAGCACGCATTCTGGGCATTTGGATTTAAAGTTAAGTCAGTCCCTGATTTTGGTGGTTTTACGCTTGGTCTCAAGCTCGGCAATATACTGACAATCGCAACACCTAATAAACAGCAAAAATAATGTCTAAATTACCCTTAATAAGTATTGTTACGCCCTGTTTTAATGAAGAAGAAAATGTTGACGAGCTTTACAGAAGAGTAAAAGTATCTGTCTCCAATATAGATAAATATGCATTTGAATTTATTTTTATTGATAATCACTCTGAAGATAACACGGTTGCCAAACTAAAAGCTTTGGCTGCTAATGATCCTACAGTTAAAATCATTGTTAATACGCGTAATTTTGGTCATATCCGCTCGCCTTATTATGGGATTTTGCAATCGCAAGGGGTCGCAACCATTTACTTAGCGTCCGACCTGCAAGATCCGCCGGAAATGATTCCTGAGTTTATTCGCTACTGGGAAGAGGGCTATAAGCTTGTCATGGCAACAAAGCCGCATAGTCAAGGCTCGGCATGGATACACTCGTTACGCCAATCTTATTACAGATTTTTAGATGGAATTTCAGATATCTCCGTTGTAAGCGACTCTACAGGTTTTGGTTTATACGATAAGGAGGTTCTTGATCATTTGCGTACGATTGACGATCCTTATCCATTTTTACGCGGCTTAATTTGCGAGCTGGGCTATGAAATAAAAACTATCCCATTTACGCAGCCTAGACGTTTACGCGGAATTTCAAAAAACAATTTTTATACCCTATATGACATAGCAATGCTTGGAATTGTTAGTCATTCAAAAGTGCCGATTCGTATTATGGCATTTGCTGGTCTTGCACTGGGCGCAATAAGCCTTCTTGTGGCGATGGTTTTTTTAGTGTTAAAGCTGCTTTATTGGGATTCATTTCCCATGGGTATTGCGCCCGCAGTAATCGGTCTATTTTTTCTCTTTGGCATTCAATTAATGTTTATTGGCGTATTAGGCGAATACATCGGCACAATTCATACCTACGTCCAGCGACGGCCAATAGTAGTGGAAAAAGAAAGAGTTAATTTTGATAAGTAGCGAAAATTGGCGTCCGAAAGTTCTAGCCTATTTGAGTATTGTTTTTCTGCTTAACATAGCAGGCTTATGGTACTACATTGATTATTTTACTTCGAATGGCTATTTGCCCAGTCCCTTTGTCTATGACAAGTCCGATACTTTTATGGACTTATTTAACACAATGTACTGGGTGTACGATGATGGCCGCTATACAGATTGGGGTTCTGTTTATCCGCCATTAGGTTTTTTTATTTTGAAGTTTATTAACTTCGTGTTTGACGGCAGTTACTCCGGCGACTCCGGTTATATGCGCGACAATTCCGCCTTTGTTATTTTCGGATTCGGGCTTGTTTATTTGTTGATCCCCTTTCTTGTTTTAAAAACAAAGTATTGGCAAGCGTTTCTCGGCAATGAGAAATTTATCATCTATTTTATTATTGTACTCAGCACTCCCATGCTTTTTGCATTGGAGAGAGGGAATATGATTGTGTTGGCGCCTATTCTTTTGGCTCTTACACTATCGAAGATCGGTTTTTTAAGAGCGCTTTGCATCGCCCTGTTAATTAACCTCAAACCATATTTCGCGCTTCTGATGATTTATTACTTGGTAAGACGAAACTGGAAGGGTTTTGCAACCTGTTCATCACTGTCCGGTTTAGTTTTTGTAATCACCGGATTGGCGCTTGATAACCACTTTCTCGATTTCTTTATGAATCTTTTAAGTTTTTCTCAAGAGGAAGGGCTATTTTCCCTGAGAGAAGTGATGAGTATGCCGTCAAGTGTCTCAGCGTTTTCATACGTGCTAAAAAGCCCGGATGGTTCCGAATTTGCCTCGGCTCATCTAAGCTCACTGATGATTAAAAATATGGTTGTTGCAATTGAAGCTACGAAGTGGGCTGTGCTGATTATTTCTTTGGTGGCATTGTTTAAGAAGTCAATGTTCATACGTGATGCAGAGATTTTTTGTTTACTTCTGGTTTTTATAACAAATTTAGGGATATGGGTTGGCGGATATTCCCTTATCTTATATGTCGTTTTGATTCCGGTTCTGAGTAAAATGCACGCAAGGTGGTTGTATTTTAGCTTGTTGGTAATCATGGCTATACCGATAGATGTTATCCCCTTGATGTCCAATTCTATTGGACAGCAGGATGTCTATCTTTCTGCCTCAATGGTAGACATTCAGTGGACTATGGGGCTAGGTAGTGTGGTCCGACCGGTTGTGAATATCATGTTATTGCTAATACTGTCTTATGAGATTCTTGTGAGAAAACATAAATTCGTAAGCGACAAAATCGAGCATCACGCTGGTTTTCTTTTTGGTGGATATGGATTAGAGGGGAAGGTATACCACAATGTTTAATATGGAAAGGTCAACGAAAGTATATTTAGCTGGAGCTGTTCTGGGTTTGCTATTCAGTGTGTTGCTATATGCTACTCAACCAGTACGATGGGAGGCTCAGGCATTGGTTAGACTAGCGCAAACTTCTACTAGTCAACAATCTGAGTTCAAGGCCATTGAGGATGTTCCTGTTGTGATCGAACGTCTTAAATCTCGCTCTTTTATGTCTGAAGTAGTTAAGAGGGCAAAAACAGATGGGGTTGCAGATATACTGAATCAAGATAAATGCAATTGTTTAACCATTAAACTAATCAAGAATAATGACGCACTTATTATTAGCGTGGTTGGTAGTGCTCCAGAGCTAGCAAAGATCTCAACTGATGCTGTCGTTGAGGAACTTAAATTTAAACATAGCATACTGCTGGACAATTATAAGAGTGGCATTGAGCATAAGGCATTAGCTCTTGATCGTGAGACAGAGGCGCTTTCAAAGAATATTGCTGTACTGGCTGAGAGCATGCAAATGAGCAAGGATAAAGCTGATGATGCACAAGCAGTAAGCAAGGGAATTTTAATTATGACTATGCAGGCCGACCTCGAAAAGAAAAGGAGTCAATCGACGGAACTCCGAGATCTCATATCAAGCTTTCATAGCCGAGGCACTGAACTACTGGAACCTATATTTGTTAGAGAGAAACGCTTATTTTCCTCGCTGTGGCGCGCATGTTTATTTGGCACATTATTAGGTGTATTTTTCAGTGTGCTATGGGTTCGATGGAAGAGATAAATCAGATTACCTATGCATTTTATTGAATTAAAAAAGAATCTTAAGAAAGATTTTTCAGGGTTAAAAAAAGCAAAGATTGCTTTATTGGGGGATTCGGCAACTCAGCTTTTAACTCAAGCTATTCGTGGTTATGGCTATGAGCTTGGGTTTGATCTGGAGATAGTTGAGACGGATTACGACCAGATTGACCGGCAGATAATGTATAGCGCTTCGGAGATGTATCAATCTCAGCCTGAGTACATCGTTATCTTCCAGTCAGTGCAAAAACTGAGAAAAAGATTCTATAAGACGGACGTTCGACGAAGAAACCAATTCGCACAAGATGAAGCGGCACGAATTACAGGATTTCTGGCGGAGTTAAGCAAGAATATTCATGGCGTTAAGGTTATCGTTGCCAACTTCATGGAGCAAAACGATTCTGTTTTCGGTCAGTATGCTAACAAGACGGATATGTCACTCCTTTATCAAATTCGGCATCTCAATTGCGCATTGATGACATTAGCCGCAAATACGAAGAACCTGTTTATTTGTGATGTTGCCGCGTTAACAGCAGCGTTTGGGCATGTTGCCGCTACGGATAACCGTAATTATATCAACGCCGACATGGCGTTTAGTCTTGATTTCTTACCTGAAATGGCGAAAGGCATCGTTGACAATATTCAGGTAGTTTCCGGTGCTGCAAAGAAATGTCTGGTATTGGATTTAGACAATACGATATGGGGCGGCATTATCGGTGATGACGGTGTCGAAAATATTCAAATTGGGGACTTGAACCAAGGGAAGGCATTCTCAGAACTTCAGTGTTGGGCAAAAGAATTGCAACGGCGCGGAGTTATATTGGCCATTTGCAGCAAGAATGATGAAGACATTGCCAAAACCCCATTCTTGAAACACCCGGACATGGTGTTAAGTCTGGATGATATCGCTATTTTTGTGGCGAACTGGGATAGCAAAGTCGATAACCTAAAAAAAATCAAAAGCTTTCTGAATATTGGCTATGACTCAATGGTTTTCATTGACGATAACCCCTATGAAAGGGGCGTGGTTAAAAGCCATCTTCCGGAAATTACAATTCCCGACCTGCCGGAAGACCCTGCCGACTACCTTCCTTTTCTTAGTGGTTTGAATTTGTTCGAAACAAGCGCTTACACTCAGGAAGATGAGCAACGCACAGCCCACTTTCAGCAAGAACTCAAGCGAGAGATTATACAGGCCTCGTTCACAGATGAGAGGGAGTTTCTCAAGAGTCTCAGTATGACTTGCGAGATTCAACCATTTTCGACGTTTAACCTGCCTCGTGCCGCTCAATTATTGCAGCGTTCAAATCAGTTTAATTTACGCACTATTCGGTATACAGAAGAAGACCTGCAACGTTTATCGACTTCAGACACTCACCTTAGCTGGACCTTTAGCGTCCATGACCAATTTGGAAGCTATGGCCTGATTAGTGTGGTCATCGGATGCCTTGATGGTGACGAATTCTTTATTGACACTTGGGTGATGAGTTGCCGGGTATTAAAAAGAGGGGTTAAGCACCTTGCACTGAATGAAATAGTACAAGCTGCAAAACGTTTGGGTGCAAAGCGTATTCGTGGAGAATATATTTCGACGCCAAAGAATGGATTGGTCAAAAATCATTACCCCAACTTGGGTTTTACCGAGAAAGATGCCGGGCAGTGGATATTGGATGTTGCAAGCTACACGCCACGCGAACACTTTATCTCGATAACCACCCAAATTATAGACGAGTGAATTGATGGCGAGCTAGACACCGCCTGATTTCTGTTAGAATACTTCGCGGGTTGTTTATTAGCCCTTTTTTATCTTATATTTTGTGTTGATACTATGGATCCTCTGATTTCGATTGTCGTGCCGGTTTACAAAGAAGAAGCGAACATTCGTCCTTTCCTTGAGCGGACGGAGGCGGTGATGGCTAACATGGGGGTGAGCTACGAAATTATCTTCGCCCTCGATCCTTCGCCCGACAACACTGAAGGCGTAATTCTGGAAGAAATTAATCGCAACCCGAGCATCAAGTTGCTGGTATTTTCTCGCCGCTTCGGCCAGCCGGCGGCGACGATGGCAGGGATATTGTCTTGCACGGGTGAAACCTGTCTGGTGATCGATGTCGATTTGCAAGATCAACCGGAGTTGATCGAACCGCTCTATACCAAGCTGACCGAGGGTTACGAGGTGGTTTATGCCAAACGGCGTTCCCGCAAGGGAGAAACGTTGGTCAAGCGTATCATTTCCCATCTTGGCTATTCAGTCATTAATAAACTCAGTGATGTGCAGATTCCTCGTAATACCGGTGATTTCAGGATCATGACGCGGAGGGTGATCGAGGAGTTGCGGCGGCTGAATGAGAGCCACGGTTTTCTGCGCGGCCTTGTGGCTTATGTCGGATTCAAGCAGGCCTTCATCGAATACGACCGCGATGAGCGTTATGCGGGGGTGGGCAACTACAACCGTTTGACCGGATCGCTCAAAATAGGCCTCAACGGCCTGATCAGTTTCAGTTCCCGGCCCTTGTTTGTAATGTCCATAGGTGGGTTCATCTTGGCTGGGTTAAGTTTTTTATTAGGTGCCTGGTACGTGATACAAAAACTTATCGGTATCGATTTAACGCCCGGACTTTCCACCACTGTATTGGTGGTGAGCTTCTTCGCAGGCGTACAGTTGCTTGGCTTGGGCCTGATTGGAGAGTACGTCGGGCGTATTTACGATGAAGTGAAGCGACGACCAATGTATATCGTGGATCGACAAGTTAATTTTGAAAGGGGAGAATGATGCTGCCTTTTGACTTGCCTCCGCTGGCGGGCTATTCGGTTTCTCCTAAATGGGATGGCCATAATTTTTTATTCGGTGAGCAATGCACGCCAGTGCTTGAATACAGCGAAAATTTTGCCGGCTGGTCGGATGATTTGACAGCGCTACATGAAGAGGCGGCCGGAGATAGCCACCCCGTCGACCTTGCTTCGAGACATGACGCCGTAGAACAAGTTAAAAAATTTTTACCGTCCCCTCAAGCCGTGATCATGGAGATTGGGTGTTCTTCAGGTTTTTTGATTCGCGATTTAGCAACGTCTTTTCCTGAAGCGGTCATTGTGGGCGCAGATGTAGTCAAGGAGCCGCTTTATCGATTGGCAAAGACGTTACCCGGCGTGCCTCTGATTCGTTTTGACTTGCTTCAATGCCCGTTGCCAAACCAAAGTGTCGATGTACTGGTGATGTTAAATGTGCTCGAGCACATTGAAGATGATGTCGGCGCACTTCAAAAAGCGTTCAATCTGTTGAAGCCCGGAGGCGCTCTAATCATTGAGGTGCCGGCCGGCCCAAGACTTTACGATGCCTATGATGCGGAATTGCATCATTTCAGGCGTTACGCTGCATCGGAATTAGGCGATAAGCTGGCCGCAGCGGGGTTCAATGTCTGTAGGAAGTCGCATCTTGGCTTTATTCTGTTTCCAGCTTTTGCGGCCGTTAAGCTGTTGAATAAGTGGTCCCCGTTCCGAAAAAACAAAGCGGTTGTACGTGAACAGGCAGCTAGCACATCGGGAAATGGTCTTGTTAACTGGGCAATGAAATTCGAATCCAAGTACCTGTCTACTTTTCAACTATTTTTTGGAATAAGGGTTCTTGCTGTAGCACTCAAGAACGGACATTAAATTTATTATGGAGATTGGCAAGATGGAATCAAGTAATAGCTCAAAGAAATGGCCAAAGACTTTTTCAGAACTTAGTCCTGAGAAAAAAGCAATTAACGATGATTTTGTGCGTTATTGGCACGAGGTGCTCCCTCGCCGTTACGGTATTGTCGATGAATTTAATCATAACTACGTAGTCAAAGCAGCGCCGCAAGACTTTACTCGAACATTAGAGATTGGCGCCGGGAATGGTGAGCATCTTAAGTACGAGCATCTCAATGAACAGCAGAAAGAAAATTATTTTGCTGTCGATATAAGGGAAAATATGGTTGAGCAGTTGCGCAACCAATTTCCCGAAATTCACGCTATTGTTGGCGATTGTCAGATGCGTATGGATTTTGAAGATGAGTACTTTGACCGTATTTTGGCTATTCACGTGTTGGAACATCTTCCGAACCTTCCCGCCGCGGTTAGAGAGATGCATCGGCTTTGCGACAAGAATCGTGGCGTACTATCCATTGTCATCCCGTGCGAGGGTAGCCTGGCTTATTCTTTTGCGCGCAGAATATCTGCACAGCGGATATTTGAGGCCCGCTACAAACAGAGTTATCGCTGGTTTATCGAGCGGGAACATATCAACCGTCCTCACGAGATTTTTGAAGAATTGGCCCCTTATTTTTCGATGGATACTTCAACCTTTTTTCCTATCCCGCTTAAAGCCGAATTTTGCAACTTATGTATAGGCGCAACATTTAAGCCAAGAAGGATATCTACCTAATGAATCTAGTTGTAAAAATAATAAACTCAGAATTTTTTTCCTATTTGGTTGTTGGCGGACTTACAGCGCTTATTTATTTTGGATTTCTGGCTTTAAGTGTTGAGGTTTTTACTCTTGACTACCGATTGGGTGTCAGTATTGCTTATGTGCTGGCGGTTAGTTTTCATTTCCTGGCTAACCGTAAATTTACCTTCCGTATTGTAGATGATCGGGTAATTCATCAGTGGATGCGTTATTTGGGTGTTTTGATAATCAATTATTTAATTATGCTCAGTATCGTGTCGTTTTTTGTAGATAAGCTAGGCATTTCGACCTATTTTAGTGCTGCGATATCAATCGTGGTTACGGTTAGTGTCGGATATTTAGCTTCAAAATTTTGGGTTTTCCGTAACAAGGAGTCTTTGCGTGACTAATAAATGTATTGTGACCGGCTGCGCTGGATTTATTGGCAGCAGTTTGGTTGACCGCTTATTGGCTGACGGCCATCAAGTGACGGGTATCGACAATTTTTCTACAGGCCAGCGGCGGTTTCTTGAGGGGGCGTTGGTACGTCCCAATTTTCGGCTCGTCGAAATTGATCTGCTTGATCTCGATTCATTGAAGCTGGCGTTCGCCGGTGGCGAGATGGTTTTTCATCTTGCAGCGAATGCCGATGTTCGATTCGGTACCGAGCATCCGCGCAGAGATCTGGAACAAAACACCATTGCTACCTATAACGTGTTGGAAGCGATGCGGGCTAATGACATCAAGCGGATTGCTTTTTCTTCCACCGGATCCGTTTATGGCGAAGCGGCAGTGATTCCCACGCCTGAAGATGCGCCGTTCCCGGTTCAAACTTCTCTTTATGGGGCCTCAAAGCTCGCGTGCGAGGGCTTGATTGCAGCGTATTGCGAAGGCTTTGGCTTTCAATCGTGGATCTTTCGTTTCGTGTCCATTCTTGGCGAACGGTACACCCACGGGCATGTTTTCGATTTTTACAAGCAGCTGGAAGATGATCCCACACAGTTGCGGGTTTTGGGCAACGGCGAGCAGCGGAAGTCCTACCTTTACATTCAGGATTGCCTTGATGCGATACAGGTTGCCGTTGAAAAGGCGACTGACAAAGTCAATATCTTAAACTTGGGAGTGGATGGCTATTGTCAGGTTAACGATTCGATCGGCTGGATTAGCCAGACATTGGACGTTCAGCCCAAGCTGGAGTATACCGGCGGCGATCGCGGCTGGATTGGCGATAACCCGTTTATCTTTCTGGATACGAAGAAGATTCGTTCGTTGGGGTGGGCGCCAAAGTATTCCATCAACGAAGGGGTAGTAAAGACGGTGGAGTTCTTGCGCAATAACAAATGGGTTATGGAGGCGCGGGAATGAAGGTTTGCGTCCAAGGACTTTGGCATCTTGGCTCCGTGACTGCGGCATGTCTTGCATCGGTAGGTCACAAGGTCATCGGCCTGGATTTTGATGGCAGCGTGATTCAGGGGCTTCAGGCCGGTTCGCCTCCCATTTTTGAACCCGGTTTGGAAAGCTTGATTCAGGCGGGACAGCAATCGGATTTATTGCAATTTACCGCAAACCTTGACGAACTGCCGAGCGACATCGAGCTTCTCTGGATCACATATGACACGCCAGTCGATGAAGATGATGTGGCTGATGTCGATTTCGTTGTTGCCCAGGTAGAAGCTACGCTGCCTTTCCTGGCTGCCAATTCGACTGTACTGATGTCTTCGCAGATGCCGGTAGGCTCGATTCGGCGGATGGAGGCAATTGCCGACAAGCTCTGTCCGGAGAAGGCATTGAGCTTTGCCTGCTCGCCAGAAAATCTGCGCTTGGGCAAAGCGTTGGATGTGTTTTTAAAGCCTGATCGTATAGTGGTTGGCGTACGTTCTGAGCGGGATAAGGAGCGAATTGGGCGATTGCTGCAGCCGATCACCGATCGAATTGAATGGATGTCGGTAGAATCGGCGGAAATGACCAAGCACGCGATCAATGCCTTCCTCGCAACCTCGGTGGTGTTCGCCAACGAAATTGCTTCGGTTTGCGAAATGGTCGGTGCGGATGCCAAAGAGGTAGAGCGGGGGCTTAAATCCGAGAACAGGATTGGTCCCAAAGCATATCTTTCACCCGGGGGCGCTTTCGCCGGCGGCACGCTAGCACGCGATATTGAGTTTCTCAAAGCGGTTAGCACTGGGCAGGATGTCTTTATACCTTTGCTTGAATCGGTCAAGACAAGCAACGATCAGCATAAGGATTGGGTGCGACGCAAATTGAAGGCGCTCTTTCCGAATTTGCAAGGAGTGTCTGTAGCGGTCTGGGGGCTGACATACAAACCCGGCACCGATACTTTGCGCCGCTCGCTTGCCGTCGAGTTGTGTAACTGGCTAATTGAGCAAGGCGCCAATGTGCGGGTACATGACCCAGCGGTAAAAGAATTGCCTCCTGAATGGAATGGCCTTGTGCAGCGTTTCGACGATGCGCTGGCTGCGGTGGGACAAGCGCAAGCGCTCCTGATCGGGACCGAATGGCCGGAATACAAACAGATTCCTGTTGAAGGTGTTGTCGATATCAATCCCGGTTTGGTTGTACTCGACCCTAATCGCTTCCTCTCATCTTTGGGTGCAGCGACACAACTTCGTTATATCGCAGTTGGGACACCTTCCTGTTAGAGAGTAAAACAATGTCGTTATTATTGCATGGAAAAATTGCGATCATCACGGGCGCTAATCAGGGGCTCGGGCTAGAGATTGCGCGCAAGTATGTGAGTGCCGGTGCATCAGTCGTTATGTGCGCACGAAATGGTGATTTGTTGCTAAAAGTACGCGAGGAATTGGCTCGCGAATTAGTGGCAGGCCAGGTTATTGAGGCTATACCGGTAGATGTGTCCGATCCAAAGAGCGTTGAGCTATTGGTCGAGGCGGTTATACAACGGTTTGGGCGAATCGATATTCTGGTCAATAACGCGGGCATCTACGGCCCGATGGGACCCATCGAAGCGGTTGATTGGGCGGATTGGATTCAGGCAATCGAGATAAACCTGTTTGGCTCGATATTGATGTGCAGAGCCGTGTTGCCCGTTATGAAAGAACAGCAACGAGGAAAGATCATTCAGCTCTCCGGTGGCGGTGCCACTAACCCAATGCCAAACATCAGTGCATACGCCGTATCCAAGGCTGCAATCGTGCGCTTTGCGGAAACGCTCGCAGAAGAAGTGCGAGCGTTTAATATTGATGTGAATGCAATTGCTCCCGGTGCGTTGAATACGCGTATGCTTGATGACGTACTGGCTGCCGGGCCGGAGAAAGTGGGGCAAGCGTTTTTTGACAGGTCAATTAAGCAGAAAGAATCGGGCGGTGCGGGGCTGGATCAAGGGACTGACCTTGCCTTGTTCCTGGCATCTGCTGCCAGCGATGGCATTACCGGCAAACTCATCAGTGCAGTTTGGGATAACTGGGAACATTGGCCGGAACATTTCGATGAGTTGAATTCAAGTGATGTTTATACCTTGCGGCGTATTGCAGGGCGGGATCGAGGTTTCTTGTGGGGGGATAAATGAGTTTTGGTGTCGGTATTATTGGTTGTGGCTTGATTGGTCAAAAACGGTCTAGGTTCCTTGGTGAAGGACGACTGGTTGCTTGCGCGGATGTGATGGAGGCGAGGGCAAAAGTTCTCGCGGGAAACAGCGGCGCCAAGGTGTTCGACGATTGGCGGGGCCTTTTGGCATTACCGGAAGTTGAGGTTGTTGTGATCGCCACCCTCCATGATTCACTGGCAGAAATTACACTGGCCGCGATTGAGGCGGGGAAACATGTGCTGGTGGAAAAGCCTGCGGCGCGTAATCCCGCTGAATTGGAACCGGTGATGGCGGCGGCTGAACGGCACGGCGTGAAGGTGCATGTCGGATTCAACCACCGTTACCACCGCGCCTTGCGCAAGGCAAAAGACATTGTCGATTCCGGCGAACTGGGTGAGTTGATGTTCATTCGGGCGCGTTACGGGCATGGGGCGCGGCTTGGCTATGACAAGGAGTGGCGCGCTAATCCGGTACTTTCCGGCGGCGGCGAATTGATCGACCAAGGTCCGCATCTGATCGATCTTTCACGCTGGTTCCTCGGAAACTTTACCGAGGTGCAGGGCTTTGCGCACACCTACTATTGGGATATGCCGGTCGACGACAACGGTTTTATGATTCTCAAGACGCCAACGCAGCAAGTGGCTTTTTTGCATGCGTCGTGTACCGAGTGGAAGAACCTGTTTTCGATGGAAATTTATGGTCGGGTCGGCAAGTTGGATATTTCCGGCTTGGGTGGCAGCTATGGCGTGGAACGTCTGACCCACTATAAGATGTTGCCGGAAATGGGTCCGCCGGAAACGACAGCGTGGGAATACCCTATGGGCGATGATTCATGGGGGGTTGAGATGGCTGAGCTTTATGACGATATTCGCCTGAATCGCGTTCCGGCAGCCGGGTTGGGTGATGCTTATGCTGCATTGAAAGTTATTGAACAAATTTATAAGGAGTCTGGTTATGATCATTGCGCGTAGTCCTTTACGCATTACCTTGGGCGGGGGCGGTACCGACTTGCCGTCCTATTACCGTGAGCATGAAGGCTTTTTGCTGGCGGCCGCTATCGATAAATATGTGTATGTGAACGTGATGCGTCCGTTTACACCGGGTATCTACCTTAAGTACTCGCAGTTGGAGCATGTCGATCACATTGCCGATGTCAAACATCCCATCATTCGTGAATCCTTGCGTTTGCTCGATTTCAAGACGCCGCAGGTAGAAATCACGACCTTGGCGGACATCCCCGCGGGCACCGGGTTGGGCTCCTCCGGCAGTTTTACTACGGCATTGTTGAAGGCGCTTTATGCCCATCGTCGCCGACATCTGCACCAAGAGGAGTTGGCAGAGCTTGCCTGTCACATCGAAATTGACCGTTTGGGTGAGCCTATCGGCAAGCAGGATCAATATGCTGCTGCCTTCGGCGGTGTGACCTGTTTCACCTTTCACAAGGATGACAGGGTGACGGCAAGGCCCCTGAATATAAGTATGGATACCTTTTTTGACCTGGAAGATAATTTACTGCTGTTCTTTACGGGATATTCGCGCAGTGCGGGCAGCATCTTGAAGGATCAGGACGTGCGCACCAAGGACAGCGATGACGATATGCTCAAAAACCTTCATTATGTAAAGGAGTTGGGTTATCAGAGTAAGGACGCTCTTGAACAGGGTGATACCGCCGCCTTCGGTGAGATTATGCATAGGCATTGGCTGCATAAAAAACAACGCTCAAGCGGTATGAGCAATCCCCAGATCGATCAATGGTATGACCTGGCGATGAATAATGGCGCGGTAGGCGGCAAGCTGGTGGGAGCAGGCGGTGGCGGCTTCCTAATGTTTATGGCGAAGGATCGTAACAAGCTAAGGCATGCGATGAGTGCGGCGGGGCTGGAGGAAGTAAGGTTTCGCTTTGATTTTGAAGGCAGCTCAGTCGTATTGTCGTCCTGATGTTGCCCGTCGCAATTTTGGCGGGTGGACTGGCTAAGCGTCTACGACCGATTACAGAGACAATCCCGAAAGCACTGGTTGAAGTAGCTGGACGTCCTTTTATCGAATGGCAGCTTGATTATTTGCATCAGCAGGGTGTGAGGCATGTTGTGTTGTGCCTCGGCTACCTTGGTGAGCAGATTGAGGAATTGATTGAGGATGGTCGGCGTTTTGGGCTTAGGGTTGATTATTCCCATGATGGAGACCGTTTATTGGGTACCGGCGGAGCGCTCAGAAAGGCGTTACCTATGCTTGGCGACGCGTTTTTCGTGTTTTACGGCGACTCGTATCTACCCATCGGTTTCGTTGATGTCGAAGCGTGTTTCCGGGCGCAAGGCCAGCCGGCGCTGATGACAGTGCTTAAAAACGGTGATCGCTGGGATAGGAGCAACGTGCTTTTCAATGAGGGCAGATTGATTGAGTACAATAAGCACGCCCCCTCTGAAGATATGGCCTATATCGATTACGGGCTGGGTGTACTGTCAGACGATGTGCTGCTGGGTTACCCGGAAGGCCAAGCATTTGACCTCGCCGAGGTTTATCATCGCCTATCCTTGGATGGGCGGCTGGCCGGTTATGAGGTATTTGAACGATTTTATGAGATTGGCTCCCATGAGGGCCTGAAAGAGACAGAAGAATATCTTATTAGAGGCATTGAGAAATGAACTATACACAACAGCATGTTAATGAAGCCATCACCATCCTCAATACGTTAGACGTAGGTTCTATCGAAAAGATGGCAGACCTTTTGGCAACCGTTAAGGAAGAGCAGGGCCGGATCTTTTTTCTGGGTGTTGGCGGCAGCGCGGGCAACTGTTCCCACGCGGTGAACGATTTTCGCAAGATCGTGGGAATTGAGTCTTATGCGCCCACCGACAATGTGTCGGAATTGACCGCTCGCACCAATGATGAAGGTTGGTCCACCATATTCGCCGAATGGTTAAAAATTAGTCGATTAGGTGCAAAGGATGTTCTGTTCATCTTGTCTGTGGGTGGTGGTGATTTGGAAAAGAACATCAGTCCAAATTTGGTTGAGGCGCTAAAGCATGCCAAGTCGGTGGGGGCTAAAGTAACGGGAATTATTGGACGCGATGGCGGTTACACAGCGAAGGTGGCTGATGTCTGCGTCATTATCCCGACGGTAAACACTGAGACAATTACCCCTCACTCTGAAGCATTTCAGGCTGTGGTATGGCACCTGTTGGTATCGCACCCCAAGCTCAAGGCCAATGATACCAAATGGGAGTCGGCGGTTAAGTGAGCTTGGACTCTATCCCGAAAGCGCGCGCTATTTTCCTTGATCGCGATGGTGTATTGAATCGCGCTTTGGTGCGGGGTGGACTGCCTTATCCGCCACGAGACCTGGCAGAGGTTGAAATCCTGCCAGGCGTCACCGAAGCGCTCTTGGCTCTGAAGGCGGCGGGATTTATCCTGATTACTGTATCCAATCAACCTGACGTAGCGCGCGGCGTATTGAGACGCGACACCGTTGAATCGATTAACGCCTATCTCGGTGAGCGGATGCCGATGGATCGATTCATTATGTGTTATCACGATAGCGGTGACGAATGTGCGTGTCGTAAACCCAAGGCGGGGATGCTGCACGCAGGGGCGCTTGAGTTTAACGTCGACTTGAATAGAAGCTACATGGTCGGCGATCGGTGGCGGGATGTGGAAGCCGGTAAAAATGCCGGATGTAAGACCATTTTTATCGACTATGGTTATGATGAACGACAGCCAGAGGCGTACGATTTTGTTGCAGGGTCTTTACTTGAGGCCGCTCAAATAATTCTATCAAAGGAGAAAGGCAGTGAAGACCGTTGAACAACTGAATATAAAAATCTTCGCAGATGGGGCAGACAAGGAAGGCATGCTGGATATGCATGCCAAGCCTTTCATCAAGGGATTGACGACAAATCCTACCTTGATGAACAAGGCGGGGATTAGAGACTATAAATCATTCGCCTTGGAGATTCTGTCAGAGATCAAGGATAAGCCATTGTCCTTTGAGGTGTTCTCGGATGACTTCATTGACATGGAACGTCAGGCGCGAGAAATTGCCAGTTGGGGCGAGAATGTTTACGTCAAAATACCGGTCACCAATACCAAGAAAGAAACCTGTTATGCGCTTGTTGAAAAACTGGCCTCGCAGAAAGTTAAGTTGAATGTAACGGCACTTATGACATTATCGCAAGTGCGTGATGTAGTTGCTGTGTTGAGCCCTGATGTGCCCAGTTATGTGTCGGTATTTGCCGGCCGCATTGCTGATACGGGACGAGATCCTTTGCCCTTGATGACTGCATCGGTTGACCTGCTGAAAGCATCACCCGCTGCTGAGCTTATTTGGGCAAGCCCGAGAGAACTTTTAAATATATTCCAGGCAGATGCTATAGGATGCCATATCATAACGGTCACCAACGACATACTAAAGAAGCTTTCTCAGGTCGGATATGATCTGGATGAATTCTCTTTGGATACGGTCAAAATGTTTTATAGCGATGCGAGAGCGGCGGGGTATATGCTGTAACAGGCTGTTTCCCTGCGTAGCTTCCTGACGGCTATACAATAGTTCGCTAATACTTGCCCCGGTAACGAATTGTTTTAGGCTCCAGTTTTCAGGCAGGCAAGACGAAGTAAGCAGGTTGTCGTCGGGACCCTGTTAGCTATGCATACGGCGGACGTATTGCCTTTGGGCTCAGCATATGGGGTTTAAGCAACCACTCCAGATGTTAAAATGTTGTACAATAAAGTTTGTCCGGCTTTTTTCAATATAGATTAAGATTTTTTAAATGTTTGATATTCTGCAAATCAGCTGGTGGTTGATCGAAGCGACGCTTCTTGGGTTTTTGTGCAATCGAAAATTCTTCGAGAATAATACAGATCGTATTTTGTTTGCACCGATTACTGGTTTTGCATGTGTTCTCATTATTGGAAACATGCTTTGGATGCAGGCGATATCGACACATTTTATGTCGTTCATGTTTGTTGCAGCCCTTGTATTTGCAGCCATATATCTAACACGAAATTGGCCCAGACAGACCATTGATGCCCCGCTCTGGCTTGCAGGCGGCGCAATAGTCGTTATCTTCCATGGATCGTTAATTCCTTTTTCTGAAAAGTTGTTCCAAGGGTTTCCTCTTGATCGCTTCTTTTATCTTGGCGCCAGCGTTCTCTTTGAAAAAGAAACCATGAGCTATTTCGAAGACGCGCTCAAACGCCTCGCGTTCAATGGAGATAAGCGGGCTTATTTCCTCCATCCCCTATTACCCTTGGCCGTGAGCGAAATTAAGGCTAGACCGGCCGCCGAGATTGCATTTGTGCTGTTTTCCTGGGCTACCCCCCGCGACTTGTATCGGCTTGCAAACGCTTGGGAGGTCTTTATCAGGGTGCTGCAGTTTTCCGGCCTGTTCGCGCTATTCTGGAAGGGGCTTGGTCCGAGGTTCCTAAGCGGTTTTTTGGCGTTGGCAACAGTTTTTGGGTATTGGTTTCAATATACAAAGGACTTTAACGCTTGGGGTTCATCGACTTGCCTTGCTTTGGCAATTGCGCTAACCGCTTTTGTTATAGTGATCTTGAACAAGGGTAAGGTCGATTCTAAAGACCGGTATTTTGCATATCTTCTTGCCCTTGCTGCGATCATCAGTTATCCGGAATTTGGTCCTCCGGTCTGTCTTGGACTCTTCGTATTGATTTGCGCAAATGGCATATTACGCAATGGTATTCTGCTAAGCAAATGGCTTTGGTTGGAACTCGCGGGGTTAGCAATAACCGTCTTTGCAGTTCATCCGTTTATCATTGCTTTTATGCAGCGTCAATTTGGGCTGGCACCCGCCATGATTGGCGGAGAGGCGGCGATGGCGCGAGGCATTTATCGGCTGTTTGCGACGCTGGAGGAGAGGCAGGAATTCGTTCGGCAGATTGTTGTGCAGCCACTGCATCTAATAACTGATCCGGTTGCGTTTTCTGACATGGTTATCGGAACTTTTTTGTTTCCATATGTGACGTACTTCGGCAGTCCGGCAACGTTTTTTGGCGCTTTGTTCATTGTGGGTTTGCTAATCTGGAGTTTCGTAGCAAGGACCAGACCCTATTTAAAATTATGGGCATCCATCGGGTTGGTTGTGTTTTACGTGTTTTTATTTGTCGCATTTCGAAAGACGTCTTTTGAAAACGATTTTGTTTTTGCACTACCGGCGTCGCTTACCCTAGGCGTATTGATCATGGGTTTGATCATATGGTCTGCTGTAAAGACAACTAAGCCCAACCTGCGAATTCTGCTTGTCCTGGTTGCGTTTTATGCATTTTTCTTCGTTTTTCTTCTTGTGTTGAACAAGGTGGGCGGGTCGTATCGAAGCTTCCCCTTCTGGGGTGGGTTTGCCAGCGCTTCTTTTCTTATCCTTCTGGCCGCTTCGGAATCTAAAATGCTGCGTGGCTTGGCCGTGACGGTAGCCTGTGCGCATTTGATTTTCGGAGGATCTATATTTTACGTAACAAATAAAGGGGGAATGGAAACCTATCCGTCATTTTATCCCAATGCAACCGGCGTGAGACATTTTGAGATTGATACCGTTCGCGATAAATATAACTTTGATTATAGCGATATTATTCCGCAGCTTAAGTTATGCCATGAGGTTTTTCTTGATCTGCCGCACAATGTATCCAAGGAACTCCGTGCGCCTCGGTTTCATGCTGTGAATCTTATGTTCTTTCTTGAGAATAATGACATACGATATTCTCTGGCAATGCCATACAGGAACGCATCCCCCTTAATGGCAGGTGAGTTTCACCCCGGTTTTAGAAAGGAAGAGGTTAACGCGGACTGCGTGGTTGAAGAGGAAGTGCGCAACGGCCGAATCAGTTACAAGTTTGTTCAAACAAAATGGTACTAAGTGAGGAGAGAATGGAAATGGCAGAGATACTTAAGGCACTCAATCATATATTTCAAGATGTTGTCGATGACCCTAATGTTGTTCTCAATCGAGAGACAACGGCTCAGGATGTGGACGATTGGGATTCTCTCAATCACATTACATTCATCGTGGCTATCGAAAAGTATTTTAAAGTTAAATTCAGCAGCGCTGAAATTAGATCGTGGAAAAACGTGGGTGATATGTGCGACGCTATCGCTACCAGTTTAGGGTAGGGCGCATGGTTAATATCGGTGACAAGTTTACAGAACATTTCGTGGTGTCGACTGGCACCCATGAAGGGTTTATTTCCATTTTCGGCGATCGTCATCGGTTGCACACGGATGCAGCATATGCTGTTGCTCGTGGTTTTCGCTCAGAAGTGATGCATGGAAATATCCTCAATGGATTTTTGTCCTATTTTGTAGGAATGTGTTTGCCCGTGTCGGAAGCGATTATTTTGTCTCAAGAGATTAAGTTTCAGCGACCTGTCTATTTAGACGACAAATTAGCACTTGAGGTGGTAATTCACGATGTGCATCATTCTGTTAATGTTGTTGAGTTAGTGTGTAAGTTCCGCAATGTGGCCGATGATAGAATTGTGGCCTCGGCTAAGCTCAATATTGGTAAAACCTCAGAGTCTAAGGAGATCTGAAATCATTAGCGTATTAATTACCGGCGGTGCTTCCGGGTTAGGCGGTGCTATGACGCGCCGTTTTGCAGGGGCTGGAGACTATCAGGTTTACTTTACTTTTAACAATTCTGTTGAAGAAGCACGTCGAATTGAGAAGGAGTTTCCAGGCGCAGAAGCTATTGCTTGCGACTTTACTGATCCAAACAGTCTGGATCATTTGCTCAGTCGAATGGGAGAAATGAATCTGGATATTTTGGTTAATAATGCACTAACAGGGATGAAAACAAAGCATTTTCATCAAAGTGATCCAGATGGCTTTCTTTCCAGCTTCGCTGAAAACGTCATGCCTACTTTGCGCATCACTCAGCAGGCAATAAAGGAATTTAGAAAAAAGAAAAGTGGTCGAATTATCACTGTGCTGACATCTTACCTGGCAAATCGCCCGCCATTAGGTCTTTCTGAATACGTTGCCAATAAGGCTTATCTTTTGTCACTCAGTCGGTCTTGGGCTGAAGAGAATATGCGTCATAACATTACATCGAATTGCGTTTCACCATCAATGATGAAGACTTCGCTTATTAGCCATCTCGATGACCGGCAGGTTGAAGAAATTGCAAACGGCAATCCTCTAAAGCGCTTGGTAACAACCGAAGAGGTTTCGGATACGGTATTTTTTCTGGCGTCAGCGAGCCGACATATTAATGGTGTTAATTTTTTGATAAATGGTGGCGTTGATGTTGTTTAATTCGTGGTCGTTCCTTGTTTTTTTTCCTATAGTTACGGTCTTATATTTTCTCGCGCCATTCAAATTTCGCTGGCTGCTGCTGCTCATTGCCAGCTGTGTTTTTTATATGGCTTTCGTCCCTGCGTATTTACTGATACTCGCAGCAACAATTATTATTGATTATTTTGCGGCGATTCAGATTGAAAAATCCGAGGGTCGTAAGCGAAGTGGGTGGCTTTGGCTAAGTATCATTTTTACATGTCTTATTCTTTTCTTTTTTAAATACTACGACTTTTTTACCTGGAATGTAAATGAGCTCGCAGGGCTTCTGCACTCTGATATAGCCCTTGCAGCATTGCATCTGCTGCTTCCTATCGGCCTATCGTTCCATACCTTTCAAAGTTTGAGTTATGTCATTGAGGTTTATCGTGGAAATCAAAAGCCGGAACGGCACTTCGGCATATATGCGCTGTATGTAATGTTCTATCCGCAATTGGTTGCGGGTCCTATTGAGCGGCCTCAGAACTTGCTGCATCAGTTTCGTGAGGAGCATAGATTTAACTACGATGATGTGACTTCAGGGCTACGGCTCATGGCTTGGGGTTTGTTTAAGAAAGCGGTCATTGCTGATCGTCTCGCCCAGTTCGTGTCGCCGGTATACGATCATCCTGAAAATTTCGATGGCGGCGTGCTGATGGCGGCGACCTTGTTTTTTACTTTCCAGGTGTTTTGTGATTTCTCAGGTTATTCCGACATGGCGCGCGGAGCTGCCCGCGTGATGGGCTTTAATCTTATGTTGAATTTCGATCGCCCGTATGCAGCTAAGTCGTTATCCGAGTTTTGGCGTCGTTGGCATATTTCTCTCTCTACCTGGTTACGCGACTATGTGTATGAGCCCATTGCCATGGGGCTTCGAGACAGAGGCTTGTACGGGATTGTTGCTGCGCTGATGGTGACTTTCTGGGTAAGTGGATTTTGGCATGGTGCAAACTGGACGTTTGTCGTATGGGGATTGCTTCATGGCGCTGGCCTTTCACTTGAGGCAGTGCTTTCGAAACAGCGTAAGAGGCTCGCAAAAGCGATGCCGGCTTGGCTGTTCAATGCCGCCATGTTAGCGGTTACATTTTCTTTTGTTAATTTCTCTTATATTTTCTTTCGCGCTAAGACTATTGATGATGCATTTTTGATTATCCGTCACATTACCGACTGGGTTTTTCCCGTGGGCAACTTGTTCGATACGCAGATTCCTGGTTTTTTCGACAAGATGACCGCTTCTATGGTGGTTGCCCCTGAACAATTCAATTTAAGTTGCGCGCTTATATTGCTCCTGGTCGCTGCGCATTCACTGCAGGCTCAAGTGAATATTGAGGAGCGCTTGTTGAGTTGTCCTTCGTGGGTTCGGTGGTCTGTGTATCAAATCGGCATACTGTCTATAGCCTTTCTTGGGGTGTGGCTAGGTAGTAGAAACTTCATCTATTTTCAATTTTGATTTCTGATGGTAGTCAGATTTTTCGACAAGGTATCAGTCTTATTAAGGAAAGTAACGTGAGTGTACAAATCTACATGAAAATTTTGGCCGCTGTTTTGTTCGTGGCGATCGCTACGCTGGGTGCATATTCGATGGATGCAGCTTTTTGGATCAGCGGCCATCTGCCCACTGCAAAATCCGCTGTTGACACTCTTGAAACCATTCACGTAGCGGAATACGACTCTGGGAAAAGATCTCCTATTGCGTTCGGAGAAATCAAGAACCCCGATAATGCCTACGCTCGTATTAAGCTTCGTTTTCGTGTCGAGAGCACGGAGGGTTATCCTAATTTATTTCAGACCGCTCCAGTGAATCTGGGCATGCGCATGGAGATTTCCGGCTCAACTGCCGCTATCGTGGTTCGCGATTTAGCGGAACCGAGTGGGGTGAAAGGACTCACCTTGACTACAGAGCTTAAGACAGGGCAGTGGTACGAACTAGAAATAGAGGCGTTGAACGGCGCGTTTATCCGAGCCTTGTTGGATTCGCATCCTGTGTTCAATTATGCCGGGGCTAGTCTGTCTATGGATACATCCCAGCTTTTGGTGGGCGGCGGATTTGATGCAACTCGCGTTTTTCGCGGACAAATAGAAAATATTTCTGTCATTAAAGGTAATCTTCCCCATCTGCCACATCAAAGACTGCTGGTGGTCTATGTGGTACTGGCCGTTCTGATTGCCTTCTTCTTTTTTGTTCTATGGAAGGCGCTTGGCGAATACAGTGCAGTACAAAAAGTAGTCGGCAAGCTTATCCTGCTATGCTTCCCTCTGATTTTGATACTGGGATATTTCGAGTATCGCTTATCCTTTGTCAATACCGTCTATTATGCAAAAAGAGTCGCCCTTGAGCAGCAACGTGATGAAATCAAGGTGCTTGTGACGGGATCTTCCAATGGATTGTATGGGGTTGCGCCTGAGGCGTTTTCGCATAAGGGATTCAATCTGGCTTTTCCTGCGAACGAAATGTACGTCGATGCAAAGCTTGTGGAAAAGTATTCGGCGAAGATGCCGAACCTTCGGATAGTCATACTGACGGTCAATTATTCTACTATGGTGAGCGATGATAGGAACTCCACTAACACATGGCGACAATTTTTCCTCCGGCAGTATTTCAGTATCCCCACCGAATCGGCGGATAGTCGACCGTTCGACTGGGGATTTTGGTTGAACCCTCACAATTTCAGCAGAATCGCGCTGTATGGCGAGGATACAAAAGCTTACATTAACACTGATTTTCTTACCCCGGTAGACATTACCACCTCTTCATCGGGCT
>Ga0208629_100246_pt1 | contig 27111 bp, 3 predicted proteins | sample LakWasMet19_HOW5_2_FD_183865 | JGI IMG/M metagenome (GOLD analysis project Ga0208629, IMG submission 183865) | Freshwater sediment methanotrophic microbial communities from Lake Washington under simulated oxygen tension - Sediment Metagenome... | ecosystem: Environmental > Aquatic > Freshwater >... | reverse complement strand
GGCTTCGCCGGCGCGTGCCAAGATGTCGCTGTTAGCGGCGCTGGCGTCAATGCCTCCGTGTTGCCGGAGGCTTCCGCAGCGGTGCCTGCGGCCGGCTGCAATGCCCCAGCAGTGGTCGGAGACTGGACCCTATTCAGTCTAGTGCGACAAGCACCTGCCGCCGGCCCTAACCTAGTCGTAGCCACGACCCGTTCCCTCACAGCGGACAGCCTGGACGATGGCAGCGGGCTTGCCTCGCTGTTTCGGTGGGGCACCCTCGTGGCGGGCACACGGAACGTGTCATCCGACGCCGGCGGCTTTTTCGGACCCGACGGCTTGCGCTTGGGCGGCCCGCCGGCGGCTGGCACGGACTGGGCTGTTTCCGACCTGTCGGCAGCGCTGGTGCACGGGGAGGTAGCCGAAGTGGTTGTGTTTGGATCGGCCCTCGCACACACTGAGCGGGCAGCGGTCGAGGGTGCAATCGCCCGCAAGTACGGCCTGAGCACACGCCTGCTGCCCGTCACGACCGCAGTGGCGGCCACGCCGGTCGCTGCGACCGATGCAAGGCCCGGCACACCTGCCAGTCAGCGGGTCTTGCTGCGCAGCCTGCCTGCGCCGAGCGATTCTCGCTTCAGCAGCGTTGCAGCTGAGGCCGCGGGCGGCGATGTGCATCCACTCAGCCTGTGTTCCGCTGCGGCAGGTCCTGCATCGGCGGGCGCCAGTTTCCACCTGCTATCTTCCGCCCCGGTTTACGGACACGCAGCATTCTGGGCACCTGCCGGCGCCCGTCGCTTGCCGGGATCACTGCGCTTGTCCGCTTGGCAGATGCAGCCCCGGCGGCCGATCGGAATGGCGGTTGACGCCTCCACCGGCAACCTGACAACTTCCGACACCCTCCAATTCGTGGTGGCGGTGCAGAATGCGAGCGCTGATGCCGTTAGAGCCAGTCGTCAGGCTGAGGGGGGATTTCTTCTGCAGCAGTGGCTTGAGTCGCCCCTTGACACGGCATTCAACTGCACCACCCTGAGCGGCGCTCAGGTGTGCGCCGACGCTCCCCGCTCTCCTGCGCTCTCAACGCCGCAGCTCGCCACCCTGGCTCTCAGCCTGCCGTTCAGCTACGCTGGCGGCGACCTGCCATCACTGCCGCCGGCCGAGATATCCGGGGAAGCTTCCCCTGCCCGCCTCGCGTTGGCAGCGTGGTGCGGCAGCATGGGCGCAGCTAGCGCTTGCGACGCGGGGGTGGCCACCGGGTTTCTCCGGCTGCTGCAGGTGCCGGCGCTCAACATGTCGGATTCCCCTGGGGGCAGTGCGGTGCAGCTGCAGCACGGTGCCTTCCTCTCGGCCGCACCAGCGGGCTCCGGGCTCGTTGATGCACCGTCTCTCATCAACTCCAGTTCCGCATTCGCCGACAGTCGCAGTGCTGGCCTGGCGGCGATTTCCTGCCTGTCGGCGGCTGCCGCCGGGTGGGCTGCGGCAGTGGACGTACTTGTGTTGCGGCGCGAGTGGTGGGTCTACAACGCATCGGCCTTGGACTCGCAACTGAACGGCGCCGATGCTGCGGTGCAGACTGTTGCTGTGCTGTCGGCCCCTCCTTCGACGGGTGACTTGGTAGCTTTGGGATTCGCTCCTGCGGATAACAGCAGCGGGGTGCAGATGGTTCATCACGTCCGGCTGCTGACGCGCTCGCCAGACTGCTACGGGTGTGTGTTGGCAGCTGCGGCTGACGGGACGGTGCAGCCTGTGCCATTGGCGTCCGTCGCGCCACCCGCTGTCTGGGCTGACGGCGTGCCGACGCCGGACGCGGCCAGCGGCCCGCAAGCAGATTTCATCCTGGCGACGTTGCCGGCGAGCGTGCAGACACGCGCGCTATTCTCGATTTCGGACGCGTCTGGTGCTCCGCAGGCAACCGCGTCACTGCGGCTGCCCGTCCAGCCCCCCGTTGACATGGCGACCCTGCTCGCAGCTGCCGCGATCACCAACTCTGAGCCGGTCTCGTATGACCCTGCTGCTAGCAGCGTTTACGATGTGCCCGACACGCTTGCGCCAGGCTCCTTCCTCGGAGGCCTCCCCCTCAGCGATATGGACATTGCTAGCGCTGCTGGTGGCTGCAGCGTGCCCAGCGTGTCAACCCTCTTCACTCGGCCCTTCTCCAACACGCTGCAACGGCTGGTAGCGTTGCACTACCAGTCAGCACAAGACACCGACGGCAGCCTTGCCCGCGTTCTTGACAGGCTGACGCTTTCGGTCCTTGGCACCAGCCCCACAGGCGCCCCCGTTTCCATCGTTGCGGATGGGCACAGCCTGGTTGTCTCTGGCAACCTGTCGGCCTTCAGAAACTCTGCCGCACGCGACCTCTCGGGTGCCGCGCTCATTACGCTGAGTCTGTCGGCAACGGACAGTTGGCGCGCCGGAGCGACAGTCATGCCCTTCGGCGAGCCAGCCGTTGCTGGCGCGCCTGGCCGATTGAGCGGTGGTGCGGTTGCGTTCAATGTGACCGTGCGGGTTCAGCCGGGCACGACGGTGGGCCAAGGCAGCTGTCCTGTCGGCTTCTCTCGCCCGCATCCCTCACGCAGCGGAGTGTGCTTTGTTGTGCTGCGGGCTTCCGGTGCACTGGGCCGAGCCGGTGCAGTGTCTGCATGCGCCGCGATGAACGGCTCCCTCGCTGCCCTCCGGGACGAGGTCGACGCCGCACACGTGCTGCGGCTGCTCGCATGGCATCCAGCAGCCACCGTTGGCAATGGCTCACTCACTTTCACGCCTGTCCTGTCAGCGGCGGCCGAAAGCGATGCGTACAGCTATGCCTCTGCGGCTTCCGCCGCGGCGTTCACTGACGCTGGCGCTGCAGCAACGCTTGTCGGCCCCCTCGCATCGGCTTGGTTGGATGGCGAGGCCACAGTGCAGCAGTCTGGGGCCGCAAGTCTGACCTTTGCCACCCCGTTTGGCGGCGCAGGTCGTGCGGCTGCGTACGCGCTGGGAACGCGCGCGGCGGCTCTGATGTGGACGTCACTTGCGCGGGACACTTACTTTAGCAGCTACATGGCATCCGTTGCCACTGCGGCAGCGGCAGGCTCGGCCATGCCGTGTAGTGGCCTCCTTCTCACGTCTCCTCTGCCACGAGCGCTCGACCTACTCGGATTAAACGCGACACGCAATGGCAGCAGTCCTTCGCTCCTGTTTCCAATGCCTTTCTTGCGATTGCGAGACTGCGCTGCCAGCACCGCATTGCCTGTGTGTGAAACGCCTGCGTTGCAGCAGGCGGAGTTGCTCACATCTCCGTCCGTGGTTTGGAACAGCTCGACGTCACTGGCCTCGGTCAGCGCTACTAAGCAGTCTCGACCCGCTGCAGTCGTGCTGCTGCCTGAGGCTGCGTGGAACGGCCAAGTGGTGGCCACTCCCTCAGTGGTATTTCCAGCGTTGGTGCCCCAATCCGCGTCCTCGGATCCAGTGCCGCCCGGTCCCGCCGCGCCTGCTCGGTGGGTCGTGCCGAATGCGTGGCTGACATTCTCTCCTTGGCAAGAGGCGATTTTGACTGCAGCACCTGGGCTCGCTTCAGCTGCACCATACAACCAGGCGGCGACAAGAATGTCTGAGCTAATCGGCGCTGGAATCAACGCCGGGAATGCGACTGCACTGAGCATCTGGTCACTCTCGCTGCCGCTGAATGTCTCCACAACGCAACCGATGACTGAATTGCTTGAGGAGGAGGGAACTGATGTTGGGATCGCCGTTCCTGACAGCGCGGCGCCCTTTTTTCCCTTCCGCAACGGGTCGATGACTCCTCTGCCGTCCTACCCGCTGCTCCGGGTCGCAGCCGAGTCCGGTGAGGTGCGCATTGCGTCCCGCGCGCTCTCCTTCACACTCCGCGCTGCGGTAGCCAGCCATCCGGCGTATCAATCGTATCTGGCACAGCTTGCCGCTGTCGCCGGTGCAGCGGGCCTGCAGAGCAATCTATCTTCACTGGTGGACGCGTGGGCAACGGATGCATCCAGGTTCGTGATCTCGGTGACACTTCAAGCCGTGGTGGCAGCTGACACGTGGCGCGAGGCACGATCCACGCCAGCCACCCTGATGCTGCCGCTCTCCGCCTCATACTTGCCCTCCACAGCCGTGATGGGGACGTTGAGCGCCTCAAGCGCGTCCACCGAGGCATCAGCCTCGGTTCTCGACGTGTGTACGCTGCCGACGATCGCTTCAGCAGCGGCTCGCACCGTTTCTGGTGTGGCTGCCTCCGCTTTGAGATTCATCCGCGTGCTCGTCCTCCGCGACGGCCCGACGGCGAGCGGTCGAAGCGTAGCGCTGCCGCTGCCGCCGCTGGGAGAGCTTCAGGTGTGGGCGCGTGACATCAACTGCACCCTCAGCAACCCGTTCTTGGGAGCGGACCCTGCGCTGCAGTGCCTGCAGCCGTCGTACAATGCGCTGCCCGTGCTGCTCCGCTCCGGCCTGGCCACCATCTCCGCAAGCAGCAGTTTTGCGTCTCCCTCCGCCGGCTCTCTCGGCCCCGAGCTGGTCGCAGACGGCAGGGCTTCGTGCGGAGCAGACAGCGGCTGCGTCACCTCGTGGGTCCCTGCCGAGTGTCCGTCTGTGAACGCTGCAACCTGCACCGCAGGCCTTGCGGCCTCCGACTCGCTGGTGCGTCTCGCCCCAGCCGCCGCATCCCGCATCCAGAACGCCTCCGCTGCAGTCCTCGCCTCTATGCCAGCTGGATCGGGCCTTGTAGGCTTTCTGGACGTGGACTTGCACTTCGGCGATGTCGCTTCCGGCAGCGCGGCGGCTGCGGCAGGATGGAACAGCAGCGCTGCGGCTGCGAACGCGTCGGCGCTCGCTTCGCTTCGCCTCGAGCGCATCGCGGCTCTCTTCGATTTTGCTCCTCTTGCCTGGTCAATGACGACAGATGGTGTGGTTGCCAGGTATTTCTATCAGTTGCTCGTCTTCAGCAACAACGGCACTGCGATTCCTCTGTTTCCCCCCGGCCCTTCCGGCACACCCACCGGCTCAGCAACCGTTCGTCCGTCTTTGCGTCAGCAGGGGGTGGCCTCTTTCTCTCTTTCCAGCACGCCCTGCGGGGCCCTCGCCAACCAGCGGCCCAACGCTCCTGTCGTCAGCGCATCCAACGTGACATCGTGGCCGCTGTCGTCTGCCTACGCCGCCTCCGTCATGGGCCCTGTCCCGTCACCAGCTCTCGCCGCGATCGCTGCAATGCACGGGCCGTCTGCTGACCAGCTTGATCTGCTGGCCCGCGCCGTGCTCGGGTCGGTGGCCTCAGGCGCCAATGACTCATGTGCAGCGGCGGTCAGTCTTGTCGGGGGCGCCGCTGCTGCCGTGGCGGCGTCTCCGTTGCCCGCAGGACCCATCGTCAACGTGCCCGACGCCCTCGCGGCTGGGACACGCGTCTTCACGGCAGCTGCCTCTGACCCGGATGCGCCCACCGCCGGTGGAGGGCTGCCGGCGGGGGCTGTGAACTACACGTTGCAGTTGCGGTACTTTACGTTTGGGGCCCTCGTTCTACGGAACAACGGCGCGACGGATGCTGCCACCGGCGGCGATGCGTCGGGGCTCCTGCTGAGCCCGCTTGCTGACACTGTTTTGGCACCGCTGCTGACGCCGTGGCAGAACGGCAGCACATCGCTGGCACAATGCCCGCCAAACGCAGTGCTAGCTGCGCTGCAGGCATCGCCCCCTCTGCGCATCAATGGCACCAGTGGAGAGGTCACCAGTGTTGGCGCGGGCTTCGCTCTTCTCAAGGGCAAGGCTGTGGCGATCGCAGCTGACATCTCCGCCGTGGACGGTCTTGGGGCAACGGCTTCTGCCCCCGCTGTTGCGTGGGTGCTTGTATGGCCAGGGTCGGTCGATCCAAAGGGCAACGTCACTTGTCCCATCGGCTACACGGGCCCAATTTCCGGTGTCTGCTTTTCCCCCAACGCTGTGTCTGCGTCAGCTGTGCTCGCCCACGCGGCATGCAGCGCGCGAGCTCCGGGTCTGCAGGGAGGGCTAGCGGCACCGCGCGACGGCGCAATTCTATCCCACATCTTGAACAACCGCTGTGGCTTGCCTGCAAGCACAAACAACATATGGGTCGGCATGAATGACAGTCTCGTGGAGGCCGGCACCAACCCGTCTGGGTTTGTGTTCACGCAGCCGGGGGTGGACGCAAGCTTCATGCAGAACGTGAACTGGTGGCCGCCGCGCCTGAACGCCTGGTCGACGCCTGCAGCCCCGATCCCGTGCGCCGGGGGCAGCGTCTCCGGCGTGTGCGCCTGGAACGAGGGCGAGCCGAACAACTCGGGCGGAGGGGCCGGCGAGGACTGCGTGGAAGCCACAGTCGACATATTAGGGCTCAGCACGTCGCTTCGCCTCAACGACAACGCGTGCGCGACTAGCAAGCCGTCGTGCTGTGAGGCACAGCCGTACCGAGGGCCTGCGTGGGTGCCGAGCCTGCCCCCGCGTGTCGCTGCCGTGCTGCCGAGTACCTTTTTGCAGTTGTCGGCTGCGACTGCAATCGGCAGCGTTGTAGCCACTGTGCTTGCGGTTTTTCCCGAGCCTCTCTCCGCAACCGCTCCGACACTCACCCGAAACGCCAGCTTTGTGCTCTTGGACGCAAGCGGTGGCCTCAGTCGTCCATCGGTCGGGCCGTCCGCTGCGGGCTCGCTGCCTCACCAGGGTGGCTTCGATCCTACGCAACCCGTCTTCGCCGTCGACGCCGCCTCGGGAGAGCTCGTGCTCCGTCAGTCCCTGATGGCGCTGTGGTCTGTTTCGGGAGCGAGCGACATCAGCGTCGCCGTCCAAGTGTGTGATGCCGATGTGCCGGGTCTGTGCGGCGCAGCTGCCTCACTCATGGTCTCGATCCTACCGCCTGTTCTTGATGCCCAATCAGGCGCGTCGGATGTGCAACAACAATATGCTGTCACGAACGTGACAGCCAGTGCATCCGCTGCGTTTGCCTCATCGCCCTGGCTTGTTTTGGTGCCGGCTTCGAATGCCAACCCGCTTACGGGTGCGCCCATCGCGGCACTGCGGGTATGGCCTGACAGGCGCGTTCTGTTCCGCCTGTTGCCAACGCTTCGTGGAGCACTCGCCCTGCTCAACCTAACCGCCTCCGTCAGGCAGGTCTCTGTTGCGGGCAGCACGATGCAGTGCAGCCAGGAAACGCTCTCCTGGCGAGCGGCCTCGACGTGGTGGCAAGTGGGGGGTGGCTTGGGCAGCGCTGGCTTGGACACGGTGGCTGCGTTGGCCTGCACCGGCGTTGTTGGTGACACCGCTGCCCTCTCGCAGGGCAGCCCCGCGGTGGTTGTCACCTGGTGGAACCGAGCTGTCCCTGTGACAATACTGCCCGCACTGGATGTCACGCCGCCCCCTCTACTGCTTGGCGCGACACCGCCCTCCGGTCTGCAAGGGTCCCTGGTCACCCTCACCGGGGTCGGCCTTGCGTCCTCCTCCTCGCAGGTGGCTGACATGGGAATCGTCTCGCTGGCGCCCGCGTCCGCCCCGAACTCCAGTGACGTCTCGGGTGCCGGCGCTGCAGCAGCCGCACTGGTGCAGGTGGGGGCAGACTGGTTCACGGTGGACGCTGCCTCCGCTGTGCCTTGCACCACGTGGCAGCCCCTGCTGTCCGGCGACGCGTTCCAGTGCAAGGTGCCTGCAGCGCCTGCTGCCGTGCGGCTCGGCCTCGCCTCCGCAGGGATCTACGTGCGTCTGAGCGATGCGGCGACCCCCGCTGAGCTGTTGATTTGGCGGGGCGGCCTGTTCAGCTACCCCCAGGAGCTCGCTCTCGCTCTCGAATGGGCCACGCCAGACGGCGCCGCCATCGCCGTGCCCTCCTCCCTCGTGGACTATGCGCCCCTCACCCCTGCTGTCGTCTTGCAGGTGAGGGACAACAGAGGGGCCGTTCTCGACGACCCCGCCGTCGACATTTCTTGCACGGTGCTGCTGGTGGGCAATGGCAGCAGTGCTACGGGTGGCGATGCAGCTGGAGGCACTCGCACGATCAGGCCCGCGCTGACTGGTCAGGCGAGTGCGATTCCGAGCACACTCGCCTCCCTGCGGGCAGCAACGCTCGCCCCGGGCATCGCTTTGCCCGCCTCGCTGTCAGCCGTAGGTTCAGCGAACAGCAGCGACCCCACCCGCCTGTATGCGCTGTTCTCTGTCGGCGTGTACGGAAGCTCCGCGACTACCCATACCCTGACAGCTTCCTGCCAGCTGCAATATTTGGGCTTCGTGGCGATGTTCCAGACACCTGGACCGCTCCGAGTTCAGCTCGCCCAACTCAGCGTGACCTGGGCCGTCGCACCACCGGCCGCTGCTTTCCCCTCGGTGGCAGGACTGACCGCGGACGCGCCTCGCACGCTCGATGCGCTTTCGCCAGCTCCTGTCCTGCAGTGGCAAGCAGCCGCGGGAGTGGCCGGCGTAACGGTGCCACCCTCAGCGATACCTTTCGCCCTCGTGACTGGCACGGCATGTTCGCTCCGCACTGCTGCACCCGTCGCCGGGGACTCTGTGACAGTCACTATCGTGGGGCAGACGGCCTGTGAGTCGCAAGCAGCGACAGACGGGGCAGTAGTGAACTGCTCCCTCCTCGATGCCAACGTAACGGCGCTGAGCGCGGCAGCCGTGGCCGCATTGCAATCCGGCACCAACCTAACCGCAGCGGTGGCTGCGCTCCAAAGCGCCTGTGTTGCTGCCGCCGTCGCCAACTGTAGCGAAACGGTTCAATCCGCGGCATGCTCCGGCTTCAACCTCACTGGTCAGGGGGCTATGCCTTCCACGGCAGGTGGTGCGGTCGCCGGTTCCGCGCAGGCGTGTGCGTTGCCGGGGGTCGGCCTCGTGGGCGCGATGGGCGCGCAGGTGTCCCTTTACGCTGTGTGCACTTGGGCCACCGGGGAGCAGGTGCTGTCGCCGCGCAACGTCGTCAAGCTGGCGGCCCTGGCCCTCACGCCTGTCTCGCGCCTGCAGGCCACCTTCCGCTACGACGTGGCGACGAACGCGCCTGCCTACTCCCTGGTGCCTGCAGATGCTGCCGAGGCCGCGGTCTTCTCCCGTGTGGCACTCGTGGATGGCGATGTGGTGTGCAGCATCGATCCCAGCGCCCGTAAGAAGCCCTCCGACCCGCTCAGCACATTCGATACTCGCGTGCCCTACGTGGGCGGGCAAGTGTCCCTCTCCCGGCCGCTGAACACGAGCTCCTCCTTTGCGGTGTCGCTGTCCGCGCTGCGCCTGCGCCCGGATCTGACGGAGTTTGTGGGCAGTTCGGGTGTTCTGCGGTACCCTCTGCCTGTGCGGGTGCAGATCTCGTGCACGCTGCGCCAGCAGCCGCTGCCATCGTATGAGGACGTCCTTACCTACCGCAACGTCACCCTTGGTTGGGGCATGGTTGGTGGTCCGCTCCCTGGCATGGCGGCAGTGAACGCCACCGTCCCCCCGCAGGGCTTGGTCGCGTCGGTGGCTGCCTCACCGGTCACGCCTGCCGCAATTGCCGTCTCCCTGCTGGATGGCGACACCGGGCGCCGCTTCCCAGACGACAACGAGACGGAGTGTGTGTTGTCAGTGGCCGCCGCCACAGCCAAGGATGGCTCAGCCCTTCCAGAGGGGGTATCCTACACCTTCGGGACGACTCGAGCGGTAGTGGACCGCGGGATCGCTGTCTTCAGAAGCTGGGCTCTCCATGCGCCCCTCGGATCCGCTGTGCAGCTGCTCGTGGCCTGCACGAGACCCGAGCCGGGCTCCCCCACCCTCACCCTCGCCGCCTGGTCGTCTGTGCGAAATGTCACAGTCCTGCTGGTAGCTGCACGGGGCGTCGTGATGAACGGGTCAAGCGCGGATGCTGTGTTCAGCGACGGCCTTGCTGCCCTGCCGCAGGCGCTAGCGCGGTCGCTCGTCTTGGGGCCATCCAATACCTCCAGTCACGTGTCGCCCAACGCGTCCGCGGGTATGCAGCTGGACCCACGCGCTGCCCTGCTGCCCAGCCCTGCCTACCCCACCCCAACAGCGCCTTCCGCTGTTTCTGTTGGCATCTCGGTGCTCCATGGCGGCGTGGGTGACGGAGTGCAGCTGACGGCGCTGCTGTTCTGGAGCTGGCTGCCTCTCGATGCGAACAGTGGCGCGGCTCTCGGGGGTGCAGCAAGCTACGCCTGGTACGATGCAGCCGCATCCCCCCGGTCCATGTGCAGCCTGCTCTTTGCAGGGGACTCCTCGTCTACTTCTGTCGCTGGCTACACACCCGACGCGGATACCAGCTTCGGCGGCGCAGCGGCCGCGTACAGCGGTGTCCCTGTGGGCAACGCGTCGGAGGTCACGTTCCGTATGCTGCTGCGCGCGCCTACAGAGGCTCCCCGGCGCATGCAGGTGGCATGCACCATTGGCGACGCCGGCTCAACCGTGTCGTCGCAGCCCATCACGGCTGCTGTCGCCGGCCTGCGCGCCGCCTTCCTGACTGAGACGCCCAAGCTGGGGGTGCCCAGCACCCGCTCCGCCCTGTATCCGATCACCGACGGCGAGCTGCGCATCGGCGTCACCACCGGAGGCGGCTTCCCCTTCCTCGCCGAAACCGCTGCCACATGCGAGTTCACCACGAGCCTCGATGCCGTGCGCTACAGCATCGTAAACGGCATTCCCGTGCCAGACGAGGCCAGTCCGAAGTCCTCCGCGCAGGCGACATCAAGCGACCCGCTGTCCGCGCCTGTGCTGAACGGCACGGCCCGCCTGCTGAGCGTTGCCCTCATCGCGCCACTGCAGAGCATGGTGGCCGTGGAGGTGGTCTGCCGCAGGGCTGGCGGCGGCCCCGAGGCGCGGCTCAACTTTTCGGTCATCCTTGCGTCTGTGGCCGTGCGTTGGGTTGCCCCTCCTGAGCCCTGGCTGCTTTTTGGTACCTCCTATGCTGTGGCGGTGCAGGTGGAACTCGACGGAGGCGACGGCGACCCGTCGCTGAGGAAGCCGCTGCGCGCTGCCGCATACCCCGGGCTCCAGGCGACCTGCATGTTGAAACAAAGCATCGCTTCGTCACCAGGGGTCGATCTCTCCAGCAGCTCGGTGCTGTTCATCACTGCAGCTGCTCAGGTGGGCGGCAACGAGGGGCTGGCAAACCTCACCTTCACACTCAACGCTGACCCGGGTGTCGGCTTCGACATCGTTGCCGACTGCTCCGTGTTTGGCAGCTCCACAGCCACCCCGGCCGCCCGCAGCGTCATGGACACCGTCACACCGTACCTGGCCCCGCCGTTGCCGCCCGGCGTGTGGGTTCCGAGTGCGGTTAGCCAGCGCATTCCGCTGTTCCCGCCGCCCCTCGTGCGCCTGCGCCGCCTCTCCGATGGCAGCGACTTGTTGAGCCAGGAGGCCACCTGTCGCGCCGGCCTCGCTACGAGCTACAGCGCCGAGATACTGCGAGCGGCTGCCTCCTACGGGGTGGCCCTCAGCACCGACACGAATGCGGCGCTGGCTTACGAGCTTGTCAGCAACCGTGACTTCGTGTTTGACCCGGCCAAGGGCGGCATCGCGCTCTCCCCGCTGCCCATCGTGGGAGGCTGGGGCGAGACCGTGACCCTCATCTTCCGCTGCACCCGCGTGGGCATCAACGCCCTTCCCGAGCTCAACCACAGCCTCACCCTGAAGGTGCTGCGGGTGGCGTGGAGCGCGCTGCCCCCAGCCGAGGTAATCTCCAAATCGGTCGCCCCGCTGGCCGCGCGAATAGAAGAGCTGCCGCTTGTTGCGGTGACATCCCCGGGTGGGAGCAACAGCAGCGCAACAGGCGTGTCTGGCCCCCTGTTCTCGCTGGGCGCGCCGGTTCCGTTCAACGACAGCCGTGCGTCTATCACCTGCAGCGTTGACGGGCCGCCGGCCGCCAGCGGTGCGACTCGTCTGGTGCTGGAGCACAACAGCGCGGCCGTGCGCACCTCGGGCGCTGTGCTTGCGACCGACAGCAGCGTGGCAACCGCTGGCGGAGGCTCCTCGACCACGAGCAGCTCTGCAACTGCGTCGTCAGGCTCCTCCAGCGGATCCGCTACCTCATCCGGCTCTGCGAGTTCGTCGTCTGCGGGCACAGCAGCCACGGCAGGCGTGGCATTCACGGGGCTGGGCGTGGCGCCCTTCGCAGAGCTGTCTCTCACAGGGCAGGCGGGCACGGCCTACGAGCTCAGCGTTAGCTGCCGCCTGAGTGAGCTGGCCCTACCGCCCGTCCTGGCTGTCAACGTCACCGTGAGCGGCTGCCCCGCTGGCCAGGAGCCTGTGGGGGATGGCAGCACCTGCGACAGCTGCGCTGAGGGCTTTTACTCCTTCGGAGAGACGATGCGGTGCGTGCGCTGCCCGCCCGTTGGGGTGTCATGCACTGCCGGCGTGCTGGCGCTGCTCCCCGGCTACTTTCTGGCCATCCCTCCCGACTACAGCGGGCCACTCGTGCGCTCTTCCGACGCTCTCATGGGCGGCAGGCAGTACGGCAGCGCCAACGCCTCCGCGACTGCGATGGCGCGGCGACTGGGTCCTGGTCTCTCGAGAGGCCTTGGGTCTGCCGACACCGCGACGGCAGCCTCGGCCAATGTCTCCTCATCTTCGTTCTTCTTTTACTTCGCTCCGTCAGGCAACCGCTACTCCCTGCCCACGGCAGATGCCCTCCTTAACGCCTCCCGCGCCAGGTACAGCGGGCGCGAGCTGCAGGCCACATACATCGACGCCGGCACGGAGCTGCACGAGTGTCCCGAGCCGGAGGCCTGCCTCGTGGACGCCGAGCTGCGGGCCTTCGGGTGCGCTGAGGGGCACACGGGGCCCCTCTGCGGAGTGTGCAACGAGGCGGAGGGCTGGGTGCGCAGCGGCAGCAAGTGCGCGCAGTGCCTGCCGTGGGGCGCCAACATCGCCCTGCTCTTCCTCGGCGGCGTGGTCGTGCTGGCCGTCCTCACCTACATCGCCCTGTTCATCTCCTTCACGACCACATCGGACGGCCGCGTCGTCTGGCGTCTCACCCTCAACTTCGTCTCCTCCGTCGGTGCGCTGGCCCTGTACCAGGCCAAGGGCACGGCCTCCTGGGTCAGCATCGTTGGCGTCGTGCAGACGGTCGTCCTCCCCGGCAGCAGCGCCACGCTGCAGCTGTCCCCCTTCCAGTGCGTCTTCAGGGTGGACTGGTGGACGCGCTACTACATGCTCGTCAGCATGCCCGTGCTCATCGCCTTCCTGTGCCTCGCCATCAACGTGCTCGCCATCGCGGGGCGCGGCGTGTTCCTGTGCTGCAAGGTGCTCCGCCTGCGCCGCGCCGCGCGCGCGAGCACCGTGGGCGGCCTGCTGGGGCAGCTGGAGCACAGCTCGCGCGAGCAGGCGATCACGACCGCAAGCCAGTACTCTGCCGCGGGCGAGCTGCGCCGCCTGTGGCAGAGCGGCCGCTTCGTGAGCATCCTGCTCTTCTGCTTCTTCCTGCTGTACCCGTCCATCACCAACGAGGCGGTCTCCGTCTTCCGCTGCATGAGCGCCCCCATCGCCGGCACACGCTACCTGGAGGCTGACCTGTCCGTCTCCTGCGACGACAACAAGCACCAGCTCGGCCGCATCCTCGCCGGCATCATCATCGCCCTCTTCGTGGCGGGGCTGCCCGCCCTCTTCGCCGTGTTCCTGTGGTGGAACCGCCGCCTCGTCCAGCAGGGCGGCAAGGCGGAGGGGTTCTGGTCGAAGTTTTCCTTCCTGCTGCAGGGCCTCAAGGTGCACCGCATCACCGCCTACGCCTACGAGAGCTTCGTCATGATTCGCAAGGCCCTGCTGGTGCTCGTGCCCTCCGTGGTGCGCGACAGCTACGTGCAGTCCATCCTCGCCAGCATGGTCCTGATGGTGAGCGTGCTGGTGCACCTGTCCGTCAATCCCTACGTGCGCAAGCTCTTCTCTCGCCTGGAGTCCGCCTCCCTCATGGCGCTCTCCCTCACCATGAGCATCGCCGTCATCTACCAGCGCAGCTCAGACGCGCAGTACCTGTCTGTGCGGCTGACTGCGGAGGCCACCACGGTGCTGCTGGTGCTGCTGAACGGGTGCATGCTGGTCACGCTGGCCTACTTCTTCTTCACTATCCGCGCTCGCGAGGTGATTGCTGCCGCTGGCGTCCGGAACACCCGCGAGCTGATTAAGAAGACGGTGGCTGTGGCCAAGCAGCGGGCGAGTATGATCGTGCAGGGCGGGGTCAGGGGAGGGAGCGCGCGCAGCGGCCGCAGCGGCACGGTGGGCTCCTCCAACTCGCTGGGCATCAACAGCGGCCGGGGCGTCGGACCTGGCGTCGGCGGCAGCAACTCTCGCTTCGAGCCGCGGCCTCTGCCCGCTGCTGTGCTGCGGCAGGGTGACCTCGGCCGCAGCCGCCGCCTGCTGCAGGACGCGCTGCCTGCGTCAGCCTCGCAGCGCAACCTGCTGCTGGGGGCGGGCACGGGCGTGGACGACGGCACCCGCGCCCCGCCTCACCTGCGCCGCGTTGGCGCGAGCAGTCGCGGGGTGGTGGCGGGCTCCACTCGCGACCTCGGCGCCGGGGGGCACGCTGCCTCTCGCGCGCCCAGCGCACGCAGAGTCGGCACGGGGCCAAAGGGCGCCTCCGAGCGGCGCCTGGGGCACGGCAGCACCCGCCTGCTGCCTGCCGCGGGCTCCGAGCAGCCCGGCAAGGGTGCCCGGGGGCTCGGAATGGCTGGTGCGCCGCCTGCTGGTGCGGGCATGGCATCGCCCGCAGGCTCGAAGCGACACCTGCTCGCCACGTCCCCGCTGCAAGGGGAGGCTGGCGCAGCGCCCCCAGCCGTTGGCATTTTGCTCAGGAGCCAGCTCAGTAGCGGTGCCCTTCCAGTGGGTGGCAGCGGCAGGGCGGCAGGTGCCGCGGCCTCAGGCTCCACGCGCCGAATCCAGCTGGCGAGCCAACCCGCCCCTTCGACGTCCACCGCTCTCGCACCGGGAGGCGGCCCGGGCGCTCTGCCCACGACCCACAACCCGCTCCTTGCCAGCGCACTGCAGCGCCTGCAGGGGCAGCAGCCCGCAGGCAGTTTCCGGGCCAAGCGCAGCGGAGCGACGGCCCAGGCTTCGGCCGCCGCCGGAGCAGAGGGCTGGAGCGAGGACGAGAGTGCAGGCAGCGACTCCAGCCAGCGGAGCAAAGCGCCCAAGCGGGACGAGTGGGCCGGCCTGGGCCTGCGAACGATCCTGTCAGCTGCGTTCACGGGGTCAGTGCCGAGCGGCCTGCGTGCTAGCGTCGAGCGCACAGACGATGCTGCTGCCGCAGAGCGCGAGCTGGTCGCACTCGAGCACCGTCACACAAACTCTAATCCGCACAAACAGGTCGGCAACCCACTGGCGGCACCGAAGAGCGGCAGCCACCGGACCCTGCAGGCAGCGCCCGGCTCCAGCCGCAATGTGGCGGCCACAGGCGGCTCCAGCCCCAGGGCCGGTGCTCCGAGCGGCAAGCCCGCGGGGCGCTCCCTTGCTGCCTTTGACTTCGCGCAGGGTGCAGGTGGGGGCCGCATCCACCTGCAGCGGCCTGGCTCGCCGCGCAAGCCCGGCGCGGGGCGGCCAGAGGGCTCCCGGAGTGCAGTGGCCCCCGCACCCGTGTCTCCGCACGAGGCTGCGATGGGGACGCGCAGGGGCCGCGATGAGCGCCCGAGGGGGTGGGCCGCAGCTGGCTCGCACGAGGCGTGGGGCAGCTCGAGCGACGCGAGCGATGCAGACTCCGCTGAGCAAGTCGACGAGTGGGAGGAGGGCTCGGCGGGCGAGCCGGAGGGTCGCAGACACGGTCACGGCGGACTGCCGGTCGGCAAGGGACGCGGGCGTGCGCTGAAGGCGAGCCGCTCAGAGTCCGAGACTGACGAGTCGCAGTCCAGGCGCTCTGCGAGGTCACGCGGCAGCAGCCCAAGCGTGAGCAGCAGCGGCGAGGACAGCGGCCACGGACTCACGCCACGCAAGCGACTGAGCGTTGTGGGCCGTGTCTCCGCGCTCGGCCAGCAGCCGCGTGATGCCGTAACGAGGCCGCGCTCAACACGCAACCCGATCGCCCTCCTGGCTCAATCTCCGTCAGCGGCTGCCGTCGCGGGCATTGACGCGGCCAGCGGGCCGGTTGCTGCAGGGGCCCCCGCCCCTCCCTCGCCGCCACTGGCCGGCGGTTTGCCCTTGTCTGGCACAAGAAGCGCGGTCCCGCCTGGCACGCAGCCCACTCCCCAGCGCGCCTCGCAGCGCCTCACCATCATGCGCTCCCTGCGTGGCATGTGGTCTGCGGGCACAGGGACTCTCGCTGCCACTTCCAACGCAGCCGCCGCGGTGGGGGTGCAAGCCTCTGCAGGCGCGCTCGACGGCAGTGCGCCCGCGCCTGCGCCGGCTGTGATGGGGCCGTCAGCCCGCTCGAGTACTTCGTCAGAGGGTGGCGCTGTAGGGACAGGGATGCCAGCTGCTGCGGCTCGGTCGCCCGTGGTCAGCCTGCTGGCTGCTGCGCGGAATCCGATTATCTCGCTCGGATCTCAGCGTCGGCTCACAGCGGCCTCAGGCGTGCGACGGACGTCCGGCGTGGCCGGTACCACCGGCTCGTCTGTCCGCCTGTCTGGTGTGCACGCTCCCTCCGGCAGGCTCTCCGGCTTGCAGGAGGGCACTTTCGTCAGCCGCCTGTCTGCAGCAAGCCTCGCCCCGTTCGCGGGCAGCAGGCCTAACTCGCAGCGCGTGCCAGGGCTGCCCAGCGGTGTCGTGCTGCAGATCGCTGGCCGACAGGCAGACGCCCCAGATCCCGGCAGTGCGCTGCCTCATCGCGCCGGCCCCGTTTTGCCCGAGGCAGGCCGTGGGCCCTCCTTGCCGGGCACCCACGCTCCCTTGCGCACATCCGGGAGCGTGGGGGTGAGCGCGCGCTTCGGTGCCTCTGAGCGGTCGGTCGGCGGGCGATCGGATGCTTGGGGCGACGCAGACGGCCACAGCACTGCCCGCAGCACCGGCGGCAGCTCACGCCGCGTGTTGTCAGCGGGGGCGAGCTGGCGGTCTGTGCTGCGCGATGATGCAGCGGATGAAGACCCCGCGGCGCCCGCCGGTGCCTCCCCCGGCAGCAGCAGCCGCGGGCTAGTGCTGCGCGCTGAGGACGCACAGAGCGCATCGCAACCCGATGCTGGCGAGCGCGCCTCCACTCGTCTGCGAGGCTTCTTCAGAGACGCCGCCGCTTCCTACGGGGCGAGCGGGCCTGGCAGTGCCGCGGCCGCGAGGGAGGCCCGCCTTTCAGACAACTCTGCGTCGATGTTCAACGCAGTTGTAGCAGCTGCCGCCGCTGCCGCGTCAGCCGCAGCCATCTCTGCCCTCTCCTCGCCCCCTGCCACGGCTGCCGCCATGTCCGGCGCTACGCCGTTGCGTCAGGCGTTTGCGCACTCCGCGAGCGGTACCCACACTCGCGAGTCTGACGCACTACCCGCGAGCTCCGCCGCTACCGATTCAGCGAGAGCCACCGAGGCTGCTGACGACGACAGCGGCACTGACCATTGGTGAGGCTACTCGAGAGTCGGGCTGCGACGATGAGGAGGGCTGCGACGACGACTTGGGCTGAGCCGACGAGGCGGGCTGCGACGGGCCCCACCACCGCGGCTTGATCCGAGGACTGTTGCGAAGCGCACCGTCATCTCACGTGAGCTGTGGGCCACGACCACTGCATTTCTCACATTCCGCCAGGCGGTTCAGAGGGATGGCGGCATCGAGTTCCTTGCGCTCTTCACAGCTGGACAGAGGGCAATGGCGTGTGCGCGGTCGTATTTATCTCCACGCCTGAGCGCATAGCAGACGCTGTCGCGTGTTGGGCCGTGACTCGGCTGGATATGCCAGCGTTCGCGGCGTCGCGAGAACCCCTAGACTCGCATGCCCTGGGCGGACGAACATCATGTCACCGCGACATCAACGCCGCTGATGCGCTGGTCGACTGCTCGCGCTTCCGCCAGCCGTGTCCGCCCTGTCATGACGTCGTGTATGTCGGCCGCTGCGTAAACAACATCGGTGCCGCTTGGCTGTGAAACGGCACAATTGAACATGCATGTCGACTTCGATCGGCGTACGAAGCTCTTGATATCGATCCGCTGCGCGTGCAGGCGCAGCTGCAGCGCTACGTAGCATGCTAAATTCGAATGTTCGTGGCGGATCCGGAATCCGATATTTCGATCGATATCGTGAGAGGCTTCGAATTCGTGGTCAGCTATAGCTAGCGCTGCAGCTGCAGCCAGCTCTCTAGCTAGGTCGCGCGGATATCGATCGGGATCCCGGATCACATGCTCGTGTTGTCAACGTTGTGGGCGTATGGATTCAACACATGCTCGCGATCGGACCGGATTTCCAATGGTCGCGTGCGGCCAATCGATGTCGTGGCAATCGCTCCCCAGAGCTCCGCGGCTGCACCGATACGGCGCTGTTGACGTTCAGAAAGCACGCATACGTTCACCCCATCAAGCGCCACGTCGGTCGACGAATATCCCCAAGCTGAAACGCTCGGCGCAGTTATGCCCCCGATCGCGGGCATCGCAGTTAGGTCAATTGAGCCGCGCCGCCCAGCCATCGAGCGCAGCCCTTGCACATGTTGCTCCTGTCGGTGCCAACTTTGACCGAGGCAGAGCCTGACACTGGGGCTGAGTTATTGGCAGGTACGTTGCTTGAAGGTTGCGCACACTGGGCTCTTGTTCCATGTACGCCGGTACCGGGTAGCTCACCCGCTGTTGTGCGATCATGCGCGCTGCGCCGCTTGACTGAAGGAGCCCTGGCTCGTCCGACCATCATGCACGAGTTGCCCGCTGCCCCGCTGGGCGCCGCGCAGGGCTGGTTCCCACTCAGGGCAGCGCAGGGTGTTAGCGCAAACAGACTGCCGAGGGCTGCCCAAGCTCTGCTCATCGCTCGCCCCAGTGCTCGGAGGGTTCCGAGGCAGCGGGCGGCTTGGACATGGCCTCCACAAGGAGCTCCGCAGCCTGCAATACACGAGGAGGGCGGTGAGAGATAAGAGGCGGCAACATAAATGATTCACACGCGGCCAGGTTCACGGGGTAGCCGCCAGCACCCACTTGAACGCCAGGGATGTTATCGTAGCAGTGCACTCACCCTTTCGGCGCTCGCCACGCATCCGTCAAAGTGCGAGGCGGTGAAAGCATCTCCAGCAAGTACCAGCGGCGGCTCGTCCACGGTCAGGATCGCGCCAGCGGTGCCGTCCGGCGGGCTGTGCGCCAAGGCGGTCGAGCCGGTGCTTGCCGCTGCAGGGCCTCCAGCAGAGGCGACCTGAGCCACCGGTGCCACGGCGGCGTGGCTGTCGCGCAGGGAGCCGCGCAGTGGCTCGCTGCCCTCGATGTCCTCCCCGAAGGGCTGCGGTCCCTTGTACCCCTGCATCACTTGGCTGTAGCGCCAGCGGTGGCAGCGCGTCTCCACGGGTTCGGGCAGGCTCGGGAAGAGCCGCCGCAGGTGCTCCAGGATCACGGGCTCCACCAGGGCGGGGTCCGTGTCCACGTACATGCGGCCGAACTCGACGCTGGTGTGCACGATCACGGCAGGGCAGGTCTCGCCGCCGCCGCCGCTGCTGCTGCCTGCCCCAGCAGCGGCCGCCAAGGTTGCGCTGGCGGAGTCGGGGGCGTCGCTGCCGCCCCTACCCTCCGCCGCAAACTCGGGCGGTACCTGCCCGCGCTTGAGCGAGTCAAAGCTCACGAAGCGGACCACGTCGCTCTCGCGCTTGTCGCAGTACTTGCCCACGAAGGGCAGCGCCCGCAGCACCGCGGGCCAGTCCCCGGGCCCAAAGTAAAGGATGAGGGAGTAGCGCGAGCTGTAGGTCACGCCCTTCAGACCCTCCACGACCCCAGCTCCCTCCAGCAGCGCCGGCAGGTCGCCTTGGACCTCCAGCAGCTGCGGCGCCGGGCACGTGAGCACGACGGCGTCAAAGTAGCGCTTCTCCGTGCGCGACGCCGCGTCCTCCGCGGGGGCAGACTTGCCGACCCCTTTCGACTTCACTGCCGCTGCAGCAGCAGCACTTTCAGCGGTCACTCGCTCAACGTGCGCCACCCACTGACGTCGAGGGCCGTCGGCTCGAGGATCTCTCACAGCTGCCCCTTTCGCTGCTGGCGGCTCCGGTGCATCGGCCACGTCCAAAGCCACCAGCCTGTATGAGGGCACGAAAGTAGCGCCGCTCTGTGCAGCAATGTGCTTCACCACGGCAGAGATCCCAGAGGGGGCTACATAGTTGCGGAGGGATTTTTGGCCCAGGTGCTGCCCGGCCATCTCGCCCTGCAAGGGCACGATCACGCCCGCCTTGCGCAATCGATCGAACCAAGCGGCAGACCGCGGAGAAAGCTCCGTAAGATACTGTGCACCCGAATCAGCGTAAGCTCCGGCCCCGGCGCCATTTGCGCGATGTGTGCTCATGCGCCCGCCTAAACCTCGCGCCTTGTCCAGAATTGTCACTGTCGCAGCGCCATCAAGCCGCTCTTTCAGCGAAGCTGCGGTAAGGGCAGCGGTGGGACCTCCACCAACGATCAATATTTTCTTGGGGTCGGCTACCGCCGCCACGCTAGATTTCAGCATCGCCAGAGACCGCCGCATTCCAACCCGCCTCTCTGCTCCTCAAAAGTCAGACCCTATGAGCGTGGGAATTCGCAAACACGAGGCGTCCAAAAGGTAACCTGGGTGCACCGCGTTCCGTGTGACGATGCGCGAATCGCCTCCTACTTCGGCGCACATCACACATCACAGAGTGTCTGTCCAGTCTCCTAGCTCACGAGCTTCGCCTCAGAAGCTCAGAAGGCACGCTACGGGAGTCACCACTCACCCATGCATCTTAGTCAACAGGCGATACACGCAGTATTCGGTGCATTGCTGTCGCTGCGGGATGAATCCCTAACCCTCGCCCTCGGCAGTGACTTCCGCGCGCGAAACGTCGAGTCTAGGCCGCTGCTGAGTAACACACGTGCCGTCATGGAGGCGGCCCAGCGAATCCACGCTCTACGTGCACAGCTTGAGGCAACTCGGCGAAAGACTGACGCAACCGTGATTAGTCAGACTGCCAGCCGTCCCGAGAGGGGCTTTGCCAGCGCGCGAAGCTTTAGTAGCCCGCTCGCCGGTGGCAGTAAGCGCCACACGAGTCCGTACGCCACCACAGGGGATGCAATGGCTGCGCATATCGGGGATGATTTGAGCAGCGGCATCCTCGGTGGGGAATTCGGTGGGATCACGGGAGCCGGGCTCAATCTCAGCAGCGCGAGCGGAAGCCCCTCGGCGCTGGGGCTGTCCTCCGCTTCCATCTCCACTAATTCGAGAGCGGTTTTGGGTGCACTGCGCGCCCTGCAGGAGAAGATCCGCCGCATCGAATCCGAGAAGGCCAAGGCTGAGGCAGATGCAGCTCGGTACCAGGCCGAGGCGGTGGTGTTGCAGGAGACGCTGGCGCGGGAGCGCCGCGACCAGGCTGCTCGCTGGGAGGCGGAGGAACACGACCTGCGCCGGCAGATGGAGGCCCTGCGAGTTGAGCTGGCTGCCACACGGGAGGTCACGGAGCGACAGAGGAGTGCTGCCGCAGAGGCGCATGCGCAGGAGGTGCAGCGACTTGCGGACGTGGTGGCCTCCTTGCAACGCGAGCGAGGGGAGTTTGAGATTGCACTGCACCGGGCGGAGGCGGAGGCGGCGGGCCACCTGCGCAGCCTTGAGTTCGAGCGGGGCCGCGTGGGGGTGCTGGAGGGCCTGAAGCGAGCTGCGGAGGAGCGGGGCGAGGCTGCGGCCCGGCAGGCGGAGGCCAGGGCAGCAGAGGCGCGCCAGAGCGCGGGGGAGCGGGTCGCCGCCGCTAACGCGGCATCCACGGCCGCGCAGACCGCTGTGATGGAACTGCGAGCAGAGGCGGACGCCGCACGCCGAGACGCCGCGGAGGCGCGGGCTGCTGAGCGGGCGGCAGAGGAGGAGGCGCGTGCGCTGCGGCGGCGGGTTGAGGGGCTGTCAGACATGACGCGGGGGCTGATCAGCAACATCCCCGGCTCCCCCTCCCGCCGCAGCAGCCTGTCCCGCAGCGCCGGTGCCCCCGCGGCAGGCGCATCCGTCGGCTTCGCCTCAGAGGAGCCGGGCGTCTACCGCTACGCTCCGGGGGCGCCGGGCGCGGAAGCGTTCTCCCACCCCGCAGCAAACACGTCAGCCGGCCTCGTATCCCCGCCGCGCAGCCGCAGAAGCAGCTCTTCCGGCACCTCTGCGCAGGGCCAACAGGGCGGGGCTGGGTTGGAGCGGCCGTGGGAGTACGAGCGAATCACTCACATCGACGGGGCCAGGGAAGCGAGTGCGAGCTTTGCCTCCGCTACTGCGTCCTCGCAGCTCAAGTCCCGGCTTCCTCTTCCGCCCGCAGCCCGCTCGTCTGGCGGGCCCTCGTCAGGCCGCAGCTCCGTGGCGGCCCCGCCGGCTGCTGGCGCGGCAGGTCGAGGGCGCAGCAGCAGCGCAGCGGCAGCTTCCCGGGCCCCGTCCGCATCCCGTCGCGGAGCAGCTGCGGGCGGCGGCGGCGGGCTGTCCAGCACAGTCCACGAGCAGCTACGCGATGTGAGCGCGGGGGCCATCCCCTTCGTGCTCGGCACCTCTGCAGGCCCGTCCCACAGCGTCCTCGCCAACGTGCAGCAGACGCTTGCCCAGCCCGCCTTCACCACAGCAGTTCGGCCGGTCGTGCTGGTCCAGCGGCTACCATCGCAGCAGCAGGCCCGGGAGCCCCTGAGCGACGCTGACCGGTACGACCCTCGGGCAGGGGGCAGGGGAGGGGCCGGCTACGTGACTGGCGCAGCGGTTGTTATGCGTGACGGCGTGGCTGAGGTGCAGTCCCCGCCGCGGCAGTGGCGCGAGCCTGCTCCTAGGTCGTCATATGCGGATGCTGCGATGAGCGGGAGGGCTCGGTCCCCGCCGCGCCCGCCGCAGCTGCAGACTGGTCCCCCTCAGCACGCCACAGCTGCACTGCACGGTGCAGCTGGGCGGCAGGCTCAGGGCTCGGAGTGGCGGGCAGCTACTTCGCCCGCGTGGCATGACGGCGCAGGTGCCAGAACTCGCAGCGGAGGTCCCTCTGCAGCAGAAGCGGACAGTTATACTGATTATCCCCGTTACTCATCCGCGGGCGACCTGTCTGCATCTGCCGCTGCTGGAGGCCCGCGCCTCGGCGAGGTCGTGGCTGCGGTGCCAGAGGCTGCGCTGGGCGCGCTGCTCTCCAGCCTGCAGTCAGAGCTCGGCCAGCTGGAGCAGCAATACGAAACCCTCTGCACCGCAGCGAGCAACCGCGCAGCGAGCGCTGCCGACCGCGCCTCCGCGACCGCTGGCGCCTCCGAGGTACTTGCCGCCATGGACAACAAGCGCTCGCAGCTGGCGCTGCTGCAGCATGCGGAGCACGGCACGTTGAGCGGCCCAATGCGCTCCCCGGTCCGCAACCCCGAGGCGACGGCGAAGCGTGTCGAGGCACTGCGCACGGTGGCGCACCTGAAGGAGCTGGCCCACGCGCACGAGCACGCCTACCACGCAGGCGCGACAGCGGCGACACAGCGCGCCCACCAGTAGTCAGCTGACAGCCAGATCCCCCAGAAGTCCCCTGGCTGCGGGTGGGCGCTACAGCATTTGGGCTGGCCACGGGAGCGTGGAGCTGAGGCTGCTGTTGGCGGCGTTGGACTGTGGCTGATTGAGGGGGCTGCATCACACGTGTCGACGTCTCAAGCTTTGCCATAGCTGCAGTGGTTGCGCGCGGCGTCGCTCGAATTGTAATTGCTAGCGTTGTTCAAATGTGGGATCGGAATGTGAGCGCGCGTTTGACAGCATAGCACGCTGTGCGCATGCAGGTGTCGTTGCGCGACGTCCACGTGCACACTGCAGGTTCGGATCCGCATTCGGGTGCCCATCCGACCGCTACATGTACATGTGTACACAGCTTTGCAAGCCAATTGGACGAGCGTTAACGTTAACGCTCGCTAACAGCCTGTAGCGACTGACTGAGATCTCTAGACGTGACGTCGTTCGAATATTCGATCGCACATATGCATCGTTGAGACGCGATCGCGCCGCTTAACAACACATCTCAGCTCGCAGATGTATGCCTGGTTTGCGAAAGCCAGATCCTGCGGCTTGAAGCTTCTAGAACATGATATCTGACTTGTGGGCGATCGCCCATGATTGATGTCAAGCTTGAGCTGAGCGAAGACAGGTCATAGCGTCATTTTCAAGCCACGTCATACATCGACGAGAAAGTGCAGAAAAAAAACTGTGTCGTCCTTGTTCAAGGGGCTGCGGCAGTCATCGGACAGGGTGTGTCGCAATGCGCTCGTCTGGCTGTGGCGAAGGATGTATTTGGGAGCTGGAACGAAGGCGCCTGCAGAGAGCTAATTGGCCCGGAAGCTGACATGCAGACACAGGGCCGCAGCAATCACAGGAGAGGGCACAGGAAGCCATAGGTTAATTGGGCAACCGATGCAACCGCAAGGCTGCGCGACTGCAAAAGGAGAGATGCCTGGATGCCACGCTGGCACGACATCGAGGGCATGGGGTGCAGGCCGCAGCTAGCCACTTCGGGGCACACGTCATTCCACACAGCTGACTAAATCGAAGCGGCTTCCCATTGCGAAACAGGGGCGAGAGGGCAAGGACGCTTCGCGGAAGTCAACATGCACAGAAGGTCCAACGTTGCTCACGTCAAGGCAGCGTTGGGTGTGCTGGGCTGAGCTGAAGGCGGCTCGGCTGCGGCAGCCGTCGAGCCAGCGCAGCACGCGCGGGCAAACAGCGCAAACCGCGGCCGCCTTGCAACGACCGTTGCAGCAGGGGCAACGGGCGATGCGGTGCACTCGCCAAGTTTCACGCCTTGCGACGCTACTGTGCCGACAGGCCCCACTTGCGGGACGGCTCTCTCAGCTGACGAGCACGCCAGACCAGACACTGCTTGGGAGGCCGTGGTAAGGGCGGCGATGGGCGAAGTCGCCGCATCCTGCGATGTAGGCGCCGTGGCGAGCACGGCGCGTGCGCCCTGCGGCGCGGCAGATCGCACGTCCGGGCCGGCAAGGGGCCGAAGCGGAGGGCTCGCGGACGCAGACGCACTCGCCGAGCTCCGAGCCCGCACGAACAGCGAATGCGTGTGCCTCTGCGGCAGCGAGGTTCCGGGTGCAGGCAGCCTGCCGTCGATCGGCGGCACGGACATATCTCTGCTGTCAGGATCCACGGCGCCGGGCAGCTGAACGAGCGGGGACCGCGGAGATGCGGTTCCGCCGCGCGACGCAACACGGGGCGGGGCAACGCCGGACGCGGGGCCTGCGGGGAATAGAGTAGGCTCTGTCGGTGGCCCCGCGCTGGTGCCACCGGGCGATTCTGCTGATCCAGCAGCATGGCGGGCACCGGAAGCCCGGCCTCGCCTCTCGCGCTGGGAGGGGGGCCTGCTGACGTGCGACAAAGCGCGCGACTGGCGGCCGGGGGACAGGCTGTCCAGCGCCTTCCAGCTGCCCTCCCAGCCGCTTGCGCCGCCGTAGACATCAACGGACTCGGGGCCCCGCACCCCCGACAGCGAGTGGGCTGGGGATGCGGCGACGAGAGTGCGGGACTCAGACCCCCGCTCCGGCGAGCTGGCGTCAGCGCTAGCACCAACTGACCGCGCGGCTGCGGGCGACCGGTCGAAGGCGCTCGGGGAAGAGAGCGCCGACGGGGAGCCCGCTGCAAGGTCGGAGGCGGGCAGCCACCTCCGCAGCTTCTGCCCAAGCGCGGCAGAGGTGTAGGGCTTAGCGAGGTGGTCGTCCATGCCCGCAGCCATGCAGCGGTCGATGTCCGCCTGCAGGGCGCTGGCCGTGAGGGCGATCACAGGCACCGCCCTGCGGCTGGGGTCGGGCAGGGCTCGGATGCGCCTGCAGGCCTCGTACCCGTCCATGACGGGCATCTGGCAGTCCATCAGCACGCAGTCGAAGGGCTCGCGCGACACCGCCTCCACCGCGGCAGCGCCGTTGTCCACCAGCGTTGCGCCGGGGAAGCCGAGCCGGCGCAGGAACTGCAGCACCAGCTTCTGGTTCACGGCGTTGTCCTCGGCGACTAGTAGCTTGCGACCGGCCAAGGGTGCAGCAGGCGTGGGGCCTTCCGATGCAGTCGACGGGGCGCGCAGCAAGCTGCGGGTGCCGGTGGCTTGCCCAGAGGCGGAGGCCGCGGAGGGCGAGAGCGACAGCGGGCGCCCACCAGAGGCGCTGCTACGCCGCGGCTGCACCCCGTCGCCCTCACACACGGACAAGCCTGGTGACAAGGCGCCAGTGCCGGGCGGCGCGCTCAGGAAAGGCGGCTGCGGAAGCGGCACGGCAGAGTCGCCCCACACGGGTGCACTCGGCGCAAGCGGGTTGTCCGCGTGGCTGCCAGCAGCATGCGCGACCCCATCCGCGGCACCAAATAGCGCTGTGCTACTAAAACAAGGGGCTGCGGTAGCCGCCGAAGCATCGTGCGTCACACCGCTTGCAGCGGCAGGCACTTGGCCCGATGTGCAAGCCGCTGGCTGCGCGGCAGGGGTGCCGCAGCCAGCAGCGCACCTGCAGTCGCTCGCACACTCCGATCTGCCGCCTGCCGCGCCTGCACACGGCGAGGCAGCGGGCAACCGCCCCGCCTCCGCCTCCTCAGAGCCCCGGGGCACTGTGGCCGAGCTGCTACCCGCACGCGGGCCCTGGGAGACTCTGCTCAGCGACCGCTGCTCCCGCGGAGGCTGGAGCGAGTGTACGGACAGAGGGCTGGACGCGCCGCCGGGAGCCCGCGACAAAAAGGAGGCTGCGGAGCCGTACACGCTGGCGCCGGCGCGGGTGCGCGACGCTGAGGGCGTGTCCGGGGGCGTGGCATGCCCCGCCCCCGGGCAGAGGCTCTCACCCGCAGTAGGAGCACACTGCGAGATGCGCCGCGCGCAGGAGTCACAGATTGGGTCGGTGACCTCAAAGCGCGCGTCGAACGAGAAGGTGGAGCCCGCGCCCGGCTCGCTGGTGACGGCGATGCGGCCCCCCATCAGCGTGACCAGGCGGGAGGTGATGGCCAGGCCCAGCCCCGTGCCGCCGAAGCGGCGGGTGGTGGAGTTGTCGGCTTGTGAGAAGGGCTTGAACAGGCGCCCCAGGGCCTCCGCAGGTATCCCGATGCCCGTGTCCGCCACGGACACACGCAGGCGCACCTGGCTCGAGACCGGCCGCAGCACCCCTGACTCGGCTGCTGCAGCGGGCGGAGTGTCGGTCGCAGGAGCGGGATCGGGCTCCA
>Ga0208629_100245_pt1 | contig 27128 bp, 19 predicted proteins | sample LakWasMet19_HOW5_2_FD_183865 | JGI IMG/M metagenome (GOLD analysis project Ga0208629, IMG submission 183865) | Freshwater sediment methanotrophic microbial communities from Lake Washington under simulated oxygen tension - Sediment Metagenome... | ecosystem: Environmental > Aquatic > Freshwater >... | reverse complement strand
GATAACCCCGGTCGTCCTTGCCCAACTTGAACCCGCCATTGACGCCAACGTTAATGGTCTCGCCATTGTCATTACTTTGCGGATTAACATCGCTAGGATCGTAACGGCCGAAGCCCGCGGTAACCGAACCGCCATTGTCAGCAGCCTTGAGAATAATATTAACTACACCAGCGATAGCATCTGTACCGTATTGCGCAGCCGCACCGTCTTTTAAAATCTCTACGCGTTCAATGGAAGCCACCGGGATTTGTGCCAAATCAACAGCGGTAGCGCCTGCAAAAGTACCGGAGGCATTGACAATCGCAGTGGTGTGCCGACGCTTGCCATTGATCAGTACCAGCGTTTGATTGGGGCTTAGTTGGCGCAGCTGGATTTGTCTGGTCAAATTACCGACATCACCGCTTCTCGCGGGTACATAAAATGACGGTTCCAGCTTATTGAGCGCATCAATCAAATTGACCTGGCCGGTACTCTTTAAAGTGCTGGAAGATATAACAGAAATCTGCGAAGCACTCTCGCGCACCTTGGTGCCGGCCTGGCGACTACCAACGACCACCACCTCGCCAAGCGCATCGGTATTGGCCTCGTTATCATTTTTGGCCGTCACTATCTCAGTAGATGAAGCCTCAGTTTCGGCCGGTGTCGTTTGAGGTGGAGCTATCTGGGTGTTAGCTACAGATAACTCCGGTGCGCCTTGGGAATTTAATTGTTTAAGCGCCGCGTTTTCTTGCCGCAGACGCTCAATTTCAGAAGCCTGCGCAATCAACCGACTATCGATTTGAGCTTTATTTTTTGCCGATTTTTTCGGCGCTGCCTCAGTGGTTTGGATGCTTACTAAAGAAGCACCCACTACTAAAGCCGCAATACACACTGAAAGATTTTTTCTGCGACTGACCACCTGCGGAACTTCAGGTTGCAGGTTTAGACCTATTGAATATGTAACATCCAAACTATTTTTCATAATCAATTCCCTGTTGTTTAAAAAATTCCCAAAACATATAAAACTGCAAATATTTGAAGTACTGATGTCGTAGCTTCATGACCGCTCTTTCAATAACGTCAAAATTTAGCCATTGTTATCCCCGGCAACATAATGAAAAGCCTTTCGATTCCAGTACTTTTAAAGTTTGCTACTGACGGTAATACCAACCCAACGTTTATCAGTCGGATAGTAAGTATTCCAGGTAGGGGTATAAGACGTGTCTTGATCAAATACGTTTTTGATAATCAAATTTGTATCGAACAGCTGATCCTTGCGACCAATACCAATAGCGAAATCCGTAGTGCCTAGCGGATTTTTTTCAGCGTATCTGGATAATGATTTATCAGTATTAAATTTGCTGGCGTATTTGTAATTGACATTAGTATGGAACTGAAACTTATCCGAAAACGCAAGAAACTCAGGTAGTGGACGAGCATATTCCGCATACAAGTTTGCAGAAAACTTTGATGCATAAGGTAAGTTCTTGCCAGTGGCGTCGTAATAAGCAACACCTACACCATCGTTAAGTTCAACAGGCTTCGCCATGAACTTAAAATCTGTGTATTTTGCATCGGTATACGCACCAGCTAGACGAAAGGTGGTGTATTTTAAGCCAGTGTATGAGGCATCTAATTCCACGCCCTTAGTCTGCACACCAGGCACGTTACCAAGCCCCGAGGTATAAGCGATCTTGCCATCGTTATTAAGCGCAGTTTGCACCGTATCCTCAAATAACATGGGCTGAATATAGTCAGTGATGTCATTCAAAAACAAATCCGCATTTATGACCAGATCTTTATCCAGCAACACTGACTTTAAGCCCACTTCATAAGCGTTACTGGTTTCGGCCTTATTGGGAACAGATTTACCACCTAATACTGTGGCGCCGATAATTTGAGCTACCCCCGCTTTTTCGCCATGCTGCCATGAAAAATAAGCCGTCTCATTTTCATTAATCTTCCAGCTCGGCCCTATGTTCCCGCTTATCAGAAGACCGTTGAACGGCTCTGCCTCAGCTGTTTGAAATAGCGTACCTAATGCCGTATTGCGGATTCCTTTGGCAGCTGCCACTTGCCGGCGTTGTTCTGGGCTCAGTCCACCATAAGTCGCCACTCCGAAATATTTCTGTGCGACAAAATTTGCAAGGGTTAGCTGGGTCGCATTGTTCTGTCCAGTTATCAGAGCACCGCTATTACTATTAGACGCAAAGCCGCCTAACTGCACGTTATTTTTAGACACTGGATTTAACTCAGCAGCAAAACCATTGTCTAGCACCTTTGCACTGGAAGTGGACGTGCGCTGTTCGTGTGTCAACCGCAATCCGCTTGTAATTGCCAGCGGCTCAATTGGATGCCAGGTGGCCTCCCCAAAAAGCGCGCCACTATCGTTTTCGTATTTTTCCTGTAACTTTGTAGATAACCGATCTATAGAATTCAACAACAAGCCACGCCCACTGGCCGACAACGTTTGGTTTGCTGCATTATTTAGCTTAGTTGGATCGTTAAGCGGATCGAGAATATTGTATTGAGTTGTATTGGCTCTAAACGCGCCCGCATCGGAGCCAAATCTGGTTAAATTGGTTCGACTCGGTATTTTGACTTTTGATAAGTACACGCCAGCTTTGTAATCGACAAAACCGCCAGGCTTAGAGCTTATATTCAGCTCGGTACTGTATTGGCTATTATCAACCTGGCCGGAGGCAGGCGGCCGTGAAACATCAAACGGGTTATCACCGGCCCCTCCTGAAGAAAAGTAATAGTCTTTATAGCCAGTAATCGAGGCAATATTATGATTAGCAACATCCCAATTTAAATTCAGCGTGCCGCCTTTGGTGCCATAGTAGGTGTAACGCTGGCCTTGAATATTAAGTTCATTTTTGAAGTAATCAGCCGGCGCGTAATTAGTCTGCTGTGTAAACCAACGTCTGCTCAATTTACCAAATGACTCATTTGACTGATCGACAGGCCGACCGGTGTCATAGAATGCCGGTGTCTGTCGATTCCATACCGATGCATTATCAGAACCTTCCTTGGCCTTTGGCGTGTAATCCAAACTGACACGCGCATTAAAATTACTCGTTGGCGTCAGCAAAAACTGGATTCGACCATAGGTCCTGTCTTTGTTTCTGTAGTAATAATCTTGGTCCCATTGATTTGCTATATAGCCGTCTGCCTGCTCACGATAAAACGAGCCTCGCCACGCAAGGACATCCTCAATAATCGGGGCATTTAGCGTGGCTTTAGTAATTAACGTATTCCAATCGCCATAGGCAATGGAGCCCGTTGTCTCCGGCGTAAAGGTTGGAGCTCTAGTGGTAATATTAATTTGGCCCAAATTAGCATTTTTACCTCCTCTGGTACCGGTTGGCCCGCGCGTAACATCTACCGTATCCAAATCAACGTAACTAAATGAAGAAATCATTGCGCTAGTGGCATAACTTACACCATCGATTGCCACACCAACGCTTGGGTCCAGTCCATTTAATTTATCGGAGACGCCAACGCCGCGTATGAACGTACTTGCCGTCTGTGGGTTACCGATAGTCATTCCCACGTTACCGATTTTTTGGATAATTGATTGGAAATTGTTTGCCTGGAATTTTTCAAGCTCCTGTCCGGACACGACTGATACAGATTTCGGCGTGTCTTTTAGCTTCTCTAAAGGATTATTGCGCCGCCCTTTGACAACAACCTCGCCAAGGTCATCGGTTTCTGCCTCCTGCTGAGCAACCGCCGCAACAGAAGCAGACTCAGTTGCCGATGGCACCACTCCACTTGCCGCTGTAGCGGCTGCGGCAGTATCGGCAACGGTACCCGTTGCCGGCGCAGCCGCCACGACTTGTTTCAACTGTGTATTCTCTTGTTGCACCGCTTGCAGTTGGCCGCGCAAACGCGCTATTTCGGCAGCCTGGGCATTTAACAGACTGTCCGATTGCGCTTTATTTTTTGCCGATTTTTTCGGTGCTGCCTCAGCAGTTTGAATGCTTACTAAAGAAGCCCCCACGACTAAAGCCGCAATACACCCTGAAAGATTTTTTCTGCGGCTAACTACCTGCGGAACTTCAGGTTGCAGGTTTAAGCCTATTGAATAACTAACATCCAAACTATTTTTCACAGCTAATTCCCTATTATTTTTAAAAAATCCACTTTGTTAAAACAGCAATCCATTGGAGTACGCACTCTAACTTTGCTCGACTGACAACAACTCTTCCCCTGCTGGTAAATTTATCGGAAGCTTCCCGTCAATATGACGAAAAGCCTCTAGCTATAAACATTAGCGGCGATCCATATTCTTAAGGTGAAAAAGCTCAATCAATCTAGTTTTTTGGGCGTCAGACCAAATGATTTACCGAAGTAACTAACTTAATAAAATGTACTACTGACTGTTACACCCATCCAGCGAGGTGTCCCAGGTATGGACAAATTCCAAACAGGTTGGTATCCGTAATCTACGTCGAATAGGTTTTTCACCAAAAAGCTGATTTCAAGCTTCTTGTCTCGTCTACCGATACCGATCGAGGCATCAGTCAACCCATACGCATCGACTTTGCTGTAGCGCGAAAGAGCAGGATCAGTGAGATAGCTGCTGGTAAAGTTGTAGTTTGCATTGGTAAATAAATTGTATTGACCAAATATGGGCCAACTATGATCTGCAAATGCATTAAAACTAAACGCCCCAACGCCAGGTAGGCGCTTTCCGCTTACGTCGTAATATGGAACAGAAGTGCCCCCCAGCTCCAAAGGCTTCCCGTGAAATTTTTCGTCCTCATATCTGGCATCGTTATAAGCGCCGGAAAGTCTTACGTTTGTATTGTCTGCAGAATATGCGATATCGAGTTCCACACCTTTTGATGAAACGGCAGGAATATTGCCAACACCTGAAATATAAGCCAGGAGTCCGTCATTATTGGCTATGGTCTGAGCTTCATCATAGAAATACAGGTTGGCTATGTAATCTCTAATATCTTGATAAAACACAGTTGTATTGACTGCCAGTGACCCGTCTAAAAACGATGATTTAAGACCTAATTCATACGAGTAGTTCTTTTCAGCCTTGGTCGGCTTGGATGTCCCGCCTTTAGGAGTGGCTCCGACGATCTGAGAGACCCCGGCTTTTTCGCCATACTGAAACGAGAAATAACCGGTATGGTTATCGGTTATTTTGTAGCTTGGGCTGATATTGGCGGTATACAAAACCTGATCAAACGCCTCTGCCGAGGTCTGCCCGTATAACCCACTTATTCGGGCCTTGCGAATGGCTTTGGCATCAGCTATCTGCTGCATCTGTGGGGCAGTTAGCAAAGCATAGTTCGCGACGCCAAAGTACTTATTGGCGGTAGCATTTGCCAATGCTTGTTGAGCTGCGTTATTTGTTTTCAGCAGCCCGGCACCGTCACTGTTAAATCCCCCCAGCTGGACATTATTTATACTCGCAGGGTTTAGCTCGGCGGCGTTACCTTGGTCGTATATCGTGTTGTAATTTACCTCAGAGGCTCTTTTTTCTTTAGAGACACGAAGCCCACTATTTAGGGCTAATTTATCGTTAATATTCCACTTCAGGCTGCCGAATATTGCCAATGAGGTATCGTCTTTCTCACCGTAGCTGTTGGATTTCAACCCGTTAAGAGAATTTGCCATAAGATACCGGCCGTTGCCGTTTAAATCGAGGTTATCGTATTGCGGTTTTGTCGCAAAGTAAGCGCCGGCATCAGAGCCATACTTATTGCCTCGGCCTAAACCTCCATTCGATCTAAATACATCCGCATAAAAAACACCGCCCTGATAATCAAGGATGCCGCCTTTAGCCGAGGCAATTTTGAGTTCCTGAGTCAGCTGCTTGAAATAGCCAAGCCCGGAAGAAGGCCCCGTCAATATATCGAATGGCGTAGGGTTACTGAAATTCGGACTGCCATAATCAAAATTGTAATCCCGCCATGCTGAAATGGAGGTCAAGGTATGATCTGCTACCTTCCAATCAAGTTGCCCCGAAAATCCCCGTGTATCGTTGGCAATTGGATAATGCTCCGCCCTATTGGATTCCTTTAAGTAATTATTGGCATAGGTCCAATTGGGATTCTGGCTAAACCAACGGCGTGTCAACTTGCCAGTGTCTTGATTCTCTTGTTTGACAGCTATCGGCTTTCCGTTAGCACCAATAGAATCAAAATAATCAGGAACCGCTCTGGGAAACATCCCACCATTGGACGATATGCCATATTCCTTACTATTGGGCGTAATGTCGAAACTCAAACGGGCTTTAAAATTGTCCGTCGGAGTCGCCAGCAGTTGTAACTTTCCATAGGTGCGATCGGTATTGCCGTATTTCACTTCATTGCCGCCGTTATTTTTGGCGTGATAGTAATTATTCTCAAATTGACCATCTGCTTGTTCACGGTAAAACGTGCCCCGCCAGGCCAAAAGATCATCAACGACAGCGCCGCCCGCAACCGCTCTGCCTAAGACTGTGTTGTACTTTCCATAAGTTAACGATGCTGCGGCTTCTTGGGTGAAGCTCGGAGCCTTCGAGGTGAATGTTATTTTCCCAAGACTGCCGGTGTAACCGCCGGATGTGCCTTGAGGCCCGCGAGCAACGTCAACCGTGTCCAAATCGTAATAACTGTTGAACACCGCCATATTCGAAATTATGTAAGGAACACCATCGACAGTCGTGTTGACACTCGAATCAATGCCCAACGCGCCGCCGGTTCCCAAGTAACCGACACCACGCAGAGTTAAGGCAGTGGTTGTCGGGTTGGTACTTGACCCGCCCCATTTGATATTGCCTATCCTTTTTACAATATCTCTAAAATTACTGACTTGCTGTTTCTCCAATTCCTTGCCCTCGACGACGGAAACGGATTGGGGAACTTCTTTTAACTTTTGCAGTGCGGTTTTGCGCCGCCCTTTTACAACAACCTCCCCGAGATTATCAGTTTCCGCGGCTTCTTTTTGAGCAACGACTGTTTCTGGTTCAGTGCCGGTTGAAACCGGTAGGTTAGGTTCATTAGCTATTGCATCCGCATCGGCAACAGGAGTTGTTGTTACATTTTGATTAAGTAAGTTACGTTCTCGCTCGGCTATCTGCCGTTCTCTTTGCTCTAATTCGCTTTCCCTTTGCTCTTTCTGCGATAACTGGGCCCGTAATCGGGCGATTTCGGCTTCATATTTACTGACCTCAGTGTTATTTTTGCTACCTTTCTTAAGTGCCGCCTGCACGTCCTGGATGCTCATTATTGAGGCTCCGATTACTGTCGCAGCGATACAAGCAGAAAGCTTATTTCTACGGCTTACCGCATTGGGTATCTGCGGATGGCTAGCACTAGGTAAAGTTGAGCCTGACAAGCTGTATGTCATTCGATATTTCCTTATGTCTAAAATCCAACTCCCTTTGCAGCCACATCAAACAGATACAATGAAAATTAAATTTCGCTTGGTTATTAGATAATTAGCCATTCGGATTGTTAGTTTTAAATCCGTATGACTTTCTCTTTAAAGCAAGCGTTATGCCATTAAGGAAACTTTAGTTTTCACCCCTCAGTTAAAGCCATCATCACTACATATCCATTTGTTTTTTAATGGTTTTTATTAAGTGTTATTTACTTGTCTCGAGTTCAACATTAATAACACATAGCATCAGCAGACCATCAACACCAAATCAATAGATAAGCAACAGCCCAGGCCTGCTTATCAGCAGTCACAATTGCTTTTAATGTGCATTATTATCAACAGCTTAAAGTCATACTAAGCGCTTACATTGAAAACGTTTTTGTATTTTTTATGAAAAAAGCCCATTTAAAACGGGTGGCTGAATGGAACAAGTTAAACAGGGTTAAACCTGGGTATATCGGCGGGGAAAAGGTGGCTTTTGTTGTGTAACACGGCTAAATAAAACTCTATATTCAGAGTATTTACTTAAGGTGGGTCTGACAGGAAAAAATCGTTTATTTAGGGGACTTAGTTTGACTGCATTTCGTCAAATTAAGTTAGGAAGCGGATAAAGGTTTGTTGGCTTTGTGTACCAGAGTTGAAGATTCAAGCCTGGTACACACTCGACAGATTCGTTATCGCTCATGTGTCCAGATAGGCAACATGAGCGAATTTAACTCCCCTTATTGATCTTTAATACGAATCAAATCGTGGCAAGCTTTGCAAGACTCGCCGACTTTGCCGAATTGAGTTTTGATAGCGGCGACATCGCCAGTTGCGGCGACTTTAGCCAATTCGTTAGATGCTTCGTTGAAGGTGTTGGCAACTTTAGTGACTTCTTCTTTTTTCTGAAAAAATTCAGGCTTCAAACGAGTTTCTTTCCAGCCTGTGCCATGGTCTGTGCCTTCACCATATAACGCACCCAATCCTGAGTTAGCTACGGCAGCGATAGCATTGGCAGCGGCGGCAACGCTGTCTTTGTTGTAGGTTTCAGGATGATCAACTACTTGGCTTTTGATTTTGGAAATATTCCATGCTGCGAAGGAATACGCAGACTGCCGCCATCTAATTTGCTCTTCAATTGGACCCGCAACAGCAGCTGTCGCTGATGCAGCAATCAAAACGGCAAGGGTTAGTTTTTTTTTCATCTTCTCTTTCCTTTGGTTAGTGTTGTAAAAAATTATAAAAGCTAAAAACTTGCAGGTGCTTGCGCTGTTTGTGGCTGGCTTGCAGCCGGTGTCGCTTGATTAGGCTGCGATGTACCGGCAGACGCCCAAGTAACTGAACAACAAGGATTGGTTATTTTGGTAAGTTGCGGCAGTTGCGCTATACCGCCAGCCGCGCCCCATGCCACTGTGCTCGATATAATCAAGGATAGTGAAAAACGTATCACACCGGCTTTGGTTGCCTCGTGCGCTGAAATTGCTTCAGCTAAAACTCTGGGGATTTCTTTTTTGCCGGTCAACATAGGCTTAACCAGATTGGTTTTTTTGGCCACGCGGTAATACACGATGGCGACCAAATGCAGCGCGATCAGCCCGAGCAAGACGTTGATTGAGCTGTTGTGCCAACCGGTCAATTTGTCGCTGTCATCCTTATCGACAAAATTGAACAAAGGCCCTTGAAAAGCAATATCGTCGTTAGCAAACAAGCCTGTGCCTACCTGCACGCCGAGAGTAAGCAGCAAGCCAATGACAGACAATGCGCCGAGCGGGTTATGGCCAATGCCTTCCCACTGGCCTTTTACATACGCTTTGACTCGTGAAAAAGTAGGAAAAAACGTCACAAAGCGCGAGTGGGTTGAACCAATAAAGCCCCAAACAATTCGAAAAACCAGCAAGCCGAGGATGAAAACACCCAAGCGGCCATGCCAGTCAATCCACTCACCACCCACTTTGGCAGTGGCATATGCAGCTGCCACTGACGCAGCAAGCAGCCAGTGAAATAGCCTGTGCGGTAAGTCCCAAAGGTGAATAGTTACTTTCATCTGCTTACACCTTGTTAACTAGCGTATTTAACAGAGCATCCGTATGGCTTGGTACTCGCTTTAGCTACTTTGCGGCCGGCTTCAAGATCAGCCAGCGCAGCTTTGACATAGTTTTCGGCCTTAGGAATATCGGATTTATCAGCTGACGGGATGCTATCTATGCCGCCTTTGTAAACCAGCACACCTTCTGGATTAATAATGAAAAACTGCGGCGTATTGGTTGCTGCATACAATTTACCAATCACACCATTCTGATCTAACACGGTGTTGGTGGGGGTAGCGCCGCGATGCGCATTAAGCTTTTGGGCGATTTCACCCGTCACATTGCCTTGTTTGTCTGGTGCAGAAGTAATCACTTGCAACCAAACGATGCCCTTAGCCACGGCATCTTTTTGTAAATCTGGAATGTTGCCGCTGTCATAATGTTTCACGACGAACGGACATTCGTGATTGGTCCATTCCAACACGACGGTTTTGCCGCGTAAGTCGGCCAGGTTAATGGTGCTGCCATCAGCCGCGGCGCCGGAAAATACCGGCGCTGGTTTATCCACTACTGGTTCAGCGACTGCAGTGGATGCGATAGCTAAGGCAACACTCACTAATGCGAATTTATAAAGTCGATGTAACAACATAGTAGGCTCCGTCATTAAATAAAAAGCCTTGCAACAAAACTGGTTGCAAGTGCCCGTAAAATTAAAAAGGCAGGAAATTGATCCATCGCATTCCTGCCAAACTTGGTCCTTCAACTGCGAATCAGCCCCCCAGCATCTCAACAGTTTTTAATCACTGTTGATTCTGCCTAACCTGCTGCTTCGTTTCCTTTAGTAAAGAGATGGCAAGTCCATTGCAACCTCCTTATTCTTTAAATATATCGGTAATGTTTTATGGCAAAGACGCTGCAACCGTTGGCGTTGTTACCGCTTGCGTCACTATCTCTGGCGTTAAAAGCTGCGGCAATACAACTCGGTTTGATGAATTACCTGCACCAGCCGGGTAAAACACATACAGAGGCACACCGCTACGTCCAAACTCCGCTAAGAGCTTGGTAATTTCAGGATCCCGGTTGGTCCAGTCGCCCTTTAGGTAATTAATACCGCCGCGTTTAAAGGTTTCGATGACTGAAGGCTGGCTCAATGCGACTTTTTCATTCACCAAACAACTGATGCACCATGCGGCAGTCATATTAAGAAAGACCGGTTTGCCTTGGCTGCGTAATTCAAATAATCGTTCTGCTGAATAGGGTTCGTAGTTTTCCGCCAGCTCGGTTTTTAAGGGTGCCGCGTGGGTATCTACTCCGATATATCCGCCCGCTAATGCCACGCCCAAAGCCAGCACGGTGACTACCGCACCGCTGCGCTGCGCGACATTGCCGCCGTACTTGGTGAACTCATACACCCAGGCCGCAAAGGCGATAACAACCATGCCGCCCAACGCAACCGCAACCGCATTGACACCGGCTTGCTGCGCCAACACCCACACCAACCAGACCGCCGCGCCATACATTGGAAACGCCAAGCCTTGCTTTAATCTATCCATCCAGACACCGGGCTTGGGCAGAAAGCGCTGTAAGTACGGCCATTGGCTCAGCAGTAAATACGGTAACGCCAACCCCAATCCCAAAAAGAAAAACACTGCCAGCAGCGAAGCCGGTGGTTGTGTTAAAGCAAAGCCAAGCGCCGCCCCCATAAATGGCGCAGTGCAAGGTGTGGCGACAATCGTCGCTAACACGCCGGTAAAAAAACTGCCGCTGTAACCGGGACGTTCTGCCAGTGACGAGCCGACACCTGCTATCGATCCACCGATAGAAAACACGCCGGACAAACTCAATCCAACCGCAAACATTAAATACGCCACCGCCAACACAAACAGCGGCGATTGAAATTGAAAACCCCAGCCAATTTCGGCCCCAGTTGCTTTTACAGCGATAAGTACGCCGCCTAGCAAGCCAAAACTCACCAAGATTCCCAGCGTATATGCCAAGCCTTGCAAACGCGTTTGTCGTGGGTCATGTTGCGCATGCTTTATTAACGACAACGCTTTAATGGACAGCACCGGAAATACGCAAGGCATCAGGTTAAGAATAATTCCGCCCAAGAATGCCAGTAATAAGGCCGTGGATAGCACTACATCCGGCTCACCGGCTTTGATCACACTGATGCCGGTGGCGACTTCAACACCGGATATTTTTACGATATAGCCACGAGTAATCAGTCCATTGGCACCGTCTTCCGTAACGGCCAGCACTCCTGTGAGAGTTTCGTCCTTAGTCAGCGGCGCTTCGCCAGGTTTAAGCTGTAATTCCAACTTGTCGCCGGACAGTTGCCAACTTTGCTCCGCGCCATGATTTACCTTGCCCCACTCAGCCGGATAAAACCAAACATTTTTGATAGTCGCCGATTGCCCCTTCACGTCAGCAATTTGGAACGACAACAACTCTTTGTTATACGCCAAGCTTATTGGCCACGGACTCACGGCCGGTAAACCGGCTCTGGCCTGTTCAATTAACGGACTACCTTGTCCTGCATCAACACCTGCGGCCACCACGGGCAAATCAAGTGTTAATTCAACCTTTTGGGGAATACATAATTCCTCGCAGACCAGCCATTTCACTTTGGCATTGATCGTAAACACACTGCCCGCCGCGCTCTCACGAGGCACTTTAATCTTGTTAAGCAGCGTTACTTCATTTTCATAGCCATAGTTGACTATCGGCCCAAGCGTAATCCGGCTGGGCGTCGGCCACTGAATTTCGCCCGCAGTCGCCCCGTCTGGAAGCTGGTAATCGATAGTTGTCGCTAAGCCGGAATCCCCGGGATTACGCCAGTAAGTATGCCAATGCGGAATAATTTGCTGATGCACACCGACTAATATTTCGTCGCCAGGATGAACGGCATCAACAGAGGCGACTAATTGCGCTTTAACTTGTTCGGTAGCTGCTTCGAACGAACTCGCCTGCGCCACACTGCCAAACAGTGCAGTCAATGCAAAAACGCCGGTGAGTGTTCGAAGTAAAAACATTGGTAATTTCAAAGTCGCAATTAGTCAGTCAAAACTTAAATTAAGCCCGCAAGTGTTTATTAAAAAACGCAATGGTGCGTTCCCATGCCAACTTGGCGGCTTTTTCGTCGAAGCGTGGCGTGGTGTCGTTGTTAAAGCCATGTTGAACACCCGGATAAACATAGGCTTCATAACTTACCCCGGCAGTTTTTAATGCCGCCTCGTAAGCCGGCCAACCGGCATTGATGCGCTCATCTTCACCAGCGTATTGGATCAGTAACGGCGCTTTAATTTTCGCTGTTTCTTCTGCAGTTGGCTGGCTGCCATAGAAAGGCACACCGGCAGCTAGGCCAGGAATTTGTGTCGCCAAGTAATTTACCACGCCACCGCCGTAGCAAAAACCTACGGCCCCGACTTTACCATTGCCTTCAGGTAAATTTTTCAGCACGTCCGCCGCGGCAAGAAAATCGGCGCGGGTTTTGGTTTGGTCCAGTCCTTTAAACAGCTCTCTTGCCTTGTCTTCATCACCCGGATAACCGCCTAACGTGAATAATGCATCAGGTGCGAAAGCGATAAAGTTATCCAGTGCTATCCGGCGAGCAATGTCTTCAATGTGTGGATTTAAGCCACGATTTTCATGAACTACCAACACTGTCGGTAGTTTGCCAGTCACTTGCACAGGCTTGACTAAGTAGCCGCGAATTTTGCCGTAACCAGCAGGCGATGGGTATTCCACATAAGTGGCAGTGATCCGAGGATCGTCATTGCTTATTTGTTGAGCTTGGGCAAATTTTGGGCTTAACGCTTCCAGCAAACCTTCTGCTGTTAAACCAATGACAGTGAATTTTGCCGCTGAAGATAAAAAGCCCCGGCGTGATATGTCGCCGTGAACAAATTTATCGAATAATTTCAGCACTTCCGGATGGAAATCGTTTGCCGTTTTGCGTGTCATATTTCACCTAAATTAACGTTGTTCAGATGCGGATGTAGGAGCGGGCTGTGCCCGCGAATATTTTAATGAATTCGCGGGCACGGCCCGCTCCTACATAACAATTTTTACCATCAACATTGGATTGTAGGGTGGGGTGCAAGCTTTAATCTGCCCACCACCCTGCAAGACTATTTGGCGCGGCCTTTATACCCTTGAGCTATCAACGGGATTTTATAAGCTGCACCACGACCTACTGCATAAAGGGTTTTCTTCTCTGGACCGGCAAAAGCAATATTTTGTGGCTTTTGCGGCAAAGGAATAATGCCTAAAGGCTCGCCTTTTGCGTTAAACACTTCAATGCCTGAGTTTGATGCGACATACAGTCTGTCCGCATCATCTATAGCAAGACCATCGGCACCGCTAGACCAAGCACCATCTGCTTGTTTCCAGCCGTCCAGTTTGGCAAAGTTAGTTTTTTTAGAGATTGAGCCATCTTCAGCAATGACATAGCAAATTACGTGTTCACCTGACGTGTTTGCTACATAAAGGATTTTTTCATCTTTGCTTAACTGAATGCCGTTTGGACGATCAATATCATTCGCCAGACGTTTCAATTCGCCGACGGGGCTAATGTAATACACACCCGGTGTAGAGGCTGGTGGATTAGGGTTGTCTTTTGATGGACGGGTACCGCTGTCAGTAAAGTAAATACCGCCAGTTTTAGTAATAACTACGTCGTTGGGTCTTTGAAATGGTTTACCTTCAAAGTTTTCAGCAAACACTTTTTGCTTTTCTACCGGGCTAATAATCCCGACCTTGGGTTGCAGCGTTTGCACTGCAATAATTTCGCCATTGGCATTTAAAGCCAGGCCGTTAGCGCCATTAGAATTTTCTAAAAAGGTAGAAACGCTGTTATCTGGTGCGATACGCACAATTTTATTGGCTTGAGTTTCAGTGAACAGCAAGCTGCCATCTGAGTAGCCAATCGGTCCTTCAGTCCCTTTAAAGCCATCCTTGATTAATTCGATGACCACGCCACCTGCAGACACGCCTGGAATAGCGGGTGTCACGGGGTCGTCGGCTTGTACAGCCGCTGCAAACGCTAAGGCGCCTAATACTGTAAATAATTTAGCGTGTGTAGTTTTTTGTAACATCTTGTTCTCCGGTTTAAAGCTAATTAATCAAAATTTTGAAAAACAAATAGGGTTAAATTCTTGCCGACCCACTGTTATATTTTTTGGACCGAGACCGCTTTCGTTTTACGCTGCATCCCAACTTACAACCTAATCGATTTGGTTGAAGACGATGAATCCGTCTGTTTGCCTAACCGATGTTCAAATTAGGAAACGATTGCACTAACCAAATAACCGCCACAGGCACCGATAATATGAAACCCACATTGACCAGCAAAAAAACTGTTGGAAGCAGAAATCTCTGCCATGTTTGCTCATTCATATGCCGTTATCCTTACGGTTAGTACTCAGTCATTATTTAGTCAGCGTAATTGTGAGAGGGTTAAATCAGCTCCGAAGAGCTGATTCTTGTTCTTGCTTACTTAGCACCGCTGGGCGCAGTCAGTACCGATAACTTGGTAATGCCTGAGCGTTCAATTGATGCCATCACCTTGGCGACCGTGCCGTATTTAACGCCGTCATCAGCGTTAAGATTGAGTGCAATTTCCGGATCCGCCGCCTTGCGAGTTAACAATTCCTTTTCAAACGATTCCAGGGCAATCTCAGTTTTATCTATAAAAACGGCACCCTTGTCATTGACACTGATGTAAACAGCTTCTTTTTCCTCAGGTGGCGCAGTCTCCGCAGTCTTAGGCAGATTGACATGTACTGCCTGAGTCAACAACGGTGCGGTAACAATAAACACCACCAACAGTACCAACATAACGTCAACCAATGGCGTCACGTTGATTTCGCCCATTACATCGTCTTCACCACCACCATTTGTATTAAAGGACATTAGACTTGTACTCCGTTGGTTTCTAAATCTTCATGATTGCTTTTTAGGGCTGGCTTTTTCACCAAGGTTTCACCGCGTGATGACGGCGCTGAAGTTGACCCTGCACGTTTGATCAAGAATGACGTTTTTAAGGCTAAATGACCAAACTCGACAGCGAAATCGTCAAGGAAAGCCCAAACCACTTTGTTTCTGCGAATGAAGAAGTTGTAACCAATAACCGCTGGTACCGCGACGGCAATACCGATTGCTGTTGCAACAAGTGCTTCACCGATAGGACCCGCCACCACTTCCAAGTTAGCTGAACCGCTTTTACTGATATTGGTTAACGCGCCCATAATCCCCCAAACCGTACCGAACAAGCCGACGAATGGAGAAATACTGCCGATAGTTGCCAGGATAGCCAGGCCGCTCTCGAGTGAGCCACGTTCTTTTTGCAGCTGTTGACGCAGACGTCTATCCAACAATTCTTGACGCTCACCAGTGTGCTCAAGATCATGAGTAGTCGTGCCGCCATCGGTTTCTAATAATGTTGCAAAACCAACCTCAGCGATTCTGGCAGCTGGGCCTTGATTATCTTGCAATGCAGAGGCTGCTTGAAAATCCTTAGCGCTCCAAAATTTCTTACTGTAGGCACGATTATGGTAACCGATGCGCAGGTGTTGAATGCCTTTAATAAGGATTAACGCCCAGGTAACTACAGAAAACGCTATCAATACATCTAAGGTGCCATCAACGATTAATCCTGACGTAATTTCCGGCGCGACAGGCGCGCTTGCTACAGACGATGCCACATTTGCAGCTGCTGGAGCCAAATCTGTTGCGACTGATTGTGCGCCGGTAACTGCTCCGGCAATGGGTGTTTGGGTGGCTGCCTGTGAAATTTCAGCTGCAGCGGTAGTTGGATCTGCCATAAATAAACCTCAAAGTTACAATTTAAAATTAATAGGAACTGTCACCCAACCATCGATTGGGGTTTTGCCGCGTGTAGCCGGAGCAAATGACCATTTTTTAACTGTTCTCACAGCTTCATCATCTAACACTTTCTGTCCGCTTGTTTTCAGTACGGCCACACTGTCAGGCTGACCGCTGGCAAGTACATGTACTTTCAACATCACCTTACCTTCCCAACCGCGATCCATCGCTATTTCCGGGTAAACCGGCGCTGGGTTATCCAAATAGCCTGCGCCTCCGCGAGGCTCAGTGACTTTTTCAACCGGTGGTGGCGGAGCCGGTGCCGGTGGCGCTGGTGTTGCAACCTCAGCCACGACTGCATTAGGTGGCGCCGGCGGCTGCTCAATAACGGGCTGCGGCTTCGGCTTTATCTTCGGCTTGGGCGGTTTGTTAATTGCCACAACCTTGGGCGGCGGTGGCGGCTGAATTACTTTTGGCGGCTGCGGCTTAACAAAAGAAATTTGCACTTTAGAAGGCACCTTTACCGGCTTTTCAATTTCAATTGGCTCAACATCAGACTTTTTAAAATATTCAACAACAACGGTATGAATAAATATCGACAACACGCCAATAACTAAATAATCAGCCAGTCTCCGATCACTACCAGAATCGTTAAATTTAAAATCACTTAACGAAAAACCGCCTGCCGTCGCCAGAGAAAAAGCAGACTCGCCATCCTGGCCTGATGCTTTAAATGGCAATACTTGCGCCGATTTGCCGCCATTCGCTAAGCGGTCATCGGAAGCAAATTGCTTACGACCCACCAAAGGACTACTCATATCATTCACTCCCTAAATGAACACCTAACCATGCTCATTTATCGTTAATTAAATCTGGAAACCAGCAGCCATAATGCTTACAGCCTGGCATCAACCGTCATAATAATATTTAGCACGATGCATGCCAATAAGTTACAGATCGTGTTTTGACTATTATCCAACCGCCTCAAGAGCCCGTTCCCCTAAGTCTTCAAGGGAATTAGCCGGATTTATTTTCGGCTTGCTCAAACTGCTGTTTAGATTTAAATGAGGGCTTACTGCTGCTGTCTAAGCAACAAAGTGCTTAAGCACTGTCTCTACAGCAACAGTTGGATACCTTTCAATGGAGTTTTTGCAGATTTTCGATATTTTGAATTGATGCCTAAACAAATAGCCGACATTAGCGTTAGCCCAGTTACCCGCCAAGCCCGCCTTTGCCTGTATAATTCCAGCCATCTCAATGACTTCGCGACACTCACTCTCATGACCAACATTAATGCCGAAAAACTCTCCAGTGCCCGTTTTGCCCAAGCGACCGACGCGTTTGTCGAAGTCTTTACCGCTTCGGTGGATTTTGATCAGCGCATGGCCCAGCAGGATATTCAAGGCTCTATCGCCCACGCCACCATGCTGGCCGCCAGCGGCATCCTGACCGAACAGGAACGGGATGCGATTATTGAAGGCTTAGGGCAAATTTCTGAGGAAATTCTCAACGGTGAATTTGTCTGGTCCATCAAACAAGAAGATGTCCACATGAACATCGAAGCGCGTCTGACCGATATGATCGGCATCGCCGGTAAAAAACTGCACACCGGCCGTTCGCGCAACGACCAAGTCGCCACCGATATTCGCCTGTATTTACGGCATGAAATCGAACAAATCACCGCGCAACTGGTTCGCCTGCAAACCGCCATTATCGATCTGGCCGAGCAACACGCCGACACTATCATGCCCGGCTTCACCCATTTACAGGTCGCCCAGCCGATTACTTTCGGTCACCATTTAATGGCTTGGTTTGAAATGCTAAGCCGCGACCACGAGCGCCTGCAGGATTGCAAAAAACGCCTTAACGTCATGCCGCTGGGCGCCGCCGCGTTGGCTGGTACCAGCTATCCGATCGACCGACACCTGACCGCCCAACTGCTGGGCTTTAGCAGGCCGTCGGCCAATTCCTTGGATTCAGTCAGCGACCGCGACTTTGCGATTGAATTTACCGCCGCCGCCAGCTTGATCATGATGCATTTATCGCGTTTTTCTGAAGAGTTGATCTTATGGTCCAGTGCCCAGTTTGATTTCATCGAAATGCCCGATGCCTTTTGCACCGGCTCATCAATCATGCCGCAAAAGAAAAATCCTGATGTACCGGAGCTGGTACGCGGTAAATCCGGCCGGGTCACCGGGCATTTAGTTTCGCTATTGATGCTGATGAAAAGCCAGCCGCTGGCTTACAACAAAGACAACCAGGAAGACAAAGAACCGTTATTCGACACCGCCGACACCCTGATCAACTGCCTGCGCGCCTACGCCGACATGGTCCCGCACATCGCCCCCAAAAAAGCCAACATGTACAACTCCGCCAAACGCGGCTTCGCCACCGCCACCGACCTTGCCGATTACCTGGTTCGCAAAGGCATGGCCTTCCGCGACGCCCATGAAGTGGTCGGCCTGGCTGTACGTTTAGGCATAGAAAGTCAGCGTGATTTGTCGGAAATCTCGTTGCCTGAGTTGCAGCAATTTTCCGCACTGATTACTGCCGATGTGTTTGAGTATTTATCGCTGGAAGGCTCGGTAGCATCGCGGAAGCATATTGGGGGAACTGCGCCGGAAACGGTTAGGGTGGCGATAGAGACTGCGAAGCAAAGCTTGCCGCTGTGATGTTCTTAGTGAAGGGTATTACGTTGTATTCAGGAGCTTATAAATTTATTTACATGATTGATATTGAATATATTTTTAACCACTCAGAAAACCTGGTGACGCAATGTTTTGCGTCAATTAGGATGTCTAATTAACGTTAGGCCATTAAATTGAACAATGACGATTCTTGGACACCAGAAGAAATTGCTAGGGCAAATGAAAGGAAAAAGGAAATAAACGATGCAGTAGAACGAAAAAAAACGCTTCTCGAATTGAAAAAAAGTAAAGAGGCCGAATCAGGAAGCTGGAGTATTTCGACATGGCTGATTGTCTTCGCAATCGCATTAACTGTAGCTTCGAGTTTTGGAACCAGAGTGGAGAACGAATTTCATCAGAACCACTTGTACGTTATCGTTGCTTGGCAAGCGTTTATAGGCAGCTTAATAATTCGTACTTTTGTGGCAATTTTCAAATGGAAATCAGCTCTCGGTTTTCTAGGCAAAATGATAGCAATGGCGATACTTTGCATTATCCTTTTTGGATTAACCTTATGCTCCTTGACGTTAACAGGTACTTTAAGGTGGTGGAGTTAATGGGCTGCTTCGATCTTGATAACGCTTAGTCTTTTTGTGTTAGATGCTGTGTTCCGTGATGCAAGAGACTGCATTCGCAAACAAAAAGCCCGGTAGGGTACGCACTGCGTACCTTCTAAAACCTTTGCCTACTAACAAACTTTGAAAATGGTACGCGATGCGTACCCTACAACTACAACTCGCAATGTGGATTAGCCCTGTATAGGGTGGGCAAATGGCTTTATCGTTTGCCCACGCGGAATCTGACGAAATCGGTGGGCAAAAAAGCGTTGCCCACCCTACTAAACTTACCTTTTTTAAATGTTTCTTCAGTGCAGTAGGTTGGGTAGAGGCGGCAGCCGAAACCCAACGTATCGGAGCAGCCACCTATGTTGGGTTTCGCGCTGTTCTACCCAACCTACCCAAGCCTAGCACCTTGAGGATTACCTTCAATCCAAACAACATCCCGACTCAATACCAATCATACAAATTTCATAAACGGATACGCTAACGTAAACTGTTTAAATGAAACTATTCCCTCGTCAATTAACCGCTACCGCGCTCATTTTCCTGTGTTTAACAACACCGGCGGTGCTTGCCAAGGTAGATGTTACCGGGCTTGAGAGCGCCGCAAAAGACAATGTTTTGCTGACGCTGGCGTTGGCAAAAGAACCTTGCGATGCACCAGAGTGGAAGATACGCGGCTTGTTTGCCAATGCCGATCAGGAGATTGATCAAGCCTTGCGCGCATTAGGTTATTACCATGCTGTCAGCAAAAACTCATTACGCTTTAATAAGGAGTGCTGGCAGGCGGACTTTACCGTTACGCCCGGTCCGCAAGTGTTGGTGACTGATGTTGCCATCACCCTTAGCGGTGACGCCGACCATGATGCCGAGTTTGCTAAGCTGCGCAATAAATTGATAACCGCTACCGGCAAACCGCTTCGCCACGACGCTTACGAGAAGATGAAAAGCCAGCTGGAATCGTTGGCAATGGAGCGCGGTTATTTAGATGCTGAGTTTTCAGAAAAGCAGTTAGTAATCGATAAAGCCAACAATACCGCCCGCATTAATTTGGTGTTTGCCACCGGTAAACGCATGCTTTTTGGCGCGATTACTATTGATCAGGATATTTTGCAGCCAGAGTTTGTAAACAAATTCGTCTCGGTAAAAAGCCAGGACTTTTATTCCAGTGAAGAGCTGGGCAATACCTATAATGCCCTGTCAAAAAGCGGCTATTTCGAGCAAGTGGACATCCGCCCGGATACCGAAAACACTCACGATCAGCAAGTGCCGATCACCATTAAGCTGCGCCCTAAAAAAACGCATCATTACAGTGTCGGCATCGGCTATGACACCGACATCGGACCGTTGTTAAGCGGCTCTTATACCAATCGTCGATTGAACGATCGCGGCCATTATCTTACCTCTAACATTGACCTTGCCCCGGTGCTATCGACCGCCGATGTTGAATACAGCGTGCCGTTAGCCAATCCCACCAGTGATGTTTTTAGCTTGGGTGCGGGCTTAAAACGTGAAGATAACGATAGCTATAAATCCAAAACGGCCAAGCTGTCGGCACGAGCAAAGCACGCTTTCGCCAATGGCTGGAAGCAGACTCTTTTTCTTGATTACAGTTATGAAGATTTTGATACCGGCACACGGGCAGGCGAAACATTGCTGCTGGTGCCCGGCGGCAGTTGGCTGCGTTCTGAATCAGATAATCCATTGCGCCCAACTAAAGGCTACCGGCTGGAATTTAATGTCGCGGGCAGTGTTAAAAATCCCATCTCGGATGTTAATTTTGCACAGGGTTCAGTATCGGCAACCTGGTCGCAGCCGCTGCCCTGGAGCGGCCGGTTTATCGGTCGCACCGAACTTGGCGCGACGCTGGTCGATCAATTTGACAAGCTCTCGACCAGCTATCGATTTTTTGCCGGCGGCATGAACAGTATCCGTGGTTATGCCTATAAAGAACTAGGCCCCAGAGATAGTGCCGGTAACGTTGAAGGCGGCCAGTTTTTAAGCGTGGTCAGTGCAGAATATGAACAAGCCATTCTCGACAATTGGGGCGTCGCGGCGTTTCTGGACGCAGGCAATGCCTACAATCTTGACAGCATCAACATCAAAAGCGGGGCGGGCTTAGGTGTTAGATGGTATTCGCCATTTGGTCCGGTGCGGGTAGATTTTGCTCTGCCGTTAAACGATGCGGATTCTTCATTTCAAATCCATTTTGCTGCAGGTGCGAGGATATGAAAAAACGCCTCGCACTGTTTGGCTTGTTAATGCTGCTGTTGATTCCGGCTGGCTTGTTCGGACTATTAAATAGTAACAGCGGTAGTCGCTGGCTGTTGCAACAAGTACTGGCGCGTTTGCCTGCACAAACATCGGTTAAAGTTATTGAAGGCCGACTGCTTGAACGGCTTGAATTATCTGAGATGACCTACAAAACCGACACGGAAACTGTCAGTATTAATAGGCTGGTACTCGCTTGGCAGCCCGCGTCGATATTCTCCCGCAAGCTAAAAATTGTTGATCTGACCATCGATGGCTTAACGGTCAACATTACTGACAACAACGCCCCTGCAGAAACCAGCGGGTTTGATATCAATGCCGACTTGCTGCTGCCGGTCGACATTGTGCTTGAAAATCTATTGTTAACGAATGCCAGCATTCAATTAGGTGAGCAAGAACACACGCTGCAACAACTGCAGTTATCTGGCTTTACTGAACATGGTCAGCTTAATGTCGTCTCGTTGGCCGTCAATGCCCAGCCGCTGGCAGCGACGATTAAAGGCGAGGTGAAACTGGGTAACGGTTTTCCATTTAGCATGACTGCTGACTGGCAATTTAACAGCGAAGAGTATGGTTTGTTGCAAGCGGTCACGACCATCAATGGCGATTTGCAGCAACTGGCTTTCGATAATCGCGTGTCATCGCCGTTTAAATTGAGCCTAACAGGCGGCTTGGAGAATTTGCAAACGTCGCCGCGCATCAACGCGCATGGCGACTGGCAGAACTTTAACTGGCCGCTTGCCGGTAAGTCGCCGCAAATCAGCAGCCAACAAGGTGATTTTGAATTGACCGGCTTGCTTAACAAATATCAAGTTAAGCTCAATGCCCAGTTAACCCGGCCATCGCTACCCAAAGCGCAATTAACCTTTAGCGGCAACGGCAGCACGGAGGCTATCGCGATTGATAAATTGGAGCTCAAATCCAGCGCAGGCGTATTTCAGCTGGGTGGCGATGTGTCTTGGCAAGAGGCGATACTGTTTGACCTAAAAGCGTCCGCAGAGAATTTTAATCCAGCTATTTTGTTGCTGGAACTTCCCGGCAGCTTAAGCTTTAGCGCACTTGTTAAAGGCAAACTGGCAGGCGAGTCATTACAAGTTAACGCCGACATCAGTCAATTGCAGGGGCGCTTGCGTGGTCAACCGGTCAGTGCCAACGGCAAGCTGGCATTGGCTAATGAACAGCTTAACGTCGATGCGCTACGTGTCATTGTTGGTCGTAATAAACTTAATATTGATGGCTCGTTGGGACAAGAACAAGCCCGTCTTAATGCCAGCATCGACGCGCCGGCCTTAGATGAGCTGTGGCCGGGATTGGGTGGACAAATAAAAGGCGAAGGGCAGTTGCAAGGCGCGTGGCTTAACCCGTCGGTAACATTTCAGGCTTCCGGTAAGCGCTTGCGTTTTAAGGAACACGGTGCCGAACAATTGGCTGTTAACGTGAATTATCAGCCTGGTGCGAACAAATCGTCGCAACTCAAACTATCCGCAAGTAACATTAAAAGCGGCACCAACCAACTCAGTAAATTACAGCTTGATGGCCTGGGCAGCCCTGAACAACATCAATTTACTATCGACCTAAGTTCTCATTACGGTGAATTATCAAGCGCACTGACTGGACGTCTTAAGGGCAACAGCTGGGAGGGTGATTTTTCCAAACTGGATGTGCAGTCCAACGATGCAGGCCGCTGGCAGCTTAGCAATAATCTAGTGGTTCGCATGGTCCAAAGCACCAAAGGCATTGATGCCAAGTTGGCGCAAACCTGTTTGCACCAGCAAGCCGCTATGCTGTGCCTAAATGGGAGTTATCTATCTAACAACGACCTGCAATTGCAACTTAAAGCCAACAATTTACCGCTCAGCTTACTGCAAGCCTATGCACCCGAAGGGATACAAGTCACCGGCATCATCAATGCTGATGCCGACATCCAGCAGCAAAAAGGCTTGCTCACCGGCACTTACCGGCTTGACCTGCCGGCGACTCGCATTGCGTTTGCTGCTGACAAACAGCCGACAACTATCCATCTAGGCGCTTCTTCGTTATCCGGCACGCTGCAAGGCTCGAAAATATCAGCGGATATTAATCTCGCGTTAGCGGCACAAGATTATTTACGCGGCCAGCTGCAAGTAGATACCGGCAACACCCAGGCACTATCGGGCCAAATCAAAGCCTACATTGTTGACTTAAGTTTATTAAATTCATTTTTACCGCAATTAACGGGGCTTAAAGGCAAGTTTAACGCCGATTTGACGCTGCTCGGCACAACTGCCGCACCAGCGGCTAACGGTGCGGTTACTTTTATGCAAGGTGCTGCGGACTTGAACGGCTTAGGCCTTGAGTTGCGTGACATTAACCTGCAAGCGCTAGCGACCGGAAATCTTACCGAACAGATTCAAATCATCGGTTCGGCTAAATCCGGACAAGGCAACATTAACCTAAGTGGCGTTGCCAAATTACCGGGCACTGTCGAGTTACTGCTGACGGGTAAGGATTTTGAAGTCGCCAAATTGCCGGAGGCGCAAATTGCCATATCGCCCGAGTTAAAACTGTTATTTGCAGATAACCGCGGCAAAGTCACCGGCATTATCAAAGTGCCCAAAGCGATCATGGAAATCCAGCAATTGCCGGAACAAGCGGTTACCGTAAGTAGCGATGAGGTGATCATTGGTGCCGAAAAAACCATTGAAAATACCGCTACAGCGCCAAGCATTGATGCCGATATAGAAGTTGAGCTGGGCAGACAGGTGAGTTTTTCAGGGCAAGGACTACAGACCAACCTTTCCGGCAAGTTGAAGATTATTAAAACGGCAGAAAAAATAGCCATGTATGGCAATGTCGACATGGATAAAGGCCAATACACAAGTTACGGGCAAGATCTTACTGTGCGTAAAGGTCGGTTTGTATTTAATGGCCCGGCCGATAAACCTTGGCTGGATGTAGAAGCTATTCGTGTATCAAAAAGCAAGACCGTGACGGCCATTCTTAGTGTCACCGGTCCGTTAAAATCGCCAAAGACACATTTATCTTCAGAACCTGCATTACCGGAAACTGACGTACTTGCTTATTTAGTCACCGGCAATCCGCTAAACCAAGCAAGCAAATCTGAAAGCAATATGATTGCCAGCGCCGCTGTGTCATTGGGAGCGGGCCGGGTCTCTTGGCTTGCCGACCAACTGGGCATTGATAACTTGGAAGTTAAAGAAGGTGAAACCCTGGAAGATACCTTGGTGGCGGTTGGCCAATACCTGACACCGGATTTTTATGTCGGCACCAAGGTAGGGTTATTTAACAAGCAAGCGGTATTAGTCCTTAAACATAAATTGACCAATACCATAAATGTGGAAACCGAGACCGGCACATCGCAACGAATAAAACTAAACTATGAGTTTGAACGTGACTAACTAACCCAAACACTCTTCACATGGCCGAATCCTACCAACTACCTCCCATCCGACTAGGTGCTCCTGGCGAGGACATTTCTATCAAAGATTTAGCGGCCATTCAGCAGCGCTTCAAAAAAATGCATCACTTGCGCCTGACACGCGCTCAGGATTTTCTACAACCCCGGCAACGCGTGTTGCTGGAATTATTACCACTGATATTTCATTGCAACAACCCACTGTTACCGGGCTTTGTATCGTCAACAACCCCAGCGGGAATTGTTGATTTTCGACCGGACAGCAAAGCCATTAAATCGGCTAAACAATTTTCCAAAAACTTTAGTGTTGCCCGGCACCCGTCTGACCAACATTGCATCGATGCGCTGTTTTTAATGGGCAGTGTCGGCAGCATTGCCTTTTCTAAAATCAGCGACATGGACATTTGGTTGTGTCATCGGGCCGATTTATCAAAATCTGATCTTACCGAATTACAAAAAAAAGCCAGTGCTGTCGAACACTGGGCGGCAACACTGGATTTGGAAGTGCATTTTTTTCTGATGGATTGCGACAAATTTCGCCAGGGTGAAGACATCCCCATGTCAGCAGAAAGCAGCGGCCATACGCAGCATTATTTGTTGCTGGAGGAGTTCTACCGAACCGCCATTCATATCGCCGGAAAAACCCCTATTTGGTGGCTGGTGCCGCCACATCAAGAACTTAACTACAGACAATACGTCAGTCACCTGCTCAATAACCGTTTTGTTTATGAACATGAAGTGATTGATTTTGGAGGTCTGGAGGCCGTTCCGGCTGAAGAATTTACCAGCGCGACACTATGGCATCTTTATAAAGCCCTGCATGCACCGCACAAGTCTTTGTTAAAACTGCTGTTGATGGAATGCTATGCCAGCGAATATCCAAACACGCAGTGGCTTTGCCAAACAATTAAACATGCCGTCTATGAGGGCTCTTATCTCACTAGCGATCTTGACCCATACCTGCTGATTTATCAAAAGGTGGAACAATACCTTCAGCAACATCAAAGCAAGCGTCGTCTGGATTTAGCCCGGCAGTGTTTTTACCTGAAAATAATGGGCTCTTCCGACAGCATGATGGACGCGCTAAACCGGACCTATCGGCAACGTTATATGCAATCGGTCGCCGATCGTTATCACTGGCCGATAACAACTCTTGCCGCCGCCAAACAACAAAATCATTGGGACATCAGTAAAGCCAGCGCCGAGCACGCGGTGATATTGCAAGCAGTAACGCACTGTTATCGCATGATCACGGGCTTTGCTCGTGATCATGCCTTGGCTCAGCAAACACACAACAACGATTTAAGGTTGATTGGCAGAAAGTTGAATGCCTTCTTGGAAAAGAAGCCGGGCAAAATCGAAATTCTTACCACACGCCATCAAATCGACATCGTCGCGCGTGAATTATCGTTGGTAGACAGCCGCCGGAGTGATGATCATGAAGGCTGGAGCCTTTATCTTGGCAATGTCCAAATGAATAATGTCGGGACTGCTGAACCGTTACAAAAAGGCCGGACATTGATTGAATTGCTGTGTTGGGCGGTAGTGAATGGTCTTTATCATAAGTATTTAAAGCTCTACTTTAGTGCGCATGCCTTGAAAATGACTAGCGATCAATTGCATACAACGCTGTCGCAACTTGAGCAATTTTTAACCGCCCATTTTGACAGCGATGCGCCGCTGGATACTTACCAAACCGCTAATAAGCCGTCGCATTCATTACTGTTAATCAACCTGGGACAGCCAGATACCGAGCATCGGGAAGACGGCAGACTCATGATGAGCGCCCGCTCTGATGCTTTCAGTTATGGCATGAACCGGCAGTGTTTTGTACAGACCACCGAATGCGTGTCACTGACCAGCTGGGGCGAAATCAATACCAGTCAACATGAAGGATTAGCGGGGCTTTTTGACGTGTTAACAAGCATTATCAATAACCGCCCTGCCCAAGCGCCGGCAGCGGCCATCAGTGTGCTTTGCGATACGCCGA
>Ga0208629_100241_pt1 | contig 27334 bp, 30 predicted proteins | sample LakWasMet19_HOW5_2_FD_183865 | JGI IMG/M metagenome (GOLD analysis project Ga0208629, IMG submission 183865) | Freshwater sediment methanotrophic microbial communities from Lake Washington under simulated oxygen tension - Sediment Metagenome... | ecosystem: Environmental > Aquatic > Freshwater >... | reverse complement strand
GCTGGCCGATTGGTGCGACCCCGCATTCCGGCGTCTGAGGACAGCGGTTCTTCGATCTAGCGTCGGGGGAAGCGGCGAAGGATCGCACGTGTGCGTTACGTGAAAATACAGTCACTGCAGAGGCAGTCTCGCTCGTGGCACGTGCTGTGCAGGGCTGGCATTCGCACAGCACTCGAATTCAAACACTCGATCGCACACATGGATCGCACACATAGGTATCGATATCCGTCGCGTGTGGATGCCGATCGACGACAGCACGAACGCACGGAAGTCTGCTAACGGTATCAACGGCGCCAGGGATCTCGCGGTCAAACCTTCGAAGCATTCTTAAGGCAAGCTGGCTCAGCAGCAAAGTTATCCCTTGAAGCAGTGTGGCATGTGCGGCACAACGGCAGCCCAGGCCTGCGCCATCGCGGCGGCCTCATCCCTTGCGCAGCTTGCGGAGGGTATCCTTCACGAAGGAGGGGTCGGGAAACACGGGGGCGAGGGCCCGCACCTGCAGCACCACAGGCCCGCTCCCGCCACCGCTGCCGGGCGGAGATGCTGCCGTCGATGTCGCAGCGGGCTCCGCTCCGCTTGCCAGCGACTCGGCCTTCGCGGCTTCCCGGTCTGCTGCAGGCTCCGACGGGGCGGAGGTCGCTGCGCTGACGGCAAGCAGGCCCGCCCGCCCCTCCTCGCTCTCGCATGCCTCCAGCACGCGCGATGCAGAGGTAGCGGCGAGTGCCTTCAGCGGAGGCGGCACGCCAGCCGTGGCTGCCGCTGGCCCAGCCACGAGCGCTGCTGGGTCCTTGCCTTCGGACAGCAGCAGCAGCAGGGCGAGGCAGCTGAGGCCGGCATCGTCTGTCGCGTCGCCCTTCGTGCCCTCGCCGCCTGCAGCCTTCGCAGCCCGCTTGCCGGCAGCGACAAGGGCGCTGCTGCTTGCCCCAGCATCAGAGCCCTCGGCCCCGCCCAGCAGAGGGGACAGCAGCGCGGCCACACCTCGAGGGTATTTGGCCAGCTCCCCAGCGACCACCAGCGCCCGGTGCGTGAGGGCGGGGTTGCCAGACAGCAGCAGCTCGCCCACCACTGCCGCCCCGCCCGCGTCCACAACCCGATGCACCGCTGCCTGCGCACCCACCCTCCGCTGCCGCTGCCGCTCCGCACGCTGCGCCTTGACCGCTTCAATCGTCTTCGGGTCAAGCCGCCGCAAGCCGTGCCGCCGCTCCCGCTGCGCCGCCGCCGCCTCCTCCTCCAAATCTGACTCGCCCTCCTCGGCGTCGGCCTGTCCAACCACATGCAGCAGCGCCATCGCCAGGCCGCCCGCTGCAGCCATCGCTGTGGGTGTGTCCGCCTCCGCCTCCCCGCTGCTGGCCTCCGCCCCGCTCCCCGCAGCTTTCGCGTCGGGTGCGGGCGGGGCTGCGGCGGCTGCCGTGCCGCTCGCGCCGTGCTCAAAGTTGCGGGCCAGCGCGAGCCACAGGCCGAGGCGCGAGTCGGTGATGAGCCGCGACCCCTCCTCCGTGGCCGCGAGGTTGGTCAGCGCCTCCGTCGCGGCGCGGCGCAGCAGGCGGTTCTCTGCGAACTGGGCGAACTCGATCGCCTCTGTGGCCCCGCGCTCCAGCGCAGCCTGCCGCGCCTCCTCGCTGCTGCCCATCAGGTTGGTGAGGGCCAGCAGAGCCTCGAACTGCTGCAGCTGCGAGGGCGATTCGCGCAGGGACCGCAGCAGCGCGGGGATCGCCGCCAGCTGCTGCTGCAGCGGGATGGAGGATGAATGCACAGTCGTCAGCAGGCGGGAGAGGGCCTGGGTGGCCGCCAGGCTGCCGTTGAGGCTGTTGGGCAGCGCTGGGGCAGGGGCGGCGGAGGAGCCTGCGCCCGCTGCCCCAGCGGCGCCCCCGCCCCCGAGCGCCAGCAGCAGTTTGATGGCCCCTCCGGCCACCATCCCGCCCCGCACGGGCGGGTACTCGCTCATGTTGCACAGGGCGCGACTGCACATCTCAGCCACCCCGCTGCCGGAGAGCGCGGCCGCTGCGGCTGCGGTGGAGGCGACCGCCCCGCCGCCCGCAGCCGTGCCTGCCGCCGCGCCTGCGCCAGCGGCTGCCACCCTCATGCCCTCTGTGATGGCGTGAAGCAGCCGCACGCTGTCGGTGGCAGCGAGCGCCTTCACCCGCCCCTCCACGGCTGCGGGGGGGTCCGCCTCCTCGTCGTCCTCCCCCGTGCTCGCAGCTTCCCCAGGCAGCTTGCCCGGGGCAAGCATCTTCTGCAGCTCCCGGTACTGCGCAGCGTCGATCTCGAGCTCCGACAGCTTCTCAGCGCGCTGGCGGGAGCGCGAGACGGTCAGACTGTACAGGATAAAGGCCAGGCCGTACGCGCAGGGGCGCAGCTCGCCCGCACTCTTCTGCTGCGGCAGCCCGGCCCCCGCGCCGCCTGGGGTCGCAGCGCCCTTGGCGGGGTGGCGGGGGCCCCCCACGGCGGCTGCCTGCACCCCCAGCCCGTGGCACACCGCAGCGCCCACCCGCAGCAGCGCAGCGAGGGCTGTGCGGTCTGCCAGCAGCAGGGCCTTGGTGCGCGTGTGCGTGCTGAGGACGGCCAGGGCCTCCACCGCCCGCGCCGCAGAGTCGAGATCCACGCGCGTGCGCAAGACGGGGTAGCGTGCCAGAGCCGAGGTGGATGCGGAGGATGCGCCGGAGGTGGCGGGTGAAGCGGTGGAGGCCAGAGCCAACATGACCGGCGCAGCGGGGGCGGATCCGGAGAGGCCGAGGCTACTGCTGCCGTGCGCAGAGGGCCTTCCCGCCCCAGAGGCGCCATCGGCATCGGCGCCCCCTGCAGCTACCTCCTGCTCCTCCAGCGCTGCCAGCATGGAGGCGAACGGGATGGAGAGGGGGTCAGCCAACCCACTAGCACCCTCCGCCGCGCCCTCCTCGTCAAACTCGCCGTCATCCTCGTCCGCCTCGTCCACACCGCCGAGGCCAGCCCCCGCTGCTGCTGCTGCTGCACGCTTGCCGCCCCTCCCCGGCCCCGCCAGCCCCGCAGCCGCAACCAGCTGCTGCAGCACTGCTGAAATCATGTCGTGGGCCCCCCGCCTGCCCCCCTCGCTCGTCCACACCTTGGCGGGGCTGGAGAGCTTGGCCAGCGTGATGCTGGCGCCGCTGCGCACAGCAGCAGACCGCGACTCCATGAGGCGGCCTAGCAGCGCGGTCACGTCCAGGCGGGGGCGCGTGCTTGGGTGCGCCTCCAGCGCTGCGGGGTGCAGTCTGTCCGCCAGCCCGGACAGCAGGGCGCGCCCCTGCTCGTCGTTCGCGAGGGAGCTGACCACGTCCACGGCCAGCGCCTGCCAGGCGGGGAAGGGGGCTGCTGAGGTGACAAACACGGCTGCGGCGAGGCCTGCGGCCTCCTCGGCGAACTGCAGCGCCTCGAGTCGCTCGGCCAGCAGCGCGCAGCTGAGCAGCGCGGTCGCCTGTGCGGTGGCCTCCGAGGGGGCCCAGTCGGGGGCAGGCAGAGGGCCTACCACTGCCGTCTCCGCCACAGCGGCAGGGGCCGCAGCAGCAGCGCTGCCGTCCGCGGCCGGGGCGGCGGGTGCGAAGGGCAGGGCCGCAGCTAGCCCGTCGATGCCAGAAGAGGCCAGCAGGTCCCGCAGCAGCAGGCGCAGCTTCGCCTTGCCCGTCTCACCGTAGCCCGCGGGGAAGGCGTCTCGAAGGGACGTGAGCGCACGAGTGAGGCAGCCGGCAGCGGTGCGGCGTACGCTCGCTGCGGAGTCTGTTGCGAGCCCGCGAGCTCGAGTGGACAGCTCTGCTGTCGCCGCCGCACTCGCTGCGACAGCCGGTGACCCGCTAGGCCGCAGTGCTGACACGTCCGCAGGCAGGGCTGCGGCGAGGGCAAGGGCTGCATCCAAGGCCCCGGCCTGCGCCAGCAGCCACACCCCGTCCTCGCTGCCGAGGGCAAGCAGCTGCGACAGCGCCCGCAAGCCGTATTCATGCGCCGAGTAGTCCCAGCCCACGCCCGACAGGGTGAGGGGCGCAGACGACGAGGGGGCTGACTTGCCCTTGACGCCGCCCTCCACTGCAGCGATGGGCGTGGCCTTCGGAGCCGTGCGCAGGACAGCCCGCACAGTAAAGCGTGCCCAGCGCGCCACCGCTGCCCGCACGCCGCGGGGCAGCGTCACAAAAGCAAAGGGAAGCAGGCGCGGGGCAGACGCAGCAGACGCGGAGCCCTTGGCTGACGCTGCGGAGGACGCGCCGTCCCCGCCCGCCTCGCCCGCAGCGGCAGCCGCTGCTGCCTTTGCGATGCCCCTCGCCTCCTGGCGTGCCAGCACCTCCGCCTTGTGCCGCGATGCCTCTGCCTTGCGGATGGCATGCAGGAAGGCAGTGGCCTGCTGCGACATGAGGGGCGCTGACACGTGCAGCAGCGCAGCGACGCAGGCGGCGCAGCAGCGATACACGTCATCAGCCGCCTCGCCTGCGGAGGGGGCAGTGGGCGAGGCGGGCGCCAGCAGCGGCAGCAGCACCAGGGCCATGGACTCCCCAAGGCCGCGGGTGATGCTGTCACACTGCGGGGGCAGCGACAGCTCAGGGCCTTGCACCCGTGGACCAATGACCGGGGCAGAGGAGACTGTTGCACTGGCGCCATCCGCGGCTGCGCCATCACTGCTGCCGCTGCTGCTCTCAGCTGAAGGCGGGCAGTAGGCAGCTGCCGTCTCCGCCTCACCGAAGACCGGCGGGGCCCAGTTGCCCACCGCAGCCTTGTCCCCGCGCAGCCAGTCGCGCACCCACGCGTCCCCGTGGTCGCTCTCAGCCACGACGTTGCGGCAGACGCCTGTGACGACAGCCAGCGCCCGCTGCAGCACAGGCTGCTTAGGAGCCGCGCCCTCCCCGCCGGCGTGGGCAGCAGCAGCAAGCTGCAGCAGCTGCAGAGGGCCTTGCTTCACCAAGAAGCTGCGTGCGTTTGACGGGATGCGCAGGGCCTGCGGCAGCGATGAGCAGAGGGTCGTCACTATGGTGCCCAGCTCACCCGCTGCCTTCGCGGGTAATGGGGCGCCAGCGCCGCCTGTCAAGGAGACAGCTGGCCCAGCTCGCTTGTGCGCCTCAGACAGCAGCTGCAGGCACTCGGCAAAGGGCAGCGTGCTGCTGCCTGCAGGCCGTCCGGAGCTGCCCGCCGGCGCGTGCGATGCAGCAGCTGCTGCGCTGCCCGCGGCGGCTGGCGTCGACACGGCGGACCGCAGGCTGCGCATGAAGGCCTGGGCTGCCTCACTCTTGGGCTCCAGCTGCAGCCATCGGCTCGCATCGACCAGCGCAAGGCGCAGCTGCCCAAGGCTCTGGTAAGCCTGCCCTCGCCGGTACAGGGCTTTCGTGTTGCCGCCGTCTACCTCGAGGACGGCACTGCAATCTGTCACCGCGGCCTCGTTCTTTCCAACCTTTAGCCAGCATGCCGCACGATTGAGCAGCGCAAGGCTTGCGTTCTCCTTCTCCGCGACGCCCAATGACGTGAGATCCGGCCGAGCCGAGTCGGCGAGGGCACCGGTCGGTCCAGCAGCCGTTGCCGCGGCAGAGTATACTCTTGCTGCCTCTTCGAATTTTCCATCTTTGAACAGGGCATTGCCTTGGTCCCGCAGCTCCTTTGAAGAAGCCATCACCGCGACCCACAGGAACACTCGAGAGAGTCCTTGAGGGGACCGCAACTGCGAAAGTACAGCGCAGCACAGTCCGTTTGATGTGGTGCAGCAACGTATACAACAAGGACCTTGTTATGATCAGCGCGGATCACTGTCACAAGGCCGGGCGCACTATCGCCGAACTCTGGAACGTGGCGATTCGCTGGCGAACAGACGCGGGATTTCAGAGCGTGAGAATCACACCGCCGAGGATTCCATCAACGGGGCGTCCTTGCGTGTACTGCACCCAGCGTAGCGTGCTTGCAGCGTGACGGCTTTGTTTTGTACTACCAGCTTTGCCGGCAGCAAATTCCCAGCAAAACCTCCCCGAGCTCCGGAACGAACAACATTTGAACGGGGACACCGAACCCCGATTGGTTTCGCCTGCTGTCTACTCTCCACCAGTATTGTCCAGCCATGTACCAGACTCGTACCGCTTACGATCGCGGAGTGGGCACGTTCTCCCCGGAAGGGCGCCTGTTTCAGGTCGAGTATGCGATCAAGGCAATTGAGCTGGGCAGCTGCGCGATTGGTGTGCGGACAGCTTTCGGCGTCGTGCTCGGCGTAGAGAAGCGAATTACGTCGCCATTGTTGGAGCAGAGCAGCGTTGAAAAGATCCAGGAGGTGGACCGCCACATCGCGACCGCGATCAGCGGCCTCGCAGCAGACTCGCGCACGCTCATCGATCACGCGCGTGTGGAATGCGCGAACCACAAGTTCACGTACGACGAGCCGCTGCGCGTGGAGAGCCTTACGCAGTCCGTGTGCGATTTGAAGATGAGCTTCGGCGAGGGCGGCGACGACGAGGGCAAGGAGGAGAAGAAGGCCAAGATGAGCCGCCCCTTCGGCGTGAGCCTGCTGGTGGCGGGCTGCGACGCGCGCGGGCCGCAGCTGTACCACACCGATCCCAGCGGCACGTACGTGGCGTGGGACGCGCAGGCGATCGGCAACGGGTCGGAGGCTGCGCGCACCATCCTGCGTGAGCGCTACGCCAAGAGCATGTCGCTGGAGGCAGCGGCCACCCTGGTCGTGCGCGTGCTCGCGGAGACCATGGAGGAGAAGGTGAGGCCGCTGGATACCTCGGACGTGCAGCAGCCCGCGACAGTCAATGGGCACCACGCAGGCACCGCGTGCCGTCCACTGCAATCTCTCACTGCCTCACAGATTGCCCATTCCCGCCCCTGCTTCACCTCTGCAGATCACGGGCAGCAACATGGAGCTTGCGCGCGTGACCCCCGAAGGCGGTTTCGTCATGTACAGCAGGGCTGAGCTGGAGGCCATCATCAAGGCAGCGCAGGAGGAGGTGGCGGCGGAGGGCGGGCATTAAGAGGCACCGAACGGCATTTCTGCCTGTGTTCTCCCGCCGCCAGGGCCGGCTGAGGTTGCCCGTCATGACGCTGCTGCATTGAAAATTGTGCTCACGGGTTTAATGGATCGCTGCGGCTCAGGCTGGGTCGTTGATCAACGACAATCGTACGCGTTTGCGATCGTTGAGCTCCTCCCGCGCTTCGAATTCCGTGTGCACGTACACGCGCATGTGTCGCAGTACGTGCGACGTCGACCACAGCGGAACAGTGGCGCGCGCATCTGCGCTGATTAGAATGTGGTCGACGCATGTTCGACCGAGCACTGTCAAAAGTCGCATCACGATCAGTGTGGCCGCAACCATGACGACTCGGAGGCCGAGCTGGTAACACGTTCACGTTTCAACTTCGGCCTCCGCGCAATCGAGCTCGAGCCAGCACCGACCCCATGCAGCTGCAAGCGCGCACGGCGAGTGCTGTTCAAGGTCCTACAGCTGTGCGTCGGCTCCCCGGGGCAGGCAAGCTCCGGACGGGCAGACAGCGGCTGAGAGAGTCCCCGCACGCCGCAAGTGCAAGGCCCTGGGCCGTCGCGGTGAACGGTCCGGCGGATCGACTGCCCGTGGCGCGTCCTCGAGGGGGCGGCAGACGAGGCTGGTGGAGTGCACGCGCAACTAGGGGCGCAGCCGCTGCTGCTGCTGCCGTTGGAGGCGCGAGCAACGCGTTGTAGTGGCAGCAGCACGCAGGCGGAAACACCGGCGGTCGCCACCCGCTTCTGCAGCAGGCGGAGATGGCGCCGTTTGTTTCGCCGCGGTGGCTTCAACCCGCAAGGGGCAGGGCCTCACTCCTTGCCGGCGCCAGCGGCCGCCCCGCTGCCCGCGCCCGACGCCGCGTACGCCTTGGCCAACTTGCGCACCTTCTCCTGGTACTCGCGCGGCTCCGTCTTGCACAGCACCCACGCCTCCCGCTGCGCGGGGTCGGCGAGGTTGGGGTTGTCCAGCAGGTCCTGCACGCCCAGCAGGATCTGCTTGAGCGTGATGGTGGGCACCCAGTCCTTGTCCTCCGACAGGATGGACAGGCACACGCTGCCGCTGGGGAACACGTTCGGGTGGTACAGCGGGGGGTCGAACTTGCCTGCGGGCGAGGCACGAGAGGGGGGGAGGGGGTGCAGGGGGTGCAGGAGCGGGGCGCGTGAGGGGAGGGGAGCGGGCAGAACCCGGCTGCTGCCACGGAAGGTCGACGCGCCTTGCCAGGCACGCAGGAGCTCGCAGCCCCATCGTGGGCGCAGCGCAGCGCCCTGCTGTGTTTGTGCTGGTCATCCCACAACAGCAGCCAACGGCGACGTAGTGTCACGTGACTCACACGCTGGCGGCTTGCTCGGGTAATCATCGCTGAACTCCATCAGCAGTCTGTAGGTACCGCCCGCCCAAGACGTCTGCAACCAGAAGACGATGCTTGCTGTCGGAGCCGAAGGTAAAACAGTGCCGGGTCTCAAGCCGCGCTCATCCCACAGCAACGGACTCCCAGCAGCCGGCAACCACAGCCAAGTAGCTCCCATGCAGCAAGTCGGTTAGCACACCTTCTCTTTGCCGGGGATGCCGCATTCCCACTTCATCATGTTCATGCTTCCATCCGCATTCTTCATCGGCTTTGCGTGGAAGCCGAAGGGGTGGTCCTTCCTCCACTCCTTGCGTTCCTCGGCCAATCGAGCGCGAGCGATCGACATGGTGATCAGCGGTTGGTGCTAGCAATCGGTTCGGCGCGGCTGTCACAGTGGGGCACTGCTGCACTCCGCAGTAGTGATGGGCACACGAGAGCGCAAGCCGGCGTCGAGGCCGTTGGCAGCGGCGCGCACAGAGTACTGCAGAAAATCCACGCGATTAAAGACACCGGGTGAGCCTGGGTACCGATGCAGACGTGGCGCGGCTCTGAATAGGGCGCAGTTGGCCCAGAACGCACAAACCGTTTGTGAAGTCCTTCGGTCCGTGTCGACATCTCAAACGGATGATGCAGATGAGCAACATCCGCAGTTGCTCAGCTGGTATTTGACCTTGCTCTGCTCTGTTTCCTGGGCCGCGCGGCCGCCGGGAATTCGCCCATTGCGCTTGATTCATCGGCTTCGAATGCCAAAGGCGGCAGATCTGACTCGCGAGTGAGACCCCGAGCATTTGCAGCCCAAACGCCCCCCAAGGCACCAGGTTCAGTCGGCCGTCGCGGTCCTCGTGCTACCACTCTTCGTCGGGGTCACTCCCACACGCAAGCTTGGCGCGCACAGCTCTGGCTTCTCGATTCCTTGTGACAGCGCTTCCCTAAGCAGCCCGAACCGCGTCGAAAATCAAGTCAAGTGGCCGGCGATCCTGTCATTGCCGTACAATCAAAGCGCTGCAATCACCGCGGACGAGTTCAGTGGCGCTGGTGCTACCGAAATCATCGGCAGATTGATATCGATTGGCGCCGGGCGAGCCCCGATCGGCGTGCCCGGGAGCAGTCAAGTGCAACAAATCACCTCAATGCATCGGCCTTCCGGTTCGTACGGGCGGGTTTAGCCGAGACAGGCAGCGGCGGCGGGGGCGGTGTCGTGTCGACGATCTCGCCTGTCAAGGTGGCCGAGTCCAGGATTTGGCGCGCCGACAGCACGTCGAAGCCGCGCAGGAGGGCAGGGATGTCCTCGTTGCCGGCCTCGGGGCGGTCCGCGCGGCCCCGCCTGCGGCGTCCAGCGGGCGCACCCGCCCAGGGAGACTCCGCATCGCCCTCGCCGGCCTCCTCATCGCCCCCAGCGCCAGCGGCGGCATCGGTGGCCGCCGCGGCTGCATCATCGAGCATCCCTTCCGTGCGCCGCCTTTGCCGCCCGCGCCTCCGGCCCATGTGTTGCGCGCTGCCGCCCTCGCCCCCGTGCATGTGTGCACCGCCCGCAGCCGCTGCCGGCTCCTCTGGGGCCGCCTGCCTCGTCGCCTTGGGGGTGCCCGGCCACACGTCGCTGGTGTGACCCGCCACCGCGTCGAGCGCCCGGTTGTACCCGCCGCCCCGCGCCCCGCCGCGGCGCCCGGCCCCGCCCTCGCCCGCCTCCTCCTCCGCGGCGGCCATCTCTGCCGCCTCCTCCGCCAGCCCCTCCCAGGCCATGTCCCACAGCTCCTCGGGGCAGCGGAAGGTCACCTCGTGGATGTCCCCGGTGGAGGTGTCCAGCAGCAGCGTGCTGTTGAAGCGCATGGACAGCGTGGTCGTGGCAGGCGTGCTGGCCGCTGCACCCTTTGCGCCGCTGGTTCCAGCAGCAGCAGCAGCGGCCGGCTCCTCCATCTGCAGCGGCAGCGCGAACTCGAGTCCGAACACGTGCACCGCGCCCGCCACGCCGCTGGGGCTGTCGGCCACGGTGTTCCAGCTGGCCAGCACGGTCACGGCTGGGTTCTCGGGCGAGGGCTCCGGCTCCAGCGCCTGCAGCACCTCGCTGCTGCTGCTGTCCAGAGCCTCGAGGCCCTCCATGCTGTCGAGGGACGGGCTGGCGGCGGGGTCGCGGGGCGTCACCAGCCCCGCCGGGCCGTGCTTGACCACCATGAAGGACACAAGGAAGCGCGCCAGGTCGCCGATAGGCTTGTTCAGGCCCCGGATTATGGGGGCCTTCAGGGCCTTCGGGTACCGCGTGAACACGAAGGCGACGGGGGAGCCCGCAACGCTGTCCTGCGCCGCAGACGCTGCAGCGGACGCGGCATCCGTGCCTCGCTCCTCCCCGTCTGGCGCATCGCGCGATCGCACCCCCGCAAACCGCTGGCCGGAGATGCCCTCAGCAGCACCTGGAGGGAGCGCCACGTACTGAGCATAGGGCAGCGTGAGTAAGCGGCCTTGCCCCTCATGCATGCTCCAGCTGGAGGGCAGCGGCACCGTCATCCCGTTCTTTGGCAGCCGCATCCACGCAGCACCAGCGGCGGGCGACATGATGTCATACGCAGTGATAGCGCCTCGCCGCACAGGCTTGAAGGTCGGCAGTTCAATAGCAAGCAGCTCCCGCGTAATCTCCTGCTCTTCACTCGTGGTAAGCGGCACCTCGTCGTCATCAGAGTCGGACTCTTCCTCATCAAGTCGGGGCGGCGCCTCGTTCGGGTCAGAGGTTCCTGGCTCGTCGCGATCGACGGCAGCAGCCTCTCGCTGAGGAGCCCGTTTGCGAAGCCCTCGAAACGGATGCGCCCACAGCTCACAGCAGCGTGGGATGGCGGCCGCGCGAGCGACCTGCCTCGTCGCGGCAGTCACCGCACAGCGAAGCCGCAACATTTGCAAGAGATGGGCGAAATCTCCGCGACGGAGCAGCCAGGATGGGCGACGTAGTCAGCTTGGCAGCAAGATATGCGTACCCCAAATCCGAAGTGTCGAAGAGGCGTTGAGCGGCGCTGAGGCAGCGGATTCAATTTCGGACGTTGGAGACCTCTTTGCATCCGCAGTTCTGCGGCCGTCATCACATGCAGCACAGGGGCTATTGCACACTCACGAAGCAGTGGTGATGTTCAGTGTTTGGGCAGTTGTGTCTCTCGAGTCTGGATCACCAAAGAGCGCCCGGTATTCGATTACTGCAGCACGAATTGAGTTCGTCAACTGCTCATTGCAGGCGGCCGCCGTTCGAGCGCCTGGGCCCAACAAGGTGCGATTCATCGCCGGGGGTTGCTTGTGATACGTTGCTGCCTCAATCTATCGGTTGGAAGGCAGTCGCGTTTGCTTTTCGGCGACGACTGGCACTGCGATCCGAGCCCAACTCAGTTGAGCCATCGCCATGTCCGATGACGACGACCACGTTTCGGTAGCTGACGAAGGGGACGATGACGGAGGTGACGCTGGCTCCGGAGGCGGCTCGGATGACGACGACGTCGTGGTCACGAAGAAGGCGGCTGCCGCAAAGGGGAAAGCCGCAGCGTCAAAGGCAGCTCCGAAGGCCGGCGCGGGCGCAGGGAAAGCCGCCCCTAGCAAGGCTTCAGCGGCTCCCGCCAAGGCTGGAGCGGGCGGCGGCAAGCCTGCCGGCGCTGGCGCAGGCGGCAGCGGCGCAGCTGCCGCTGTGGCGTCGGGCAAGAAGATCACGACGGAGCGGGAGGCGGAGGCGGTGCTGCTCGATTACCTGAACCGCACCAACAGGCCCTACTCCGCCCTCAACGTGCACGACAACCTGCACGGCGTGGTGGGCAAGACGGTCATCCCCAAGCTGCTGGACAAGCTGGCAGACAGGTGCGGGCAGGGCTGACGGCAGAAGGCAGGACGCGCCGATGCCGCCCTCCCTCTCACATCAAGCTGCGGCGCCCGAGGCTGCGGCGCTCAGTGCCACAGAGACCCTGCAGGCACGCGCGTACGTCACTGGCAGCAACTAGCCTCCTCCCTTGCGGTGGCCTCATCACGTGACCCCTTTCCCTGACCCCTTGGCCCCCGCCCTGACCCCCTGCAGCGGCGCCATCTGCGCGAAGACCTACGGCAAGTTCCGCCTGTACTGGGCGAGCCAGGAGCAGTACGGCGAGGTCGCGCAAGCGGAAATGGAGGCGATGACTCGTGCTGTGGCTGAGAGGACAGAGGAGCTGGGAGCGGCCAAGGGTCGGCGCAAGGAGCTGGAGGGGCAGGTGGCGGCCCTGGGAAGCGCAATGACGGCAGAGCAGGTGGCGGCGGCGCTGGCGAGCCACCGCGCCGCCGTGGCGGAGGGACGGGCCCGCCTCGCCAAGCTGACGGGGGCTGGGGTGGTGCTGGTGACCCCCGAGCAACGCGCGGCAGCCGTGGCGACGCTCGATCGATTCCGCCGCGTGTGGCGGGAGCGGCGGGCGATGGTGTGTGCCGTGGTGGACAGCATGGCGGAGGGGCTGGAGAAGAAGCCGCGGCAGCTGTACGAGGCCATCGGCATTGAGACGGACGAGGAGGCGAAGGTGAACATCGCTGACTTCGCGACGTCATGAGGACGGTGCAACTCATGAGACGGGCGGAGATGAAGGGGCGGGAGGGGGCCGGGGGCTGGACAGACGCTTTTGGACTGAAGGGGCGCCGGAAGCTGGGCAAGGGTCTGAAATGGAGGCGGGGCCAGCGCGTGTGGTGAGAGCTGCGTGGTGTGAGCGGGGGTGCGGCGGCCTGGGGCTGCTACCGCTGCGTGCATCACACGAAAGGCACGGCGCGCTGCTTGGGGCTGGGTGCAGCGATGCGCATGCGTGTGGGCGCAGAGCTAATCAGGCTCGGTTGACAGCTTGAGGGCCCGTCGGCGGGCAGCCTTGCGCTCTGCCCCTTTCGAGCCCCAGCCGCCGCATCGTGCGCAGTCAGCCCAGATCTTTGACGCGCCGGCCGCGGAGGGCTGTTGTCGCGCATGAATGCCCCAGCTCACAGGTTGGCGCCGCGGCACGAGTGCACGTGCATCGGCGGCGCAGGCTGCACAGCTGCAGCGCCCATGCTAGCGCTGGTGCTCAGCATCTGGGAGCTCGCAGCTGTACATGTGAGACTCCCCTCGCACTCGCTGACGAGGGGACTCCAGACTCTGGAGTCCAGAGTCAGCCCTGCGGTTTCCGAATTTGAATCTGCATCGCGTGAGATCGAGTGGACGAGCCGGGCATCCGGTGCACGCAGCCGCTCACACTTCCAACTTGAAGATACCACTCCCCAGTGTGGATTATCATCAGGTTGCGCAATTGAAATCGTTGATGGACAAGTACCGTGGTATAGCTTCAAGCTTAAACTGTAATCAAGCGCAGCTCTTGGCCTCGCTCCCGCAGCCGGCCCGGGGTCATGATCAAATAGGTAGCGCCGCTCGCACGGCACGTTGCAGCGCCCTTACACGTTGGCGGTGAAGGCCACCCAGTTGGTGCTGGAGCCTGCGGTGTGCAGCTCCTTGATCAGCTGCTCCGCGGTCTTGGAGCCGCCTCCCTCGCCCACCACGAGGCCGCTGTCCCCGAAGAAGGAGCCGCTGGCCGCCGCCTCCTCCGCCAGCGCCTTCATGAAGTTCTCCACGCTATAGGGGTCGCCCTCAGCGGACTTCACGTCGTCGCCGTCCACCGCAGTCGCGCGCCGCACCTTGTCGATGATCGCCTCCAGGGTCACGTCCTCGGCGCTGGTGGCCTCGATGTCCACGCTGGTCGCACCGAGCTTCCCCTTCATCGCGCCGCGGTTGCCCGCCGCCTTGGCGCGCTTGACCATGCCGACCTTGGACCCGCTCCACACCAGGAAGATCCACTTGGTGCGCCTGAAGCGGCCCGACCCGAAGCCCATGCGGAGCAGGCCGAAGCACGACTGGTCGTCCTTCAGCCACTTGACCATCTCGGGCGCGGAGAGGGAGCCACTGTTCACAAAGTTGAAATCGGGGTCGCAAAGGAACCTGCGGACGTGGGGGCGGAGGCGAGGCGGGCGGCCAGAGGGGGAGGTGGGCAGAAGCGGCGACCAGCGGCACATCGAATGGGGCGGGGCCTGTCTGAGCCGACGTACGCCCGTGTTACAACCCGCCTGCCCGCCCGCTGCCCGCTCCCACAGCACCGCCCGCGCTACCCCATGTGTCGCGTACGCACCAGTTGAACGGCCCCATCGGCTCGCGTACGGCCTTGAGGGCCTGGTCAGCCTTGATGTTGCCCAGCTCCGCGGCGGTCTTGCGGGTGAGGGCCACGCCCCCCGCTCCCGCCTTGGCGCCCTCTGCCGCGCTGTCGCTCTTGGCGATCATTGCCTCGTAGTCCTCCTTCAGCTTGGAGATGGAGACGGAGGCGCCGCTGTCGTCGGAGGCGATTACCTTCTTCAGCTCCTCCAGCACGTGCTCCAGCTTTACCTCCGCCACGTCCGACAGCACGAGCTCCGCATGCACGTCGCCGAGCGCCTTGCGCACGTCGGCTTTACGCCCGTTGATGCGCCCGCGCCGAATGGGCGGGCAGGCCTCTGCAGCAGGCGAGAGCTGCGATGGAGGGCGTTGTTACGAGGACACAATCCGGCGTCGATCATGCCGCAGCCGTACGCAGAGGGGAGCACTTGCCTGAGTTAACATGCAGCAGGATGCACTTGTCGCGCGCGAAGGTTCCTGATCCGAACGGCACTCGCACCAGCGCGAACGTGACGGTGTCCGCCTGAACCTTCGAGCCCAGCTCCGCGATGCCCTTGGACCCCGCTCCCACCACGTTCAGGAGAGCGCCCCCTTTCGTAGGTGTGGGTGCGGCGGCACCAGCACCCGCTCCAGCCACGGCTGGTTTGGCTGGAGATGCTGCGGCCATGTCAAGAACGCTCGAAGTGTTCAGAACAGGCTGGCGGGAGTGGAACACGAGTGGAATAAGCAGAAGGGAGGCGGTGTAAGCACAGGACAATCAATGCTTCACGCACAATCGTTGAACACGCGTCATTCCACTCGCCAAAGTTGGTGCGTTTCGCCGCGGAAATCCGATATCTCGCGAGGACGACGTCATGTGTCTGCCAGACAACTGGAATTTTCGGCGGCGAGTGTCGATAGACCACGACCACGGATGCGTGACAGCAATTCAGTCGCGCTAATGATAAACTGCTGCTGCGTCTGAAACTAGTTTTGAAATCCAAGCCGTGCCGCCTCGCACGCGCGCGTCAGCCTGAGGACTGCACTGCACTCACCGCAGGCTGTAGGCGTTTCAGGCTGAGCACAGCTCCCCACAGTTTCGTTCACACCACGCTAGGCAGCCGCACCACGACACCGCCGCTTCTGCTTGTGGAGCCGAACGACGCCAGGCCCGGGGATGGAGCTGGAGGCGCCGGTTCAGTCGCCGGGGGAGTGGCCTTGGAGCTGTCTCCTCGTAATACGCGAGTGAGGAGCCGTGTGGCTTGGGCGCTGAGCTCCTTGTACCGCCGTGTTGCCTCCATGACGCGCAGATCCTCCTCCACCTCTCGCCGCTTGAATTCAGCTTTCACGCCCGGTTCGGCCGCATGCAGCGCAGCGGCCATGTCAGCGACCGACTTGCCTTGGCCAGCCAACCATTCTGCGTGCAGCCGCGCTGCACTCCGTTGCTTGGGCGGAGGCGGTCCGACAATGGCTTCCACCGCCAGCTGGATGTTCGAAGCCACAGCGGAGCTCGGGGCAGCCGATCCCGGAGGCGCCGCGCACAGCTGGGCCAATAACCGCGTCAGATCAGCCGGCGAGATGGGCAGCTGCGCCAGATGCTCTGTGAAAAAGGAGCACGCCGCAACGTCACTGGGCCAGCCGCCAACGCTGCACGCGGAGCGCTCCGCGCCTTCGCTGGCTCGTCCAGCTCCAGCACCAGCACCTCGTCGCGAGCTCGTAGCAGGCGCCGCCACGCCTCCAGCAGCTAAAGGCGCGATGTCGTCCTCGCCATCGCTGTCCGGGTACAGAGTCGACGACTCAGGGGGCGCTTGTCCATACGCTGCCCACCTCCACAGTCGCTGGCACCGCACAGGCTGCCAAGCCCGTTGGGTCTTGTCCCCGAGCTCCCGGGCAATGTCGTTCCAGTCAATTTTGCTGGACGTGCACTCCAGCCGCAAAAAACGACCGTCAATTTGACGAGCCACAGCGGCAGCAACCAGCACCGCCTCGGTTTGGCTCAGATCCGACATGGCGGACGAATGGATCCCGCTGACTGCTGAAGAGAGTTGCGCCTGGAATTGTTGCGCACGCGGATTTGATGCCAATATGCAAACATAACCAACACGGTGCCACAAGCGCCGTGGTATCGCTTGCACGTGGAAGTGTCATTCTCGCCCGCCGTTGCGCGGCTGTGCAACGATTTCCGTCTGCCTCTCTACCAACACCCAGTTTGAGAGAAAACGCAAGGTTCAAGCTGGAACGACGCGTCCCCGTCCACTCGGCGACCTTGTTCACAGCTCTCGGCGTTTGTGGCGCCGTTGTGGGCACAGTTTTGACGGGAACATGTCATCCGAGTATACGTCCGCAGCGAAGCGCCAAAGAATCATGTCGGATAGCGGCGATGAGGGCAGCGGCGCTGCAGCCCGGGGCGGCGTGCCGGCATCGCCAGCTATGCGTCGACCCTGTACTGAAGTGTTGCTGTCGCGGCCATCGCCGTTCGGAAACGAGACAGGGGAGCTGGCCAACGGTGAATTCGACCCTACGACCGCCAAGGAGGCAGTAGCCTCTGCTCGCGTACTGTGCATTGGCGCTGGCGGCCTGGGCTGCGAAGTGTTGCACGACTTGGCTCTCTCTGGTTTCAAGAATATTGACATTATCGGTGAGAGTCACAGTGTCAGGCGCGCTTGACGGAATGGGTGCGGGACGAGGACTGTCACGAGCGTCACGCCTGGCGGAAAGGCCTCTTCTGGATTGTATGCCCCGGAAGCTCCTTCCGCCCGAGGGATTGTGGTGGGCGTCGCTGCTCGCACAGTCGACCACAACCCCTGTGCGGTCCGTCGACTGCGATGGACTGGCGGCTGCGACGTGCGGATTCCACTCTGCTGCATCGTCGCGGATCCCAATCGTCGCTGCTGTGCGCTGCGGTTGTCGGCGGGTGCTGGTCCGCTGCTGCTCTCTTGCGCCACCACAGCTAGCTCGAACTCGGCCCTGCCCACCGAGCTCTTGCGCTCCGTTGCCGCGCTTGCGGGTGCTGCTCGCGGTGGGCACTCGCACAGCAGCAGCGTCACACCCACTGGCGCTGCAAGTTGCAAGCGCTTGCTGGGTGCTGCTGCTTCCACTCCGCAACCCCGTGGCCGCAACCCATCGCACCGGCAGTCTGGATTTGTCTGACTCCTGGGAAGCCTGCGCGCGAGCTACCGTTGCCGCCTCTGTCGCCGCACCCCCTTCCGCTGCAGATGCGGACACTGTGGACCTCACTAATCTCAATCGCCAGTTTCTGTTCCGCAAGAGCGACATCGGCAAGCCGAAGGCCCTCGCGGCAGCCGAGTTTGTAATGCGGCGGTGCCCTGGTGTGACGGTGACCCCTCACGTGTGCTACATCCAGGACAAGGACGAGGCCTTCTATCGCCAGTTCCGAGTGGTGATCGGGGGCCTGGACAACCTGGTGGCTCGCCGCTGGATCAACGCGCTGCTCTGCTCCTTCGTGGAGGTGGACGAGGAGGGCGGGATCGTTGACCCCGAGCAGATCATCCCTTTCGTGGACGGGGGCACCGAGGGGTTCAAGGGGCAGGTGCGTGCACTGCTGTGCGGCAATCGGCGAAGTTGGACGGTGCGCAGTTCTCACCGCACTTGTGGTGATCCGGAGAGACGTGCCCACTGTGCTCGTCGGCCGCTTCCGCTGCCTGCTTGCTGCTTCTGGCGTGCCCTTGCCAGCGCCCTCAGCCGCTCTCCGGCCCCTGCTGCTTGCCACTCTCCCTCCTTCCCTCCCCGCAGGTGCGGCTGGTGATTCCTCGCATCACCGCGTGCTTCGAGTGCTCGATCGACACCTTCCCCCCGCCCACCAGCTTCCAACTGTGCACCATCGCCGAAACGCCGCGCAAGCCGGAGCACTGCGTCGCGTATGCGATGGTGAAGCTGTGGGAGGAGGCCTTCCCGGGCCGCAAGATTGACAAGGACTCGGTGCGTGGGGCGTTGCAGTGGCGCGCACATGCTGTGCTGCCCGTGCCAGTGGCTGTGCAGAGGTGGCGGAGTGCGAGCGGGCTGGATGTGTGCAGCACTGCGTATCACACCCGTGTGCAGCTGTTGGTCCAACAGTGTTGGCTGTCGCTCAGCGTGTCTCTCGCGTGTCTCTCGGCATTCCCCGTGCAGCCTGATGACATGCGGTGGCTGTGCGATCAGGCGCAGGCGCGCGCCGCTGCCTACGGCATCGAAGGCGTGACCTACAGCCTCACGATGGTGCGTCGCGGGCGGGCTTGGCGCTGTCCAATGGGCTGGCTTGCGCTGGGGGTGCCAGGCGGAGGCGCACCGGCGGTATAGTCGGGCTGACCGCACCACCCACCACCCACTTGTCGTGCTCGCGCCGATTGCAGGGCGTGGTGAAGAGCATTATCCCTGCCATCGCGAGCACGAACGCCCTCATCGCCGCGTCCAGTGTATTGGAGGCGCTGAAGCTGGTGTCGTTCGCTGCCCAGACCATGAACAATTATTTCATGTACATGGGGCAGGAGGGGCTGTACAGCGCCACGCAGGCACTCGAACGCAAGGCGGACTGCGCAGCGTGCGGGCGCGGGACGATCACCATGACAGTGCCGGGCAGCGACACGCTGGAGGCTCTCATCGCCCGCCTGAAGGAGGATCCGGAGCGGCAGCTCAGCAACCCCTCGCTGGGTATTCCGGGCAAGCAGCTCTACTTCGCAGCCCCTCCCGCCTTGCGCGCCGCAACGTCTGCCAATCTCCCTTTGCGCCTCTGCGACCTGATGGCCGACGGGCAGGAGGTGACCGTCACTGACCCGGTCATGCCACACGCCCTCTCCATCGTGCTCCGGTTCGCGGAGTGCAGCGAGGCATCTGCGGCGGGCGCTGGAGCTGGCGGCTTCTGAAGCTGAGATGCGAGCTTGATAGAATGTGCCCCCTGCCCCCTGCCCCCCGCCCCTCCCCGGGCTGTTGCATCTTGGCTCGCATTCGGGCCGGTTGCTGATGATCAAGCTTGGCTGCGGAGAGTGCATTCGAGACTAAACAGTGGAAGTCGGTTAGCACGCCTCTTGAACTGCGCTCCATTGATTGCAATCCGAGTCGCTGACATCGGTACCGAATATGGATGGTTATCATCCCTCCGCCGCATTGCCCGCAATATCAGTAGTGCACGTACCGAGCACACAATTGTAAAGTTTGACTGGACCGAGAAAGCGCCAATAAGGGCCGGTCGCGAAACTTCCCATGCGACATTCGTTTCAAACACAGGAACGTACAGAGCTACCTAGAACACAAAAACAGGGCGCCGCTGAGCGCGACACGACAAGGATGTCCACGCAAGTGTGTGCGTTTACCACGACCATCGAGGACATGAGAGTGCGAGCACAATGTTCGCCCGCAGCGGAGCGCGACGGACGTAGCGGTTTCCCAGGGGTGACCGCTGCGAAGCGTTGCGCTGTTGCGCAAAGCAGGAGCTTCCACCGGCCCGGCAAGTAGCGGGCTGGCGCAAGTCGACAGCAAATGCCACCGCTGAATCACCGCCAGCTGCTGAAGTCGTGGCGGTAGTGGTGGGGGAGGGGTGGTGGTAACCGCAGCGTTGATAATTGAGCGCGATGCTGCTGCTCAATGTACCCAGGGGCAATGTACATGCATGCACGCCGCCGAAGCCGGCCCCCGGCGTGCCATTATCTGTCGGCCGAGGAACGCGCCGCGTTACACGCGCAGCTGGGTGCTGTGCGGCGAGTACACGATCGCGGGCTTGCGCACACTGCTGGAGGCGTTGGGCACCACCACTGTGGCCATGTCGATGCTGGGCTTGCCGTAGTCGGTGCCGACCAGGCCCTTCTTCTGGCCACGCGCGGCGTGGCGGCGGCGCGTGAACCACACAGCCAGACCGATGGCGATTGCCAGGACCACGAGGCCCCCCACGACGCCGCCGACGATGGCGCCCACAGACGGACCGCTGGGGCCACCTGGGGCGGGCGCAGGCGTAGGCGAGCCGGCGGGAGCGTTGGCGGAGCCCGATGCGCCAGTGACAGTGGCAGTCACTGAGGCGCCGGGCGCTGCAGCAACCGCCGCGGAGACGACGCCAGCCAGCAGCGTGCCGGGGGCGGCCACCAGCGCGGCCTCCACAGCCTGCGCGTACATCGAGGTGAGGCCCGGCACAGACTGCGGGACGGGCACGTCGGAGGTGACCAGCACGCCCGTGCTCCCCTGCAGCAGGCGGCTGCCGTCGCCCTCCAGCAGCCGCCCAGTGGCGGCGGCGAGGGTGACGGCGATGGCGCTGGCTGGCACGTCGATGCCGGTCTGCGTCTTCAGGGCCGCCGCAACGGCGGACGCCGCTGCCAGCTTGAGCGAGCTCTGCAGCGCGCCGGAGGCGGCCTGCAGCTGCGCGAGCGAGACGCCCCCGAGGCGGATGGCGATGGAGACGGAGCCTGTGGTTTGCGTCGCTGCGCGGGGGCTGGGCAGCGCAGAGCCGCTGATGGCGTTTCCGTTGCTGTCCGTCTGAACGGCGGTGAAGGGGCCGATGAGGCCCGCGGTGACGGTGCGGTTGGCCGCCTGCTGCGCGGCAGGCAGCGCGGAGGCGAGCGTGGGCGCCTGGAGCGGGCCGGGCTGCAGCACTGCGGTCAGGGCTGCGGCCAGCGAGCCCGCCACCTGCGGCGCGTTGTACACGCGAAGGGAGATGAGGGCGTCCACGGCGTTTGCGATGCCAGCGGCTGCGGGGGTGGTCGTGTCGAGGCTGACGATGGGGGCCGCGATGAGGAGCATGGTGGGGTTGCCCACAGTGCGGGCGATCCACACGCTCATGTCACTGGACACGGCGGAGGTCACTGCATTGGCGGCATTGGTGGCCGTGACGTTGGCTGGGGACAGGCCGAAGAGGCGCAGGCGGCCGTCTGCCCGCGCCACGAACGTCAGGGTTGAGGCGAAGGAGGCCGTGGGGGTCGAGGAGGGCGCGGCCGGGTTGGGGCCGAGGGAGGGGGACACTGGGGCTATCGCGGAGGGGAATGGCGTGGGCGGCGCGAACTGCGGCGCGATGTCGAGCACGTAGGCGGAGGCAGCGGCACCCGGCACGGCGGCGTTGGTTGCGCTGTTGATGGCGCTCACGCAAGCCCCGGCGGGGTCCAGGCAGGCGGAGAAGTAGTAGCCGTAGAGCCAGGTGGAACCGTTGACGGAGGGGCTGAGAGAGACGCGAACCACGATCTGGGGCGGATTCACGAACGCTGCGACCACTGACTGCACAGCGCCCGCGGGAAGGATCTGCCCGGCACTCGCAGCGGTGTAGGCGTTAGACACCGCGCGGCCAGCGGCGTCGGCGATCGAGGCCGCCGCGGCGGTGGAGATGGCGCCGCCCTGGACGTTGTTCAGGGCGAAGAGCACGATTACCATGCCGTAGCCCCCATACGTGTTGGGGCTCACGCTCGGCAGCGGCGAGGCGGGCAGGGGCGTGTACTGGTACGGCAGCGAGGCGGTCACGGACGCGGAACCGAAGATGACGGCTGCAGGGGAGCAGCGAGCAAGCGGATTCGACAGCGAAGGTGCCGGAGACAGTGTGAAAGAGCAGCGGCTACGCAGGCATACCACACACTCGCCGACGCACGCCCACGCCCCCAGCCCCAGCTCTGCGCCTCACCTGTCACGTTGGCCCCCGTGCCAAGCAGCGTCTTGGCCCGCATCTCCGCAATGTCGCACACGTCCTTGCGCGCGTGGGCTGCGGCGCTGAGGGCCCCGTTCAAGTACACCCCGAGCAGCGGCGCCAGGGCGGCGGAGGAGGTGAAGACAGAGAGCGAGACGTCCACGTAGGGGGCGGTGCTGCCGATGGGGGTCACCACGGTGGCCTGTACGGCCGTCCAGGCGCCGGTGAAGAGCGCGTTGGACGCGTCGCCGGACACGTGTTGTCCCAGGTCCTGCGTGACGGACAGCGACAGGTCGTTGGCCATGAGCAGGCCTTGCACGCTCAGCGAGCCCTGCGGATTGGTCAGGTTGCTCATGTACAGGGGCGAGAAGCGAAGGATCGCCGTGGCCTCGGCGATGGGCCCACCCATCTGGAAGGGGGTGGCCGTCGGGGTAGCGGTCAGCGAGGGCCTGCAATGAACCGGCAAGCGGGGTGAAGTCGCGCGCTGTGAGGGGAAAGATCTGGAACAACGGGCTCAGCGCAGGGAGCGTGAACAGCCGCCGTCAAGCAACTCAGTAATCAGAGCGCGGTGCAGGTTCGTGGCAAGGCTGATGCAGCTGTTGCGGAAGGGGAGTCCGCTCGAGAACTCCTGTCGTGGACCTCACGCCGGCTGCGTGTACAGCCTACTCACGTGGTTGAGGCGGCAGGCGTGACTGCGGCGCCCGTGTCGAACAGCTTCATGAGGCGGGGCCCAGCTGTCACCACCACACCACCGCCAGCGATGATCGGGGGACTGAGGGGGTTGGCGGCGCCCGTGGGGAACGCATAACTGAACAGGACAGCGCCGCTCGCCCCATCGAGGGCCCACAGGCCCGACATGGAGCTGGTGGAGCTGGGGTCCAGCCGCAGGTACACTGTGCCTGCAGGTGGGAGGAATGCAGGCGAGATCGCGACGGGGCAGGGCGCGCTGGGGCTAGGCGGACCAGGGCGAGGCGGGCCAAGGGCGAGGCGGGCAGCCCCAGCTGTGGGCCGAACCAGCCCGCGCAGACACACGGCCGCCCCACATCACCTCTGCACACACAAAGCCGCGCAACAGGCACACGTACCATCTGCCGCAATGATAGGGGCCGTAGAGTAGACATAGGAGCCAGCCCCGGTGAAGGGGGAGGCGGTCCAGACCACGGAGGCGTTGCTGGGCGAGTTGCCGGCCAGCCGCAGACGCTGCACCTGCGGCCAGTTCACGACGACGATGTCAGTGGCGGGAGCGCCGTTGAGCGCTGTGGTCGCGGACGGCCAGATGGAAGGGGAGTGCCATATCACGGCGGATGAAGTGTAGGCGTAGCGACGCTGCATATGGTATTGGTTTCAGGTGGCAAGGAGAGAACAGTTGCACGAACGAGCGGCAGGCTTGAGTCCAAAGCTGCGCCGGGGCCGCACAAGGGTGGCCACGACAGAGCAACCGTGTTCGAAGCACTCACCGCCCCCGTCATGGCGTCCACGCCAAGGAGGTTGGCACCCGAGGCAGCGCCGCTGCCGGTCGCGAACATGATCGTCTTGCCGTCGTTCGTCACAGACACCGCACCACCGAGGGAGGGCGGCATTGTGAAATCAGGGACGAAGGAAGGCAGCGCCCAGCCGGTGGCCACATCCACAGCCCGCAAGACCGTGAGGGAGCCCGCATTGGCGCCGACAAAAACTGCGGCGGTGACGGCAGAGCCATCGGCGCGTGTGCCGTTGACGAGCACAGGGGATGCACCCTTCTGTACACCAGCGGAGGAGTTGGTCCACAGCGAGCGTCCTGTCATCGCATCAAACGCGAACATGGCACCGCCGGCGCCGGCCGCATCGCCAGCCACGAGCACGGTGCTGCCGACAACCAGCGGCGAGCTGCAGGTGGCAGCGACGGCGGGAGAAGTGGCCATACTCCACAGCACCGACCCGTCCACGTACGCGAAGGCATATAGAACACCCGCTCCGGAGGCGACGTAAATGGCGGAGGCACCGAGCGTCGGCGAGGAAACGCCTGCTGCGGGAAATGCGGACCGCCAACGTTGGTTACCAGTTGTGCCATCCACCGCGATCAGAAACGCCGTAGATGCCCCCACCGCAACACCATACACGGTGCCATCAGAGCCAGCGACAGGGCTCGTGCTAAAAGACAGGCCAGTGGGCTCTTGATACAGCCAGTCAACCTTCGGCCCGGACTTCGGGAGCGTCGAGGCCGCCTCCAGCGAGTGACTTCGGCGCTGCTGATCACCGCCGAGGGCGGGCCATCCAGCTGGCAGCTGGGCAACAGCACCTGCCGTGCACACAAGCGCCAGCAGGAGCCGCATGTTTGGATGGATACCAAATTCGTATCGGATATGCGGGCCCGCCTGGCGGCTTCCGATCGTGGACGTGATCAGATCGCTGCAGCAACGTGGGACAATTCGTGCTGTGCGGATCAGTGTGAACGGGCGGAACGGCCAGCCCGGCGCGTATGCGATAGTTTTCAAATGAGCAATGTCTGTCCGACCAATGTATCGCAGTCTCCGAAGCGGTATGCCGCGAAATCAGCTGCAACGCAACAGTGCACTACGGCCCCAGCACTGTTTTCATCCAGGGGTGCTGAGTTGTTGGCCCGTCCACAGCGACGTGGGCATCCGAGTCGTATTCAGCTACAGCTGTGAGAGCTGCGGTAGCTGGCCGTTGCACCGCTCGAACTACAACTAATAATCAAAAGACTTGATACGAGCAAGCAAGGATCCCGACCCCACGTCATGGTTTTGAGCGAGCGTTCTGTCAGCTGAGTTCCTGACGGACTGACGGATCGGTAAAATTACGCAGGGTCTGCCGCGTTGGCCAGGAGGTCTCGGGTCCGTCGACAAGGGGGAACACCCCCACTTGCTCTGGCGCACTGTTCAGAGGCTGTCAAAGCGACCTGCAGCTGTCTCGAAGTTCCAGCCCTGCGACGTTCGCGAACACTGACGCCGAACACTCGCAGGATGCACTCGTCGACTTCCGCGATGCCCAGCAACAAACCGCCTGCGGGCGAATACGCCCGCGTGGGCCTCGCTGGGGCCGCCTGCGCAGCGTTCAATCATTTCATCCTCGTGCCGCTGGATGTCGTGAAGACGCGGATGCAGTTGGACCCCAAGCTGAACCCCACACCGCTCACGACTGCGCGCCGTATTGTTGCCACGAGCGGCTATGCAGGCTTATCACTCGGTCTGGCTCCAACGGTTGTGGGGTAAGTTTCTTGACGTCCGCCTCTGCAGCTCCCCGTCCGCGATTTCCCCTTGCCAACGCGACTTTCCGTGTTGCCCGGCGCGTCGACTGTGCAGGTACGCGCTGCAAGGAGCCTGCAAGTTCGGTGTGTTTGAATCCTTTGCCGCCAAGACCAAATCTACTATGTCGACCGACATCTGGGAAGCGCGCAAACACGGGGTCTTTCTGAAGGCAGCCGCGGTGGCGGAGCTCGTCGCCACCACTGCTCTGAGCCCATGGGAAGCCGTGCGCATCAAGATGGTAGCGGACCCCACGTTCGCACGGCACCTGCCTGCAGCTGTCTTGCGGGTATGGCGAGAGGAGGGTGCACTCGGCTTCTATCGGGGTTGGGCTCCGCTGCTCTGCAAGCAGCTGCCATACACGATTGTGCAGCTGACGGTCTTTTCGTCCCTGGTGGGCGGTGTTTACGAGACCTGGCTGCCATCTATGGGTATTCACAAGTCCACAATGAGCACGTCATCCCAGCTCGCTGTCAGCGCAGCCTGCGGCGTCGTGGCTGGGGTGACCAGCAGCATTGCGAGCCAGCCTGGTGACACGGTGCTCACGCGCATCAACAGCCAGCTGAAGACGGCCGCAGCGCAAGCCAAGGGCCAGGCTCTCCCACGGGCATCCATCGTGGGCGTTGTGAAGGAGCTAGGCTGGTCTGGCCTGTGGCTCGGCACAGGAACGAGAGCCGTGATGACGGCACTATTATCTGCAGGCATGTTCCTCGTCTACGATGTTGCTCGGGTGAGTTCCCATGCTGTGTGTGGCTCCTGACGTCGCTGTCACGCGTGCACACGGAGTTGACCGCAAGTGCCACCCGCCTCCACGCCTCCTCGCAGGTCTCGTTTGGGCTGCCGACTTCGGGGGGGCATTGATTGCATGAATGGCGCAAGTTGCAGACAGCGGCTGCCACGGTTAGCCACGCCGAGGTGCAGGTACCGTCGTGCACGCGGAGATTGCTGCGCTCGCCGCCGAGGCATCTGCGCTCGAGCGCTGCCTGGCGTAGACTGCCGTGGTCGCACTGGGGCGCTGGCACTGCAATAGTTGCACTGTGACCGATACGGCATGCGAAGCGACGTTGAGCGACTGGCGTTTGGCCACTGCTGACTCAGCACTCGTTAGCAGGCACGACAAGGAGGCTGCGTGCGGCGGCCGTGCGCCGTACAACGGCATACGACACGTACTGAAGATTCCAGCTTCAATTCGTGGCCTCATCGACTCGCGTGTCCCCGAGTACGGCATTGTTTGGCTTCGACGCTGCTAATACGAGTCGAGGTTGGCGTATCCGGTATCACTGCAGTCCACCGTCCGTGGGGGCTCCCCCGTGTCCACGGCTGCTGTGGGCGTATTGTGTGAAGACTCGTAATCCGCGCCTGGCCCTCGTCAGAGTTGACCACCGGTGAGTGAGTTGGGCACCCCTCCGACACATCGCTCTCAGTACACCGGCCGGCGAGACACCGGAATGGCAGCACGCCTGTCAGTTCAGCCAAGGCCGCCGCGTCGCGAGAGGCCAGCGCACTCGTGGGGCATGCACCGTAGACTTCTATGCCCGGCAGAGAGGCGTGCCAACTCCCGGCAAATGAGTAGGGCACCCCTCCGACACCTCGCTCACAGTACACATGTGAGGATGGTGAGCAGCACGCCGGTGAGTGCAGTCAAGGCCACCGCATCGCCAGTGGCCAGCGCACTCGTGGCGCAAGCACCGTAGCCTTCTATGCCCGGCGCAGAGGCGAGCCTACTGCTGGTGAATGAGTAGGGCACCCCTCTGACACCTCGCTCTCAGTACACATGTGAGGAAGGTGAGCGGCACGCCTGTGAGTTCAGTCAAGGCCACCGCGCCGCCAGAGGCCAGCGCACTCGTGGCGCGGGCGCCGTAGCCTCCTATTCCCGGCGGAGAGGCGTGCCAACTCCCGGTGAATGAGTAGGGCACCCCTCTGACACCTCGCTCTCAGTACACATGTGAGGAAAGTGAGCGGCACGCCTGTGAGTTCAGTCAAGGCCACCGCGTCGCCAGACGCCAGCGCACTCGTGGCGCAGGCACCGTAGCCTTCTATTCCCGGCGGAGAGGCGAGCCAACTCCCGGTGAATGAGTAGGGCAC
>Ga0208629_100240_pt1 | contig 27341 bp, 24 predicted proteins | sample LakWasMet19_HOW5_2_FD_183865 | JGI IMG/M metagenome (GOLD analysis project Ga0208629, IMG submission 183865) | Freshwater sediment methanotrophic microbial communities from Lake Washington under simulated oxygen tension - Sediment Metagenome... | ecosystem: Environmental > Aquatic > Freshwater >... | reverse complement strand
ACAAAGCCCGGCGCTGAAAGGAAGCTACAGTAAACGCGAGGCCGTGGAAAAACTGCTGGCGCAAAGCGGACTGGACTACACTTTCACCGGCGACAACACGGTGGCGGTCAAGGCGCCTGCCGCCAAATCCGCTCAAAAAGCAAAGACAGAGGAGCCTGTGGTTTTAGATACGCTAACCATTAAAGGGCAAAAGTCCAATATCGATCAGCCATTCGGCAGCTATCTCGACCCTTCCAAAATAACCCTGGCCCGGACGGCCGTCAGCGATACCTCTCAAATGCTTCAAGGTACGCCGGGCGTGAGCTTCTCCGGCGGTGGCGGCATTTCCAGCCGCCCCGTTATCCACGGCATGGCTGACGACCGGTTGCGGGTTCAAGTCGACGGCATGAATTTGATTTCGGCTTGCGCCAATCACATGAATCCCGCGCTGTCTTACGTTGCCCCCTCCAGCGTACTGAGCGCGCAGGTGCTTGCCGGCATCACGCCGGTCAGCATGGGCGGCGACAGTATCGGCGGCACCATTCGCGTTAATTCCGCCGATCCCGAATTTGCCGAGGACGGCAAGGCTCCGTTGATAAAAGGCCAGGCCTCGACCTTTTATCGCACCAACGGCGACGCGCGAGGCGGCAATATTTCCGCCTCAATAGCCAACGAACATGCCGAGCTTAAGTACACCGGTTCGACGGTACAGTCGCGCAATTACAAAGCGGGCGGAAATTTTACTACCCGAAATACCAAAAACGGCAGTGATGTCGTCGCTTCTTCGGCCTATAAATCCGAGAACCAATCGCTGTCGCTGGCTTTGCATAAAGACGACCATCTTGCCGTGATCAAGGTCGGTCAGCAGAACATTCCTTATCAAGCTTTCCCCAACGTGCGGATGGATATGACCGGCGATGACAGCTGGTTCGCCAATGTCTTCACCAAGAGCAAGTTCCAGTGGGGTAACCTGGAAACCCGCGCTTACCACGAGGATGCTCAGCACAAGATGAACTTCCTGGCGGATAAATCCCCCGGCAACATGCCGATGGATACCTACGGCGTTAACCAGGGCCTGTCGGTAAAAGCCAATATCGATATAACCGACAAGCATTTGCTGACTGTCGGCAGCGAGTACCAGCGTTATCGGTTGGACGATTGGTGGGATCCGGTCGGCTCCAATCCCATGCTCATGATGCAAGGGCCGGCGCCGTTCTGGAATATCAACCAAGGAAAGCGCGACCGTATCGACCTGTTTACCGAATGGGAAGGCCGCTGGAATCAGCAATGGCTGACTCAACTCGGCGTTCGTGTCGGAGCGGTGGAAATGAATGCGGGCAATGTGATGGATTACGGCACAATCACGCCGGAAGCGCGAACTGTTAACAGCCAAAATAAGAAACAAACCGACATCAATATCGATTGGACGGCATTGGCGCGTTATACCTTCAACGACATGCAGACTTATGAGCTGGGCGCGGCCAGAAAAACCCGCTCGCCCAATCTTTACGAGCGTTTTGCCTGGTCTCGCGGACGTACCATGGGGATGATGACTATGCCTATGGCGATGTATATGAACAACTGGGTGGGCGATGCCAACGGCTATGTCGGCAATATTAACCTTAAGCCGGAAGTCGCGCACACCGTCAGCGCTACAGCTAATTGGCATGATGCCGCTCAGGAAGACTGGGAAACCAAAATCACGCCCTTTTACACCCATGTTGAAAATTATATTGATGCGGGACTCTGCCAGACTGCCAATGGAGTACGTTGCCCCAGTCCAGCCGGCAGCGGATTTAATTTACTGCAACTGGATAACTACGATGCGCATCTATTCGGCGTCGATGTTTCCGGATCTAAGTTATTAATGGAAACCGCCAAATACGGCAACCTGACCGGTAAAACCGTCCTGAATTATGTCAGAGGCCAGAACAACGACACCGGCGGCAACCTGTATCAGCAAATGCCGTTCAATGCGACGGTAGCGCTTGAGCATAAACGCGGCGGTTGGGCCAATACCATCGAAACGCAAATAGTCGCGCCTAAAACCGACGTGCAAGCCGTCCGCTTGGAGCCAAAAACAGCGGGGTACGCACTGCTCAACCTGCGCAGCAGTTATACCTGGAAGCATTTGCGGATCGACGGCGGCATAGACAATATTCTTGATAAGAATTATGCCCTTCCCTTGGGCGGCACCTATATAGGCGAAAGGAGTGTTGTGGGAACGGCGGTACCCGGCATGGGCCGCTCGTTTAATGTGGGTATGACGATAAACTATTAAGTTTTTTTATAGCTGACGTTACGCATATACCTAATAAAAAAGCGTAGTCCACGAAAGGCACGAAAAGCACGAAAAAAAACCGGGTACAGGAACAATAAGTAAAGCTCATCGTCAAGATTAGAAAGATGCACACCGTAAGTTGGGAAACATACGGCCCTCTATTCTTTCGTGTCTTTCGTGAACAGTGCGTAACATCAGTTATTAATTAAAACCATCAATTTTTTCCTCCGCGACTAAGGGTAAATCCATCGCGCCTCGTCGTAGATCATGAAGATAACACTTTATGACCTAACGAGGATTTACCTAATGACACTGCCTACACGCCGGGTTTCTATAACACGCGGACAACAATTCATCAAAACAGCCGGACTGCTGATACCTGTTGTGCTGTTCGGTGCCGGACAAAACAGCTATGCCGGTGATGCCGCATCCGGCCAAACCCTGCAATTCAATATCCCGGCGCAATCCCTGTCGAGCGCATTAACCCGGTTTTCCGCCGATACCCGGCTGCAAGTGCTTTATGAAGGCGATGTGGCCGACAAGCTGCAAGCACCTGCATTGAACGGTACCTATACCCCGGCGCAGGCGCTGGAAAAACTGCTGGGCGGCACAGGGCTTAAGTCCCGCTACACCAATGACAAAACCATCACCATAGAAGCCCCGGCCAGTCAAAACCAGTCGAACGTTACCACCTTGAAAGCGATGACGGTGACCGGAAAAACCAAATACGACGCGACTGATCCGTACGACAAGCATTATGCCGCCCCCAATTCCAGCTTTGCGACCAAAACCGACACGCCGATCATGGAAACGCCGCTGAATATCCAGGTGCTGCCGAAAGCGGTGCTTGATGACCAGCAAGCCATCAAGATTGATAAGGCGGTGAAATATGTCAGCGGCGTCACTACCGGTCAAGGCACGGGCGGTCTTTCCGATCAAATTACCTTGCGCGGCTTTTTCAATTTCAACTATTTCCGTAACGGCATGCGCATCGACACTGACGGCGGCGCAGACGGAACACGCGCCATGGCGAATGTGCAAAGCCTGGAGGTCCTCAAAGGGCCGGCGGCGATGCTGTACGGACAAGTCGAACCCGGCGGCATGGTTAATGTTGTTACCAAAAAACCATTGGATACGCCGTATTATGCGCTGCAACAGCAATTCGGCTCTTTCGATTTTTACCGTACCAGCGTTGACGCCACAGGACCTGTAACGGATAACAAGAATCTGTTGTATCGAATCAATGTCTCGTATGAAAACAGCGGTTCGTTTCGCAAGCTGGTGGATTACGAAAAAGTGTTTGTCGCGCCGGTCTTGCAATGGAATATCAGTCCGCAGACGCAAGCAATCCTGGAAATGGAAACCAGCACGAAAATAACGATTACGACCTGCATTCAAGGCCGTTAATCATTGACGGAATAAGAGCGGACGGTACCTGGATCAACTCGCGTCTGGCGGATATTCCGCGTGAAAGAAACTTAATGGAGCGCAATCCGAATCCTGTCGAGGATAAATTTATCGGTTTTACTGTAAACCATAAATTCAATGACGACTGGGTAAGTCTACAAGATAATGAAAAATGACGTGGCCGAAATAAGCCGCTTTACCGGTTATCGCGATTTCGCCGTCGACCAATACAGCGGCGAGATACTCAAAGTCTATGACAGGGGCGCCGGCAGCAGAGGCGATATTTTTTTGGATTGGCAATGGCCGTTGCACAGCGGTTACGCTTTCGGTTGGACGGGGCGGATGTTGGTATTTCTTTCCGGCTTGGCTTGCCCGGTATTGTATGTGACCGGGGTGATCCGCTGGCTGCAAAAACGACGCGCGAAACAAGCTATAAACACAGAGAAGCGCGCCTCAGGCACGCCGACATCCGCTGATGCTTCGTTCCGACCATGAGGACAACACCCGTGAAGTGATTACAGTAAATGTAAACTGACAGCCTGCTTGTTGAATTCGCCAACTGGTTTTCAAGACCCCCGGTGCAAACGCACGGCAGCCGGCATCAGCGGTGCCGTGGTCAGCGAACTGCTGATAAAATAACGGCTTTGCCGAAATCATTAATCGTGTGGACGGGTAATCCTAAGCCGCTGACCCAGGGCGCGGGAAATATTCCAAACAATTTTAAAGGCCAAAGCGGTTCGCCGAACGTAGGTCCAACTCGCAAGGTTGAAATCAGTTTATTATTTTTGCCATTGCATTGGAAAACATTTGGGGTGTCTCAAGACGTTGGGCTGAACAACTGCATGCATCAGGCAATAAAAACGCACTGGCGCTGAAGCCGACCCCAAGCGCGTGCGCCAGCACTTTGGTGCGATCATGGCGCTTATTGTCTTCGGGCTGCGCGACAACTCCTGCATTCCGTTAGAAGAAAAGCCGACGGCAAAAAGCAAATACTCACACCGAGGAGTTTTGGCGATCTACGGTGTTCATCAGCATCCAACTTTTCCAGCTTCATCGTTGGCATTGCCAACTACAAATACAATTATTATTAATAATAACAAAAAGATACAAACTTATACCGGTAAATTTTGACGCTGTTTTTTAATAAATAATCGGCAAAAATTGAAAGCTGTTTTCCATAGGTCGACCGACGCATAAAGACGGACCGAGTACCAGTTACCGCTTAATTCACATAGGAAAACCGAACGGTTACATGACTTATATTTGATAAAATTTGGTTTGTCAGGAGAATTCTGTTATGTTTTAAGCCGTTAGTAATAGTACGTATATTGAATGGCTTTTCTGGGCGCTTGGTTACATTTAAATACATATAATCAATAATATACAAACGTATACTTCGTTTTTGCTCAAAACTCTTTATTCTGGCGATAGTAAATACTAACGCAATTTCAACTACCTTAAATTATAAAATTACTACTGAGTTATTCAACAACACATAGGCTGATTGGATTTTTTAGCCACTCAGTCCATACAACAGAAGAGGAATAAGTATGTCAAATATAGCAGGCAAGGCTTATGCGATGAATGTCATTTCACCGTTGAGGCCATATCTGACCTGGGTTAATAAACTTATATTTTGGTACGCCGCCAAAAAACCCAGCAACCTAACCGGTCTGATTACACTTTCGTTGATACATTACGCTCGCTGGGTCATTATCGATAGAGATAAGTTTCCGCACCTGGATCCGAAGCAGCCAAAGGAAGACTTAAGTTACAACTATATGTTGTTCTTTAGTAATTTCAACGGAAGCTGGGATCAATATGTCGATTCTTTCACCTTTGCGATTCCTGGCGGGCTGGACTTACTCTGGAAATGGACGGTCCGCTATCCCAAATCGGTCGCGCTAACCCCCTTTCATAACTACATCCAATACAACCAGATCGAAACCATTCATTACTACAACGCCTACCCATTGGCGGCTTCCAATGATGTCAAAAGCGCTAAATCCGTCAAATCCGCACTCATCAAATTCCAGCAGGACACGCAAAATGCAAGCGACGACGACTTCATGAAAAGCTACAACGCATTATTACGCGGATTGCAGCATGATTTGGGCGATATGCATCCAACACCCATCGTCAGCATGTCGGCTTATCAGGTGCAAAAGCGGCAAAAATGGCACAAGAAAAACGATTTGCAACTAGGGGGGAAATAATCATGGCAAGTAATATCAGTGGCAATGCCTACGCACTCACTATCCTGTCTCCGATTAAAAACGGCTTGCAAGATGAAACAGCCTATGCGGATATCGTCAGAAACCGTCTACAAGAATGGAATGCTGAAAATAACAGTCCTATGGCGCTAACGCCGGACACCTATCTTTGCCGTTTTTTCGTACTGGATGATGTTTACACGGAAACGCTGCCCGGCGCTAATGCTTGGGATACCGTCGTCGACTGGCTGCCCTTCGTGCCGAATTTTTTACGCCGCTGGGCGTGGCCGAAAGAAGACCATTTAAAATCGCGCTATCTGGTTTTTTCCAGCAATTTTTATTGCGGTCCTGAAGGCACTATTGACGCTTATCTACGCGCTATGTGGGTTGCAATCGGCGATCGCATCAAAGAAATCTGGGGCTATTGCTACGGTTTTGAGGACGTTAACGACGCAGACCAGTTTATTGCCTACATGAAAAAATGCCAGCTTACGGCAACGCTTTTTTTTGTTGGCTCTACTGATGACCCACTGAATGAACAATTGAAAGCACTCTATCTGAAACAGGAGTTTGCTAAATTTGCCATCGATAATCAAGGGCTTGATAAAACTGCATTGAGGAATAATTTCCAGGCATTCTTTGATCGCGTCCAGCCCGCCAACCTGTCCGCGCCGACATGGGCTGCGGGAAAATATCGTTTAGAAGATTAGGAGGATAACATTGTGACTAAGCAATTAGATTTATTGGATATTCAAGGCCACGTGCTCCGTGCCTACGGTCGCTTCCACTACCCGTTAGCCCGCTATATATTTTTGAATATCAAGGATGAATCCATAGGCAGGGATTTTGTCGGCGCGATTAGCAAAAAAGTGACGACAGCGGTTGAATGGGGCAACGGCCCCGGACAAGTCGAGCAGCCCCCCTGGACGGTTAATATCGCGTTGACCTATCAGGGCCTGAAGCAACTGGGAATCCCCAGATCGTCGCTGATTGGCTTCTCGCCGGAATTTGTCAGCGGCATGAAGGAACGTAAGGACATACTGGGCGATGACGGCCCAAGCTCGCCTGAACATTGGGATCCGATATGGCGCGAAAACCGTGAAACCCGCGAAAAGGACGTACATATCTTTATCGCACTCAATGCACAGTTCTCGAAAGACTCCGATTTACTCGGGGAAAGTTACGACTGGTTGCTGGGCGTTATCAAAGAGCATCAAAAAGGCGTAGCGGTGCTGGGCGGCCATCGCGGCGATGACGGCGCGCTGCTGGATTATCAGGATGCCAAAATCGTGATGGAAAATGGCTTGCCGACCGCCAAGGAGCATTTCGGTTACACCGATGGCATTAGCGATCCGGTCTTTGAAGGCGTTCCTTATGATGCCGATCGCATCAATGGCCGCGGCAAGCAAATGGAGGACGGCTCATGGGCGCCTTTAGCTACCGGGGAATTTTTACTCGGACATATCGATGAAGCCAAGGAATATCCGCCGGCGCCCAATCCTATCCTGCTTTCACGCAATGGCACTTATATGGTGTACCGCAAACTGCATGAAAACGTCGCCACCTTTGAATCCTATCTGGACGAACATGGCAAAAAATTCCCTGGCGGCAAGGAATTACTCGCAGCCAAGTTTGTGGGTCGCTGGCGCGACAACGGCGCGCCTTTAACCACGGCGCCCGATGCAGACAGCAAAGCCGAATTTGATAAAAAATTCAAGGAGGCGGAAGACAAGAATGATAAAAAGGCCATAGACGACTTGCTCAGTAACTTTACTTACGACAATGACATGAGTGGCGGCAAATGTCCGTTTAGCGCGCATATCCGCCGCATCAATCCGCGCGCTTCGCTGGAAATGATCGAGGGCGATAAGCCCGGTTCGTTAAAAATGAACCCAAATGCATTTGACACGCCGGGCGCCTTGTCGAATAGACGCCGCCTGCTGCGCCGTGGTTTGCCTTACGGAGAGGTCAAGGATCGCAGCAAAGACAACGGTAACCATGGCATTATCATCATGATGGTCAATGCCGATATAAACCGGCAATTCGAATTCGTCCAGCAACAGTGGATTAATTACGGCAACGACTTCAGAGCGGGTAACGACAAGGAAATCATCCTGGGAAACCATTCGGCTAATGATAAATTTTCGAGTAAAGCTGTAATCCAGGTTGACCCGGACAGCGATGAGACTCCGTATATTTTGTCCAAAATCCCGCGTTTTGTAGAGACCCGGGGCGGCGATTATTTTTTCATACCGAGCATGACAGCCTTGAGAATGATTGCCCAGGGCGTGATCGATCCAACCTAACTTTATATTCGAATAAGCATCAATAATCGGATGCGATACAGGGTGGGTTAGCAATCGTCTTACCCACCCTCACGATACCCGTCCATACGCCACATTGATTTATCAAATAACCTGAGACTGGGTTAAGTCGCTTTTTAAATAATACAGGAGAATAAAATGGCTTCTAACGCACAAGCTTCCATTACTACAAAAATTCAGGCATGGCTGCTTGCCAATCTGAATTTAGTCTTCAGTATATTGAGATGGGTCAAGCCGATAGCTGTGTATAAAAATGCTGCGCTCGTTACTCGATTTGACCATGTTCAGGAAGTTTTATCGCATGATGATATTTTTCATGTCACCTATAAAGAGAAAATGGAAAAAGTCACATCAGGTGAAAACTTTTTCTTAGGCATGCAAAATACGCCCATTTATACGCGTGACGTTTCCAATATGAGACTGGCCGTGCGTCGAACCGACCTCCCCGAAATAATCACCCCGTTTGTTGATAATTGCGCCGAAAAAATCATGGCTTCCGCGCAAGGGCGAATTGACGTGCCCGCCGAGTTAAGCAGAGTCGTCCCCACGCGTCTGGTCGGCCATTACTTCGGCACGCCCGGCTGGGATGAAGAGGAGTTCGCCAATGCCGCTACCTCAATGTTTCAATATCTGTTTTATCCCGATGATCCCGAAGTAGAAAAAACCGCATTAGCGGCGGCTGCGAAATCGCGTGACTATCTCGATGATTTTATTGTACAAAGGCAAAAAAATCGTCGACAACACGACGATGTCCTTGAGCGTTGTCTGCAAATGCAGGATGCCGATATGCCCGGCATGAGTAACCTGGATATCCGTAATAACTTTATCGGCTTGATTATTGGCGCCATTCCCACAACATCCAAATGCGTTGTGCTTGTTCTCGATTATCTGTTGTCTCATCCTGATTTGTTAGCTCAAGCCCAACAAGCTGCCCGTGCAGATGACGACGCCCTGCTGACTCAATTTATGCAGGAAGCTTTACGCTTTAATTCTTTTTCCCCTGCAATCTCACGACTTGCAGCAGAAGATTACGTAGTGGGACGCGGGTCGTGGCGAGCCACCAAAATACCCAAGGGTACCAAGGTGATAGCGGCGACTCAATCGGCCATGATGGATTGTCTCCAGCTGAAATCTCCCAGTCAATTTCGACTTGACCGGCCCGATTACCAATACATGCACTTTGGTTTTGGATTACATACCTGCTTTGGACAATATATCAACCGGGTGCAAATACCGCATATACTCAAAGCGGTGTTGAAACGCCGGGGATTGCGACGCGCATCCGGTCCGGAAGGTCAAATCGAGTCCGTTGGGCCTTTCCCCGTGCATTTGGTACTTGAATTCGATGCCTAACTGGAATCCATCTCACTAAAAACAGGGAAAAGCAAACTTTAGGCGACAGCTCATTAGTCGCTTAAAAATGCGATGACTTGACAGCAAGGGGATTCATGAAAAGTGCTCCGCTTCCGACAATAATTTGGCTTGTTGATCTTTTGCGGACAAGGAGGGCTGGCCTTGAATCGGCCATTGGATGCCGATAGCGGGGTCGTTCCAGGCAATGCTGCGCTCGAATTCGGGCGCCCAGTAGTCGGTAGTTTTGTAGAGAAACTCTGCGGTTTCCGAAATAACCACAAAGCCATGCGCGAAGCCTTCAGGTACCCACAACATGCGCTTGTTTTCGGCCGAAAGTTCCAACCCAACAGACTTCCCGAAGCTAGGCGAGCTACGCCGTATGTCCACGGCCACGTCAAAGACCGCGCCTTGCACCACGCGCACCAGCTTGCCTTGCGGCTGCCGGATTTGATAATGCAGGCCGCGCAGTACATTTTTGGCCGAACGGCTGTGGTTGTCTTGCACGAAATCGACATCACGCCCGGTAAGCTCGGCAAACCGACGGCGGTTAAAGCTTTCAAAAAAGAAGCCGCGCTCGTCGCCGAACACCTTGGGTTCGATAATCAGCACTTCGGGAATAGCAGTGGCGATCACTTTCACGAGGACTCTCCTTCTTTCAACAAGCGCTGCAAGTATTGCCCATAGCCGTTTTTGGCGAGCGGCTGCACCAGTTTTTCTAGTTGCTCGGCATCGATGAAGCCTTTGCGGAAGGCGATTTCTTCAGGGCAAGCCACTTTCAAGCCCTGCCGGTGCTCGATAGTCTCGATGAAATTGCTGGCTTCGATCAAGCTCTCGTGGGTGCCGGTATCCAGCCAGGCATAGCCTCGACCCATGATTTCCACATTGAGCTGGTTCCGCTCAAGGTAAATGCGGTTCAGGTCGGTAATCTCCAGCTCGCCGCGAGCCGATGGCTTAAGATCGGCGGTGATATCGACCACTTGGTTGTCGTAGAAATACAGGCCGGTGACTGCATAATTGCTCTTGGGTTGCGCGGGCTTTTCTTCCAGGCTGGTGGCGCGCCCCTGCTTGTCGAAAGCGACCACGCCGTATCGCTCGGGGTCTTGCACGTGGTAGGCGAAAACAGTTGCGCCTTGATTGCGCACCATAGCTTGCTCAAGCTGGATTTGCAGGTCATGGCCATAGAAAATGTTGTCGCCCAATACCAGCGCGCTTGGCGCGTTGCCAATAAAGTCTTTGCCGATGATAAAAGCTTGGGCAAGGCCGTCCGGGCTGGGTTGCACGGCGTATTGCAGGTTCAGCCCCCATTCGCTGCCGTCGCCGAGCAGTTGTTCAAAGCGCGGTGTATCTTGCGGCGTGGAGATGATAAGGATGTCGCGAATACCCGCCAGCATCAGGGTGCTAAGCGGATAGTAAATCATCGGCTTATCGTAAATGGGCAGCAGTTGTTTGGAAACCACTTTAGTCACGGGGTAGAGCCGGGTGCCGGAGCCTCCGGCCAGAATAATGCCTTTACGTTGGGTCATAATGACTTCTCAAGAATTTCGGTAAGCATACGGGTAATGCCGTTTTGCCAGTGGGGCAGATTCAAGCCAAAGGTGTTTTGCAATTTTCGGGTATCCAGGCGCGAGTTTTTGGGACGCGGGGCGGGCAAAGGGAATGCGCTGGTAGGCACGGGCTGAATAGCTTCCTGAGCAACCTTGATGTCGATACCGGCTTGGCGAGCAAACTCAATGACAAATCCGGCATAATCGTACCAAGAGGTTTGACCGCCGGCCGCAAGATGATACACGCCGCTGACATCGGGACGCTGCAAGGCTGAGCGAATAGCGTGGGCGGTCACATCCGCCAGTAGGTCGGCGCCGGTGGGCGCGCCGATCTGGTCGTCGATCACAGAGAGGCTGTCTCGCTCACGCGCCAGCCGTAGCATGGTTTTGGCAAAATTGCCGCCGCGCGCGGCATAAACCCAACTGGTACGAAAAATGAGATGCCGGCAACCTGTAGCGCGAATGGCCTCTTCACCTTCCAACTTGGTTTTAGCATAGACACCCAGAGGGCCGGTAGGATCGGTTTCCTGCCACGGCTTGTCGCCACTGCCGTCAAACACGTAATCGGTGGAGTAATGAACAAGCCACGCTCCGCTACGCTTGGCTTCTTGCGCTAAAATGCCGGGAGTCAATGCGTTAACGGTGCGGGACAGGTCCGGTTCGCTCTCGGCTTTATCGACGGCGGTATGCGCGGCGGCATTGACGATGATGTCCGGAGCGACGGCGCGGACAGTTTGAGCGATACCTTCCGGATCGGTGAAGTCGCCGCACAGCTCCTGACTGCCGGCAGCCAACGCCACCAGCTCGCCCAAAGGCGCAAGACTGCGTTGCAACTCCCAACCGACTTGCCCCCCCTTACCGAACAGAAGAATTTTCATGTCGAACGATCCCTGCCCGGCATCCTGCGAGCCGCGATGCCGTGCAAATACACTCCCAAGGTATTTGTCATGCTGTACGCCCTGTATAATTTCTTTCGACCCATTCGCGGTAGGCGCCGGATTGAACATTGGCTACCCAGCTCTGGTTTTCCAGATACCACTGAACGGTTTTGCGAATGCCGGTATCGAAAGTTTCAGCCGGCTTCCAGCCGAGTTCACGTCCTATCTTGCTTGCGTCAATCGCGTAGCGACGATCGTGCCCGGGGCGATCCGTAACGAAGGCAATCTGTTCGCGATAGCTTTTACCGTCCTCTCGGGTACGGAGTTCGTCAAGCAGCGCACAAACAATGTGGACGATGTCGATGTTGGGTTTTTCATTCCAGCCGCCGATGTTGTAAACCTCGCCGACTTTGCCCGCTTCCAGTACCCGGCGAATAGCGCTGCAATGGTCTTTGACATAGAGCCAATCACGGATTTGCTGTCCATCGCCGTATACCGGCAGTGGTTTGCCCGCAAGCGCATTGACGATCATCAGCGGAATGAGTTTTTCCGGGAAATGATATGGGCCGTAGTTATTGGAGCAGTTGGTGGTCAACACAGGCAAACCATAGGTGTGATGGTAGGCTCGCACCAGATGGTCGCTGGCGGCTTTGCTCGCCGAATAGGGACTGTTAGGCTCATAGCGGTAAGTTTCGGTAAAGGCCGGTTCGTCTTTAGTCAGAGAGCCGTAGACCTCATCGGTGGAAACGTGCAGGAAGCGAAAGTTTTGCCTGACTTCGCCTTGCAACTCGCTCCAATAGGCCCGCACCGCCTCCAAAAGCCGGAAAGTACCGACGATGTTGGTCTGAATAAAGTCTTCCGGGCCGTGAATAGAGCGGTCTACATGGCTTTCGGCGGCGAAATTGATGATAGCACGAGGTTGATACTGAGTGAGTAACCCGGTCACCAAAGTGGAATCGCCAATATCGCCCTGCACGAAAAGATGCCGCTCATCCCCAACCAATGAGGCAAGGTTCTCACGATTACCCGCATAGGTGAGTACGTCGAGATTAATGACCGTTTCGTCGGATTGCGCCAACCAGTCCAATACAAAATTCGCACCGATAAACCCGGCGCCGCCCGTTACTAAAATCATTTAATATGCCCGAAATACCTGCTTCCCCGCCGTAATGTTCGGCGAGAGCGCATTTGATTTTTTATGAAAACCCGAAAAGTCTTTTGCCAATCGGCCACGCTACTACCATGCCTGTTGGCGAACAGCAACGTTGGCACGTTGCCCGACCACGAATAAATATTTTACCCTATGAGGGAATGAGGGAATCAATTTTTTATAAACATAATTCGTTAGTATTATTTTTTTGCTGAAAATAAATAGTGAGGAAAACGCAAAAAAGCAACTAATCTCAACTGGATTATTAAAACTCTGCTTGAAATCGGAAAATTGATGCGTCTGTTGAAAGCTTAACATCTTATGCATTGCTATTTACTCTACGCCATATCTGTCGAGGTTACCTGAACCGGTGTCTTAGTAACAAATGTCAAATAGCTACCACAATTTTTCAGCCGATATCGCCATGTGAGGATATTACCTGACAAACCCATACAGATTAAGGGCGCTGATCATAAATACCAACAGGAAGAGGGCTTTTTTTCTGTAAACAAAAGTTTCGCGTAGATTCACTTTTGAAGTAAAACATTCTACTTAAGAACTCCGTTTTATCAGTAAATCTAAAAAACTTGTCGCATCTAATATTTTCAGAGGCGTCTCAACGACGCAAAGATGACGTTTAACGGCACGCGCAATTGAAACTGCCGAATCTGGATCGAAGGTCTGCTCAGGATCAAGCACATCACGCACATAATCGAGCTCTGCGGCCAGCACCGACAATCCGGCTTGGCGTGCCTCGATCAGGGGCAGCCCAAACGATTCAAAGCTCGAAGGGTAAATCAATGCGCCCGTATTTCCATAGAGCGCCAAAATATCCTCGTGGGGCAACTCGCCTGCATTCGTTAATTTTAATCCGTATCGTTGACGCATCACGTCTATCCCTGTACATAACGCAGCAAAGCGAGCTTCATCCAAGGTCAAGCATAGCGAGGGAAACACCCCTTCCTCAGCCAGCAGACACCATGCCTCAATTAATCGTCGATGGTTCTTGTGCGGCTCTCCCGATGCCACATATACGAAATCATATTTATATGTTTTTTGCGCCTCCGGTTTCGGCACACTTGGCGCATCGCCATTGGGTTCCGCTATAAAGGGAAGGACTCGCACCGGTACTCTCCCTTGTGTCTTTATCTCCAATAATCTTTTCATCGTGGGCGTTTGTACGACGAACTCACTGGCATTTGACATCTTTTTGGATAACCACAACCGCTCCACAGCAAGCCGCAATCGCACCCTAAGCGGGAAGCCCTTCAACATGACATCATCGATCAGATACCGATTCTGCACAAAGACCGCCGTGTGTCCACGCAATTTAAATAAAGGCGGCAAGTTGCCGAGGCACAAAACAATGTCTTTTGGCGCAACGCTCCGGCCAAGCCATATCTCGGCATTCAATCGCTGTACAACAGCTGGTTTTACGCGCTTGATTTTGACATTGCGCTCCATGTCCATTGGCGTAGGCATGCGGTCATCCAGAGACAACACAAACTCCGTTTCGCCGTGGAACGCTTTTAGCAAAGCTTCGAGCAAGGAGCGCCCGCCGCCTTGATGGATATTCGTCGCATGAATAAACACTTTGTTTGGCATACTTGCTTTCAACTACCGACAATAATATGTTTTTTGTGTCGCATAAATAGCCTTAATTTCTTAACTTCTGCCCGGTAAAAGGTGCTATTTTTTTGTATGATTTACTTTCAACAAGAACATAAGAAATTAAAAAGCCTGAAATGATGTAAAAAAGTTGAACCGCATTTCGACCGCCGACAAATACTATACCCGCAGGCCAGGAATGCCCAACCACAACCGAAATTGCGAGCAAGGTTCTTCGTGTTCCCATATAAACTACGCCCTGTTATTACTTAGCTGTTTATGTCTTTGTCCAATACAAAGGCAAGCCCTTGGCACGTCTGCCCAGATCAAGAAGCTTTCTAGTCATTTTCTCGCCGATCAAGTTCCATAATATCAAACGCAGATAAACCCTTATCATAGCCATCATCCAGAAATAACCGGGGAAAATCAGGCCATGCATCCTCTGAGCGCGCCTGATATCCCACATCGACTCAATAGAGTTTGACGGACTACTGCTGAGCCCGCCTTGACGCATCCCGATCATAATAATATCAGGAACAAAGATCGCCTCGGCTGTCTTCAGCTCTCGTAACAATAGCTCATAATCACCACCGATGCGAAATGATTCATCAAAATTTCCGTGCTGCTCAAATAAGCTGCGCCGGTGCATTAAGCCTGGGTGCGGGATACACATAACTTGTTTAAAGCGTTCTTTTACTTCATTCCATGGCTCGCCGATCGGATACAGCTTCCCCCCATCATTGTTGAGCAGCATAATTTGTCCATAGGCCACACGAATGTCGGTAGGAATTGTCGCCAATTTTGATGCCATCCGATCTAACACTTGTGCGTCCCAAAAATAATCATCTGCACCAAGAAAACAAATCCACTCGCCTTTTGCCCGCGATAAGCCTTTATTCCATGCGTTGTAGATGCCGCTATCCGGTTCGGAAATCCAGTAGTTAATCTGTTCGCTGTTCGCCATAAGTAAATCGACCGTCCCGTCTTTAGAGCCGCCATCAATAATAATCAGCTCAATGTTTGCATAGGTTTGTCGAGCGACGCTGTCGATACATTGCTGCAATGTATCGACAGCATTAAATACCGCAACAATAACCGAAATTAAACCGGGGCGAATGTTGTTCATGATTTATAAACACGACTTTTTAAAAACATTAATACATTTAACGCTGCCAATCTTAATGCAGCTAAAACAACCGATATTGTTTCTGATAAAGAATCATCACCTTCATATTTGCATGAATGCTTGTTTGGCGATATGAAAGCGCGAGATTTATTTATATCCGTCAACCACGTTCTGGCTACATAGCTTGCCCAATGTCTTTCGGTCAACTGGGTTTTACAAAACCATGCAATAGCCGCGCGATACCCTTCAGTCACTTCGTTGCCGCTATCAAGCGTTGCAAGCGACCCAGGGTGAGAACGAAAAAAAACCTCGGCTTCAGAAATCATTGCCACCGTTTTATAGCTCAATGCTGTCAATATAAACAGCAGTACATCTGGCCCTGCGCCATTCTTAGAAAAATCTCGAGGAATTTTTGTAGGAATTTCAATGCGTAAATTAGCGCGGATGTCCACCATACGAAAAAGAGCGGCGCCCGGCGAATACGGTATTTGAGATTGTTTACAAGGAATCAATAAATTAAAGTAACGTTCGCTTGATATTTTCTGTAATTCGGTAGGTGCCGTATAAAACACAACGGCATTATCCGGTAATTCGCCAATCAATGCCGCTGTAGAAACGAAGCCGATTTCAGGATCTTCAAGATACGGCAGCGTGTGCTCAAGAAACTTAGGGAACATCAAGTCATCGCTAAACAGTATTTTCCCAAATTTGCCTTGCGCTTTCTCCACACATGCCAACCAATTTCTCACCGGGCCAATATTAGTGTCGTTTTTGAATATTCGCACCCGTTGATCGCTACGAGCGAATTGTTGGCAAATCTCCCATGTCCCATCGTTGCTGGCGTTGTCCACTATCACGATTTCGAAATCCGTAAATGTTTGATTCAATGCAGACTGGATGCACTCGGCAATGTAGTCCTTGCGATTGAAAACAGGGATCAGGATACTGACTTTGGGCATGTATGCTCGAATTTCAGTCATTCAAAGACGCCTCTCATCCCATCACGAACTATGCAATAAACCTGCATAGGAAGAACCACCGCGGCAATAAGCAAACTTATGCAAGTCGCCAGTACAACTCCGCTTAACCCAAATCCAAAATGCTTGGTAAAAAGCAACGCCAAAGGAATATTTAGCAACATTGCAAGCACGGCTGAGTAGAGTTGCGCTTTAACTCTACCTATCCCATTAACGAACATGGCATAAACGTTATTCCAAGTGGAAACCAACACGAACAACCCAATAGTAATTACCAACGGCAATGACACTTCCAGTTCATGACCTACCCACACGGCAATTATTGATCTCGCCAATAGCCCCATAAAGATAACAGCAAGCACAACACCGCAATAAATAGCCATCTGCTTGTACAGCATTCGTTTAATCCAAACGATGTCTTTTCTGTGATAGGCGTCGGTATAGGCAGACCAGAGCGGCGCTGAGATGAGCGTGTGCGCAAATGTAATCACACTAAAGAGCTTGAATACAACTTCGTATTGAGCAACGTACTGCGGGCCAAATAACTGCGTAATTAGCATCTTGTCAGTTGTGAAAATGACCAGTACAGCAAGTTGGATGGTAAAAAACTGCATGCCTACAGACAACAATGGATGCACATGTTGTTTGTCCAGATAAGGCTTAGGGCGTAATTCCGGATTTCGTTGGTAGAGCCATAGACTCAACAGAACGTTTGAGATCACCAGCGAAATACCATACGCAAAGGCCAAATTACTTATTGACGCATCGGTTGTTTTAGTCAAAACAAAAACGAGCATCAAGGCCAGGACGTTTGAGATCAATTGGCCCAGTGCCGTCAGCGAGGTTTTTTGCATCGCTCCGAGTAGCGCACCGATCAAGCCAACCCAGAAATTCAGTAACACGAAGAAAGTTGCAATCTGCATCGTCAGGCGCAATGTCGTTTCTGAAATCGCGTGGGTATTGAACACCATTTGCCAAGGCACGAAAAATGAGGCGGTAGTACCCGATACCCACAGCATAAGGGCAATTACCCCAATCAAACTGTAGCCGGAAGCAATGTAGCTTGCGGCTTCCGCCTTATCGTTCTTCGCCAAGGCCTCGGCCACCTTGTTGCGCAAACCATTGCCGATGCCAAGATCAAAGAATACGATCCACGACATGACCGTCAGCAGCGTTGACCACACGCCAAACTGTTCTTGCCCAAGATAACGAATCATCATCGGAATAGCGAGAAAAGACGCCACCATGGCGACCGCTTTATAGACAACCGCTCCCTTTATCTGGCGCACATAGTTATAGGTTCGTTCCTTTGAGACAGCCTCGCTCATTATATTTGACTCACCCACTGAACCATGCGCGCGACGCCCTCTTGCGCTGACACCATTGGTCGCCAGTTAAGCTGCTGTTTGGCTTTAACGATGTCCGCAACGAATACCCGCTGGTCGCTTTCACGTACAGGCAGGTGGATGTATCTCAGTTTTATGTTCGATATTTTTTCGAGCAACGAGAACAGTTCTAGCAGGGATAGACTGTTTTCGATGCCGCCGCCAACATTGAAAACTTGGCCTTTGACCGTATCTATATTATTGACAGCCGCCATATAGAGACGCTTCATATCATCCGCGTGAAGCACATCGCGCACTTGTTTACCCGTTCCAGATATAGTGAAAGGTTCTTTGGCAACAGCCTGTTTTGCTTCAACCGCTTTCTGGCAAAACCAGCCTACCCAACCTTGATCGTAAGTTGCAAACTGGCGACCGCCGTACATGGAGGAATGCCTGAAAACGACGGTTTTAATCCCAAAAATCCGCGCATAATCGAGCATGTATTGATCGGCCGCACCTTTCGAGCATCCATAGGGAGAATGAAACTCAAGCGGCGTTGTTTCATCAAAACCGTTTGGCCTGTCGATACATTGATAGCGGGTATCGGTTTCTTGATAAGCGTACTGCTCCAAATCGCCATACACTTTATTCGTCGAGGAATAAACCACCGTCGCATCGGGTGCATACAAACGCACTGCTTCCAATAAGTTATGCGTACCGGCTACGTTTATCTCAAAGTCCATGCGCGGGTTCGCGATCGATGTAGTCATCGCCACTTGCCCCGCCAGATGAAAAACCACATCCGGCTTAAACGACTGGACTACTCTGGTAATATCATTCTGATTACGAATATCGCCATGCTCAAATCGGAAGTCGCTTTGACTTTGCAACCAAGCAAGATTTTCTCGCGAACCATTACGGTAAAGGTTGTCAAATATGATCAATTCATCGCCGCGCGACAGTGCGTCTTCAGCCAGATTGCTACCTAGGAAGCCGCAGCCCCCTGTAATTAGAAGTTTCATAAGTGTTTTCTTTCAAGCTCGATTACTTGTTTTAACCCTGTTTCAAGGTCATAACGGCATCGCCATCCCAGCTCCAATAAGCCGGATAAATTAGCCTCCGAATACATGAGTTCATGTTCGCGATAAGGATAGGCACCGAAGTCAAGCTGGGTTTGCGAAGCTGTCAACCGATGAACGGTATCGACAAAGTCACGGATGGTAACCGTCTGTCCTGAACCAACAGCGAATTCGGAAAATCTTTGTCCAATTTTACCGGCGTTTTCGAGCAAACATAGATAAGCGCTAACCACATCATCTATATGTATAAAGTCCCGCTCTTGCTCGCCTAGCGTTAGTTTCAGGGCACCAAGATTTTTTAGGCAGGCGCTAATAACATGGGTTGCGAATTTGCTAACGTCATCGCCAGCACCATACATGTGCTCAAGTTTTATATTAACAAAGTTTATCTTACCGGTATCGGCAAAACTCTTTCCCCACTCCACAAAATGGTGCTTCGAGAGTGAATAAGCATTTAGATACTTAAAAAGGATGGTATCGGTATTAAAAAAGCTTTCTGTATTAAAGAAGGCTGCGGTTTCCAGCAATTGCAAGGGAAAAACCGTATTGGCTGCGAATACCTCGGCTGTCTTTTCCCCGCTCCGACCATAGCAAGTTGCAGTATGCATCACTGCATCGATATGTCCCAACGACTTAAACGGCAAATCCAGACTATCCTCGATATTGAATACGGCAAGCCGGGACATACAGTCATCAAGCCGGGAAAGGTTTGATCCAGTGCGCTTTAATATCGCTACTCTGTGCCCCGCCGCTAATAGTGCGTGAACCAAATGACTGCCGAGATAGCCGGTAGCACCGGTAATCAACAAGGTTTGCATGACAGGCTAAATACTCAAACCCAAAAACGCCTCAATCCTTTCGCAAACATAGTCCAGCATCGACTCGTTCAAGCCGGGATATACGCCTATCCAGAGGGTATTGTTCATGATCTCGTCTGTGTTAGTCAGTTCGCCGCTGACGCGATAGACTCTATCTTTGAAATAAGGCTGCCGCGTGAGGTTGCCGGCAAACAAAAGGCGCGTGCCTATTTTGTGTTGATCCAAATATTTCAGCAGCTCGACCCGCTCGATGCCGGCCGACTCCCTGATCGTAATCGGGAAGCCAAACCAGGACGGCTCGCTATCCGCGGTCGCCTCGGGCAAAATCAGCAGCTGTTCGCAGGATTGAAGCCGTGTTTTAAGGAAATCGAAGTTGCGTTTGCGGGCGGCGATAAATTCCGGCAAGCGATCCATTTGCGCCAGGGCGCACGCGGCTTGCATGTCGGTGATGTTGAGGTTATAGCCCAAATGCGAGTAGGTGTACTTGTGATCGTAGCCCTTGGGCAAAGTGCCGAGTTGCCAGCCGAAGCGTTTGCGGCAAGTATCGTCGCAACCGGGCGCGCAGTAACAATCGCGGCCCCAATCGCGGAACGATTCGATAATTTTTTTCAGCTTGCGGTCTTTGGTGAAGACAATGCCGCCTTCGCCCATCGTGATGTGGTGAGCTGGGTAAAAACTGCATGTCGCGATATGGCCGAAGGTGCCGACATGCTGGCCTTTGTACAGCGAGCCTAGCGCGTCGCAGCAATCTTCAATCACCCACAAATTATGTTGTTGCGCGATTGCCATCACCGCATCCAGGTCGAACGGATTGCCCAGAGTGTGGGCAACCATGATCGCGCGAGTGCGTTCAGTCAGCGCCGCCTCGATTTTTTGCGGATCGATGTTGTAGGTAGGAATATCCACATCCACAAACACCGGTACCATGCCGTTCTGCAAAATGGGATTAACGGTGGTAGGAAAACCTGCCGCTACAGTAATCACTTCATCGCCCGGCTTTAATGCGCGGTCACCCAGCTTGTCCGATGTTAACGCGGTAAAGGCCAGCAGATTGGCCGCCGAACCTGAAGTGGTCGTCAATGCGTAAGGCACGCCGACAAATTCGGCAAAGCGCTGTTCAAATGCGGCGTTAAAACGCCCGGTGGTAAGCCAGCCATCCAGAGAGGCATCGACCATGTTTTTCAGTTCGCTCGCTCCAAGCACTTTGCCTGAAGGAGGAATGACGCTGGTCCCGGCCTGAAAATTTTTATGCTGATATTTCAAATCAGCGAAACTGTCAACATTCAACATCACCAATCTACGTAACACGCGCTCATAGCCTGTATCACTCAAATGAGCGACCGGCTTTTCTATGCGGCTGCTATGCAAATTAAACGTTTTGTCGATTCGAATATGGCTTGGATATTTAAGTGGCCCATCTACAAAATCCGCAGCCTCCAACGCAAAGCCATTCGCTTCATCGACCGGCGTTTTAGTAATAAAGGCGATGCGTACATCTTCGTTTTCGTCCTTGCCGGCCAATGCCAACACGGGTCTTTTCTTTTTATTACTGAGATCGCTAAACGGAAAGTACGCGCTGTAAATCGTACCAGGCGTAATTTCAAAGGTCATTCCAACAATCCTCTTCCGCGCTGTTAAGAACATTTTGGGCAAAGCCGCTTTCATCCATTAATTTGGCTATCGCTGAACTTTCTTCCAGTGCCGCAGCTTTGGCAGATGATCGAGGAAAAATGACAACCTCAACTTCGTCGCCCATCTCGGCAGGCAGAACAATGTGAATAGTATGATTTGCATCTGCCGTCAGTTGTTTACGTAAAACGCCAGTCATGTTCGCGCCTCTTTCAAATAAAGGTTAATTTGTTTCAATGTTACCGCTTTCATATTCGCGCCCTGCTGATATTTTTTTTGCCAATCCACGATTTTACTCAACGCTTCATCCAGATTCCATCTCGGCTGCCAATCCAGGCGGGCTTTCGCCTTGGAACAATCCAGTTTCAGGTAATGGGCCTCGTGCGGATGATCGCCTTCATCCAACACCCAGCTCGCGTCCTCGCCCCAAGATTGAGTCAGGCTGTCCACAATCCATTGCACAGGCTTGGCATCTGCGTCGCTCGGACCGAAATTCCAGCTCTCGGCATAGACCGCGCCCTCTTGGTAAAGCTTTTGCGCCAGCAATAAATAGCCGGACAGCGGCTCCAGAACATGTTGCCAGGGACGAATCGCATGCGGGTTGCGGATATGCACCGGTTTGCCTTGCATGATTGCGCGCATGATGTCGGGAATCAACCGGTCTTCGGCCCAATCGCCGCCTCCGATAACATTACCGGCTCTGGCCGAAGCCAGCGCCACGCGATGATCGGTAAAATTGCCGGCGTTAAAATAAGAGCTTCGATAGGCCGACGCCACCAGTTCAGCGCAACCCTTGCTGTTACTGTAAGGATCGTAGCCGCCCATTGGCTCGTTTTCCCGATAGCCCCATGCCCATTCCCGGTTTTCATAGCACTTGTCGCTGGTGACATTGACGATGGCCCGCACACTGCTCGTCAGCCGTGCCGCTTCCAATAAATGCACGGTGCCCATTACGTTGGTGGAATAAGTTTCTATCGGGTTGGCGTAGGAATAGCGCACTAAAGGCTGAGCCGCCATATGGATGACAATCTCAGGCTGATATTTTTCAAATACGGCTGAAAGCGCCGCAAAATCGCGTATATCCGACTCGACGCTAACCATGCCTTCAGCCACATTGGCGGCGTCGAATAAACTGGGATGCGTAGGCGCCGGCAGCGCATAACCGATTACTGTTGCACCCATGGATTGCAACCACAGAGAAAGCCAACTGCCTTTGAAGCCGGTGTGACCGGTTAGCAGTATGACTTTACCGGTCCAGAATGACGGGTTTACCATGTTTTCCAAGGTGCTTTTCCGCTCGCCCACAAACTTTCAAGATAGGTTTTATCGCGCAAGGTATCCATCGGCTGCCAAAAGCCGGAATGGAAATAAGCGGCCATTTGGCTTTCTCTGGCAAGCTGTTCCATAGGTTCGCGCTCCCAAACCGTGCAATCGCCTGTAATATAATTGAGTACTTCGGCCGAGAGCACGAAGAAACCGCCGTTCACCCAACTGCCGTCTCCTTGCGGTTTTTCCTGAAAACTAACGATATTATTCCCGTTCAAGTTAAGCGCCCCAAACCGTCCCGGTGGCTGTGTGGCTGTCAAAGTAGCCAATTTGCCATGTTGTTTATGGAACTCAATCAGCGCCGTGATATTCACATCGCCAATGCCGTCGCCATAAGTGCAGCAAAAATCCTCTCCTTTTACATAGTCGGCAACCCGCTTAATACGGCCGCCGGTCATGGTTTCTTCCCCGGTATCCACCAGCGTTACGCGCCATGGCTCAGCATTACGCTGATGCACTTCCATCTTGTTATTCTGCATGTCAAAAGTTACATCGGACATGTGCAAAAAATAGTTGGCGAAGTATTCCTTAATGACATAGCCTTTATAGCCGCAGCAGATAATAAAGTCATGTATGCCGTGGGCTGAATAGGTTTTCATAATATGCCAAAGTATAGGCTTGCCTCCGATCTCAATCATCGGCTTAGGCCGGACTGATGTCTCTTCACTGATCCGCGTACCCAAACCGCCGGCCAGAATAATCGCCTTCATCCCTGTACCTCACCGGCTGCAAGCCGGCTTACGCCATGGCCGGTTAACGTGTCTTTTAATGATTTATAAGTCAGATTAATCTCCTTGCTTAGGCTTGCGCCTACTGTCGACAGCCATCCGGTAATTTTTGGGGCAACCAACACCCTAGCCGGATTTAACACTATGCAGGCTAGCTCGAAGCCAGTGCGATACGGCCGCACGTTTTCAGCCAGGGAATAAGATGTGCAAATTTGCCCATATCGTCGTTTGCATGAGTACAATCGCTATCTACTTTATTCCAGTGAAAGAATAAACTCCCAATGCTCTTTGCTAACCGGCATGATCGATAATCGATTGCCGCGCCTTACCAGCGCGAGTTCTGCCAGTTCTTCCTGATCTTTTAATTCTTTAAGAGAAATAGTGCGGGACAAGGTTCTGACATATTTAACATCAACCATCATCCAGCGGGGATGTTCCTGATCGCTTTTGGGATCGAAATGCTTGTCGTCCGGATCGAAAGCGGAAAAATCGGCATAGCCTTCTTTGACGATTTCCATAATGCCGACAATGCCCGGCATTTCGCAGTTGGAATGATAGAAGAAAACCTGGTCGCCCAGCTTCATGTCGTCCCGCATCATGTTTCTGGCCTGATAATTACGCACGCCGTCCCAATGTTCGGTCTGGTTGGGTTTGTTATACAGATCGTTAATCCCGAACGTATCGGGTTCGGATTTCATTAGCCAATAGTTCATGGGGGATTTCTTTATGGGAAGTGTTATGGTGCATCTCCCGCCTGCGCCGTAATGTGCTTTCGTCCTTGAACCGGAGGTTCAAGTGGGGACATGACCGGTAAATCAGGCTTCCCGTATGAAACGGGCATGCTCACCAATACGGGTATCCGCCCCCGGGGTAAAAACAGGTTCAGGAAACACCCAGCACACTCTCGAACGCCGCAGGAAATGCAGGACAATAGTTTAGCGTGTTTACGGATTTTCTAAAACGTTTTCTATTTTGTTCGTCATTTTCGCCAGGCATTCGTTCAAGGTTTGGTTGAGCGTGGCATTTTGACTTTTCATCAATTGCAACTCATGAGCCAAATTAAGCGCCGCCATGACTGCAATTCTGTCAGCGCCGGCGACCTTGCCGGAGTCCCTCATTTGGCGCATTTGAATATCGAGCTGCCCCGCCGACTGAATCAGGTCGCTTTGCTCGTCGGGTGCGCAGGCAATTTTGTATTCCTTGCCCATAATGGTCAGCGATACCGGCTGGAGTTTTTTGTTCATGATCCGTTCTCCATTGCTTTCAGACGAGTAATCATAGCTTCAACCCGGGTTCTGGCCAGCGTGGTTTTTTCCAAAAGCTTGGCTTTTTCCCGAACTAATGAATCCTGTTTGGTTTTCAGCGAGCTGTTTTCATTTTTTACATGAGTATACTGCTCGATAAGCTGATCCAGCTTGTCTTCGAGGTCTTTTAACTCTAAAGATTGATTTGATTGTGTCATGGTGATACTGGGTTATTGCAAGGAGATACGTAAGATATTGCGTATTTACCGGACGATTCAAGATTAACAAATATTATCCAAGTTAATGATCATGGTAGCATAAGCGATATTTTTAGTCCGCGATAGTGAAATTATTATGTGGAATTTATGACGTATCAAATAATTAATGCAATAGTTGTACAAAGCGATGCCGAGCTTTCGGCGGGGCAAGCGCACGGCATGGCGACAGGCATGTTGTGCGCCAATGAACGGGTTCAGAGCGCCGAATGGTTAACCGAACTGTTTCGTCATGGGACGCCGTCGACGGAAGAAGAACAAGCGCTGTTGGTGCATTTATTCGAGGAAACGCGGAGCTTATTGGCCGGCGACGACTTCGAATTCGCCCTGCTATTGCCCGACGATGATGAAGCCTTGCTAAGCGAACAGGTTGAGGCTTTAACCGCCTGGTGCCAAGGCTTTTTATTGGGAGTGGGATTTACCCATACCGCCTCCGACTTGTCCAGGGAAGTGACCGAAATTCTAAAAGACATTGCCGAATTCACCAAGCTGGATACCGAAGCGGAAGGCGAAGAAGATGAGAGTGATTTTATGGAAATTACCGAATACATGAGATCGGCTGTTTTATTGCTGCGGAGCGAATTAAATGACGGAGGTGAAAGGTTCAAGGCGAAAGGTTCAAGGTAAAACTTCTTTCAACTGTCGCCTTTTACCTTGAACCTTAGACCTTTTACCTGATTTAAAATGAAACAAAGTGAATTTAAAAAACGCCGTAAACAATTAATGCAGCACATCGGCAAAGGCAATATTGCACTGATCGGCAGCGCAGCCGTTCGGGCTCGCAATCGGGATGTGAATTATCCGTTCCGGCAGGATAGCGATTTTTATTATTTGACCGGCTTTAATGAACCGGATTCCCTGGCCGTGTTTATCCCTGGCCGCAAGCAAGGCGAATACATCTTGTTTTGCCGCGAATTCGATGAGAAAAAAGCCTTGTGGGAAGGCGCGCACGCCGGTCTAGAAGGCGCGACCGTTCATTATAAGGCGGATGATTCCTTTCCGATCGACGATCTGGATGACATCTTGCCGGGCATGTTGGAAGACAAGGGCAAGGTCTATTATCCGATCGGGCGTGATTCCGATCTCGATCACAACTTATTGGTCTGGATAAATCATATCCGCAGCCAATCCAGAAGCGGCGTTACGGCGCCGGGCGAACTGGCTTCGCTGGAGCATATTCTGCACGAAATGCGGCTGTTCAAGAGCCCTGAAGAGCTCAAGCTGATGCGTCGCGCCGCCGACGTTTCCGCCAACGCTCATGTCAAAGCCATGCAAAAATGCAAGCCCGGACTGTATGAGTACCAGATAGAAGCGGAAATCATTTATAACTTTATCCAGGACGGCTTGCGCGCGGTTGCCTATCCTTCGATTGTCGCCGGAGGAAAAAACGCCTGCGTACTGCATTACACCGAAAATGCCGATCAATTAAAAAGCGGCGATTTACTGTTGATTGACGCCGGGGCGGAATGCGACCATTACGCCGCCGACATTACCCGCACCTTCCCGGTTTCCGGGCGCTTTAGCGAGCCGCAAAAACAGCTTTACCAACTGGTCCTGGATGCGCAGGCTGCGGCCATCGCCCAGATCAAGCCGGGATTGCCCTGGCACCTGGCGCACGATGCTTCGGTCGAGGTGTTGACCAAAGGCTTGGTAGCGCTGGGCTTGCTCAAAGGCAAAGTAACCAAGCTGATCAAGGACGAAAAATACAAACAGTTTTACATGCACCGGATCGGCCACTGGCTGGGCATGGATGTGCATGATGTCGGCGACTATAAATTGGATAAGGAATGGCGCTTGCTGGAACCCGGCATGGTACTGACCATCGAACCGGGCCTGTATATCCCCGCGGATTGCCTGACCGTTGACGAGCAATGGCGCGGCATCGGCATACGCATTGAAGACGATGTGCTGGTCACTGCCGAGGGACATGAGATTTTGACCGGCGGCGCGCCCAAGACCATTGCGGAAATTGAAAGCTTAATGCAGGCGAGCTGATGCAACATGATTACGACTTATTAATTGCCGGCGGCGGCTTGGCAGGTAACTGCCTGGCGCTGGCGTTAAAAGAAACCGGGCT
>Ga0208629_100237_pt1 | contig 27557 bp, 17 predicted proteins | sample LakWasMet19_HOW5_2_FD_183865 | JGI IMG/M metagenome (GOLD analysis project Ga0208629, IMG submission 183865) | Freshwater sediment methanotrophic microbial communities from Lake Washington under simulated oxygen tension - Sediment Metagenome... | ecosystem: Environmental > Aquatic > Freshwater >... | reverse complement strand
TACAGCGGCCCCTGCGGCGCGTGCCGACGGCGGCCCCGCTGGCCCCTCGCCGCAGCGCCAGATTCTGACGGTCCCAGCGCTGGCGGAGGAGCCGTCGGCAGGCGGGCGGGCGCCCACCGCCAACGCGCTGCTGTTCTGGTGGCGCGCCGTGCTGTGGCGCGGGAGCGCTGGCGCCTCCAGCGACGTGGTCTACTGCACCTGCGCGGGCTGCGTGGAGGCGCAGGGCTGGCAGGACCACTGGGTGCAGTGCGTCCTGCCGCTGGCGCGCCCCGTGGCCGCCAGCGCTGGGGTGGCGGGGGCGCAGCAGCACGCGGACATCCCGCTGCGCACGGCCGCACCGTGCTTTGCTCCTGCTGCCGGCTCGGTGAGCGTCGGCGCTGCTGGCCGCGCGGCGGGGGCGTATCCCGTCGGCCTCTGCCCGTCTGCGATGGCCGCCACAGCCGCGGACGCAAGCGCGGCGTCGGTGGAGCCCGCAGCCCCCAGCTCCAGCGGCTTCAGCTTCACGGTGGCGGTTGACCTGTCCCCCATGGCGGTGCAGTTTCAGGTGGGCCCCGGGGACGCGGAGGTGTGGCCGGCGAAGCGCCTGCGCAACCGGGCGGTGAAGGAGGGGCGCGCGGTCAAGCTGGCGCCCGGGGCGCCGCTGATGTGCGTTGACGAACCCGAGCCCTGCACCTGCGGCCTGCACAGCCTCTACTCGGTAGACCGACGGTGGGCCCTCAACGACCCCCAGCGGTGGGGCGCCTTCACCGCCGGGCTGCAGCAGGCGCTGCAGGCTGCTGTTTCGGCGGCCGTCCCGGCTGCGGGCAACTCGCCGTTCACCGTCATCAGCCTGGGGGACGGCGCGGTGGCGGGTCTAGCCGTCGCCGCAGCCCTCGAGGAAGCCGGCACCGAGTTCGGACTGCCCGCGCGAGCGACGGGCGATGCCAGCGACAAGGCGGAGGCTGACGCAGCAGAGGATGCAGGCGACGGCACGCATGAGAGTGACGGGGATGAGGAGAAGGCGGACAAGGAGGAGGAGGCGGAGGGCGCCCCCTCGACCTTCCGCGTGCTTGCTGTGGAGGACTCCCGCCTCGCTGCTGTGCACACTGAGGCTCTGGCGCGTGCCCGGGGGCTGCCAGAGGACGCGTTCTCAGCCATCGTCGCCCCAGCACTGGAAGGATCCCCCGCAAGCACTGCACCACCCGCTGCCGCTGCAGCAGCAGGCGCCGGCGCCGAACAGGCCGCTCCACCTGCCGCTGATGGCGACCACGGCCTGGCCGCTCTCCTGGAGGCGCATGCAGCCGCTGCCGACTCCTCGTCTGAGGTGAGCGGCGGCCCCTTTGCCCACCTGCTGGTGCTGGAGCCGGTCTTTGCCCGCATGCAGACACACCCGCTCTGGTGCGCGGTCTCGGCGTGGCGGCGCTGCGCTGCCCTGGCGCCGCTGCTGCACCCGTCAGCCGTCGTGTTCCCCGGCCGCGCCCGCGTGTGTGCGCAGGCGGTCTGGTTCGCTCACCTGGCGGACAACCACGGCACGGTGGGCTCCGTCTGCGGGTTCGACCACAGCCCCTTCGACGCAGTGGAGGCGGGATGGCACAGACACACGTACACTTATCCGCTGCACCAGTACGGCTGGGCGCCAGCCTCGGCCCCCGCAACGGAGTGGGCGCCGCTGAGCTTCGCCGCGCCCGCGCGGGACGCAGCAGGAGGGGGCAAGGAGGCGGGGGATCTGGCCTTCAGCACCACCCTCACCCTGCGTACCGATGTGGCCAGCGTCGAAAGCGCCGCGGCCGGAGCCCCTCCCTGTGCCCACGGCGTCATGTTTTGGGTCGAGTATGACGCACAGAGCGCCTGTGCGCCCGCTGCTGAGGCGGACTCAGCCCTCCATGCCGCTTCCACTGCCGCTTCGCCGGTGCTGACGACCCACCCCACGGCGGCACCGCATCAGCGGCAGCACGTCCGCTTCTTCGAGCGCCCAGTCCCGCTGGCAGGCGGGGCGGGGCCGGCCTCCGTGTCCGTGCGGCTGCACATCGCACGGGTGGCGGGTGGGGGTGTCGAGGCCTCCAGCGGGGGGGCTTGGGCCTTCGACCTGGATGCGCAGCTGGTTGCGTAGGGACGAGCACTGCATGGCATACAGCTGTCAAGTTGAAGATTAAGCTGATTGGGTCAACACTGCTCTCGTCGCGGTGTAAATACGAGTGCGGGCGATTGCGCATCGATCCGCCACCCAAACTACAACTTGTACCACATGAACGGAAGCGCCGCTGACACGTCCGTTCGAGAATTGCGAATCGCACAACGTTGTTAACGGCTAAGTGATGACCAGGCTGCAGTGCCCCCATCACGCAGCACAGGTTCAAGCGTGGACGGGCGATCGCAATGCATCACCGCTTCCGACGTGTGAATCGTCACAATGTCTTGTTTCAATCAAAAAGTCTCAGAAAGCATCACAGCACTTCAAACGAGAGAGGCGAGACACCTCCGCTCTAGGCAGACGGCGCGCCACTAACACTTTAAGAACCGCAACACTCCTGCCAGCTCTCTCTCCTTCCGGCTCTGAATGCACATACAACTGGAGCGCCCGTCAACGGGGCGGAATGTAGCTGTCGAGCAGTGCCCACACGCGCCGTTCTATAATGCAGGCAGGCAAATGCAAGCGCCTGCTTACCTACACAGCACGCTATCCTGGCAACTCGGTACTACCACGCACCCTGCACTGGTCCGTCCGTCGCCCATTCGCTCAGAGGGTTCACGACAATGTCTACACTCGGCTGCATTCCCCACGCAACCGTGAGGCGCGTGCAGGCCAGCACCTGCTGGGACACGACATCAAGGCGGGTGAGGCCGTTGGTGGGGTTCTGCGGGGGCGCCAGACGAACTGGGGTCGCGATGAACACGGCATCGGCACAGTTGGTGCCCCCGGGGACGATGACGGCGGTGGCGACCACCGTCGAGAATGTGAGCGTCGCTCGCTGTCCATCCGCTGAGATGGCGACAGCAGGCGCCGTGGTGTGCGCGCTGAAAGTCACGTTGGCGAGCACAGCTCCGGTCGTCTCGGCGGCTTCGGCAGCGGCAGTGTATGTGATCTCATCAGTGACAATCACTTGTTGGAAGCCCTCAAGAACAGCGAAGCCGCGCGCGACAGTCTGGACACTGCCGGTGCCACTGCCGGATCCCTCGTAAGCTACCGTTAGATTGACGATCGCCCACCCGTCGCCCGCAACGCTGCTGTTCGCAAACCCAACAATGTGAGCCGTCGCACTCGGCGGCTGGCTCACGTTGTTGAACTGAATCGTGTTGTGCCCGTGCGTGTTCAGGCGGTAGTACTCCCACCTCTCGGCACCAAAGTACCCGGGCAGGCCGTAGTTGTCGGCCCCGAGATCCATCACCACGCGCGTGCTGTTGATGTCCAGCACGAAGCTGCCCAGATCCAGGTGCCCGTGGTTCCACGCGTTGTCCCCGCCTTTCAGTGCCAGGAAGCTGCCGCCGCCGCCAACAGCCCAGCTGTTGCGGAAAGCCGCCAAGGCCCGCTCGGGGAACAGCTGCGCCTGCGGCAGCGCCAGAATGTCAGCTGCGCTGCCGACGGGCGTGAAGTAAAGGAGATTCTCAGCGTAGGAGCCCCACGCGCCGTTGGAGTGCAGGCTGATGTTCCCGAGAGCGACGGACACCCCGCGAGCATATGCCGCTGCCGCGCCGTCCCCAAATGTGCTGCCCCAGTACTGTGCAAAAGGCACCCATTCGATAAATCCATTGCCTGCAGCCGAGATAACGGAAGAAATGGAGTCGGGGGCGTTTAACTAGGGACGGAGCGAGACACACACGCGAGCACTTCGCCAGAGGAGTGGTCCTCGCAGTCCGCCAGCGCTACATCGTGATCTAGCACGAAAACTCGCTCCACACTCCGAAGAACGCCGCGGACCACGCACCATCGTCCGCCCAGTCGAATGCATAGATGGAGGTGCCCTGCATAAAGATCGGAAAGCGGCCTGCGAGGGCCACCCCCGGCAAGGCGAAGAGCCCGCCGTCACCGTCGAGCGCGCTGCGCATGGCAGCGTCCGCGAGCACTGCGTACTTGGAGGCGTAGCCCCAGTACCCGACGCCCTCCATCCAGCTGCTATCCGGCCCGTACGCGGCAACGCACGCGGAGATAGAGGCTGCGCTGTGCGCGTACACATTGCTCCATACCCAGTCCGGCGCGCCGGCATAGTCCGCGACGGCAAGGGCGCCGATGATGCCACCGCCCGCGCATACGCAGTTCCAGTTGATCGTGTTGTTGAACCACCAATTCGTGTGATTGGTGTATCCCGTCGCAAATGGGGTCATTCCCTTGTTGAGCAGCGCAGCGTAGAGGGTGTCCCGCCCTGGCGCCGGTGTGTAGTCCCACAGCCAATCCAACGTCAGCGCCACTGCGGCAGTCATTTCGCCGGTGTCCAGAAAGTGCGATGGATTCCAGTCCGTCCAATTCGTGCCAGCCGCGTTGTACGCTTCAAGCAGAGCGCGGTCAGCGAAGGTGGTGTTGCCGCCGAGAGTGTACGCCAGGGCGGACGTTAACATTGCATCGAGAGCTTGGCGGACCTGAACGAGCACGCCAGAGGGACCTGGGGTTGGCTCGTTGATGGGCGCTTGCGAAAGCAGCCATGTCGCGTGGGAGACGAGCTGGCCATAAAACAGCGCCGCTGTAGAATCGTTCGCAATGCTGGCCTGAATCTCCTGCACGCGCGAAGGCGTAAGGATAAGTCTCGGATGCGCGGGCAACACCGGTGCGGAGCCGGCGCACAGTGCGGCCACTGCGATCGCAACGTAGATGCGGAGGGCCATGTGGTCGAAGCAGCTTTCGCCGGCTGCAGGCTAACGGCAAAATCAGTCGGAATAGTTGGTTAGAGTCGGAATTTGGAGAATCGACGTCTCCGAAGGAAGCCTGGATTGAGGAAATCTCGACCAAAGTTTGTCGTGCACCGGCTTCATTGTCCATCTACCGCCCACCCGCACCGGAAGTGCCGCTTCGGCATACGGAGCGACTCAGGTCCCCACCCTTCATCCCAAGGGCTGCCGTGGTGTTGCGCAACATATCCGAAAGACGCGACTGGCCAGTGTCTTGGCTGAGGCGGCGCAGCGCGTGTGCAAGGCAAGGCAACGCGAACAGCAAGGCTTGGGACCGAAGCCCTGCGCCGACACAACATGGCGACCCTTCCGACCGCACTGCGTAAGAAGTTGTTTGGCGCGGCGGGGAATGGCCCCACAGCCCAGCTGCTCACAATGGTGGCGGTTGCTTCTTGCATCTTCATTGTCGGCATCCTTGTTGGATCGCAGTTCTTTGACCCCCACCGCGATGCTTCCGCACGCGTAGACCCGGCGAAGCCGTGGGATGCTTTCACGCGCAGCAGACTAAAGGTGCCGCCGGGCATCGTCGCAACCAGCGCTGCGCTCGAGAGTGCGGCCGCAGGAGACGATGCGCCTGCCCCGCGCGGCACGGCCGAGGAGGCCACGCCTGCCGCCACAATTGCGCAGCTGGCGGCCACCGGGCCCCGCTTTTTTGCTGACTTTGACGGCCGCAGCTCCATTGAGTTCGATGCCGCGCTGGACGCGCCCGCGGTGTCGGCGGGGGCGTGGATCTACCTCGACTCTCGCGACAGCTCCTCAGCCATCAAGACGGTGCTGTCCAACCGGCAGGGCGGCTGCAAGGTCGACGCCGCGCACCGCGGCTTTTCGTTGTACGTGAACAACTGGGAGACGAACGACCGCGCGCTGGTGCTGGAGTGGCGCAACAGCGGCGCGGGCGGCGACGGCTGCGCCCGCCTCAGCAGCGACCCAGGCACCATCCCCTACGACACGTGGGTGCACGTGGGCTTCGCGCTGCCCTCGATCCCCGCTGCCGCTGCAGCCGCCTCGCCTGCGGGCAGCAGCAAGGTGATGCTGTTCCTCAACGGCGAGCTGCTGAAGACCGCACCCGGCGCGCGGCGGCCAGATGACGTGCACTCCGCGGCAGCCACCGACGCGCACTTCACGCTGGGCGCGACGGCAGACCGCCAGATGGCCTTCAACGGTCGCATCGCCAACGTGTTTGTGGCGCGGACGGTCGTCACGCCGCGGCAGCTCGTTGCGGCCGCGCGCATGCTGGACTGGGCGGGCTGGCGCGCCCTCGCGGACGCGGGGAAGGCAAAGATGAGCGCTGCGATCTGGCTGGGCGGGCCCACCTCACCCGGCGGCGCTGTGCCGGCAAAGGACCTCGCGGGCACCTCTGTCCACCTGATGTCCAGCGGCGCGCTGGCGGGAGACCTGACGGGCCAGACGCGACCCACCACCGGCAGCCTTGCTACCGGGGCGGGCACGCCCCGCCTGCGCGGTGATGCGGGCACTGCCGTCGCGCCAGCGGCAGCTGCTGTCGCAGCAGCAGCGCTGCCGGCGGCAGCAGGGGGCGCAGCACCTGCCGCGCCCTCTGGCGACGCCTCCACCATCCCAGCGTCCATCCGCCGCACCAGCGTCCCGGGCACGGCCCCCGCTGGCTGGGGCGTGGACGTGAGCAAGGGCGGTAACCAGTGGGTGACCAACATGGTGCGCGTGCCCCTCGCGCAGGCGTCGGGCGACGTGGCGGACAAGGCGGCGCTCGCTGCCGGCACCTTCTCAGACGAGGTGACCGCGGAGCAGATGGCTGCCAGTGATGAGCTGGGTCGCGTGCGGGCCGCCGCGGTGAAGGCCGCGATGGTGCACGCGTGGAGCGGGTACCGCGCCAAGGCGTGGGGCTCCGACGAGCTGAAGCCGCGCGGCGGGTACGGGCAGGACAACTGGGCGGGCATGGGCATGACCCTCATCGACAGCCTGGACACGCTGTGGCTCATGGGCATGAAGGAGGAGTTCGCCCAGGCGCGGGAGTGGGTCGCCACCAAGGTCAGCTTCGACAAGCACACGTCCGTGTCCGTCTTCGAGACGACGATCCGCGCGCTGGGCGGCCTGCTTGCGGCGTACGACCTGTCGGGGGACAAGGTGTTCCTCGAGAAGGCCAAGGACCTCGGCAACAGGCTGCTGCCCGCCTTCAACACGCCGACCGGCATCCCGCGCGCCGGCGTCGTGCTCGCGACGGGCCAGGCGTCCGCGCCCGGGTGGACGGGCGGCAGCTCCATCCTCTCCGAGCTCGGCACGCTGCAGGTGGAGTTCCGCAACCTGGCGCGCGTGACGGGGGAGCCGCTGTTCGCGCGCAAGGCGGAGGCCGTGATCGAGAAGCTCGACGCCGTGCGGCCCGCGGACGGCCTGTACCCCATCTACGTCTCCGCGGACAGCGGCACGCCCACCACGAGCCAGGTGACCTTCGGGGCGCTCGGCGACTCCTTCTACGAGTACCTGATCAAGGTGTGGCTGCAGGGCGGGCGCGCTGAGAGCATGTATCGCCGCATGTACGACGCGGCGATGCAGGGCATGACGACGCGCCTGCTGAAGCGCTCGCGCCCCTCCTCGCTGCTGTACGTGGCGGACTGGGACGGCAGCAACACGGCGGACAAGATGGACCACCTCGTGTGCTTCGTGCCGGGGATGCTGGCGCTGGGCGCCTTTACGGCGGGCGGCACCGCGGGCGAGGCGAACGCGGTGCGGGACCTCACCAACGCGAAGGCCCTCGCGTACACGTGCTGGCAGATGTACGAGCGACAGGCAACGGGCATCGCGCCTGAGTTCGTCGAGTTCCCGGGCGGCGCCGACCTGGTCGCCGCGGGCCGCGCGCCCTTTTACCTGCTGCGCCCCGAGGCCGCGGAGAGCCTGTTCATCCTGCACCAGCTGACGGGCAACCCCGTGTACCGCGAGTGGGGCTGGCGCATGTTCCAGGCCATCGACAAGCACTGCAAGGTCGAGTTCGGGTACGGCGCGCACCCGGACGTGCGCGACCCCTCGCGCACCCCCGACGACCGCATGGAGAGGTGCGTCGCTGGTGCTGGGCACGGCGCTGGGGCAGGCTGTGCTGTGGCGCGGTTGGAATGGATAAGTCCTGGTAGCTGACATTACAGGCGTCGCGGGGTGGAATCACAGCCGTGTTGGCTGGCGACGTTTATGCGCCACTATGCCTGAATATCGTTTCGATGTGCTCACCTTCCATCCGTCCCTCTCATGGCTGCCCAACTACCCCCTCTCCCCCTTCCCCCGCCCCCCTGTACCCTTTTCCCCGCTCCCCCGTCGCAGCTTCTTCCTGGCCGAGACCCTCAAGTACCTGTACCTGCTGCAGAGCCCGGACCACCCCATCAGCCTGCAGCACTACGTCTTCAACACGGAGGCGCACCCCACGCGCATCTACGGCGAGGACCGCGTGCCGGGGGCGTAGACCTCGTGAGACACGTTTCAACGCGTGGTAACACGCGGTACCCTGGCTGTTTGAAAGCCCAGGCTTGCATGTCACCGCGTGCCGCCCTTGCGAATTCGGTGTGAGCATGCATTCGCCGCACTCTGGAGTCGCCGAGTATATTAATCGCAGCTTCGAATTCGTTGAGCTACGCGATGTGGTATCGATTGGTGCGAACCGCCCAGCCGTGATGCCGGCAGCTCGACCTGCCTTGCCGACGGGTCAAGGGCGTGGACACGATCCCTCAATTGTGTTTCATCAAGACGGAAGGCAGGGCATGTCTCAAAGAGGTAGCAGGTCGCGCTCATGCACGAGCCCATATGTGCCACTGCTGTGTCCGTCGCAGGGCACGCGGCGAGTAGCAAGGAGAGCGGGAAGCGCCGAGTGCGCTCGAGTGCAAGCTGTCGGCGCTGCCTACGACTCGTGAGGGTGTGAGCGCCTGGCCACGCACAGACTCGCCTTCAACAGGACAGACGCAGGTCATCACAGCTCCTTCGGCACGGCGTCGCTGGTGGCGATGGCGGCCGCCTGCGCCGGCGTGAGGCGCCCTCGGAAGATGGAGGGACCGACGATGCGGCGCAGGCAGCAGATGAGGTCGCCGGCAGCCCACGCGCGGGCGCGGGACTCGGCCGTCGCGCTGGCGCCCACCCACTCGCACAGCAGGGGCAGCACGCCCTCCAGGTGCCGCTTGACCGCTGGCTTGCTCATGCGCTGCAGCGGGAGCGAGTGAGAGGAACGGGAAAGGGGACAGGCAGGAAGAGCGCCGACAGATGAAGCAGCGGTGGTGACAATGATGGAGGGATCAACGGATCTACGTCTCAACGGAGGGCAATGGAAGCACAGCGCGCAGCAACCCACAGGGTTTCCGTTGGCATGCAGAGTGTCTGCCCCTCGCTACTGCACACGGCGACGCTGTGACGCGCCACGGCCACGCACCTGCATCGTCTCTGCTAGCACGCGGCAGGCGCTCTCCTGCAGAGCGGGCGGGCACTCGCGGTGGGCCAGCAGCGCACAGGCGTGGGGCAGGCACTCCTCAACGGCTGCGGCGGCGACAGCAGCGGCCGGCGTGGCCGGACCAGCGCCAGACCGACCAACGCCGCGCTCGCCGCGTGAGAACAGGGAGCGGCTCAGCACGTCAGCCCCGGCCGCACCAGGGACGACGGTCACCGCAGCCGAAGCAGCAGCGCCTCCAGGCGTGGAGGCCGCAGGGCTTGCGTCTGCAGGAGGCTTGGCCTCCGCGATCGCCGCCAGCTCGCGAAGCAGAAACAGCGCCCCGTCAACCCCGTGTAGGTCGTCGACAGGACACATGAAAGCGTCAACCAACGGAGCAGTCGCTGCGGAATCATTGGTGGTGCGTGTGGCTGCGCCAGAGGCGCCCGCATCCACAGCGCTTGCCGCCCCAACCGCGGTAGCAAGAGAGGAGGCCGCGGCTGCAAGCGGACTCAACAGGCCGCGCAGTGCAGTGAGGCGACCCCTCGCCGCGGCTGCCATGCGCTTCGTATCCCCCTCCGCCTGCGCTGTGGAAGGAGGCGCCGTGGCAGCCGCCAGCACCGCCTCGCCAAGGACAGCCGCCGCGTGGTCCCGCACCGCGCGGTGCACGTCGAAGCAGCGCGCCAGCCACGCTGAGTGCAGCACCTGCAGGGTCACGAGGTCAGCAGCCGCATGGGGCGTGCCAACACTCTCAGTCGTGACGGCCACGTCGCCCGCAGCACCGCTCCCTGCTTCAGCGCCGGCCGCAGCGTCAGCGGCCACTGGCGCGTCCGCAATGGCTGTAGTCACGCGTACGCCAGCCGTAGACCCAAACGCCTCCGGGAAGCGGTTTGCAAAGCGGCCAAGCGCGATAACGGCGACGTCCCGCGGCCGCCAGTCCTCCGCCCCCGCAGCCACGCGCAGCAGCGCGGCGCAGAGCGGTCGCACATGCGGCAGCACGGCGGAGTGGTCAATCTTGAGCGCCAGCTCCGCAGCGCAGTTGCACGCCGCCTCCTGCACCTCCCAGTGCCAGCCCGGCCCCGCCTGCAGCTGCGAGCAGTAGTACGCGGCCACGCGGTCGATGTGCGCGGCCACGAGACGCGGGCCCGCTGCGCTGCCCGCGCTGACGGCTGCAGGCAGCGTGATGCTGCTCGCGCTGCCCGGCACGGGGAGGAGGGCGGGCGCTGCGGACGGGGAGGTGGAGGGGGAGCCGGAGGAGCCGAGGGGCGAGGATGAGAAGGGGCGCTGAGGTGCGATTGGTTCAGCGGGAGGCGGCGTGGGCCGCGCCGCTGCTGCGCCGGCGGGGGAGGCTGCGGCAGCGGCTGCGGGAGAGCTGGACAGGGGCGAGGCGCCAGGCGAAGGGGCGAGGGAGCCAACGGAGCGGGTGCCAGAGGCTGCGGAGGGAGAGATCGACCGCGGCGCAGGGCTGCGGCCAGCGGGGGCAGGCGACGGCGCAGTGATACCAGTGCCTGCCCGTGCGCCGGCAGCACGCCCAACGCTGCCGGCACCAGCACCAGACGCAGCACCAGCAGCGGCCACACCAGGGGACCCGTAGCCTGGGGATCGGGCCCCTGGGTGCGTGTCGTCAGGGGACCAGTCTCCGTGCAGCGGGGGTGAGGGGCTGCCGTACGGTGTCGTAGGCACGCCCAGGGCGGCGCTGACGGCTGCGGCGAGGGAGGAGGCACGGAGGGGCGACGCCGCTCGGGCAGCAGCGCTAGCGCTGGCGCTGCTGCTGCCCCCTTCTCCGAGTCCCGTTTGGCTGCCCCTCCAAGGCGGCTGGGACGCGGCGGCAGCGCGGCCGCGAGCAGGGAAGGGTGGCGGGGTCGCCGCATCCGTGCCGCCCGGGACTGGGCGCGCGACAACTTGCACCGCAGCATTTGATGCGACCACGGGCAGCCTCGCGGGGCTCGCGAGACCTGCAGCAGGCGCTGCGGCGACGCCGGCGTCAGGCGTCCGCTGCACGGCAGAGTGCGTGGCCCCCACACCACCCGCAGCATCCGTCAGTGACCGTGCTGAGTCTGTCAGTCCTGAGTGTGTCGGTCCGAAGTTCGCTCCCGCCTGCGAGAGCCGGCCCTCTGGCGACCCCTCTGGCGACCCCTCCTCCATGTCGGGGTGCAGCACCAGCTCCTTCCACACCGCCTGGTGGAAGTGCCGCTGCCGCTCGCTGCCGAGGTAGCGGTTGAACGCGAGGCGCGGCAGGAAGACGGACAGGCGGGCCAGCACGAGCGGGCGCGCCACCTGCAGGAGGCGCCGCGCTGCCGCAGCGGCCGCGAAGCGCGTCTGCGGGTGGGGGTCGGTGAGCCCTGCCGCGATGGCGTCGCTGCACGCAGCGAGGGCGGCCCGCAGCAGCTCGGCTGCTGCCTCGCGCGACGACACGCCTGCTGGCAGCGCCAGCTCACCGGAGGCAACCTCGCAGCGCTCGGTCAGACTGACCAGCCACGGCAGCGCGGCTTCGATGCAGTGGAAGGCTGCCTCGCGCACGTAGTGCGTGACCGTGGCAGCGGTAGCGTCGCGGCCGATGCGGCTCAGGAGCTCGAGGATTGCTTGCAGGGGCACTGGCAGGGTCGCCTGAGCCGCAGAATCGTTCGCAGTACTGGACGCAGCGGCTGGCAGAGTGGAGCTCCCAGCGGGCTCTCTGTTCTCGCTGCACCCTTGCCGTGTCGACAGCCAGTGCAGATGTCCGCGGAAGCACGCCCGCGCGAGCATGATGGCCGCCTCTGCCTTCTGCCAGTCCATCGCATCGGGTGCGGCAGTGGCTCGACGCAGCGCGCCAGGGCCACTGCCCACCAGCAGAGGTGCCGCCTCCCCATGCTCCCCGCTCGGTGCCGCTGCTTCAATTAATGACGAGGTTGTTGCATGTGCTGGCGCGTCGCCCGCGCCTGGGCCCGAACAATTTAGAAGGCAAGTGGTCGCGTCGACACAACTTTCCCACGCCAGAGCCGGCTGGAGCTGTGCCCACACCTCGGCCGTGCTGACAGCTGACATTTTCACACGTAAGGTGGGGCAGGAGCCTTCACCAAGGGCGTGGCGGATTAGTAAGGTGTCGATGCCATTGGAAGCTTGCGGAGAGACGGCAGCAAAAGCCGCAAGTCCAGCAATCACAACCGGCTCGCTGCAGGAGCGCAGCACCGTACAGAGGAAAGGAACAGCCGTTGCTGCTTGCAGTTCATCAACCACAGCAAGCCCCGCAACGACCAGGAGAGCTGATAGCGCAGCAGAAGCCTCCGCGTCAGCTCGTGAGACCGCGACAGCTCGAGTCAGCGCTGAAAGCGCGGCTGAGCGGTCCATCTTCGAGGTTTGATGGCAAGTACCGCAAACACAGTCAAGTTGCGCATGAGATACATGTAAAAGCTTGTCCGAGTGCTGCCGGTGCACTGTTTCATGCACTTTTGACAGATGTCAGGATATCGCAAGGTTCTGACGAAATCCAGTTACAGATTTTCGAATTGACACACGGCTCCGGCGCGCCTCCATGCACCCACAAATCATAAACAGGCGCACAAATTACAATCTCCTTTTTTTTGAGCACTTGAGAACTCCGTTATCTGCGATTGCACACTGAGAAACGTCCGGTGGATTGGGAGGAAGCAGCTCAGCCGTGAGCACCTTCTTTTAGCGAGATGGGCGCAAGCCGAGGGAAATCCTTGGCGGCAGGGGTTGCTGCCCTGCTGCTGGCGACGGCGGTCGGCCAGCAGGTGCAGTTTGTGTGCCCAGCGATGGGCACAGACACAACCGTGACGGGCAAGATCGTGGGCGCGACAGGCGCCGCGGCGGATTACAAGCTGGGCATTTTGGTTTCCGGTAACAACGGCGCTACGTGGTGGGATAAGGTTGGTTGCTATGCGTGCTGGCGGTGTGCCTGCAGTGCTCGGCGACTCCAAAACTGCCGCGAGCAAAATCTTGGATCAACTGTGTAACTGTCCTTGGGTCACCCAGCTGATTGCCCGTTCTCCGTCGTGTGTGTGCAGACACATGGTAAGACTGGGGGGCACGCGGGATTTTGCCCTTCGTATCGAGATTGCGATTGCCTGGATGCGTCTGCGCTGCCTTCAGCTCCGCCCCTCGCCTCGCTCGCCCCTCGCAGACTACCCTAACGGGACGCCTCAAGCCGTCGTCATCGGCATTCCGATCAACGCCGACTGGACCTTCAGCATCACGGGGTGGGTGTCCGATCCCAACGATAAGGTCGCGGGCTTGATGCGCGTGCTGCTCGTCCGCAAGAGCTTCAGCTTCCTGTGGCCTGCCTACCAGGTCGAGGGCGTGGGTTGGCCGGCGAACTTCTTCAACGACCAGACTGTGGTGGCCATGACGACGTGCGACCGCAACACGCGTCAGATGACGTACTGGCTGCCCGGCGGCAAGACCACGACCGACACCACTGCGGGTGGCGCACCCGCAGCGCCTCCGGCCGCGTCTCCGGCAGCACCCGCTGTGCCCCCGGCGCCAGCGGCGCCTGCCGCGTCTCCCGCAGCACCGGTGACCTCGGGTCAAGCCACCATCAAGCTCACTGCCTTCCCGAACACCGGCACCACGGGTCCTGTGTCTGGTGTCGTGACCGGGCTGGACGCCGGCCAGCAGTACAAGGCGGCCCTCTTCCTCACCAGCGAGAGGGAGGGCACTTGGTCCAAGCCCCAGCCGGGCGACTCCGTGCCCCTCGGCGCCGACGGCTCCTTCTCCTTTGCAAACTGGCAGGCGAGCCCCAACGACGTCAACTGGATGTCTCTGACGGTGCAAATCTTGCCATCGACCGCACAAGTCGCCACTGCACTGGGCGACCCTCTCCCCACGGCAGAGCAGGCTGGAGGTGCGTCGCAGTGGGTGCGCGGTGTTGCCGGTCGTGTTGAGGCCTTTGTCGAATGCACTTGTGCAGGCGTATCTACGAACCCGGCACGCGACCGCTTGTGCTCGGCAATGTTTCATTCGTCCTCCGTCCCCTCTCTGCTGCCCGCTTCCTCCGTTGCAGCCGTCGCGACTGGCACGTACTCACGTGGCTTCCTCCCCGGTGCAACGGCCCCGGCGCCTTCCAGCGCCGCGGCGGCATCGCCAGGCGCCGGAGCGCCTGCCGGCGGTGCAGCCACGGGACTTACGATCGCCATTACCGCTTTCCCAGCGGCGGGCGCGACCACACCCATCTCAGGCAAGGTCACCGGCTTGCCTGCGGGCGCCTTCAAGGCGGTCCTATATCTCGGGAGCCAAGCGGAGGGCGCGTGGATCAAGCCGAAGCCAGGTACCTCCACCCCTGTGGGCGCCGATGGGACTTTCTCGTTCACCAACTGGCAGACTGACCCCAACGACGTCAACTGGCAGTCCCTGAACGTCCAGATCGCACCCGCTGCAAGCCCTATCATCTCCGTTCTGGGCGGCCCGCTGCCTGCCCCCGAGATCACAGGCGCTGTGGCCACCGCAACATACCCGAAGGGCTATGCCGCTGGCGGAGTCGTGGGCCCAGCGCCCCCCGCCGCGTCAGCTGCAGCGCCTGCGCCTGGCGGCGCAGCCGTTCCTCGCGTCGACGTTGTCGCTCCGCCCGTCGGATCTGACGCCGCTGTGACTGGCAAGGTGACTGGCGTGACCGGCAGCCCTGCGGACTACAAGCTCGGTATCGTGGTGTCCGGCGACAACGGGGCCACCTGGTGGGACAAGACGCACAACTACCCCGCCGGCACGCCTCAGGCCATCGTGACTGGCATCCCCGTGAACGCGGACGGCACCTTCTCCATCATGGGCTGGGCCAACGTGCGCCCCAACGACCCCAACTCTGGCACCATGCGTATTGTGCTCGTGCGCAAGGACTTCAGCTTCCTGTGGCCTGCCTTCCAGATCGAGGGCATCCCCTGGCCCGTCAACTTTTTCAACGACAAGACGCTCGTGGCCATGACGACGGTGAACAGACAGACGGGCGAGATGGTTCACGTGCCCACGTCTGCCGGCACCGGCACGCTCCCTGCGGCCTCCCCCGCGGCGCCTGTCCCCGGGGCCTCCCCTGCGGCTCCCGTGCCTGGAACGGGCGGCGCGGCCGTCACGCTCGTCGCTCCGGCTGCCGGCACCACCGACGGCCTCACCGGTAAGGTGACGGGTCTCACCATCGCGGGCCACGTGGGCGCTCTTTACCTCGGCTGCAACGGGGTCATCTGGGGCGCCAAGCCCGCCGCGGTCTCCACCTTCCCCATCAACCCCGACGGCACCTTCTCCCACTTCGGCTGGTCCTCCGCCCCCAACGACGGCGCCTGCGACCAGATGACCGGTGCGTTGAGGGGCCTCCGCCCGCCGACCCTGCGCTGTTTCCTGCAGCGAACGTCTCTGCGATTCCACAAACGTATCAACTCCTCACACACACACACACACACACTTTGCTGTTCTGCGCGCTCGCCCTCTGTTGTACCTGCAGTTCTCATCTTCCCCGCGGGCACGCAGGCCGTGCCGGTCCTGGGTGCGGCAGCCATCCCCAACGCCGTCACCTCTCTCGCCGTCGCGAAGGCGACCGTGACGCGCCCGGGAACAGGCACCGCTCCGGGAGGCGCTCCCGCGCCCGCGCCCGCTCCTGGTACCGGTACCGGCGGCGGTGGTGCTACCGCCGGCACGCCCCTGACTGGCACCGGCGTCTACGCCGAGGAGATCGCCTGGCCGCCCGCGACAGCGGGCACGACCATCGGCCGCACGAACGGCAAGATCGCCTTCAGCGGGTACAACTGGATCGTCAAGGACTCGGGCGGCGGCCAAGTGGGCCCGGGCAACAACATCTTCGACGGCAGCCAGCAGCACATCTGGGTTGACAACTACGGCCTTCACCACACTTATGCCCCCACGCAGGGCTGCAACCGCTGGGCAGCGACAGAGGTGTGGCTTGACCACACCCTGGGCTACGGCTCCTACCTCATCCGCTTCGTGGGCACCGTGAACATCCATCCGCAGGACGTCACCTGGTGTGAGTGCGCGCGCAGTTTGGAACCTCTCTTCTCCGCTGGTCGCTTTCCACTCTCGTGCAGCCGCGCCTTGATCTATCACCGTCTTGTAACGTGCTTTGCTCTCCGTAATCCTCTCTTGTGCAGCTCCCTTGTGAGTGGCGGTTGCCATCCCCCGACGCGGGACGTCGCCAGCAGTAGGACTCTGCCTTGCCCATGCATCTGTGGCGTTCGACCCGCATTGCGCACTCGGATCCCTTCTCTCCACTGCAGCTTCCTTTGGGACGACACTGGCAACAACGGCAATGGCTTCCGCGAGGTCGACATCGAGATCGTGAGTGTGCTGTGATGGCACGCAGCCTACTGCGCAATATGATGCACGCGTGTTCTGTTCGCGATATCGATGCCTGTGCCGCTGCACAATGAGGCATACGTCACCTGCGTTTCTCCCACGCGACCACGCTACTCACACTTGTTGCAGGCGCGTTGGGGCAATGCCGGAGATCCCACTGCCATGCAATATGTGCTGCGGCCACTGCAAAGCGGCGGCATGCCTCCAGCGTGGCGCGTACGCTTCCCTGCCCAGCCACCAAGGCCTCACATCTGGAACGGTCAAGGCGCCGGCGCGGGCGCGTGCGACAACCAGGGCCCACTCGAGTTCAACGGGGCAGCTATCTCTCGCGTGACCTGCATTGTGAAGTGGTTCGGTCCTGGCAGCGCCAACGTCAAGCTGGCCTGGTTCTGCGCTGACGGTGTGTGCGCCTGCTGTTGATCATTCCACCGTTACCGCCAGATGCGCCGCCCTGTGGACGACTCCGCCACCACGATCGCCTTCCGGTTTACGCTCGCTCCCTCCACCCCTGCAGGTCTCTACACCATGAAGCAGATGGCCACCATCACCGCCGACCGCCTCATTGCAAGCTTCACCTACCCCGCCAACGCCCAGCAATGGATTCCTGATCGCGGAGACGGTGAGATTGCGGATGCTATGCGGGGATGCTGACCGCGTCTTGTATCTCGCTTCTAGGAACCAATACTCAACGAGCTGGCCCTCGCCCCCTCCCATAACATGCAGTGCGTCCGCACATTAATCTGTGGCACATCAACGGCGTGCAAGCGCCAGCCACAGGTCGGCGCCAGCACCACATCACCGTCGGCTTTGAGTTCTCCCCGGAGGACGTACCCCTCTCTTTCCCGGGCGAGCAGGGCATCACCCAGCGCTTCCTGCTCGACCAGGCGGCCTTCGAGACGGAGGTACAGGGCCTCGGCTTCGCCAAGCGAGTGCTGCAGGCTGCTTCTGGCGAGGTAGCTCCGGCCTTGCAAAGCAACGGCGACCCCACCCTGACGGGTATGATGCTGACCATGCAGTCCATCCAGAACGAGCAGATCGCACAGGCCGCACCCGCTGGCGTCACCGGCCAGTCGTGGCAGCAGCCACAGCAGCAAGTCACCGGCGCCAGTGCCGGCCAGGCCATCCCGAACTGGGCTGCCACCCCCTACGGTTACTACGATGCGGGCGGCAACTGGGTGTCAGGCCAGGCCGCGCAGCAGCAGCGCGACGCGCAGTCCGGCGGCGGCGGCGGCACCAACAAGGGTCTGGTCGTCGGCCTGTCCGTTGGCGGCGCCCTGGTCGGCCTGGTGTCTCTCTTCACCGCCGGTGTGCTGATCCGGCGCCGCGTGAAGAGCGGCGACATCCGCTTCCCCGACGTCCGATCCCCTTTCGCGCGCCGCCGCGCCGCACAGGGTGCCATCGGCAGCAGCGCGAGCAGCCGGCGCGTGAGCCCGCTCACCGCAGAGTACCAGCGCATCAGCGAGCGGCAGGAGGAGGAGGAGCTCAACCCCCTCAGCGCCGGCAGCAGCGGCGCGCGCCCCGCGAGCGGCTCCGCGCGGCCTCGCGGCCCCTCCGGCGAGGGGTCCAGCGGCATCGTGATTGAGGAAGGCGGCCGCGGTAAGAAGGGTAAGGTACTGCCCTCTCGATGAGACTGCCGTGGGTGCTGAGGGAAGGCGGGGCTTTCTTGTGAGTGATGTCTTGTGGCGCTGAAGGATCAGTCAGTGTCGCCGATATCTTCGTGAGTGTTAGTCGCTGTGGCTGTTTCGACCTTGTGCTGCAGCGGGGTAAGGCTGTGCGCCCCCTGCTCCGCTTTCCAGCAGTGCTTGCTCTCGCGGGCTGCAACGATTCCGCTCACCGTCACCATCAGTCCGTCGCTGGGCGCACGCTGCCGCCGCAGCCTTCCACATGTCCAGCCTGCGCCCTTGTCGAGCGAAGGGCATCCAGCCACGCCGTACCAGGGAAGTAGAGCCCAGGCATTACCTCACACGGACTGCCGCGCCTGACCCCCTCGTGTCGCTTTCTACTCGTGTGCGCTGCGAGCACGCTACGACCCCCTGCCCGTCATGTGGCCCGTGGGCCCGAGTGCATGTGTCCTGTGCCTCCTGCATGTCTTGTTCCTGCATGTCCTGTATCCGCGCTGCCGGCCGGTGCCTCGCCGGCCGTAAGAGCGCCGTGTTGCATGTGCGCAGTCCTGCAATTGCGAGAGCGTGCGCGACTGCGCCGCTCGTGTCCCTCGCTTCCAGCACACCTACTCCTGTGACGTGTGACGCTGTGTGCTGTCGTTGGCTTGTTTATAGCCGAACCCACCATGTGCCTGCGGCGCTACAGCTGTCGTGTCTTGTTGAAGGTCAAACTTCAGAAAGATTCCGTGCGAGCTCACGCGTCAAACTCGTCGAATTAGGACGAGCTCCAACAACACGGTCGATTGAGGTGCGGAGTGGCAACGCAATGCAGCTGCATGGCGTGTGCATTGCAGCACTGACTGTGCTGGCCACGAGGGTTATCGTGCGGGTACAATACACGGTGTTCGATTGACTCCTTCGCGCACAATCGACAGCCCGAATCCAGATCTTTTGATGCATCCCCTCGATACAGCTGGCCTACATCGTGGATCAGCGAACTTTTCAACGCGCCGGCGGCAGGGGAGTGCGCGCGCACCATAGGCCCACCGCAAGGCTGACATGACAAGCATTCCGCACAGATATGCGTCAACAAAGCCTGTCGCGGCAGCTGAGTGCGCGGGGCGCCCTGCGGCAGAGTCACCGCATCCACGCATAAATACGCTCACTACAGCTGTACGGCAAGCAGTGCCCAAACGGAGCTTACTGGCTACCGCAACAGCAATGCTGCGGTATGATAGACAGAAATCAGCGAGTGTGCGAGGCTCAACCTTCGTGCGTGTGTGTTGCATGGCTGGGGTGGCCACCGTCTGTGCAGCCCTCGGCTGCCTGCTGCCCTGCAGACGGAGTCGTGATCGCCTTGCCAGCGCTGCCAACACTGCCAGCGATCGCGAGCGGCAGGTCGCCCGATAGCACCGATGACATCGAGGCAAGCTGCAGCCCTCTGTCGCTGCGCTGCGAGTGTGCCGGCTGCTGCGTCCGCGGCAGCTGGTGCTGTCCCGCGGGTTGCGCTGCTGCACCCGCTGCACCTCCTGTCAACAGCGGCAGCAGGCGGTCAAGCATGCCGCCTTGCCCCAGCGCAGCGAGCAGCACCAGTGCGGTGGCGAAGAGGCGCGTGGGAGTGGGCGTGCGCTGGCGCAGGCCGAAGGCGCCCGTCGCGTCGTACAGAAGCGAGGCCACGAGCTCCCCCGCGAGCAGGAAGGTGTAGTACAGCGTGGTGCCGATGCGGGAGGGCACGAAGACGCCGCCGCACACCACCGCTGCCATGAAGAGGCCGCCCAGGAACATCCACGGCTGCGCGCCCGCCGCCAGGTTGCGCAGGATGGTGGCGGTCTCCACTGTGCCGGTGAGCAGCACGATGCACAGCATGGCGGCGCAGGCCGCCATGGAGACCGCCAGCGACACGGCGACCGCCTGCAGCTTGTGCGGCAGCAGCGAGCTGAGCCTGCTGTTGAGCGAGGCCTGCACAGGCTGCAGCGCGCCCGCTGCGATCACGACCGGGACCACGAGCAGCAGGTTGGAGAGCCCAGACGGCTCCGGCAGCGCTCCCGACAGCGGCAGCGAGCGCGCAGCCAGCGCGACTGCAGCCGTGATGGGTGCAGAGGCGGCAGTGGTATTGACAGCAGCGATTGCCGCGCCGTGAGCAACAACAGTTCCTGCGCTCGCGACAGTTGCAGCAGCGTGGCCTACCGCTTGCATCTCTTCCGCAGAGCTGATGCACGCCCCCAAGAGCGCGATGACCACACACACCGCCTTGACTGCGTTCGTGGGGACGGGTTTGAAGTCTAGGAGGCCGTACCGGTCCAGCAAATAGGACGAGGTGAGCTGTCCAGCAACAATCAGAGAAAAGAACATCGCCACGCCCGTGACAGGGGCAAACGTGACGGCGACGGCTAAGAAGTAGGCGCCGCATAAACCACCCGCGAGCTCATACCAGCGTGGCCTGCGGCGCAGCACGAAGAGCTCCAAGCCACTCCTGCGCGCCGCAACCACGACCAGCAGCAACACAGCGATGGAACTAACGACGTAGCCCAGAAATGCAGCCACGAGTGGCTGCCCAGCAACCTTGCCGAGCTGGCTATTGATGGCCGTCTGGGTCGTAGAAGACCAGCCGACGGCGGCCGCGAGGAGCTGTAGCCTCATCTCATGATAAGCTCCCCATCCTGCGGTTGAGTCGCGTTCGTAGGATGATCTACTAGGATCCGACCTCAGCGCGGCACGACTCAACAGCAGCAGCAATAGCTGCCGCAGTCGCAACGGCAGAAGAGGGCTCAACAGCAGTACTGGAGGTGCTTATCATATATGATACTCGTTTGTAGAGTGTTGCTGCGATTGCTCAGCTTTCAGTCTGGCTTCTGCAGGCCCGTTCGAAAAAGCGGGCCATACTGTTCGCTTTCGCGCTCGCACGCTGCGTTGAGCGTGTGGCTTGCAGTGGCTTCTATAGAATCGATGCTTTGGCATGCAACCCGCTTCGTGATGGACGGGCCTGGTTGAGCAGCGCACATAAAAAATGGCACTTCTCACGACCCTGCGGCTCTTCGCTGTCTACGCTCTCTTGGCAGCTTCGACGCCTCTGGCTAGCCGTGTTTCCGCCCAAGAAGCTGAAATCGAGGAAATGCTGATCGCGTTGGAAACGCAGGCCGCAGCAGGGACCCGAGCAAATCTGCTTTCCGAGGCCGCCGCAGGCATCGGTCTCGGCCCGGACATGTTCATCTCGCCCATTGTTGGCGGCGTGCTGGGCCCCACAGTTCAAGACCTCATGCAAAAACTGGGGAACTACATGACTTCAACGGTTGCAGCGCGGGCCAGCGGCTTCCTCGCGGGTCAGGGCGACGAGCATCGGCCTGTGGTGTTGCTCTGGGTGGTTAAGGACCAGCTCGCGAAAGCGGAGGAAATGGCAAACCAGGTCAAGGAGCAAGTCGCCGCAATGAAGGAGGCCGCGATGGAGGCGAAAGACCTTGCAATGCAGCAGGTGGACGTCGCCAAGGCGGCGGCTGAGGCGGCAGCAGAGGAGGCGAAGCAGGCGGCCGCGGTGGCGAAAGAGCAAGCGAACGCTGCCGCTGACGACGCTAAAGAGCAAGCTGCCGCTGCGAAGGAACAGGCAAAAGCTGCCGCTGATGAGGGAAAGCAGCAAGCGAAAGCCGCTGCTGACGAAGCGAAAGAACAAGCAACGGCAGTCAAAGACCAGGCGAGCGCTGCCGCTGATGATGCAAAACAGCAAGCACAGGAGACCGTCGGCGATGCGAAGGCGCAGGCGCAGGCAGCGCAGCAGCAGGCGGCAGCGTCCGCTGCGGAGGCCACGGGCCACGCGTCTGGCGCCGCCGCGGACGCAGCCAGTGCTGCCGGTAGCGCCGCGACAGGGGCAGCTGCCGGCGGTTCGCTTGTGGAGGTCGGCAGCACTGCGGCTGCTGCCGCTGCCGCGGCTCGAGCGGACTTGACACGCGGCGCAGCCGCTGGCCAGGCAGGCGGTAGGCGCACGGGGGCTGCCGCTGCAGCGGGCACTCGCACGACCCGCGGCAGCTCTGCCGCGCTGTCTCGCGCGGACGCTATGCGGGCGGCGACGCTTCTCGCCCAGCGGGCCCGCGCCGCAGCCGCGGTGCACCTGCAGCAGCTGCACGGCGCGGTGGCAGACGGGCGCGCGGCTGCGGGCGCGAAGGCGGCGGCAGTGGAGGCGGCCGTGGCGGCATCGGCGGCGCAGGTGGCGGCGCAGAACGCGGCCATCCCGCCCATCGAGAAGGAGCAGATGGCGCGTGCGGCGGTGCAGGCGGCGTCCGTCTCCGCCAGCGCGAAGCGGGCTGCCGTGGCGGCGCACCGCGCGGCGCTGGCGCAGGCGGAGCGAGCGGTGGCGCTCAGCCGCGCTGCAGCCGCGCAGGCGGCGCTCGCGACGGCGGCGCAGGAGCTGCTGTGGTCAGCTGCAGGCCGCTTCGCAGGCACCGATGGGACACCCGCATCCAAGCGGCGCGCTGACGACGCCGCGTCACTGCACGGCGCAGACAGCGAGGCTGACGAGGCAGACGCTGAGGGCGATGAGGGCAGGGCGGTCGTGGCGAGCGAGGGCGCACCGGGTCTCCCCTTTCACCGCGCCTTCGCTGTGGAGACTCTGACGCTGACGGAGCTGGGGACCCGTCTGGGTGCCTGCCTGCATCAACACAGCTTTCATGCCTCGGAGGCGCCGGAGCCGGCCGGCGCCGCGGCCGCACCTCTCAGCGACGGCGCCGTCGTGCACGCACACGTGCGGGACACGCTGGGCTCCGCACACGCGGCGGTGGTCGCGGCCAGCCGCGGCCAGGCGGAGCTCGCCCGCCTGCTGGGCGACACCAGCCTGCTCGAGGCGGGCAATGCGGAGCACGCCGCGGCGCGGCGGGACATTCTGCTCGAGACGCGGGGCCACGCGGCAGCGGCAGCGGCGGCTGCTGGCGCCGCTGCGGGCTCGCATGCGCACGCGCACCGAGCGCCACGCGTCCTGCCGCCCGGGCGGCCCGGCGTGTTTCACGCCGCCTCCCTGCTGGCGGAGGCGAGCGGGCGCCTGCGTGCGGCGGTCGGCGACGTGGCGCCGCGCGTTCCGCTGGGGCACAGGCCGCCGGGGGACGGGGAGGCGGAGGACGTGCTGCTGGGAGTGAGCCTGCGCCTAGGCGACGCCGGTGCCGGCGCTGCGCTGCTGGAAACAGGGGCCGAGAGCTCCAATACGGGTGCTGCGCTGCTTGAACCGGCGGCGGCAGTGGGAGGGCGGCCAGACGCTGAGTCAGCGGCCGTCACAGCCGCTTCTGTGCGGGTGCCCTTCGCTGACGGGTCGCTGCCCGACGCTGACGCTGCCGCGATTGACCGCAGCGACAGCGACAGCGTCGCGGCAGCGGCAGCTGGGCTTCCCCCCGCGCTGTCGGCTGATGACAGCCGCCTGCTCTCCCTCTTCTTCTTCACCTCGCTCTCGGAGCGCGGCGGCAGCGCGGGTAGCGGCACCGGGGGTGCCGCTGAGGACTCCAGCGCGTGGGACGCCTCCGCTGCCCTCGACTACAACAGCGAGCACGGGGCCGATTATGCAGCGGTGGGCGAAGGGGCCGACGTGGCCGCCTTCGCTGAAAGCTCCGCGGCACAGCGGCTGGGCGCCGGCACGACGAAAAAGTTCAAGCCCCCTCGCCGGCTGCCCTACATGGAGGGCACCAAGCGGTACAAGAAGCTGGGCGCGACCTCCAAGAAGCTGGTGGATAAGCTGAGCCACTCGCTCACCTCGTCCTTCTCCACTGGCGTGGCGCGGCGTGTGTCTGACGCCATGGTGCTGTCGCTGAACGAGCGCCTGTCCCCCGCTGCCGTTGAGATGCTGTCTGATGAGATGCCGGGAGACGTGGCGGCGGCGCTGGGGCCCGCCCTGCACGCCGCCCTCACTAAGACGCTGGGGGACAGCCTGCTGCGCACCCTGCCGCAGAAGCTGTCGCAGGCGCTGGGCGTGCTGCTGACGACCACCCTCACGCGGGCGCTCACTCACACAGTTACGCAGACGGTGGCGGCGGCGTCGGTGCATGCAAGCGCGGGCTGGGCGTCTCCCGCGTGCGCACACTGCCTCGCTACGGGGGGCGGCCCCGTATCGCAGGCGCAGGCCATTACGCTCGGGGTCCCGTTTTCGGGGGCTGGGGTGCCTCCACACGTTGCGCAGCCGCCCGCGAGCTGCGACGATGTGTGCTGGGGCGGGCCCGCGGCCCACGCTGCGGCGCAGGCGCTCGCAGAGGGCGCGCACGCGGCGTCTGCCTTCTTCTCTGACTACTACCTGGGCGAGGAGGGCCTGCTGCAGGGGGGCGCCACCGTGCCGCTGTTCAGCGACGGCGCCAAGCCAGCCAAGAAGAAGGGCAAGTAGGCGCTGTTACTTGCTTGGTGAAGGCCACGCTGGTCTGTTATCCTTGGTTCCCCTCATTCTTTGGCCCTGCCGCACCCGTGAAGTGCACGTTGTTCGTTGTGTCGACCACTTCTACCGTGAGGGCTGTACTGTTCCCGAGCGCTGCATGTTGAGGCGGATGCTTTTGCCGCGAGGCCGGCACTGTGCTTCTGAGTGAGAGGGCTGTTTCTGAGCGAGAGTGCTGCAGTGCGTTACATTACATGGAGCGGAGAGGTTTGATGCGGCTCGGGTGGGGCCGAGAGGTGCTCATTGACGTCCCTCGGTTGCTCGTACCGGGGCGTCTGGCTACAGTGCACGTTGTACCGGCTGCTTATGCCTTGTGCGGCGAGCTCGGATTTTCCCGCACTTGAACGCTTTGCAACCATTCGCTCGCCCTGTAATCATTATTTCCTGTCCCCGCAAGCGAATAGTGACGTCGGCGTCGGCGCTGTAGATAATCCGAGTCAGCGAGCGATGACATCTCAAGCTGTCGCGTTCAAGATTTGAACAACTGCGTCACATCTCAGTGAATTTGCTCAACACGATTCAATCGTCGAGTGGAGCTCGAGTATGCGGATCGCGAAGTGATGTGAGGGTGTGACTGGGCCCGGGCACGATCGGAGCTTCGAATTTGCCGGAAACGCTGCAGATTCGTGCCGCCACTCGAACTCACACACCAACACAACACACTTTCGCAAACACACACCACGATCTCGTCTCTCCTGAATGTTGTCACCACACGGCCAGTCCGCCACTGCTACCTTCTCGTCCTGCTCGCACAGCCGCCGCCCCTCAACGTCACGTCATTCAGCTACCCCACCGCGCACGCGACTTGCAGCCCCTGCCAGTCCGCAATCTCACGCAGCGGCCTGGATCTGCCGCACGGGCAGCGCCACGCCCATGCCCTGCAGCACCTCGCGAATGGCTGTCGTCAGCAGGCGCATGTCCCGCGGGTACAGGCGCCCGATGCTGCCGATGCGGAAGCAGTTGTCCTTCGTCAACTTGCCGGGGTAGATCACGCAGCCGCGCTTGGCGAGCTCCCGATAGAAGACTGCACGACACGGGAGCGGTGGTTGGAGAGGGATCGCAGGAAAGAGAAGTATAGGTGGCATGGTTGACGGCGGCCAGCAGCGAGCAGATCGCCTCGGGCAGAGCGTCTCACCGTCGAAGTTAAACGCGGGGTCGTCCGGCCACAGGAAGGTGGAGATGATGCACCCCTGCGCGGGCCCCTCCGGCACGTACAAGTGGAAGCCGAGCTCCGCCATGTCCGCCTTCAGCACCGCAAAGTTGGCTTGGTAGCTGCAGCAGCGTCAAGAGGGCCGGGAGGTTCAGTAAGAGAGCTCGAAACGCGCACTGAGTAGCAGCAGCTACAGCGGCAGCCTAGTCGTCAGCTTCAGCGGCCCTAAAACAACCGAGCAAAGCCACCCTCAAGCTGCGCTGATTGTCATGCGGATCCCCACTCTGCCAATCAAACAGCCGGCTAGTCTTCGTCCTCACCGCGCCAGGCGCCCGGGGCAGCCGCCTTCCGCCTCGTGCTCCTTCAGTGCGGCGTGAAAGGCGAGCAGCGCCTGCGTCGGCGGCGTAAAGCGGAACTGGGACGTGCGCTCCAGCCCCGCCCACTGCTCGTGCAGATCGAGAGACAGACTGCGCGCGCGACCGGCGGTGGCGCGCAGCCGCTCTGTGGCGGCCACGGCGAATGAAAACCCCGGCACGCCCTCAATGCACTTGTTCGCGGAGGAGACCATGTAGTGGATGCCGTCGGCGGGCATGGCCAGCGGGTACGCCCCGAAGGCCGACATGCTGTCCAGGATCACTTCCACGTGCGGAGCGTGCTCCGCCACCGCTCGGCCGATGGCGTGCGCAGGGTTCAGCACGCCGGCCGTCGTCTCGTGGTGCACGAACGCCAGGTGCGTGAGGCTGGGCTGCGCCCGCAGCGCCTCCACGACGCGCCCCGCGTCGACAGCCTCGCGCTCCCCGAACCGCAGCGTGGTGTGCCGGATGCCGAGCGTGCGGGCGATCCGCTCCATGCGCTCGCCATACGCGCCGTTCGCAGCAATCAGCAAGCCACCGTGCTCGCGTGGCACTACGGAGCCGATCACGGATTCGACCGCGAACGTGCCGCTGCCTTGCAGAATCACAGAGGTGTACTTGTCGGGCGAAGCCTCTGCCAGCCGTACCAGGCTCCGCCGCACGCTGTCCACCACCGCCAAGAATGCCGGGTCCCGCGAGCCAACATCCCGCTGCATCGCAGCCTTCACCGCTGCGCTTGTCGTCAGCGGCCCAGGCGTAAACAGCAGCGGAGTGGCTTGCAGACCAGAGCCAAGCTGCTCTGCAGCCGATCTCGGGTCGCTGATCGGCGTGCTGAACAGCCGCGAGTGCAAGCCGCCAGCGCGCTGAAAGGAGCGACCAACGACACGAAAACATCTGGGGGCGAGCATAACGGACGTGAAGTTGCACCTCGAAGGTGGACTAGAGAGAGAGAGAGAGAGTCCTTGCCGATTTCGGCAGGCACACGGCTAAAGTTTCACCGGCCTACGACAGGGACTGAGCCGTTCACAGCCCTCTTCCAATGGCCCGATGGCTCGAAGGCTTGCCCCGAGATACGAACGACGGCACTGCGTCTTGACGGCCTGCACGGCGCAGCCACGTGCCGCAATCCGCCGTCGGCGGGATCGGGGAAGATTGTCACGCGACTCGCTGCCGCGTGCAGTACGTGGAGTGTTCTTCATCGCCGACCCACTCCTCGTCTAGTTATGATAAGGGAGCAGGCGCTTGTTTCTTGCCAAATTCCACTGATAATGTTTGCGAATTCGGCTTGGAGCGAACGTGACGTGACGCAAGGGCGAGAACATCATGACACGCCGGCCCGGGGCTCAGTCACGTCAGAGATTTGAGACGATGATCAAAGTTTGGTTGCCCTTCAAACCAGCTCGAACTCCGGGCACGAATTTATAGAGCACTGCAAACGAATCGTTTGTATGCGCGGTCACAGCACCGAGAGAGCACCGTGGACCCTTCTGCACCCCGAAGTTAAGCTCGGTCGCGCTGAGTCAGTAGTGACGTGGGTGACCAGTCGCGA
>Ga0208629_100229_pt1 | contig 28122 bp, 17 predicted proteins | sample LakWasMet19_HOW5_2_FD_183865 | JGI IMG/M metagenome (GOLD analysis project Ga0208629, IMG submission 183865) | Freshwater sediment methanotrophic microbial communities from Lake Washington under simulated oxygen tension - Sediment Metagenome... | ecosystem: Environmental > Aquatic > Freshwater >... | reverse complement strand
GCTTAGGCGAAGATGTGGCTCGGCAAATGAATGAACAGCTGGGCAATTATACTGATAGTGGCGAACGTGCTGAACGCGGTGCGCCCGCGCCACCAGCAGGTTTGCCTAACGAAGGACCGGTGACTCGCTTTACTCCGTAACACCAACGCTACAACCAAAAACGCCAAACCCGCTGTACTAGGTTTGGCGTTTTTGTTTTTTAAAATACCTATGGGAACCTCGAAAAACCATGCACTTCGATAAACTCTCGGCAACTGCCCCTGCGTTGCTCTACCTCCTGCATCCATGCAGTCGAGTGCGAACGATACTTGTAAATCAATGAGTTCCGTTAGTGGTGAGCTTGTCGAACCATGAGCGGAATGGTTTTTTCGAGGTTCCCCTATTTATTGCCGATAGATTTTGCAACAACTGTAGTAACGGCACATTAATCTGCGCAATTAAATTCCCCGGCCAAACAATACTTCTTACTTAAATAATGACGCAGCCACCCGTTGGTATCGTCTTGTCGATCATCCTGCGCTTCGGGTATTTGCTGTAAGCGTTGGCGAACAGCATGGTGCGGCATTAACAACAACTCTATATCAACCATCGCCACGAACTTGTCTGGGTTTGTGCTCTTGCCGTTAAAAATTTTAAACAGTTGATGTTTTTTTAAACCAAGATGAATATTGAGCTCTTCCCGGAACTCAAGAAACAGCGGCAGCAAGTCACTGCCGGTATATGATTCATCATGCAGTTTATCTAGTCGACTCAACAGATGGCAGATCGCAAACCGGTACAGTTCCGACTCGCGAACAAACAGCCGTACAGCCGTTGAACGCATCGCGAACCGATCGGCATTATTTAGCCGCATGGAAACGATATGTTTCTTGTCGTTTTTTAAATTGTCATCATCTTCGATCAAGGCTTAATTCCTGGCGCACTTGAGTAGTGCAAAAAATCAGGTTATTTAACCCGGTAATTAGGTCTATCAAGCATAAAGCATCAATGTTACAGATATATAACAGCCACTTGATCAAGTGAAATTATCTGTAGATTGAGTTTTAACCGTCAGTTACTTGAGCGCAGGGTGCGTCATAAAACAGTCATATTTCTGTAGCATAATCTTCGCATGATGAAAATTAAGGAGTTATTGCGAATCGCTTTCCAGTTTAAGGCAACTGAGGCTGACGTATTCCGTGTTGCCACTCCTCACATACTGGCAACATGTCTGGCGATTGGCTATTTGAGTTACGTGTTGTTTTTCTTGACCTTAGCTGTGGCCTCGGATGTTGAGCGCCCGGCGCCTTTCGTCCCGCCTCTTGAATCGGCAATTGACGTCCCGACCTTAGATTTTTCGCAAATCGGCGACTGGCATTTATTTGGCCAGGCCTTAACTAATGACAGCGCTGAGACGGCAGTCACTGAAACTCAGCTACAACTTACCTTGTTGGGCGTCTTCCTGCTTTCGCATGCACCTGAAGCTGCTGGCGCTATTATTCAAGCCGAAGGTGGGCAGCAAAAGAAATATCGCTCTGGTGATGAATTGCCGGGTGGCGCCAGCATACAAGCAATTGAGAAAAAACGAGTCGTGTTGTTACACAACAATCGTCAAGAATTCCTTCCGCTCAAACGGAACAGCGTCGGTTTACCGGCAACTACCGAATAATCCCCCTTAGTAAAAAACCACATGAAAACACGTTTGTTGATCGGCTTTTTTTTTGCCATTATTTGCTCGACTGTAGCTGCAGAAAAAGACGAGTTTTCGTTGAATCTCAAGGATGTCGACATTCGTGCATTAATCGAAACCGTTGCCGATGCTACCGGGAAAAATTTTATTGTTGATCCGCGCATAACCGGCAATATTTCGGTGGTTACCTCCACACCGATGAAGGCCGCGCAAGTGTATGACGTGTTTTTGTCGATACTTAAAGTACACGGCTATTCTGCGGTACCTAACGGCAATATCATCAAAATCATTCCCAACATCACTGCAAAACAGGATGGTGAAGAGAGCGAGTTACGCTCAAGCTCGCAAAACGGCGATGAACAACTAACCCGTATTGTGCAAGTACATCATATTGATGCTAATCAAGTGGTACAAACCTTACAGCCGCTGATGCCGCAATATGCCTTTTTGGCATCAGTTCCTGAAAGCAACACTATCATTCTTTCCGATACCGCTGCTAATGTAAATCGTCTGGCAAAGATGATTATGCAAATAGACAAAAGTGACGTGCAAAAGATTGAAATCATCAATCTGCGCCATGCCAGCGCCGCAGATTTGATCCAGCCGCTGAATACACTGATTACCAGCAACAATGCGGGAAAAACCACCGCAATCGCACCGCCGCTAGTAGCTGACGAACGTTCCAATTCCATAATTATCGGTGGCGATACTGACCTTAGATTGCAATTGCGCGCCTTGATTGCCAATCTTGATAGCCCGATAGAAAAAGACGGTAATACTGAAGTTATTTACATGCGCTATGCAGTGGCAAAGGATTTAGTTGAAACTTTGACCGGTGTCGGCGCGCAAAAAGACGACAAAGCCGATAAACCGAAAACCCAAACCACTACGCAAAAGGATTTCGACATCCGTGCCGATGAAGCCTCCAATGCTTTGATTATTACCGCGCCGCACGATCTGATGCGGACCCTTAAATCGGTGGTGAGGCAATTGGATGTCCGTCGTGCGCAAGTGCATATCGAAGCGATTATTGCCGAAGTCAGTTATGACAAGTCGCAGAGCATAGGCGTCGAGTGGCAAACCAAAGGCGATGTGCAAAACCTGATTGCCGGAAGGTCTAGCTCCACCGTTGATGTTCCGCAATTGCTTTCAACACTCGGAAAAGGCTTGAGTGTGGGGTATTTTGTCGGAAATGAACTGAAAGCCCTGATCAACGCGTTTGTCAACGATACCGATGTTAACATCTTGTCGACGCCGTCTCTGGTCACTCTCGATAACGAAGAAGCCAGCATGATTGTCGGTCAGAATATTCCTTTGACGACAGGTACATACACCCCTAGTCCAGGCTCAGGCGTAAATACGCCGTTTCAAACCGTACAGCGTCAGGATGTCGGTATTAAGCTCAAAGTTCTGCCGCAAATCAATGAAGGTAACGCGGTAAAACTGAAAGTAACCCAGGAAGTATCGAGTGTAGTTCCCAACAGTGACGGGACGCAGTCGCAAACGTTTAGTAAACGTGAAATCGTAACGTCAGTACTGGTTGATGATGGAAAAACGCTAGTTTTGGGGGGATTGATTCAGGACGACATCACCGAAACCGTGGACAGTGTGCCACTGCTCGGGGACATTCCATATTTGGGGAAATTATTTCAAACCAACTCAACTATCATCACCAAGAAAAATCTAATGGTGTTTTTGCGTCCGCAGATTATCAGGGATATGGTCAAGTCTAGCGGTTTAACGCATGACAAATACAATTACATTCGTGACAAGCAAGAGAAGTTTAATCAGGATGGGGTGTTGTTCATGCCAGATCAAAAACAGCCGTTATTGGACAGTTTGCCGGATGACAGTTCGATAGCCCCTGGCAGTGCTGGTGAGAAAGCCAACAATGGCAACTGAGCAGGAAGCGCCGACAGTTGCTGTAAACAGTAAACTGCCGGCATACAGCTTTGCCAAACGTCACGGCATAGTTGTGCGCGAAGTTGGCGAACAAGTTAGCATTGCCTATCACGGCAAGGCTTCAATAGCGGCCTTGTTAGAGGTGCGACGGTTTGTCGATCAGCCAGCCGTGTTTGAACAAATTAGCGAAGAAAATTTTGAACGTTTGTTACAGACGGTTTACGAACATAAAACCGGTCATGCTCAGCAAATGGTTAACGACATGCATGACAATATCGATTTGTCGGAGATGGCCCTGCATCTGCCAAAACCGGAAGATTTACTGGAAAGCTCTGACGAAGCGCCGATCATTCGCTTGATCAACGCGCTGTTAACAGAAGCCATCAAGGAAAATGCCTCGGATATTCATATCGAGTCTTACGAAAAGCGCATGGTGGTGCGTTTCCGTGTTGACGGCACCTTGCGGGAGATTATCGAGCCGCAACGCGAATTTGCACCGATGGTAATTTCCAGACTGAAGGTAATGGCCAAGCTGGACATCGCCGAAAAACGCTTGCCGCAGGATGGCCGCATCTCGCTCAATATTGGCGGACGCACAGTTGATGTGCGGGTATCAACCTTGCCTTCCGGCCATGGAGAGCGCGTGGTGTTGCGGCTGCTTGACAAGCAGGCCAGCCAATTGACTTTGAAGCAGGTCGGTATGTCCGACTATGAGCTGGGTAGCATCCAAAATATGATTGCGCGCCCACATGGCATTATTCTGGTTACCGGGCCTACCGGTTCCGGCAAAACCACCAGTCTTTATGCTATCGTCAATCAACTCAATCAACGCAGCCGCAACATTCTTACCGTCGAAGATCCGATCGAATATTTTCTGGATGGCGTTGGCCAAACTCAAGTTAACAGTAAGGTCGACATGACTTTTGCCAAGGGCTTGCGCGCCATTTTGCGACAAGATCCTGATATTGTGATGGTTGGTGAAATTCGTGACCGAGAAACTGCAGAAATTGCCGTGCAAGCCAGTTTGACAGGGCATTTGGTGTTGTCGACGTTACATACCAATACTGCCGTCGGTGCGATCACCCGTTTGCGCGACATGGGCGTAGAGCCTTTTTTGTTGGCATCCAGTCTGGTCGGTGTCATTGCCCAACGGTTGGTGCGAAAGCTTTGCCAGCACTGTAAGCAGGCCGAACAACTACCCGGGCGAGATTTGGCTAAGCTCGGCTACACATCTGAAGATCAGGAGTTGGTCACTGTGTATCAACCAAAAGGCTGCGAACATTGTCATCATCATGGGTACAAAGGTCGTGCCGGTATTTTTGAGATGATCATGCTCGATAGTGTGATGCATCAACTTATCCACGACGGCGCCAGCGATTTTGAACTCGATATACAAGCGCGTAAATCCTCGCGCAGCATTCAACAAAGTGCTCTGGAAAAAGTATTAGGCGGCGAAACCAGTCTCGATGAAGCTATCCGCATTACCTTAAAGGAATAGTCGGACATGGCTGCATTCGAATATCAGGCAATCAACGGTAAAGGTCAATCCGTTAAAGGCACGATAGAAAGCGATACGCTTAAAAGCGCTCGTCAGCAGCTGAAAAATAACGATTTAACGCTACTGGAAATTCAGGAAGTCCATAAAAAAGAACACGGCGGTCAGTCGATGTTGTTGGCGCCGCGTATCAGTATGCGTCAGCTGGCGCACATTACCCGGCAGCTTGCCGCCTTGCTCAAATCAGGGCTGGCAATAGACGAAGCGCTCGGCATTATTGCCCGGCAGCTGGAATCGGCCCGAACCCGGCGCATTTTGGTGGCAATCAGAAGCCGAATTCTGGAAGGTCAAAGTTTGGCAGTTGCCTGCCAAGCCTTCCCCAGTTCTTTTCCGCCGCTGTATCGGGCGACGATTGAAGCGGGAGAATCATCCGGCAAACTCGATCAGGTACTGGAAAAGCTGGCGGATTATTTAAGCGACAAAGGCCAGCTTCATCGCAAACTGCAAATGGCGATGATCTATCCGGTGATGCTGTCGTCGGTATCGCTGCTGGTGGTGATCGGGCTGTTGGCTTATGTCGTGCCGGAAATTACCGGCGTATTCGATAAAATGGGCGGCAAGCTTCCGGCTATTACTCAGGGCTTGATTACCTGCAGTGATTTTTTAAAGAACAATGGCTTGATTTTGCTGCTTTTGGCTATTGGATTTTCTGTTGCCGCCAAACTGGTATTGCGCAAGGACAAGCCGCGGATGATTTTTCACCGCTGGCTGTTGAATACGCCATTTATTGCTCGTTTTTCCAAAGGCATGAATACCGCCCGCTTTACCCGTACATTGTCGATTCTGACCAATAGCGGCGTGGAACTGCTGGAAGCCCTAAAAATATCCGCCCAGGTATTATCCAACGATGCCATGCAACAAGCCGTCGCCAATACCGCTGTCCGCGTGCGTGAAGGGCAGAGTCTTAATAAGGCGCTGGAAGCCAGTGGCTTATTTCCGCCGGTGACTATTCATTTGGTTGCCAGCGGTGAAGCCAGCGGGCAGTTGCCGCGCATGCTGGAAAGTGCCGCCGACGATCAGGAGCGCGATATTCAGGCGCTTACCGAGTTGACTATGGGCTTGTTCGAACCAGCGCTGATTCTGTTCATGGGCTTGGTAGTGTTGACTATCGTACTGGCGATTTTGTTACCTATTTTTGAAATGAATCAGCTGATTCGATAGCTGTTTTGCTGTTGTCATACGCCTGTCATGTTTCGTTTTTAATCTTCTCTTTGTTGTGCCCTGTCTTTGCAGGGATTGGCATTAATCAGACCTATTTTTTAACCGCTATGACCATTAAAAAACACCAAGGCTTTACCCTGATCGAAGTGATGATTGTCGTCGTCATCCTCGGAATTCTGGCATCAATAATCGTCCCAAAAATCATGGGTAGACCGGATGAAGCCCGTGCTACTCGAACATTGCAAGACATTCGCGCCATTACCGCCGCACTGGATTTATACCGGTTGGATAATTTCAGCTATCCAACCACTGACCAAGGTCTGGAAGCATTAGTTCACAAGCCTGCCAATTTGCCGGAAGGGACACACTGGAAGCAGGGTGGATATTTGGACCAGTTACCGGTGGATGCCTGGGGTAAACCATACTTTTACCTGCAACCAGGCACTCATGGTGAATTTGACTTGTATTCATTTGGTGCCGACGGCGTGGAGGGCGGTACCGAAGCGGGAGCTGACATAACTAATTGGAGTCAAAAATAAACTCATTAAAAGTTCCACTTTGAAATCACAAGGCTTTACTTTAATTGAACTGTTAATTGTCATCGTGCTGATCGGCGTGATGACAGGCATGGCGATGCTATCAATGAGTAATGCCGATCAAAGTAAACAACAGCAATTGGAAGCGGGACGGTTGTCAAAATTACTGGAGCTGGCCGAACAAGAGGCAATGATTCGTGGCGATAGCATCGCGGTGGAGTTATTCAGCCAAGGTTATCGGTTTCTGACTTTTCAGAAAAACGAATGGCAACCGGAGACCGTCGATGAGTTATTTAGACCGCGCAACCTCGATGCAAAAATGTCTGTAACATTGAAACTGGATGAAAAACAGGTGTTTTTAAACAACCGCCCCGGCTTTACCTTGCATTCGCAGCCGCAAATTATCTTGACACCGGATGGTGCGTCCGATGCTTTTCAGATCAGCATTTCTCAACACAATAGCGATAGCATCTACATTGTCGACAACAGTGCTGAAGACGGCTTGAAGGTCTCAAGAGTTGCTAGTAAACCATGAAAAAAACGCGCGGCTTTACCCTGTTGGAAGTCCTCATTGCCTTGGCTTTACTGGCTATTCTGATGGCCGGCCTGATTAAAATTACTGCGGATAACACTAAAAATCTCTGGTACCTGGAAAATAAAACCATTGCCGCGACAATAGCCGCCAATCACGCAGTGCAGTTACGGCTGGATAAAGAAAAGCCGGAAACCCTGGATGGTTGGGACACTATGGCTGGGCGACGCTGGTATTGGCAAATCAAACGTGATGTGTTCCAGGCAATGGGGGGCGGTGTCTGGAGTTATCGGATCGAGGTGTTTCTTGAAGGTGATAAATCGCCTTATGCTGGATTGAACAGTATTGTCCCGGCTGACTCATGAACGGCAGCCATAAACTTAGCAGGGGGTTTACTCTGCTGGAAATCCTTATAGCCATGGCTGTGTTCGCCATTATGGCCGCCATGGCTTATGCCGGATTGAGCGCCGTGTTGGATGCCAGGGAGGGGACGGCAAAACGCTCCGAAACTATTGCCCAATTGCAACAGACTCTGTATTTGCTTAATGAAGATTTGACTCAGGCCATACCACGATCGATCAGGGATGAATTTGGTACTGATCAATTAGCTTTTACCGGCGGCAATGGTGAAGAATTGTTGACGTTTACACGCAGCGTGCCTGACTGGTCTGAGACATCGTCACGTAGCCAATTACAGCGCGTCAGTTATCGGGTGGAAAACGGTGCACTGTATCGACAGGTATGGACCATTCTTGATAGGACTCAGCAAAGCCAATTTCGCCGTAAGAAACTGCTCAGTGCTGACGCTATTAAGGTGCGTTTTTACAGTGAAGAATGGCTCGATACTTGGCCTGCAGGTGGCGGTGAGGTGCCTAAGGCGGTGTCACTGACATTATCGCTGGCCGGATTAGGTGAGCTTGAGCGGATATTTCTGGTGCATAAATAATGGCGCGTTATCGGGGGCAACAAGGTATTGCACTAATCACCGTAATGCTGGTGTTGGCTATTGCCACGGTGGCTGTGGTGTCAATGTCAACCGCTCGACAGATGGATATTCGCCGGACCGAAAATCAACTGCGCACTACTCAGGCTTGGGAATATGTCTACGGGCTGGAAAGCTGGGCGCAACATAGTTTGCAGTCAGACAGTGAGGCTAACAAAGTCGACAGCTTGGACGATAATTGGAGCCAGCCGTTACCGACAACTGCAATTGTAGAAGGCACAATGCAGGCGGATATTGAAGATTTGCAGGGCCGTATCAACCTTAATAATTTATTGGTTGAGGGCAAAGCCAGCGAACAGGATGTTCGTCGACTTAAGCGTTTATTGCTGAATCTGAAAATGAAACCGGAGTTGGTTGAAGCCATGTTGGACTGGATAGATAAAGATATGGAAATCAGATACCCCCATGGTGCCGAGGATGAAACCTATACCCGCTTAAAACCGGCTTATCGTAGCGGCAATCGGTTATTTACCGATGTCAGCGAATTGCTGCTGGTGCAAGGTATAACGCAAGAGCAATATCAGGCATTGCGGCCCTATGTTTATGTGACTGATCAATACGCACCCATAAATATCAATACCGCCAGCGCTACCGTGTTGCGTTGCCTTGCTGACGACATCAGCACCGGTCAAGCTGAATCGATATTCCTGTCCAGAGATAAGCCTTTCGAAAAACTGGAAGATTTCCTCAAAGACGAAGCGGTAACCGACGCCGCTATCGATAAATACGGCTTGGACGTAATCAGCAACCACTTTTTATTAGTAGGGCAAATCGACATGGGCAAAACCCATTTAAAAGTTGAATCGCAGTTACAGCGCAACAAAGACGGTCAAGTCAAGCTGGTAAAGCGGCAACGCAAGGGGCTAATGCATGGCTGAAAAGGTAATTGTCAGATTTAGTCACGTTGACCAGCAAATTCTGGAGTGGCTATCTCTTGATGCGCCCAGCGGGCAGCCTCAGTCCGGCAGCTGGCAGGATTTAGCTGGTGCGGCCAAAGACAAGCAGTTAATCCTGTTGCTACCTGCCTCAGCTGTATTGCTAGTTGAAATTATCCTGCCGATTAAAAACACTGCTCAGCTTAAAAAGGCCCTGCCGTTTGCATTGGAAGATTTGCTGGCCGACGACGTCGAAAATTATCATCTGGCTTGGCTCAAGCAGCCGCAAGACAAGGTGGCGGTCGCGGCTATATCGCATGAAAAAATGACCGAATATTTGCAGCTTGTTAATAACGCCGGTATCGAGCTTGACAGCATAATTCCTGAATCATTGTGTTTACCTTATCAGCCGGACGCTTATTCGGTATTGGTTGACGCTGAACAGGCTATTCTAAGAACAGGGCAATGGCAGGGCGGCGGGATTGATGCCGAGTTTTTGCCGGTATTGTTGGGTAAATTGCGCGATGAATGCTTGGCTTGTCAGCAGTTACAAATCTGGTCGACGCAGCCTGTCACTGATTTGCGCGCGATGTTGCCGTTTGAATGCATTGAACACGCGCTGATTTCGCCATTGCAATTATTTGCCGAAGGACTCAATACAGCGCTTGAGCTGAATTTGTTAAGCGTGCCTTATGCCAAACAATCTAAAGCCAACACCCGTTGGCAACAATGGTTGCCGGCAGTTGCCATTATCGTATTAGCCGTGTCAATTCAGACCGGCAGTTTGTTGCAGCAAACTTGGCGACAACAAGCGCAACTGGCTACGCTGGAATCGCAAACGCTGGATTTGTTCAAGCAAACATTTCCGGACATCAAGCGCGTTGTTAACGTAAAAGCGCAGGCCGATCAGCAATTAATTGAGTTAAAAAAACACAGCGCTCAGTCGGCCAGCACGTTTATGCATTTGCTCTACCAAAGCGGGGAGCATCTTAAAGACAACTCTGCCTTGCAGTTAAAGAAACTTAATTTTGCAAACGGCAGCTTGTTGATGCAGCTCACCGCCCCGGACATCGGCCAACTAGAACAATTTAAGCAACAGACCGCCGACAGCGTGCAAGTCAAAATTCAATCCGCCGACAGCGGCACCAGTGGCGTGGAGGCGCATCTTGAAATTAGAGAAAAATGAGATTCTGCAACGCTATAACGACTTGTCGCCAAGAGATAGGCTATTGCTATGGGTGGGTGCCGTCATCATTCTGCTTTATGGTGGTTACCAGATAATATTCCTGCCGTTGGCAGGCGAAAGCGTGTTACTGGAACAAAAAATCAAATCGCAGCAACAGACTTATCATTATTTGCAACAGATCAGCACTGAAGTCGTAGCTTTACGTCAAAGCGGTGTTAGCGCGACGCCCGAAGCAGAAGATCTATCACCAATGACCGTCATTGACAGCAGCAGCCAGCAACTGGAAATAAAACCCGCCATTAAACGCCTGTTACCGGAAGGTGCCGACAAGGTGACAATCTGGCTGGAAAATCTGGCCTTCGACAAATTGATTGTCTGGTTGGCAATCCTAGAAACCAAACATCAGCTAAAAGTCATTCAAATTGATGTGGATAGGCAAGCTGATGCTGAAGGCCTTGTGAATGCAAAGGTGTTGTTAGGTAATTAGTAGGAACGGTCCGCACCTTCGATTGATTACCAATCATTAAAGCTTGTTTTTCATCATTGCAGGCAAGGCCCGCTCCTGCAATTTGACATATCCAAGTTCATACCTTCTATTGCTCTCAGTAGGGCTGTCAGATAACCCAGATGTATTACATTTCTTAAAACATTAACTTGCCTGTCACTGAAATGTCTCAATCAACCATTAAGCTACGGGCATTCAAAAAACCAAGCGGTTGATTGCTTCGGTCTTTAGTAAAAATGGTTCGGGGTATCGCGTTTTACCCCTGTGTTGTTATTTCAAAATCATAACAGTGGCAAAAGCCAAACCTATCGTGAGGTAGGGACGGAAAACTTCGGGTCTTTATCGATGAAAAAGATCGATTAAAAAGATAGCCGGGTTGCCACCTTATTAACGTAAGGACTTATTAATGCAAGGAAATAACTGTATCAAATGGGGCTTAGCCCTGATGTTGTTATCAGTCGTCAATACTGGCAACGCTTCAAGTAAGGCATTTAACGAATCAACGTATTTAGGTGTTAATGAAAGCGTTGCTATTGATAAGTTTCAGGCCGGCTTTAATGCCGCGGAGCAATTAAAGGCATCGTTAAACTCGACAGCCGGCAGCAGTATTTCAGCTGTGACGAGCAGTAAAAATGCATGGGCGATCCAAACGAATTTATGGCTGCTTAACGCTAATAAACCGGCCGGTAATCCGCAAGCACTCATTGAACCCTTTGCCAATAGCGCCTTAGCTTTTAACACAGGATCGACTTGGGATGCGATGGGTGAAAAGCAATGGCTGGCAGATTGGAGCGTTAGCGTCAGCAACATTATTAATACCTTAAGTGTTAGTGCGGTTAGGGTGTCGGTCATTTCAATGCTTGGTTCATCAGAGATTCTCGCGGCTGTAGCTGCTATCTCAGCTGTTTCGTTATCAACTTTAGTTTGGGTATTTCTTACCGGTTTAATGATCTTGCTCGCTACCCGCCGCAAACATGCGGTGTTAGGGATAGTGGCGTAATAACTGATTGGATTGTCTTAATTTATTCGAAATTGCTGACGAACCTTAGGAGCGGGCTTTGCCCGCGAACAATAAAATCTAAATCGCCGTATTGGAAAATAATTGCGGGCAAGGCCCGCTCCTACTGGATTTTCAATAAGCGCCAGGCCAGCGCGGCCTGCAACAGCGCAGGTTTTCGCTGAAATTATTAGGACGAGCAGCGTCCGCCGTTGGTTAATGAAGATGCTGATTATGTAATACATTTCATCAAACTGTAACCAAGCTGTCACCGAAACAACACAACAACTCTGGAATAATTCGCCCATGTTGAGGGGCGGCTGAATAGGGTTGTGACTTAACGAATTGGATGTAACTAGGGAACAAGGATGGCACGAATAGGGAGTGGGCTTTGGAAGATAGTAGGGAGTAAGTAGGGGTTAAAAAATGGTAGCGGGGAGCGGGGCGGCGCTGTTTATTTGTTAGGCAGTTTCAGTCAAATTTTAAAGTGTGTAAAAGCCAAACCTGTTGTGAGGCAGGGACGGAAAGTTTCAGGTCTTGTTTTTTTCAAGGATTTCAAGACGGCTGGGCCATCACCTTGTGTATTTAAGTTTTTATTTTTTAATCATAAGGAAACAAAATGAAAAAGTTTACAAAAACATTGGTTGCGGTTGCCGTATTGGCAGCTACAGCTTCAGGTGTGGCAGAAGCGAGAATTATCAATATATTGGACCAGCAGGCGACAGGTAGTGAGTTTGTATTAAATGCGATTAACTTAACTAAAGATAACTCTGTATTGGTCGATTTGGGTTTTGACGTAGCGCAATTCTTTACTAAAAAAGATCAAGATTTTTCTTACGTTTTGGACGCTGTTGAATTTCAACAGTTTACTTCTCTAATTGCTGTTGGAGATAACGTCACTTGGGGTGTTTATGCTGGTCACCGAGATACATCAGTAGAAAGCTCATATCCTTTTGTTGGCTTGTATACAACTTCAGTTGAACCAGTTCCTGCAACTTTAAATCCCAACTACCCTACAATTGATACTGCAGTTGGTAAAATTGGTGACATATCTTTAGCCGTTACTGAAGAATTCGATAATTCAGTTAATTCTAGTGAGTTCCGTAAAGCTGGTGAAGCTGGTTTAACAACTTACTTAGCTAATGATTTGGGTGGTTCAATTCCTTTTCAAGCTCAAGCTGAAATTGGTACTGAACTTACTTTCCTTCATGAAGGATGGGATTACAACGTCCTTGCTGACTTTGACACTACTGTAGTCGAATATTACGGTACGTTTAAACTGACTCTTAATAATGGCGTAGGTACATTGGCTTATACAGCTCCTTCTGCTGTGCCTGTACCAGCTGCAGTGTGGATGTTTGGCGCCGGTTTGATGAGTATGCTGGGCTTAACTCGTCGTAAATCAGTTGCTGCTTAATTAGCAGCAGGCAAATAGTTTGAGTCAGTCAGATTTGGAGTTGGTGTTCTGCAAGGAATGTGGGCTGGCTCACCTTATCAAAATTTAATGAGATTTATAAAATGAAAAAACAACTATTGTCAGCAGCAATTGCCGCTGCTTCATTAGCAGGCTTCTCGCAAGGCGCTTTTGCCTGGACATCTGCAACTACACCTGAAATTGAAATTTTCATGTCAGGTGCAACTGCGCAAGATAAAACTATCAGAAACTTATACACATCTAACTTGTGTGCAAGCGATCTGCATTATTACAAATCTGCAGTAAGTAATGCTCATGCTGCTTATTTTTGTACGTTAGGCGGCGCTTCAACAGGTCTTCCTTTGTCAGTACAAGGTAAAAAAGTATTGTTTCATAAAAGATCAGCTGGCGGTTCGGCACAAGGTGTTAACCCATTAATCAATAGCACTCCAATTGCTCATATGCTAATTAGTGCAGCGTGCGAAACTACAGGCGATGGTCTGACTGAAGCAACTGCATTCGTTTGCCCCACTACTAATAATGCCAATAAAATATCTGATGCAGGTGTTTCCGATGTAGAGCCTACCCAGTTTTATGGTTCTAATACGCCAACTGGCTCTACTCCAGTGAATCCAGCGGCAGCAGCGGCAGCATTAAATGTTGTTCCGGCGGCGGCATTAGTATTTGGTGTGCCTGTGACAGAAGGCCTTTATGTTGCTTTGCAAAAAGCTCAAGGTCTTTTAGTTGGTGGATCTACAGGTCTTGACTGTACTCCAAATGCTTATAATAAGACTGGTTCTGATGGGGCTTGTATGCCAAGCCTGACCAAAGAGCAAGTGGCTACATTGGCTGCAGGTCAAATTAAAAAATGGGATGAGTTTAAAGTTAACGGTGTGGCACTAACAACTTTGGCGGCTGGCATTAACTATGCACCAACAAAAGATGGCTCAGGTCCACAGACAAGTTCCGCAGCGCCAACTAACATCCAGTTTCATTTTTGCAAACGCGTTAATGGTTCAGGCACAGGTGCTCAACAGTACATAAAATTCTTGGGTTTTGGCGGTGCAGCACCTTTATCACCTGATTGGTCAAGTGTTCCAAATGCCAGACAGGTACATGTAGTAAGCGGTGCTGGTGATATGGATAACTGTTTGGAAGATTGGTCAAAAGGTACAAACGTAACTGCTCAGCGTACAGCTAGCAGCCCAGCTGACGTATTTACTGCTGGTGTTATGAACGTAGCGGGCAACACAGCTTGGGCTATCGGCCAACAAAGTCTGGAAAGCAACGCAAAAAATCCTAACGGAACTGAAGTTGATAAGCGCTATAAATTCATCAAAATTGATGGCGTAGCTCCTACTTTGGAAAACGCGTTTAAAGGTAAATATATAGATTGGGTTGAGCAAACTTTCCAATGGCGTAAAGGTACTGCCGCAGCTACCCCGGCAAATCCTGTTACTGCTGATGAAGTGGCTATTCTGACTGTACTTGCTAAAGATGCTGCAAACCCAACCATTCTGGGCACTGATGTAAACAATCAGTATGTACATCCGTTCGGCCCATCAGGTTATTTGGCAATTGGTAAAAACTTTCCGTTTACTGATACTTTAAATCTAGCTGCACCTGTAATGCCTTACTCTCATGCAGTGGCGGGTAGTTTGAATAATGCTCAGACTCCTGTAATCCCTTCATCTACCAACAGCAAACCTTTGTAATCACTATGTAACAAAGATTTGATGTAATACCGCAATGGTTTACAAGCGCAAGGACGCGCATTTAGTTTGGACAGCCTTCGCATGCGGAGGCTGTCTTTTTTATGCGATAGGTGAAATGAAGCGTAATTTGTATTTAAGCAGAGTTCGAGCAGGATTGACGGTTGCCTTGTTGGCGACAGTTGGCTTGTGCCGGGCGGACGAGGCTAGCAATCAATTCGATTTACTGGAATTGCGCGTTAAAGGCAGCACATTGCTGGAGCGCAAGGTAGTCGAGAAAACCGTATACCGGTTTTTAGGTCCTCAAAAAAGCATCGATACTGTAGAGCAGGCGCGCACCGCGCTTGAAGAGCTGTATCGCAGCAAAGGTTTTCAAACGGTTTCTGTCGACATCCCCGAGCAAAACGTGGTGGGCGGTATCGTTTATTTACAGGTGACCGAAGGCAAAGTGTCTCGGTTACGTGTTACCGATTCTCGGTATTTTTCCTTAGGCGCTATAAAAGCCAAGGTGCCGGAATTGGCGGAAGGTCATGTGCCGAATATGACCAAAATGCAGGAACAACTTACCGCATTGGCTGGTGAGAGTCAGGATCGCACCATCACACCCGTGTTGCGGGCCGGAGAAACGCCGGGCACGTTGGAAGTCGATTTAAAGGTCAAGGATGAAATGCCGCTGCATGGCAAGGTCGAGGTTAACGCTCACAATTCTAACAATACCAGCCGCTTACGGGCATTGGTGTCAATGCACTACGATAATTTGTGGCAAAAATTTCACAGCGCTTCGTTTATGTACCAGACCGCGCCGGAAAAGCCAGAGGAAGTAGAAGTAATTGTTGGCAGTTATGTGTTGCCGGTATTCGACAGTGATAAACGTCTAGCACTCTATGCCGTCAGTTCTTCCTCGACATCTCAGATAGCCAGCGCCGGTGCCTTATCGGTAATCGGTAGCGGTAATATTTACGGTGCCCGCTTGGTGATGCCGCTTAATCCTTTAACCGATTACACCCATACCGCCACCTTGGGCGTTGATTACAAAGACTTCAAGGAAGATTTGAATTTATTAGGAAACGACAGTTTAAGAACGCCCATCAGTTATTTGCCGTTTATGGCTCAGTACAGCGGTAACCTGCGTGGTGCCGAGTCATTGTTGACATTTAATACCAGCATTAACTTTGGTATTCGTGGTCTCGCTAACGATGAGCAGCAGTTTGAAAATAAGCGGCATTTATCGCGTCCTAACTTTATCTATTTAGCTGGTGGTGCTGATTATCGTCGCAATTTGCCATGGGGTATGGAAGTTGCCGGCAAATTTTCCGGGCAAGCCAGTGATTCGCCTTTAATCAGTAATGAGCAATTTTCAATTGGCGGGTCGCAAAGTGTGCGCGGTTATTACGAATCACATGCCTTGGCGGATCACGGCATAAGCGGTTCATTGGAGTGGTACAGCCCGCGTCTGGTTCCGGGTGATTGGAACGAGTTCGACAAAGCGCGTGCCTTACTGTTTTTAGATGCGGGTAAGGGCTGGGTGATGGATGTGTTTCCAGGTAACGCTAAGGAAATGACCTTAGCGGGTGCTGGCGTAGGCTTGCGTTTTGATATGTGGAAATATTTGCAGGGTGAATTCGACTTTGCTGTGCCGCTGTTAGATCAAGGTAATGTTAGACGCGGCGAAAATCGGGTGGATTTTAAATTCTCAACCCATTTTTAGTATTAGGACAGGGTTGGAAATAATTTCTGCTTCGACTGCGCTCAGCACGAACGGCTTGACTGGGGAGTAGTGATCTTGAGAGGTTTTTTGGTTAAAGATTTGTAGGTCCTTCGACAGGCTCAGGACGAACGATACAAATTAATTACGTTCGTCCTGAGCTTGTCGAAGGACAAAGCTAAGGCTGCTGCATGGATGCAGGAGGTAGAGCACCAAAAGTAGGCGCTTCCCTTAATGCGCCTACTTTTGGTAGGCGACGCAGGAAAAGTTGCCGAGAGTTTATCGAAGAGCAGGGTTTTTCGAGATTCTCAATAGTCACGGATTTTATAAATTTTAAACGTTAATTTTTTTAATGCCAAAGCCATTGTGAAGTGGCGGCGGAAAGCCGCGGGTCTTGTTGATCAAGATGGCCGGGTTGCCAACTGAGTAATGAATTAAAAATGCTTGTAACTGCTCGCTGTCGTGCAGGGTTTAAGAATTTTCAGGTTTCTTGCGGTTGTTACATTTTTGGCAAAAGGTGATGGCATGATTAATAAAAAACAGCTTCAGAATCACAACACGGATGTTTTTTTCAAATTAAATCCACTAGCAGCTTGTGTAAAAACAGCGATTGCCGGCAGTATGCTGATGAGCATCGTTACCCCTGCTTACGCCGAGTTGCCGGTGCCCAGCGCAGTTTGGGCTAGTATGGGTGGAGCCACACGGGAAGTGATCGGCAATAACATGAACATCAAGCAGGAAACCGACAAGGTTATCCTGAATTGGGAAACGTTCAACGTCAGCAAAGAAAGTTCAGTCAATTTCAAACAGCCCAGTGCTAGTTCCATCGCCTTAAACAAAATCGGCGGTGAAAATCCCAGCCAAATTCTCGGAACGGTCACTGCCAATGGGCAGATTTTACTGGTCAACAAAAACGGCTTCGTATTCGGTAAAGATTCGGTCGTTAACGTCCATGGCTTGGTCGCATCCACATTAGCAATTTCCGACCAAACCTTTAAAGATGGTATGACCAAGGTTGTCGATATTGACCAACGTGCGGCTTTTCAAGGGACGGGCGATGTTTATCAAAAAAATAAGGACGGCAGCTTTAAGCTCGATGCCAACGGCAAGAAAGTAAAAATTGAGGTCAAGGTTGACCAAGGTGCAAAAATTAAAGCCTCTGAAGGGGGACGCATTTTGATTATGGCGCCGACCATAACTAACAGCGGTAGTGTTGAAGCTAATGGCGGTCAGGTGATTATGGCCGCGGCAACCGATAAGGTGTATTTACAAGAAGCGCCAACCGAAGCTAAAGAAGACAATAGCGACGTGCGCGGTTTGTTAGTGGAAGTAGGTACTGGCGGCAAGGTGGAAAACTTAGCCACCGGTAATATCGCCGCGAATCGCGGCAATGTCACTTTAATGGGCTTTGCGGTTAATCAGGAAGGTAAAGTTTCCGCCACTACGTCGACTAATGTTAATGGCACTATTAGGCTATTAGCGCGCGAAGGGGGCACCACTCAATTAATTAACAGCAAGACCAAACTGGCATCGACGGCAACTACTCGAACCGCAGATAAGGGCGATGAGTTAGGTCGTTCTGCACAAGTGACTCTAAAAGCGGGTAGTAAAACCGAAATTCTGCCTGAGGTGGAATTTGTCGAAGAAACCAAAACCTTGGCCTCCGGTGAAACAATTAAGGTGCTAACTGAAAAGGCTGTTATCGACGGTCAAAAGCAGCCGCAATCGCGCGTCGAAATCATGGCGCATAAAGTTCATTTGCAAGCAGGTTCGGAAATTACTGCGCCGGGTGGTAGGGGCGTGAACTATGTCACGCCAGCCGGTGAAGTGCCGCATAGTAATGTAGAAATAACGGCTACCAAAAATCCTATAAATCCTGTGGCTAATAACAGCGATAAAAATGATAGCCGGGTCTTAATTGATGCGGGTGCAAAAATCGATGTTTCCGGGACTGATACTGTTGTAAAAAGCATGGAAAGCAACGTTATCGACGTTGACTTGCGCAATTTTGAGCTCAAGGATGCGCCATTACAGAAGAATGGTGTCTTGAAAGGCAAAACCGTATCGATAGATATTCGTGAAGGTTCGTCACTAACCGATATTCAGCCAACCGTTGCCAGTATCAAAAAGACCGTTGCCGAACGGTTGAGCAAAGGCGGCGACATCAGCATTAAGTCAGAAGGCGATGTTGTTGTTGAAAAAGGTGCGGTACTGGATTTTTCCGGCGGTAAAATCACATATCGTGACGGTGTTATTAACACGACCAAGTTGTTTGCTAGCGGAAGCTTAATCGACATCAGTAAAGCTGATCCGCTACTGATTTACGACGGCATTTATGGAGAAGTGACCAAAAAGTATGAAAAATGGGGGAGTGGAGCAACCCAGTCCTGGATTATTGACGGTCCATTTTCATCGGGGCGTTTTGAAAAAGGCTATGCAGAAGGGCAGGATGCTGGTCGTCTGGTGGTAAAAGCGAATAACGTTGTTTTGGATGGTGATTTGTTAGGTCAAACAACTATTGGTAGGACGCAGCGTTCGTTATCGAATCAAGCCAGTGCCGGGTATTTAGAGGTCAATAACGGCTTTTCGTTTAACAATGTCCAAGATATTATTTTTTCCGGCAATGCTCAGCAGCCAGTTGATCTAAATAAAGTAGTTACCGATGCACTTAAAAATGAAATAACGATAGCCAAGATTGATGCACCACTGCCGACTGGAGATGCCAATACGCTGACGATCCAGGCTAATAAACTGCTTGCAGGCGGCATACAACAGGCAAAATTCACCAGTAACGGCAAGGTAGTAGTGGCCGACAATGCCACGCTAAAATTAGCCGGTGGCGGCAAGTTGACGCTAAAAGGTGGAGGAGTTGATGTTCTCGGTAATATTGAAGGTGCCGGGGCCACTGTTAATCTGGAAACTGGCATAAGTGTTGTCAATGCATTGGACGGTGATATTAATATTGCTAATGGCGCCTATATTGGCTTGCAAGGTGCGTGGATTAATGATTTTAAGCAGCCAAGTAATCTGGATGGAAAATCTGTAACAATAAAGGGTGGAACTTTTTCTGCCAAAGCGGCGGGTAAGGCGGGTGGCAACGTCAATTTACAGGCGGGCAGTACAGTCGATGTCAGCGGTGGTGCATGGTTGCAATCAGACCGTAGTTTAAAAGCAGGCGATGCCGGGAAGGTTAGCTTGGTTGCGGAACCAAGCATCGATAACGTTAGTTCCAACGTGATTGTTGATGGCATTTTAAACGCGTTCGGTATTGAGCGAGGTGGTCGCTTTAAGGTGATAGCCAATGCCGTGGCTATTCGTAGAGAAGATGGGCAAGCCAGCGGCGATGGATTGAAACCATTGCAAATTGGCGCTTCATTTTTCGGTAAAGGGGGCTTTGCCGACTTTGAAATTGGCTCGAATCAAAACGGCTTAACCGTTGAAGAGGGAGCCATCATCACGCTTAAGCAGAATAATCGGCTTTTAGCTGAAGGTTACTTAAGTCAGGATAATGCGGCTGGTATTGGCGGATTTTCGGAGGTTATTACCTTACTGCCATTGCAACGCGCGGCCAGCTCAATAATTTTGAGCTCAGATCATTCAGCCGGTTCTAATGCCAGTAGCAAACTGACCATTGAAAAAAATGCCAAAATTAATGCCGATGATCTGAGCAATGTAAAACTGGAGTCTGATTCATCCTTGGTAATGGATGGTCAAATCATTGCTCACGGCGGCACCGTAACACTTAAGGCTGTGCCAGATAAAAGTAATGCAGATCCTAAATATCAGAAAACCCAAAGCATCTGGTTGGGTAATACGGCCAAGATAGATGTGTCTGGCGGTAGTGAAATTGAAGCCGACGGCTTGGGGCATCGCAGCGGTAATGTTTACGACGGCGGCAAAGTAGAAATCGATGCGCAACGCGGTTTTTTTGCCTCGCAAGCAGGTTCGTTAATTGATGTATCAGGTAGTCAGGCCGAAATTGATTTACTTAGTGATAATCCGAACACCGTTGGTCTTGATTATCAGCCGACAACGCTAGGCTCGCATGCAGGTGAAATCGAAATAATCAGCGCAGAAGGCGTTTTTATTGACGGTGGCATGCAGGCTAATGCTGGCGGTGCTTCAGGAACAGCCGGTGGAACGCTGACTATGATTGTCAATAACCGCAATACCGGCGACCCAGAGCCAGAAGCTTCAACCTTTCCTAATGGGCCTAGAACTATTTTGGTTTCCCAGGAAAAGAATTTCTCATTTACGCCGAGCTTTAAGAAGTTCGGTGATGCACAGCCCAGTACTCTAAATGGTAAAGGCTATATATCAGCCAAGCAGCTTGTTGATGGCGGTTTTTCTTCACTGGCACTAGCCGTTTCAGGTGACAAAGGCGAGATTCGTTTTGTCGGTGATATTGATTTACAACTGAAAAATGCCCTAGCCTTGGAGGCTGTTAAGTTCGGCTGGGAAAGAAAAAGCGCTGCCGATACTGGCAATGTGTTGCTTAAGGCAACGTCAGCAACCTTGGGATCGGATACTTTTAGGAAGACAACGTTTAATCCGGTTAATGGTGAGGGCCATTTAAAGGTAAATGCAGATATTATCGACTTGGTTGGCGGCTCTGCTACGAGTGGTTTTAGTTCAGTCGATTTGCTGTCCAATGGCGATATTCGATTGAAGGGGGTTAGTGATACCGAGCAGGACTTGGATTTTATTGGTGAATTTAAAACCTTTTCCAAATTTAATCTAACGGCTGACCAAGTTTATCCGACATCGCTAACAAAATTTACTTTAGGCGTGTCCGGCGATGCTAACGGTACTGTAACCTTCAATCAAGGCGGCAATGCTGCGCCGGTATTGTCGGCAATGGGTAAGTTGACAGTACAAGCGCCTAACATTGTACAAAACGGGGTGATCAATGTACCGCTGGGTGAAATTAACCTGGATGCCAGTAAGTCTGTCACCTTTGGTGCAAATAGTGTGACTTCGGTTTCCGCAAAGAATCAGATTATTCCATTAGGTGTTACTCAAGGTGGTTTGGATTGGCTGCTGCCGTTTAAAGGCACCAGCAATAATTTGGTTGTTAACGATCCAAATATACTAAATTCCAAAACCGATAAAAAACTGATTCTGGAAGCGCCGCAAAAAAAGATTACTGTAACAGCCGATAAAATTCTTCAAGCTGATGGTGCGGTCGTTGATTTATCCGGTGGCGGCGATTTACTTGCTTATGAATTTATTCCTGGAGCTGGCGGTTCAGCAGATGTTCTTGAATCGAGTAATACCTTCGCAGTCATGCCGGGTTTGTCTGCTTACGCACCTTTTGATGCCAAATTATTTTCTAGTTCCGGGTTGAAAACCGGTGACAGTATTTTCATAGGGGCTGGCAGCGGTCTCGCAGCGGGTCAATATGCCCTGTTGCCGGCACGTTATGCTTTATTGCCGGGAGCATTTTTGGTAACGGCGGTATCCACACAAGCTGACGTAGTGGCCGGTTCCGCCAGAACGCGAGTTGATGGTGCGGCTATCGTGTCCGGATATAGAACTATCGCCAGCACCGATATTCGTGATCAACGCTGGTCAGAATTTGTGGTTGAGGCGGGCAGCATCGCTAAAACCCGGAGCGAATACAACCTTAGTTATGCCAGTAAGTTTTTTGCAGAGCGGGCGCAACGCAACGAAGTGGCGATACCTAGATTGCCGCAAGATGCCGGGCAACTGGTTTTGAACGTAAAAACCCAGTTGGAGTTGCCGACCGTAAAAGCCGACGCTGCAAACAATGGGCGAGGCGGTTTAGTTGACATCGTTTCCGATAACTTGGCTGTAGTAAACGGCAAAACTGGCGCAACCGGAATTGTTGAGCTGTTGTCTAGCGATATTGATAAATTCAAAGTGGAAAGTTTACTGTTGGGTGGCGTCAGAACATTCGATCCCGCTACCGGCAAAATTACACTCGATGTCAAAACTAAGTCTGTAACGGTTGCTGAAAATACCACTCTAAAAGCCCCGGAAGTATTGTTGGCCGCAACTAATAAAGTGGAATTGAAAACCGGTGCCAAAATTAAGGCCGATGGCACTGTGAACGCTGCTGACAGCGAGTTGGAACTACAGGGCGATGGTGCGTTGTTACGCGCCTCGGCAGGAAAGCAGGCAACGATTAAACGTACCGGCAGCACTGGTGCTAAAGGCGATTTATTGATTAATCAAAATGCCGTTATTGCTGCAGGGACTGGCTCAGTCGCGCTTGATTCAACACGGCAAACCACGTTTGCTGGCGAGCTGCAATTAGATAAAGGCGCGCTGTATATCGGCGCTGGAACCATCAATTTAGGCGAAACGGCTAATGTTGTTGATGGCTTGTCCTTGACTAATAGCCAGCTTAGTCAATTGACTGTAAAGGAGCTACGCTTAAACAGCCGCGGCATGGTTAACCTATATGGACAATTATTGACCGAAGATGCCAACGGCAAAGCGTTCAAATTCGGTGATTTAGTGATTGATGCCTTTGGTATTGCTGGTAAAGCTAATGATGGAAAAACTGTCTCATTAAATGCGCAGACAGTGACTCTGGCAAACAGTAATAAAACCGGCAGCGCTATTACTGGCAATGGCACTGGTGTCTTAGATGTTAATGCCGAGCAGTTGTTCTTGGATAATGGCGATTATCAGTTGTCAGGATTTAAGCAAGTTAGTTTTAATTTGGGCAAAGGACTTGTCAGTCAAGGCGAAGTTAATTTGACTTCGTTGGGTAATCTGACAGTAAAAACGCCATTTGTTACTGCTGAAAACGGTGCTAAAACCGTCATCAATGCAAAAGATCACGCATTGATTCTGGCGCAGGCAAGTCAGGCTGTGAGTGCGAATACTCAAGGCATAACCGCAGAATTGTTACTGGAAGCAGACAGTATCGATTTGAATACAGCTTTGCTATATAAAACCGGTAACGTTTCCCTGAATGCCTTACAGGGCAATGTGAGCTTGGGCAGTAGCGCACTGATTGATGTATCCGGAGCGGTCGCTTATGCGGGTTTAAGCAAGCCGGTTAATTTGTCGGCTGGCAACATTAGTTTGAGTTCACAAACTCATAATGTAATAGCCGATGCCGGTAGCAAGTTATTGCTGAAAGGCATTAACGATCAGATGAGTGCAGGCGTGTTATTCACACATGCGGCGCAAGGTCAGGTTCAATTAAATGGTCAGATTGATGCGCATGGCGTTGGCAAGGTAAATGGCGGCAGGTTTGTCATGGATGTAGGCAGTTTAGATGTTAACGGCTTTAATGGCTTAAATAGCCTAGTGTTTAATGCTGGATTTACTGGCAGCGTCGAACTGAGACTGCGCAGCGGCGACATCGTTCTTGATGCTGGTCAAACCGTCAGCGCAGATAAAATTAAGCTGACTGCAGATACAGGTAAAGCGACTATTGGCGGCACCCTGGATGCATCCGGTGTTAATGGCGGTTTAGTGCAATTGGCAGCAGAAGATGCCTTAACCCTGGAAACTAGCGCCCGCATTCTGGCAGGTGCGCAAGGTGCAAATGGCGATGGCGGTAAGGTTACTTTGTCATCTATCGACCGACAAGCTGATGGTGCAGGTATTGACATTAAATCAGGTGCGCGCATTGATGTGGTAGCGTCCGGCACCGGTAAAGAAGGTGAAGTGCAGATACGTGCCGACCGCAAAGATACCGATGGAAATAATATTGACGACATTAATGTCAAAACTATTACCCAAGGTACTATCAGTGGGGATGCGAATGTCACAGTTGTAGCGGCCAAAATCTATACCGATGACCGCATAGATATTGATGATCAGAATACTATCAATGCTTATAACCAAACCTATATAGATGGTTTGGAGGCTGATAATGTCACCAACGCCCGTTTTGGTAACGGTTTTACCATTATTCCCGGCGTAGAAGTGCAAAGCACCAGTGACCTGACTGTTGCTGATGTCTGGGATTTGGCGGCATGGCGTTACGGTACAGGTAAGGTTGCAGGCGAGTTAACGCTTAGGGCAGCCAAAGATGTTTTGGTTGAGCAAAATTTAAGCGATGCGTTTGCGGTAGGGCAAATTGATTTAGCAGAATATGGAGTTGTAACCATCAACGACTTTTTACAGTCGGGACCATCTTGGAGCTATAACTTGGTTGCAGGTGCGGATCTTAATTCCGCTGAGAACAGAGCTGTCGTTGCTGATAACGGCGATATAAAGCTCAGCGACGAGGTGAAAGTACGTACAGGCACCGGTGATATTGCAGTTCAGGCGGGTCGAGATATTGTTTATGGTAATAATAATTCAGTAATTTACACCGCCGGTCGACCGGATGATGCTAATCGTTGGGGATTTAGTCCATTGATGGCTGGCGCGGCTTTTTATGCTGAATATCCTTTAGACGGCGGCGATATTAGCCTGAATGCTGGACGAGATATTTTAGCCAAACCTACGACGCAGTTGGTCAGCGACTGGTTGGTGCGTACCGGTAACTGGACTCGCAATGCTGATCATTCGAGTGAAAGACCGACAGCTTGGGGTATCGCTTTCAGTGGTTACTCTGTTGCCATGGGCGATGGCGTATTACAACATCAGCAAAGTGTTGCTGCTTTTGGTGGCGGCAATGTTGCCATTAGCGCCGGTGGCAATATTAAAGATTTATCAGTAATAATCCCGACCACCGGCAAGCAAGTAGGTGAAAAAACTCCGTCGAGCGATCCGTCTAGTTATAGCTATAACAGCAATCTTGTTGAAGTTAATGGTGGCGGTAATCTGCAGCTTAATGCTGGTGGAGACGTTGCCGGTGGGGTGTTTTATGTTGATGGCGGTACCGCAGACGTACATGCGACCGGTTCCTTAACTGCTGGGACTAACTACGATGCCTTCGGGCAAGGATTAAGTCCAATATTGGCTCTGGGAGATTCACAATTCAATGTGACCGTTGGTAAAGATATTGTTCTGGAAGCTGTTGTCGATCCTATGTTTATTCCGCAAAGCCAAAGCTCAGATGCGGATGGCTTTATTAGTAAGTTCTTCCGCTATAGTGCAGATAGTGGTGTTAATTTGACATCGCTGGCTGGAAATATCACTCTGGAAAATAATGCCACCTCATTAGATGATGCTACCAATGCGGACATATCGGTAGCTCAAGAGACAATGGATGCAGTTAAAGTTTATCCAGCTTCGTTAAAAGCTAATGCACTGCACGGCAATATACACATTGGCGGTGATTTAAACATGTATCCGTCTGCGCAAGGTGAGCTGGAGTTGTTTGCGGCCTATGCGATTACCGGTAAGGCTATTGTGCACATGACTGATGCCGATCCTGCTCTACTACCTTCGTCGTCGTTTCCGGTCACAGAACTCCCTGCATATAAGGACGCTCTGCATCGTTTGGATTCTACACAAGCTGCAAACATGATTCATGCTGACGTGCCATTGCATGTTAACGACAAAAAACCAGCATTGATCAGCACTGGCAGCGGCAATATTGCCAGTGACGCACCTGACTCAATGTTGCAATTTGCCTTGGCTAAACCGGTTGAAGTTAAAGCCGGTAAGGATATAGTCAATACCAGTTTTAAAATTCAGCATATCGCAGAGGATGCGAACAGTATTATCAATGCCGGACGAGATCTTAAATTCCTTATTCCGATCAATAAACTGAATGGTGTTATTCCGCCTGATATTCAGCTAATTGAAGTAGCGGGTCCAGGTCAATTAACAGTTTTGGCTGGTAGAAATGTTGATATGGGTTCATCTTTGGGTATGATTTCGATAGGTGACAATTTCAATTCTGCGTTGGCTGATAAAGGTGCTGATATATCAGTGATAGCAGGCCTAGCAGGCGGGCGTTTGGATTCTAATGATTTCGCTGAAAAATTCCTGACTAACAACGGTAAATATACGATAGAGAATCAGCAATATCTTGACCGGTTTGTCGGTGAAATGCGTACCGTGACCGGTGACCAGAGCTTGGATGCCGCATCCGCTAAGATAGCGTTCAATGCTCTATCTGCTGAAGATAAAGCCAGAGTTGAACCAAAATTGTTGGAAGCAATACAGCCGGTATTTTTCAACGAAATAAAAATTGCGGGAGCAAAACTGGCTAAAGCAACTACTAAACAAGGCCAAGACCAAGCTGAGCTGGAGTTGTTGGCGGCAATTGAGACTCTGTTTCCGGGTACTACCTTATTGGCCGGCAATACTGGCTATAGTGTCGATCCATTTAGCGGAGTGGTCGTTAACGCTAATACTAGCGCCGGTGCGGTGCTTGATGGTGCCAAATCCGCATCTAAAGACAGACCAAAGCTTGGTAATATCTCATTATTTTTCAGTACGATACAAACGCAAGATGGCGGGGATGTTAACCTGCTTACGCCAAATGACGGCATCAGCGCCGGACTTGCAGCGGATATTGGTTTAGAAAAATCTTCCGACAAGTTGGGCGTCATTGTTAAAAAAGAAGGGGATATAAACGTCATCGCTCGAGATGATGTGGATGTAAACATTGCTCGAGTGGTTACTGCTGGTACTGGTTCTATTTTTGTGGGCTCTACCGAACAAGATGTTAATGCCGGTTTTAGTCCTAAAACAAATATTTCTGTGCCGGGCGTAACCGTAAGTTATGACGCATCAGGGCTTCCTATAGTGGAAGTAGCTCCAATTCTGGAAGGCGGCGGTATTAGAACAAGCGGAACAGGTGACGTGTTGATCATAGCTCCTAACGGTATTATTGATGCCGGTGAAGCAGGTATTGCCGGTAACAACGTCACCTTAGCCGCAACTGCGATTGTTGGTGCCGACAATATTGACGTAGGCGGGACTTCAGTAGGTGTGCCAGTGGCTGCAACAGGTAGTATCGCCGCCGGTCTGACCGGGGTTGGTAATTTGACCGCCGCAGTTAGTAAATCGCTGGATAGCACAGCCAATGTCGGAAAAGATACAGCTGACAGCATTTCTAAAGCAGCGGCTGCCTTAGGTATTTTGGTTGTTGATGTTTTAGGATTTGGTGAGTAGCTTGGGAAGCGCTGATTAAATCCTTCGACAAGCTCACCACGAACGAAATCGATTTACTCGGCGATTACCTAAGGATAGGAAAAAAGGATTTTACCTAAATAGCTTTAAGCCGTTCATGTCCTTCGACTGTACTCAGGAGAGCTTGTCGAAGGATTTAATCGGCGTTTCTCTTGGGTTTTCGCAAAAACATTTCCAAAAATTTAGCGTTCATGTTTAACGATTTCTTAAATCGTATTTTCAGTAAAAAATCCTCTAACTGTCATATTAATGTAACGAACTGTTGTGATAATGCTGCTATAAATTTATTTTTGAGAGCAAGCATGAGACGATTTGGTTTTTTATTGGTCGCGTTGTTAATGATGCCCG